>JADHED010000935.1_pt1 | contig 28068 bp, 13 predicted proteins | sample 8952041 | NCBI WGS metagenome assembly JADHED01 (sample SAMN16124423, study PRJNA663239) | bioreactor sludge metagenome | isolation source: sludge (control) | place: India:Bengaluru | collected 2018-09-08
CCTGCCTACCGTACTTGCTTGCCCCTGCGGTGTCAAGTGTGTCCGAGGGTCAGCCCTATGACGGGCGTATGACAACGTAATCTTCTCGGAATGCCCCGGTCTCCTCTGGGTCTCGTTCCCCGGAGAGAGGGAACCAACTTCCCGAGAATCCTGAAGAGTTCAGCGAAAGACCGCGACCATGGGATTGAGTGGAAAACGCCCGTGCTGGACGACGCAGTTCTCGGTACCACGGAGGTGCCTCGCCCCAGATAATGGCGTATCGTGGAAGAGATCACCCGAAACACTGGTACCTTCTCTCTGCTGTCATGAAGATCTTCGATTACCGAGAGCACCTCGTCAGCGAGTACGCGAGTTACGTCAGGAGTTTCATCACCATCGCGGATGAGAAGATCCGAGCGAAGGTCGATGAAACCCTGGATAAAGGACTGCTTTGGCCAGAGCCGCTCATCCAGCTAAATCCCGCATTTGAGCCGGGAGAGTGGATCGACGAACTCGTCAAAGCCGGAACACTCCACCCGGAATGTACGAAGATTTTTCGCCGGCACAAAGGCAGAGAAGAGGACACCCGTGGAGGCTCTCCGCTTCAATTCCACTGGCATCAGGCGGCGGCGATCCGAGCTGCGAAGACCGGGGAGAGCTACGTCCTGACAACCGGGACCGGGTCCGGAAAGAGCCTCGCGTACATCGTCCCGATCGTCGATCACGTGCTTCGGCGGGGTTCCGGGAAAGGGATCCAGGCCATCATCGTGTACCCGATGAATGCCCTGGCGAACAGCCAGCTCGGCGAACTCCAGAAGTTCCTTTGCGAGGGCTACCCGGATGGAAAGCCTCCCGTCACGTTCGCCCGCTACACGGGCCAGGAAAAAGACGACGATCGCGATCGGATCATCGAGAACCCGCCAGACATCTTGCTCACGAACTACGTGATGCTGGAACTCCTGCTCACGCGGCCGAGGGAAGACAAGCTCATCAAGGCCGCAAAGGGGCTGCAATTCCTCGTTCTCGATGAACTCCACACCTACCGTGGACGCCAGGGAGCTGACGTCGCGATGCTCGTTCGGCGCGTCCGAAACCGTATGGAATCTTCGAACCTCCAGTGCGTCGGCACATCTGCCACACTCGCGAGCGCTGGAGACACGAACACCCAGAAAGCAGAGGTGGCCCGCGTCGCTTCAATTCTCTTTGGCGCCACGGTCCCTCCTGAAAATGTGATCGGCGAAAAACTGCGGAGAGCGACGACTTCTTTCGATTTCTCTATTCCTGAAAATGCGGAGCTTCTTCGCGCGAGAGTTTCTGATTCGAAAAGGAAACCTCCAAGCGGATACGACGAGTTTCTCGCTGACCCGCTCTCGTCATGGATCGAATCGACATTTGGAATAGCCGAAGAACCGGGAACAGATCGCCTGGTTCGGGTGAAGTCGCCAAAACCCGTCGGCGGGGATTCCGGTGCAGCGAGCATTCTCAGCAAACTCATGGGCGTCGATGAAGAGCGGTGCGCCGAGGCCATCCGAGAGACGCTTCTCGCTGGGTACGAACTCGCACGCAACCCCGAAACCCACGCCCCAGCATTCGCTTTCCGCCTGCACCAGTTCATCAGCCGCGGCGATACCGTCTACGCTTCGCTCGAGCCGGAATCTACACGCTACATCACCGTCCACGGTCAGAAACTGGTCCCCGGCGAGCGTGACAAGGTGCTCTTGCCTCTCGTCTTCTGCCGTGAGTGCGGCCAGGAGTACTACTGCGTCCGGGACAAGAACGACAAGAATGGCGTGCGTTCGTTCGTCCCGAGGGAACTCTCGGATCGCTTCCCGAGTCCCGACGGCGAGCCTGGTTTCCTCTTCCGATCCGAGGAAGAGAAAGTGGCGTGGCCGGAAGATATCGACGCCATCATGGAGCGAATCCCTGAAGATTGGCTCGAAGAACGCAAGGGAAAAACGGTCATCCGGAGCAGCCGGAAGAAACAACTCCCCGACGCCGTGACGGTTGGTGCCGACGGGATCGCAGCCAAAGGTGAGCCGGTCTTCCACTTCATCCAGACGCCCTTCCGCTTCTGTCTCCGGTGTGGCGTCTCGTATGGCGGACGCCAAATCGCCGACTTTGGAAAACTCGGCTCCCTCGGGACCGAAGGCCGGAGCACGGCAACGACCATCCTGGCGCTCTCGGCCATCCGGCATCTCAGGAGTCAGGATCTCCCTGAAACCGCACGCAAACTCCTCTCGTTCACGGACAACCGTCAGGACGCCTCACTTCAGGCCGGACACTTCAACGACTTCGTCGAGGTTGGCATTCTCCGCGCCGGACTCTTCAAAGCTGCCGAGAAAGTTGGAACCGAGGGGCTCTCACACGACATCTTGCCGCAGAGAGTTTTCGAGGCTCTGAATCTGCCGCTCGACCTCTACGCCGCAGACCCTGGCGTTCGTTACCAGCAGCTCAACGAGACGCACAAGGCGTTCCGAAATGTCCTCGGGTACCGGATCTACCGTGACCTGAAACGAGGGTGGCGCATCACGGCTCCGAACCTCGAGCAGTGCGGACTCATCGAGATCCGTTACCAGTCGCTCCAGGACTTGTGCCAGGAGGAAAGTGACTGGCGGAAACTCCATCCAGCTCTCTCGGGTGCAACGCCTGAACTCCGTGCCGAAGTCTCGAAGACGCTCCTCGATTACATGCGGCGTGAACTCGCCATCAAGGTCGATTTCCTCACGCCCGCTTTCCAGGAGAGCATTCGCCAGCAGAGCAGCCAGCGGCTCCGGAGCCCGTTCGCTCTCGACGAGAACGAGACCGATCGGATGGAGACATCCGCGATCGTGAAGCCGTGCCGGCGGCCCGAGCACGTCGAGACTGACCAAGTCCGCTACCTGACTGGACGCGGTGGATTCGGTCAGTACTTGCGAAGAAAACTCGCGTTCGAGCCGCAGAAACGCGTCGAGCAGACGGACATCGTGATTCGCGAACTCCTCGCGACATTGAAGATCGCCGGGCTCGTCGAGATCGTTGAAGAACCCCGTTCGAAAGACGATGTTCCTGGGTACCAGATCCCGGCGTCGTGTCTCCAGTGGATCGGTGGTGATGGGACGAAAGCGTTCCACGACCCAATTCGCGTGCCGAGAGAGCCAGCCGATGGAGGCCGAACCAATCCGTTCTTCGTGCAGTTCTATCGCGCCATTGCCGGAGAGACGCACGGCCTCGAAGCTCGCGAGCACACGGCCCAGGTGCCGCCTCAACTTCGGGAAGAACGCGAAGGCAAATTCCGGAAGGCTGAACTTCCGATCCTGTTCTGCTCGCCGACGATGGAACTCGGCGTCGACATCTCTGAACTCAACGTCGTGAACTTGCGAAACATCCCGCCGACCCCCGCGAACTACGCCCAGCGGAGCGGTCGCGCGGGGCGAAACGGTCAACCTGCCCTCGTGTTCTCCTACTGCGCTGTCGGGAACAATCACGACCAGTACTTCTTCAAGCGTCCCGAGCAGATGGTTGCGGGATCGGTCATGCCGCCGCGGCTCGACCTCACGAACGAAGACCTCATCCGGGCGCACGTCCATTCGATCTGGCTCGCTGAAACGGGAGTGGATCTCAAGGGTTCTTTGAAAGAAATCCTCGATGTCATCGGTGAAGAGCCGACGCTGGCACTCCAGGGGCCGGTCCGGATGGGGCTCGAGCGGTCCGCTGCCAAAGAGAGGACCAGGAAGCGCGCGAAAGCTGTTCTTGATTCCATAGCCGATGAACTCGCCGGTGCCACGTGGTACACGCCCGATTGGCTGGATCGTGAACTCGATCAGGTCCTCCTCCGCTTCGATCGTGCCTGTGACCGCTGGCGGGGCCTCTACCGGTCAGCCCTCGATCAGCAGAAGACGCAGAGCAAGATCGTGCGGGATGCCTCGCGAACCGAGATGGACAAGCAGCAGGCCAAGCGCCTTCGCGCTGAGGCCGAAGCTCAGCTGAAACTTCTGACCGAGGTGGAGTCATTCGCCCAGTCGGACTTCTTCAGCTACCGCTACTTCGCGAGCGAGGGATTCCTTCCAGGATACAGCTTCCCGCGCCTGCCGCTCTCGGCATTCATTCCAGGCCGCAAGAGCAAACAGGGAGATGAATTCCTCCAGCGGCCTCGCTTCCTGGCCATTTCCGAGTTCGGTCCGCGGGCCTTCATCTACCACGAAGGATCCCGCTATCTCATTAACAAGGTGATGCTGCCGGTCGGGGAAGAGAACTCCATCACCGAGCGGCGGGCGAAGATCTGTCCGGAATGCGGGTACCTCCACGAGTTGAAAGATGCTGGAGGTCCGGATCTCTGCGAGAACTGCAATTCGTCCCTCACGGGTCCCACGACGCTCATGACTGGGCTGCTGCGCCTGCAGAACGTCTCGACGCGGCGGCAAGACAAGATCAACTCCGACGAGGAAGAGCGGTTCCGCATGGGGTACGACCTCCAGGCGACCGTGCGCTTCTCGGATTTCGGCGGTGTCCCGACCCGAACCGCGTCGGCCGCGATCGACGGCAAGGAATTCCTGAATCTCCGCTACGGCCAGGCCGCCACGATCTGGCGGATCAACCTCGGCTGGAGCCGCCGCAAAGAGAAAGGGATTTTCGGATTCGTCCTCGATCGTGAACGCGGCATCTGGGGACGTAACGAACTCATCGAGGAGAAAGATCAGGATGACCCGATGTCAGCGGCCCAGATCCGCGTCATCCCGTTCGTAGAAGATCGGCGGAACTGCCTCCTCCTGAAGCCAGCAACCCCGCTGGATAAGGAAGTGATGGCAACTCTGCAGTACGCCATCAAGAACGCGATCCAGGTCGAGTACCAGCTCGAGGACAACGAGCTTGCGGTGGAGCCGCTGCCGAACAGCGAGGACAGGAATCTCATCTTGCTCTACGAATCGGCCGAAGGGGGCGCAGGCGTCCTCCGACGCATCATCGAAGAGCCGTCCGCACTTTCAAACATCGCCCGAAGAGCCCTCGAACTCTGCCACTTCGATCGGGAGACCGGCGAAGACCAAGACCATGCCCCGAAGGCGCGGGAGCGCTGCGAGTCGGCGTGCTACGACTGCCTCCTCAGCTACGGGAACCAGCGCGATCATCGGCTCCTCGACCGGTTCCTCGTTCGAGACATTCTCCTTTCACTCGCATCGGCGCCCGTGGAAGCATCTGCTTCAGCGAGGACACGGAACGAGCATCTTGAGGTCCTTCTGCGGCAGGCCGAATCGAATCTCGAGCGGCAGTGGCTCGAGTACCTCGAAGAGTGGCAGCTCCGGCTCCCGTCCCGCGCACAGCACTTCCTGAAGGGTTTCGGCACACGGCCTGATTTCATGTACGAGGATGATCAGACCGTCATCTACGTCGACGGCCCGTACCACGATTTCCCCGAGCGGCAGAAGCGCGATCACGAGCAGGAAGCGAACCTCGAGGATGCTGGATTCACGGTGATCCGGTTCGGACTCCGAGATGACTGGGAAGCAATCGTGAAGAAATTCCCGGAAGTCTTCGGAACGCCGAATCACAAACCCGGGATGCCAGTAGGTAAGAAGTCAGAACCGAGCGGAGAGCCAACCGCGTTCGACGCCGACCTCTTCCCTGAAGCATGGGTGACCGCCCTGAAAGCTCTCTCCCAAGAAGTTGGCATTCGAGTCGAGCCAGGGTTCGATGTCGAGGACAGCGGGCGGGTCATCGGGAGCATCGTGGCCACAGTCGCCAGAGACGGCGTCCTGCTTCACATCATCGATCCAGCTTCTGACGGATCACAGGCGGTCGAGAGCGCGCTCACAAAACGGGGCGAGCGCAGCGTCCGGTCATCACCAGAATCGGCGACGAAACTCATTCATTCTGAACTCTCAAAACTTCCATGACTGTTGCTTTTGCCCGCACCTTCCTCGAGTCCGCGAACAGGCTCACGCTCGCAGAGCAGGGGCGGGTGCTGGAGTTCATGACGAAGTACCAGCTGAATCCAGCGCACCCGAGCCTGAGCCTCGAGCGGATCTCAAATGCGGACAAGACTCTCTGGTCCGGCCGGATCACCCAGGATCTGCGGGCCATTCTGGTGAAGGATGGCGATCAGACGATCTTCCTGTACGCGAGTCACCACGACGACGCCTACTCCTGGGCGGAGCGGCGCCGGTTCGAGAATCACCCCGTCACCGGTGCCGTCCAGGTCGTCGAGGTCGCCTCGGCTGTTCGCGAGGAAGTGGACTGGCAGAAGAGTTCAGGGAAGCGCGGCCTCTTTGCGGCACGCAAGGATGAGTACCTTTCGAGTCTCGGGGTCCCGCTCGATTGGCTGCCGCTCCTCCGTGAAGTCGAGACGGAAGAGCAACTCCTCTCGATCATCGATCGCCTCCCTGAAGAAGTTGCCGAGCGACTTCTACGCGTTGCCTCAGGAGAACTCGTCACGCCTCCGAAGCCGTTCTTACCGACAGAGCCGCTCGCAGCCAATCCCGACAACCTGCGCCGCTTCCGCGTGATCGAGAGCGAGGCCGAACTCCAGGAAGTCCTCTCGAAGCCGCTTGCGGCATGGCTGCACTTCCTGCACCCGACGCAGCGCGACCTCGTTACCGCGGTGTTCAAGGGACCGGTCAAAGTGACCGGCGGGGCGGGTACCGGAAAGACCGTCGTCGCTCTCCATCGGGCGCGGCATCTTGCGAAACAGGGGAAGAAAGTTCTCCTCACAAGTTTTGTTGGCACCTTGTGCCGGAACTTCGAGCGGAACCTCGACATCCTCTGCTCGGCAGACGAGCGAAAAAGAATCACGGCAGCGACCGTGACTTCGGTTGCTCTCGATCTGCTGAAGAAGACCGATTCCAAACTCTCCTTTGCCGACGAGCAGGGTGAGAAGGCCGAAGTCAAGATCTGCGCGACGTTCGCCGAGGAGTACGGTGACTTCAAGTTCCTCTGGACCGAGTGGCGCAAGGTCATCTCGCCGCAAGGGATCACGACGTGGGCCGAATACCGGGACGCCCATCGCACTGGTCGCGGGAAGCCCCTCACGGTCGCTGCGCGAAAGAAGATCTGGCAGGCCTTCGAGGAAGTGATCCAGCGGCTCGAAACGAAGAGACGGCTTCCCGAATTCCTCGCTGCGAAGAAAGCCACGGCCGCCCTCGAAGCCGGAACATTGGAGTCACCGTTCGATGCCGTCCTCGTGGACGAAGTCCAGGACCTTACACCCGTCGCGATTCGCTTCATCGCCGCACTCGGAAAGAAGTCCCCGGAGAATCTGCTCCTCGTGGGTGATGCCGGCCAGCGGATCTACCCGCGCGGCTTCAGCCTTCATGCCCTCGGGATCGATGTGCGAGGCCGCTCGCGAATTCTCAAGTTCAACTACCGCACCACGAAACAGATTCAGAAAACGGCTGAAGCCATCTTGAGTGGAGATGTAGATGACCTCGATGGAGAGACCGAGAGCCGCCACGGAATCCAGTCGATCCTGAGCGGACCTGTTCCAGCTCTCTCTGGTTTCGAGACGTCGCGTGAGCAGGAGGCGTTCATCGTTTCGCAGATCGAGCGCCTCAAGGCAAACGGATTCCAGCTCTCCGAGATCGCTGTCTTTGCACGAACGAATGATCTGGCGCGGACGATTCAGAACGCCCTCCATAAAGCAGGGATCGAGAGCAGCCTCATCGATCGCTCAACTACCGGGACTGAGCCAGGCGTCCAGGTCGGCACGATGCACCGCGCCAAGGGGCTCGAGTTCAAAGCGGTCATTGTGTCGAATTGCCAGGAGGGATGCTTACCGTCCCCGGCAGCACTCAAGGAGGCGGATAGTCCCGCCGAGCGAGACATCCTGCTTTCTCTCGAACGGCAGCTCCTCTACGTGAGCCTCACACGCGCCCGGGACGAAGCCATCGTCACGTGGTGTGGCGAGCCGTCCCCGTTCCTCTCCGCCCTGCTCGAAACTCAGAGGACCACTGCATGAACTTCACCATCGGAAGCCTCGTCAATGCGCGTCACCGGGAGTGGGTTGTCCTCCCCGGTTCGACCGACGAGGCGCTCCTCGTGCGTCCCCTCGGCGGGACCGATGCCGAAACCACGGCGCTCTTGCCCGGACTCGAATCCGTCCAGTCGACCCGGTTTTCTCCGCCGGATCCCGCGAGGCCTGGAGACGATCGTTCCTGCCGCCTGCTCCGCGATGCTGTCCGGCTTGGCTTCCGATCGAGTGCGGGACCATTCCGCTCGTTCGCTCGCATCAACGTCGAGCCGCGGCCGTATCAGCTCGTGCCGCTCCTCATGGCTCTCCGGCTCGATCCCGTCCGGATCCTCATCGCGGACGATGTCGGAATTGGTAAGACGATTGAAGCCGGACTCATCGCCCGTGAACTCCTGGACCGCGGCGAAGTCGAGCGGATGGCGGTTCTCTGCCCGCCACACCTGGCCGAGCAGTGGCAGCGAGAACTCCACGAGAAGTTCCACATCGAGGCGGATCTCGTCCTCCCGAGCACGGTCGCACGACTCGAGCGGCCCTGCAATCTCGGCGAGTCTCTCTTCGAATATCCGGGTCGCCGCTTCTTCATCGTGTCGACGGACTTCATCAAGTCAGACCGCCGCCGCGAGGAGTTTCAGCGGGCGTGTCCCGAACTCGTCATCATCGACGAGGCTCACACCTGTGTCTCCGCAACCCAGGGCGCTCACCAGCGATACCGGCTCGTACGCGGACTCGTCGAGAGATCCGATGCCCGCCACCTCATCCTCGTCACGGCGACTCCGCACAGCGGGAAAGAAGAGGCGTTCCGGGATCTCCTCACACTCTTGAATCCAGAGTTCCAGAATCTCCCGGCGGATCTCACAGGCGCACAGAACGAACCGAACCGGCGGCGGGTGGCCGCGCATCTCGTGCAGCGGCGGCGCGGGGACATCCTGCAGTACCTCGATGCCCGCACGGACTTCCCTCGCCGTGACGTCGTCCGGGATGTCACGTACAAGCTTTCCCCAGAGTACAAGCGGCTCTTCGATCGCGTTCTCTCGTACGCTCGCGAGGTGGTGCGCGATCCTGCCGAGGGGAACAAGCACCGGCAGCGGATCCGCTGGTGGTCGATGCTGGCTCTGCTTCGGTCGCTGGCTTCGAGTCCGCGAGCCGCAGCCCAGACGCTTCACACCCGCTCAGGGACAGCAGACACAGAAACAGAAGAGCAGGCCAACGACGTCGGCAAGCAATCGCTCTTCGATCGGTCCGAAAACGAGGCGGCTGACGGATTCGACAACGCTCCGGGAGCTGACTCCGGCGATGAGACCGCCGAGGACGCCAAGATCCGCAGACGGCTCGAAGAGATGTCCCGCGAGGCAGCGAAGCTCGAAGGGGCAAACGATCAGAAACTCCAGACGGCGATTGCCTTCATCAAGAAGGAACTCGTCGACGCCGGATTCCACCCCATCATCTTCTGCCGTTTCATCCCGACCGCCGAGTACGTGGCGGAGGCGCTCCGGAAGGCTCTGCCGGGAGTCGAAGTTCAGGCCGTGACGGGAACGCTCCCGCCGGAAGAGCGGGAACTTCGGGTGCTCGAACTCGGGAAAGCGAAACGCCGGGTGCTCGTCGCCACCGACTGCTTGAGCGAGGGGATCAACCTGCAAGAGCACTTCAACGCGGTCTTCCACTACGACCTCGCCTGGAACCCGACACGCCACGAACAGCGCGAGGGACGAATCGACCGCTATGGCCAGAAGGGTGTCGAGGATGCCGCCGGCCAGAGAGTTGTTCGAACGGCGACCTACTACGGCATCGACAACCAGATTGACGGCATCGTTCTGAAAGTCCTGCTCAAGCGGCACAAGACGATTCAAGGATCTCTCGGCGTCTCTGTTCCCGTGCCGTTCGACACGGATCAGGTCATCGAGGCGATCTTCGAAGGGCTCTTGCTTCGAGGCAATCAGGGCGAACTCTTCGAGGACTTCTTCCAGCCGAAGCAGCTCGAACTCGACTTCAAATGGAAGGAAGCCGAAGAGCGGGAGACGCGATCGCGGACCATGTTCGCCCAGCTCTCGATCAAGGTGGACGAGGTCGCGAGAGAACTCGGCGAGATCCGCTCCGCCATCGGGGCCGGTGCGGACGTCGCCGCGTTTACGCGAGAGGCGCTCTCTGCCTACGGATCCGCCGTGTCGCAGAAGAACGGCCGCATGAGTGCCGACCTCCGGGGAACGCCGCGTGCCCTCCAGGAAGCGCTCGCGATCGAGGAGTCAGAATTCAGCGCCCGCTTCGAGAAACCCGTGGGTGATGACGAGGTCTACCTCACGCGGACGCATCCGCTCATCGAAGGGCTCTCCTCGTTCGTCTTCTCTCATGCGCTCGATGAAGCCTCGACGGAAGGCAAGCCCGCAGCCCGGCGGTGCGGGGTCATCTACACGGGACAGGTCCAGAGGAAGACGACGCTCTTGCTGGCCCGCTACCGATTCCAGATATCGAGCAGGAAGCCAGACGGCACGCCCGAGTCGACCCTCGCCGAAGACATCGGACTTCTGGGCTTCGAAGGGACGGCGGCGAGCCCAGTCTGGATCCCAAATGAACGCGCGGTGGATCTCCTGCGAGCCAAGCCCGAGAAGAACATCGGGCCCGATCGCGCCACGAACTTCCTGGAGAGGACGATTCCTGATCTGCCGCTCCTGACGCCCCACTTTGAAGAGCGGGCGCGGGAACTCGCCGAGCAGCTGTACGCTTCCCACACGAGAGTGCGTCCGAGAACCACGCGCCGGTACCGCGTCGAACCGTTCCTGCCGGTCGACGTCCTCGGTGTCTACATTTACTTTCCGGTGCAGTCATGAAGCGCCAGAACTTCGGATTCACAGCGGTCACGACCGAGGGGGCGCTCCTGCCGCCGGATCTCCTGAAGCGAATCTCGGAGGTCGATGACGGTCTCAAGGGACTCAAGCCGACGGACTACCACCTCGTCCCTGGTGAGCGGCTGAACGAGACGATCAATCGATCGTGGACTCGCCTCACGGGTCTCTGGACAGCGTTCAAGACGGCGAAAGGAAAGCTCCCGGAATCTGATCCGGGGACATCGCTCACTCGGGAACGGTGGCTCCTCCCGATTCTGTACGAACTCGGCTATGGGCGGCTCCCGGCGGCGAAGCCCGTTGAGATCGGGGAGAAGACCTACTCGATCTCTCACAGCTACCAGCATTCGCCGATCCATCTCGTGAGTTTCCGGGCCGGGCTCGATGAACGCCAGCCGACGATCACCGGGGCGCGGAAGACGAGCCCGCACAGCCTGCTGCAGGAGTTCCTGAACCGTTCCGATGACCATCTCTGGGGATTCGTTTCGAACGGACTGCAACTTCGCATCCTCCGAGACAACGCGAGCCTCTCGCGCCAAGCCTTTGTCGAGTTCGATCTCGAGACGATCTTCGAGGGCGAACTCTACGCTGATTTCGCCCTCTTCTGGATGGTGGCCCACCAGTCCCGGGTCGAGGCCGAAAAGCCGGAAGGGGCGTGGCTCGAAATCTGGGCGCAGACCGCACGCGAACAGGGGACGCGCGCCCTTGAGCGGCTCCGCTCCGGCGTTGAAGAGTCGATCCAGATTTTCGGCCAGGGTTTCCTGAGACATCCGGCCAACAAGGATCTTCGGGCAGCGCTCTCGGGCTCGCTCGGCAATCACGACTACTACCGGGAGTTGCTCCGGCTCGTGTACCAACTCCTGTTCCTCTTCGTGGCCGAGGATCGTGAGTTACTCGTCTCTGGCTCCAGCGCGGTTCTCTTCCAGACATACTTCTCGACGCAGCGGCTCCGGGATCTGGCGCGAGCCTTCCGCGGCACCCAGCATGCCGATCTCTTCGAGGCGTTCAAACTCGTCCTGAAGGGACTCGGTGAAACGGCAGGATCACCCACACTCGGCTTGCCCGCTCTCGGGAGTTTCCTCTTCTCCGAGAAGGCTGTTCCGCATCTCGTCAACGCGCAGATCTCGAATAAGGAATTCCTGAAGGCGATCCGCTCTCTCGCTTTCACGCTTGACCAGAAGGTCTACCGGCCGGTGGACTACCGGAACCTCGGCGCGGAGGAACTCGGGAGCGTCTACGAAGGGCTCCTCGAGCTGCACCCACAGGTGAATGCGGTGGCGGCCGAGTTCAAGCTCGACACGGCGGCCGGGAGCGAACGGAAGACGACCGGCTCGTACTACACGCCGACGAGCCTCGTGAACTGCCTGCTCGATAGCGCGCTCGACCCGGTGTTGGAAGAAGCGGCGAATTCCAAGAACCCCGAAGAAGCTATCCTGAACTTGAAGATCTGCGACCCGGCGTGCGGGAGCGGACACTTCCTGATCGCCGCCGCTCACCGTGTGGCAAAGAAGCTGGCCTCGGTCCGGACGGGCGATCTCGAGCCGCCACCCGAAGCACAACGTTCAGCAATTCGCGACGTGATCGGCCGTTGCATCTACGGAGTGGACCTCAACCCGATGGCGGTCGAACTCTGCAAGGTGGCGCTCTGGATGGAGGCCCTTGAACCGGGCAAACCGCTGAGCTTCCTCGACCATCACATCCAGTGCGGCAACTCGCTCATCGGGGCGACGCCGGAACTCATTCTCGAGGGGATCCCGGATGAGGCCTACGAAGCTCTCGAAGGCGATGAGAAGGCCTATTGCTCCAAGCTCAAGAAGCAGAACAAGGCCGAGAAGAAGGCGATTGGTGGGCTCTTCGAGGAACACGACCGGGCCGAGGAAGAGGCATTCCGACAGGCGATCTTGGCCGTCGAGGAAACGAAAGACGACACGGTCGAGGGGCTGAAGAAGAAAGAGCGCGCCTGGGAGTCCTTCTTGAGATCGCCCGAGTACGAAAGGCAGAAGCTCCTGGCCGACGCATGGTGCACGGCATTCGTTATGCCAAAGATTGGCCCGGCTCCGCATCGTAATGCCACGCCCGTCGTGACAACGGAAACGCTCCGAACATTCGCCGCTTCAATCCCTGGCCCGTTTGCGGGAGAGGGTGCGCGAAGCGCGGGCGAGGGCCTCCTCGGCGCCGTCTCAGAGACCACCGCTTCTTTCCGGTTCTTCCACTGGCACGTTGCATTCCCCGAAGTATTCAAGCGTGGGGGATTCGATGTAGTGATCGGGAACCCTCCATGGGATCAGATACAGCTTGATCCAAGTGAGTTCTTTGCCGCCATTCGACCAGATATTGCTGCCGCGCCGAACTTTGCGAAACGCCAGAAGCTAATCGAGCTTCTCAAAGAAGAAGATCATGTTCTCTATGGGCTCTACTCGGGCGCAACCAAGATCTCAGACTTCGTAAAGCACTTCATCCATAACTCGGGGCGATATCCACTCACAAGCTACGGACGGCTTAACACGGCTCCACTCTTTGCTGAACTTAGTCGGGCCCTGATTCGCGCGCAAGGTCGCGTAGGCCTAATCGTCCCAAGTGGAATCGCTACGGACTCGTTCAATCAGTACTTCTTTGCCGACATCATCGAGTCATCGTCGTTAGTTAGCTTCCTCGACTTCAAGAACCACGACGGCCTCTTCTATGATGTTGGTCACCGTCGCTTCAAGTTCGCCCTCATTACTTTGACAGGTCAACAGGGTCGCGGAGACGCACCTCAGTTTGCCTTCTTTCTACATGATCCCCTGGAAGTGCGGGAGCCCGACCGATGCTTCGTTCTCACTCGCGATGACATTGCGCTACTCAATCCAAATACGAAAACCTGTCCGGTGTTCTTTACGCGTCGAGAAGCCGAGATCACGCGTTTGGTGTACAAACGAGTTCCAGTAATCCTCCGTACGGGGGATGAAAAGGGCGATCCTTGGGGCTTCCAAGGGTTTCTCATGTTTATGATGAATACGGCAAGTGGACTATTCAGGACAAAGGAAGAACTCGACGCCGAGTCCTGGAGTCTTCGGGGCAATGTATTCTCAAAAGAAGGGATGCGATACTTGCCACTATATGAAGCCAAGATGCTTCATCAGTTCACACATCGTTGGGGAGACTACTCCTTGCGCGCCGAGGGAAGTTTGGATTCTGAACTTCCGCGACTTCCCTTCGAAGTCCTCAATGATCCCTTGCGAACCGTTCAACCGCGGTATTGGGTCCCCGAAGATGCTGTGGAGAAGAGGCTCATCGGGAAGTGGAGCCGCGGCTGGCTCCTGGGCTGGAGAGATATCTGCCGCAGCACAGATGAGCGCACTGTCATTGCTAGTGTCCTGCCCCGCTTGGGTGTGGGACAGCCATTCCCACTGTTTCTTTCGACGAGCCAGCCGCCGGAGCTGGCCTGTGCACTGGGAGCCTTGTGCTCCTTTGTTTTCGATTTCGTTGCCCGCCAGAAGATCGGAGGAACGCACCTGAGCGCGGGTTTCTTTGAGCAGCTTCCATTGCCACGACCTGAAGACTTCCATAAGGGGTGCGTGTGGTCTAACAGTAGCCTAGTCGACTTCCTTCTTCCCCGGGCTCTCGAGCTGACATACACCGCCTGGGACCTGAAACCGTTTGCCGAAGATCTCGGCTACTCCGGCCCGCCGTTCCGCTGGAACCCCGAGCGCCGGTTCCTTCTGCGCTGCGAACTCGACGCGGCATTCCTCCACCTCTACGGCATCGGCCGGGACGACGTGGACTACATCATGGAGACCTTCCCGATCGTGAAGAAGAACGACGAGAAAGCCTTTGGCGAATTCAAGACGAAGCGGGTCATTCTCGAGATCTACGACGAGATGGCCGAGGCGATGAAGACGGGACAGCCGTACCGCACGCGGCTTGAGCCGCCGGCGGCGGATGAGAGGGTGGCGCATCCACCCAAACCAGAACTGCTGTCCTAGAGTTTCACTGACAGAATCCTCTATGTATCTGAAACGACTCCATCTCGAGAACTTCCGATCCTGCAAAGAACTAGACATTGAACTTGATGAGAATCTGACAATTCTCGCTGGAGAAAACAACAGTGGGAAGTCGACGATCCTAGACGGGATCCGACTTCTAACGGCACCGCTCGATGACCGACGCGAGCTTTGGGCCAGCCCTGACGACATTACGCGGGGAGAGGATGCCGATTCTTTCTCAGTGTCGGGAGACTTCACCGACCTTTCGGACGCGCAAAGGGGACTGAATATTGCTGCGATGGCGTCTCCAACGTGCGACGTCATCACGTACGGATTCCGCTACAAGCCTCCGCTTCCAAAGGCTCGCCGCGGTACGTTGACCTATTGGGCTGGATTTCCTGACGCAAGTGATCCTGAGCCCGAAGCCCGTGAACTGATCCGCCACGTGTATTTGCCCGCTCTTCGTGACGCCCAGCGAGCCCTCTCTTCGGGAAGCTCAGATCGGATCTCACTTATCCTGAAGCACCTGTCTGGAAAGGAAGCTGTCGAACAATTCGAAAGGGCTGCGGGCGTGGCTTTCGAACGGCTGCAGAAAGACGCTGTTGTCCACGGAGCGGCGGCGTCGATTCAAGGTGGCTTGAAGGATCTAACAGAGGGGGTGGCACTTCAGACGAGTGAGTTGGGATTCACTGATCCCAAGCTCGAACGACTTGCACGAGATCTTCGCTTCCGGCTTGGCGACAACGGCGTCGAGATCGGGGAGCTATCAGAGTCTGGCCTTGGATACGCGAATCTCCTATACATGGCGACCATCCTGGCCGAACTTGAGGCGGCTAACGATACCGACCTCACCCTCTTACTCGTTGAAGAACCTGAGGCGCACCTTCATCCTCAGCTTCAGCTCACGGTCTTGCACTATCTCAAGGAAAAGGCTGAGGAGTCGCGGCGCCAGGGAAGAACTGACTGCACTGCGCCAGCTGGCCACATTCAGGTCGTTGTCACGACCCATTCGCCAAACATCACTGCGGCGGCATCTGTATCCAGTACCGTTGTCCTGTCGGGACAACTGCAAGAGATCGATTCCAAGAAGAAAGACTCCCAAGAGAAGCCTCCTGCAGCTGGAGTAAATGCGAAGCCTGTCGACCCCCAGAGCCCTCTGGCGGCAACGGTCCCAGAAGAGAAGAAGAACGGCATCGCTCGCTGCCGCAGAGTGGTCTCTATCCCGATCAAACGCATGAGCCTGGACCCAGTAATTGTGGACAAGCTTGATCGCTATCTCGATGTAACCCGCTCGTCACTCCTTTTCTCGCGAAGGGCTCTCCTCGTCGAGGGCATCTCTGAGGCCATTCTTCTTCGAGTGATGGCAGACGATCTTGTCCTGCCGAGAATAGTTCTCGATGCGCCACCATCAGATGGCAACAAGCCAGTTGATGGAGACCCTGAGGCGAAAGAAAAGCAGCTAAAAGAAAAGGCTGACGAAAGGAAAGCGGCCCGAGCGAGGTTTAACGCTACATGCATTATTCCCGTCGACGGTGTCGATTTCGAGCCGTACCTGCGCCTGCTTTGCACCAAAGTCGATAAGGCACATCGTCTGGCGGAGCGCGTCGTCGTGATTACCGACACGGACTCACACGTCGACTCGGAACGGACGTCTAGCCTTCACGAACTTATTCAGGAGCTGGATGCACAGGACATCATCTTTCCCTACACGGGAGATCCTACCCTGGAGGGAGAGCTGCTGGGCTATGGCAATGAGGATCTGATGAAAGCAGCATTCCTTGCCAGGCATTCCCGCTCTGGGGATAGATGGACAGAGGAAATCGCAAAGGCAACCAAAGAGAAAAAGGGCTCAGCCATGGTGGATCTGATGAAATCGCTCAAGACGAGGAAAGGTCGACTCGCCCAAGACATTGCACGACGAATTCACTCCGGCGAGAAATGGGTAGTTCCTACGTACCTCCAAGATGCGATAAGGAAGATCTCTGCGCCATGAAGGCACCTCTCCCGCCACTAACGGAAGAGCAGCAGGCGGTTGTAGATGCACAAGAAGGGCGGATCGCCGTTTGTGCTTGTCCCGGTTCCGGGAAGACGCGAACTGTCGTGGATCGCTTTCTTATGCGCACTAGGACCGCATCCTCACGACGTGGAATTGCGGTTCTCTCCTTCTCCAGGGTTGCGGCAAAAGAGATCCGCAATCGATGTCGTCAAGAGGGTCTCGACCAACTACTATGTTTTCCGCATTTCGTTGGGACACTTGATGGGTTCGTAGGGCGTTTCATTTTTCGTCCCGTGATGCAGGCATCGAGTCGTAGACCAGTGGACACCGTCGAGTCGTGGGATGCGATTGATGCCGTTGTTCACGTCGCTGGAGTCCGGTCTCAAGGCGTTCCTTTGAGTGCTTTTCTTCCCGACATAGAACGTGTGCGCCTAGAGAAGACCCGGATAGGGGCAGCGATGCAGGGACTCCTGAAGGCCGCCATAGAGAATCCGGCACCGTGGGAACGAAGTGCATCGAAGTACATCGAACGCTTGAACCACAAGGGGTTATACTCATCAGAGCAAGTGCGTTTTGAGGCACTGAGGATTCTGAAGAACCAGGACTACTCTCAGAATCTATGCCAGATTCTTGCTAGTCGCTTCGAGGAAATCATCATTGATGAAGCTCAGGATTGTGACGAAGCTCAGATAGCTCTTATTGAGTCTCTCTCCCGGTTCGGTGTGAGGCGCGTCTTTGTCGCAGATCCTGAACAGGCAATCTTCGAGTTTCGACAAGCTCGCCCAGAGCTTCTCACCCATACAACTCGGAACGACAAGAGGCTTGAGCTGACCGGGAATCGACGGAGCACACCTGCGATATGCAAGCTTGCGAACTCCATGCGGGGAACATCGTACACACCCATGGTTCCGACTGGCGATCTTCGGGAAAGCCGGATCCCGATCCTCATACTCCCTTTCCCCGGAAAGACGGCTGAGGGTGCGGAGGCGGCGTTCAGGCTCGCTGCTCAAGCCGTCGGCGTCCTTCCGGGCGACGTACTCCTCGTTGCGCATAGCCGCAGCCTGGCATTCAGAACAGCTGGTTTCGGGGACGCAGATGACCAGAAAGTTCTCCCGGCCGTGAAGCTCGTGAACGCGGCGGTCGGCGTGATGTCTGGGCTCCTGCCCGGACCTGATCGGCAGAAAGCGTTAACCCTGGCTGAGGAAACTCTCCTTAGGAGGCTGGGTCTGCCGAAAAGTGACACGCAAACCTCGACATTATGTAAGGATGCAGGAATTCAACCAAGGTGGCTGAAAGCCGCTGCCTTTGGGCTGCTACGAAAGCTTGATCTGAGAGCTTACGCGCAGGAAAAAGCGACCACGGGTGAAGCCTTCACTTGGGTTCGAGAAGAACTTCAAAGCATCTCGCCTCCGGGCGAGATGACGTGGAAACTGAGCGTTCGGCAGATGTTTCCGTCTAGGTCGGCAGAAGAGGAGAAACCAATTGTCCTCCCGGGTCGCGGGAAGAGCCAATCAGCGGAGACGACCACCTTCGTGAGCACGATCCATGGTGTGAAAGGATCGGAAAAGGACTCAGTTCTGGTCGTTCTTTCGCCAACGAGAGTCGATGAACTAATGACGGCGTGGGAGCAAAGGAGAGATGTCGAGGCGAAGCGCGTCGCTTATGTGGCGATGACGAGGGCCAAACAGCTCCTTGGCATCGCAATTCCCTCCCGCGCCACCGACCGCCTGTTACGGATTCTGAAGGAGCATAAGGTCGACCATCAGGTGCATTCGGTGTCGCCGATCTCAGGGAAGGCTCCTGGGACCCGGTCCGGAGGAGGGAAGAAGTGACGGCAAAACAGATTTGGATCCTTGCTGGCCCCAATGGCTCAGGGAAGTCGACGCTTGCTCCCAGGCTTCTTCGCGATGTGCTCTCACTCGGTGACTACGTCAACGCGGATGTGATCGCCCAGGGCCTCTCGGCCTTCGACCCCGAATCAGTTGCCTTGGCCGCCGGCCGAATCATGAAAGAGCGATTGGAACGTCTCGTCAGCGATGGCGCATCTTTCGCTTTCGAAACGACTCTGGCCTCCCGGACGTACGTTTCGTGGATCCGCCGGATACAGGGGAGAGGCTACGAGGGTCAGCTGATATTCCTTTGGCTCCGGACACCGGACCTTGCCGTTGAACGAGTCCGAGAACGTGCCCGCATGGGCGGCCACAACATCCCGGAAGAAGTAATCCGTCGTCGCTACGAACGGGGCAAACGGAACCTCATCGAGTTGTACGCCCCCGTCGTGGATACCTGGTGTGTCCTCGATAACTCGGAAACTTCAAACCTCTCCGCGATCGCCTTCGGGCGAAACGGCAAACTCGTCGAGATTTTGGAGGAGACGAAATGGCAGATGTTCAAGAACCCCTGAACGCCGAGAAGCTTGACGCCACGTCCGCAGCAAAAGACCCGCTGAACCGAATTCTCCGCGACGCGATTCGGGAGGCCCTGGAGGTTCACAAGAAGATGGGAAATCCGATCGCGGTTTGGAGAGATGGACAGGTGGTCATCGTCCCGCCGGAAGAGATCGATACAGGGCAGCAGGAGTGAAGGAACGAGGCGGCGCCTCTTTTCTCTATTTCCTCTTCTGTCCATTCCACGGCCCCAAGAAGACTCAAGATCCTAACTTTCGACCTGGAGGATATGCCCGTCATTTTTCGGGCGAGGTTGGATACAGTCTCTCCCCCGCGATTCTCCGCCAGAAGAAAGGCGGTAGGCGCTGATCGAGAGTTCGACAGGCCAGCAAGGCGGCCATTTCAAAGAATGGAACTGATGCAATGGTTTCTCGTATCGGTTGATCCCGACATGCACGGACAACCATGGCATTCAGAAACTCCTCGGGATCGCGTGGAAGTTGGATGCTGACCTCACTTGATGCGACAGAATCCGGGTCTGGGGGCGTGGCGGAGGCGAATTCAATGAATCGGTCCGTCGGGTACCACTGTTGTAGGTTTACGCCTTCATGCCAGTGCACATAGAGCTTCTCGTAAACATCGGGCAACTTTAGAAGCAGGGTAAGCTCCGCAAGCGCTGTCAGGAGACAGGAGGATGAGTCGACATACTCGGGTGTTCTTCCGCTACCCAGCATGAGTTGCCCGACAGCCTCAAGATTCCCATTTCCTTCGGGGAGGGGGAGCGAGCGCATCTTATTCAGTGTGAGCCAATCGACGACGGCCTCGAGATACTCACCAGCCACTCCGTCTTTGCCAGTCGCATAAAGAGCAAGCGTCACAAGCGCAACTGTGGTCAAATCGTGATCAAAGAGCGGTCTCGTAATCCCACTCGCCGTCGTAGATAGATGAAGGAGAAACCGTCCGAGAAACTCGAGCGCATTGTCTACGGATTCACTGCCTCTAAAGGGCATCAGGAGAAGGAATTGCTGTGCGGCGAGGCTTCCGATACTCAGGCATCGTAACGGATACTCTATGCTCTCTGCTGGCCCCGTGCGGGCCATACCGTCCTCCACTTCGACCAGAGGTGCCAGCCGCTGGAGCATCTCGATTGAGACCCGAAAATAGGAATTCAAGATTCTCGTCGTGAGTTCTTGAGCGTCTTCATCGTTGAGCAACTGTTGCTCTCGGAGCCATAAAAAGATCCGTAACAGAGCACGTTCGTACGCCCTAACGGAGACGCCGAGATCTTGGCATTCCCATCGAGCGAAGTGCTCCGTTATCAGGAGGATCGCTCCGATCTGCAGGAGTGCCCTGCGCATTTCTGACTGCGAACGGGCTCGTTCCCCAGAGGGCACAGTCGCATCAATAAGACGGACCAAATGACGCAGATCGTAGCCGGGAACCTCGAGGTAGACTAGCAGCCGACGTAGAAGCGAGACATTCCTCTTGGGAAAAAGTTCTTCGCGAAGGAGATACTGAGACAGGAGCGTCGTAATCGATCCGAGATCCCACTCTATGATCCTGCGCTTCCACTTACTCTTCGTGTTCGTAACGAAACCGTCGTACGCCGACCTGACGTTCGGCTCAATCTGGCCATTGTGTGCGAGCAGGATGATGACCGGCAGCTTCTGTGGCAGCAGACCTGTGAGCGACTGAAACGTGTCTGCGTGATCTATGAGATCCGTCAACGACTGCCGGACTGCGTTAGGTCCAGTATCCCAAGCCTGTCGGGTAATGTCACCTTTCTTAACCTGAATGAGGATAAGTGCCAGCTTCCTGAAACCAGGAAGTACGCCAACGGCAGCGATGTCCAGTCCGTGTTCCGCTTGGCCGCGGACAGCTTCCCGGACAACTCGGAACCCCATTGCGGTTAGGAGAGGCACCAGGATCTGATCGAGCTCGTCTCGTTCGCGGAGAGATGCGACGTAATCTTGAAGAAGGAGCTTCATCGTGAGGGTGTTCGAAGCTTGGTAAGTTCCCGCTGCAAGAGCACCCGGCGGATCGACTCGCCGTAGGGGTCTATGAGCTGGAGCCGAGGCAACTCATACGAGATGGATCGACGGATGAGCGGCGAGGGATCAGAGAGGCTCCCATCGTAGAAGTTGAAGAATGACCCTGGTGCCAGGATCTTGATCATGTTCTCTTTCAGAAGAGAGTAGAGGGGCGTCTTGCCTGGGTCCGAAGCCTCAGCTTTCCTCATGATTTCAGACGAATGGGCCGACATGATTCGGCCCCAGAGATGCATGCGATCTTCTGAGGGGACGAGTTCTCGGAGACTGATTGCTAGACGCTGGGTCTCCAACAGTCTCGAATGAAACTCCAAGAGCTTGGTGGCTAGTTTCTTGGCTCCCTTCCGACGTGACTTCTTGAGAGTCGAGATCTGCTCTGCAGCCGAAATTCGGAAATTTGCTACGGCATGAATGAGAGCGTGGAGAATGGTGTCTTCAAGAGCATCGAGTTTCTTTGGCTCCACCCGTTGTACGAGCGAGAAGAGCAAATCAACGACTCTATCGTTGTCGTCGCGCCGACTGAGAGCAAGAACAAGAATTCGAAGATCCCGCGTCTTGAGTTCAGAGATCACGCCTTCGGGCCAACTGGAGAGCCGCTGTTCCGAAGTCAGAGTGTCGAATGCGGCGTCCTCAAGCGATCCCCCTGCAATGATCCAGCGCACCATCTCTCGTATGAGGCTCACGGGCTTCAGCACGGTCATGACGCGTAGGAACCTCGTCGAATGCCATATTCCTTTCGCTTTTGACGACCGATTCAGAACCCACTCGCGCAGGAACTGGAACACGAGTTCTGGGTGCCTCGCTCCGAGGTTATATAAAGTGCCGCTCAACACATCAATTACTCCCTCTCGAGCCTCATCAAGTTTCGAGAAAGGAGAGAGCAGCTTCTCAAGGATTTGTACGTCCTCAGAATCAGCGAGAGCAAAGGAGATGATCTTAGCGAGACTTTGCGCGACCAACGGGCGTTCATCCGCGGCTGCCGTCAGGAGCAACGGATGAAGATCGGCTGGCAGGGTGAGGTAGCGTCGTACACGACCAATTGCGTGTGTAGCCGTCGAAGCGATAGCCTCGGCTATCGAGACGCCTAGATTGCCACGCAGACATTCTATGGCGTCTGCTTCAGAGATACGCCCTTTCTCCAGTAGTAACGGCACCAGCCTTATGTATGTACGGATTCCTGCCTCTTTGCTCGATGAGACGAAGGAGGCGAGAAATGCCGACACCTCCTCGTCGTCTTTACCTTCGATAGCCCCAGCGTCAATAAGGCCTTCGGCAAACGCTGCTACAAGTGCCTCGTGATCTTCACGTGGGGCTGCGAGCCAGGCCGCAAGAAACCCATGAGCTTCGCTTGTGTGGCGACACGCCCAACTTCGAAAGAGCTGTAAGTAGTTGCCAAAGCCCAGATCTCGGAATGCCTGCTCGGGTGTGGCTTCGAAAAGTTGGAGGGCGTAATCAGCGGTCGGAACGGATTCGGGCGCGAAACGCTCCATGACCGGGATTGCTGACCAGAACTGTCCGGGTGATGACCATGGGAGGATACCGCCAAGAACGGCCTCAATCCCTTTCCGCTCAGCGAGTCGGTGGAGCACGTCGGCGCTGAGATTCCAGATGGTTTCTGGTTCGAGATCGCTCGGGAGGCCCTGTCGTATGGAGAGAAACAGGTTTTCTAAACCCTCAGTAATGAGCTTGTCGGCGAGCTTCTCAACGATTGAGGTGAAATTGTCTTGAGATCCAACGCTCGTCATTGGCTGGTCGCAGGTCTCAACGCCTCGAACCCTCTCCGAATGACCGCAGCCATCAGGGGTCGGCGATGTTGCAGGAACGCCTCATATGTCATCCCGTGCCAGCCATCGGGGAGAGCGTGGAGTTCGTGCATCCGTCGCCACTGATCCTCGGGGAAGCGGCTCTTTAGCTGCGGAACATACTCAGAAGGCGGCGCATCGCTGATCTCGATGTTTTCTGGCCACTCGACGAGAGTCAGGTTCGCGAGCTGGTTAATGGCTTTGATATCGCCCACACCTTGGGCCACCAGCCACGCCTTCGGGAAGAGATGGTGTTTCTCCAGAGGTCGCTTCTTCGTCTTGAGCGCTGGATCCAGCACGTCAGAGACGAGACGATGAGAGAAGAGTACGGGAGTGCCGAGCCGATTCTGTGCGGCGACGAAGGCGAAGTACTCAGGACTCCGTGCCGCCGAACTCTCGAAAGCGGCGGGGAGCGTGATCTGCCAGTAATCGTTCGTGAGGGCGCTCGCCATGATTCCTTCGAGCAGAGAGATGAAGCCAGATGCGTTCGTCACACCCTTCAAGCGGTTGAGCTCGTTCTCGACGATGGACTCGGGCGAGCCGCTGTATCGGGCGGTGAGACTGACGAAGAAGAACCACCGTCCGATGACGCGCTGGAGAAGATGCTCGGGAACGGCGAACTGGATCCGCCCGATCAAGTAGTAGGCGTACGAGAAGAGAATCGCGTTCTGCGACGTGATCATCTCTGATCCGCGGTACCCAGCGCCGATGAGGGCGTTCAGGAACTGGTGCCAGTACGTCAGGTTCAAGACGTGGGTTTGCGCCTCTTTCAGGACCGTGAACTGCGCGACTCGCCGCTCCGGAGAAAACTCGCCGGTGTCGAGGTCCTTTCCGCGCAGAATCTGGTACACGCTCTTCAGACGTCCTCGACGGAACCCGAGCGCCACGGCAACGCGTAAGAGCTGATCGGGATCCGGCTGGATGAAGTGGTTGAACGGGGTTGGTGGTGAACTGGGTGCAGGAGCTTGGCGCGACGCGCGGCAGAATTTCTCGAGGGCGACGCGACCGTCTTCCCAGAAGACGGAGAGGAGCGTCAGGATGAAGTCGGCCTGATTCAACTTCACACCTTCGCTGTTGATTCGGACGAAGATGTCTGCGACCTGCTCTTCATCGACGGTGGGGGCGATCTCGAGCGCCGTGAACGGGTATTTCTGGAGGTCGAACAGCCGATCGAGGCCGTGGCTCATCTCCTCTTCCTGCTCTTCTGTTAGGACTGTCTTCTCTCCGAGCTGCTTCAAGAAATCATTCACGATTTTCCGGCTCGACCGTCCTGACGCCCAGATCTCCGAGATGTTCGGGATGAACTCGGGGTCTCTACGAATCGCTGCGTCAGCGACTTCGAATTTCCCGTCTCTCGGACGGAAGGCGATCTCGATCTTGCGTTCGGCGTAGTTCTCGTCGATGACGCTCTTGCCACGGAAGACGGCGAAGAGCGACGTTAGCCGCTGCTGGCCGTCGACGATGAGCAAATTGGGGATCTTGTGCCCCTTCTCGTCAGTACCGATCTGCCGGGAGCCACCTGCCGCGGCGTTCTGCCAGAAGAGCAGATACCCGACCGGAAATCCCCGGTACATTGAGTCGAACAGGTCGCGTACTTTCGCATTCGACCAGACGAATGGCCGCTGGATGTCAGGGAGTCCGATATCGCCGATGTCGATGTAATGCAGCAACCCGTTCAGGTCGTAGTCCACCCGTTTGAAGCAGGTCTTCATCTCGTTCATCGTTGTACGTGCCGAGGGGGTCATGTTGTTGGGACTCCTCAGCCTTGTCTCCAGGATACTCGGCAATGGGTTGGCTGCGAAGATCCGGCATCAACCAGACTTGCCCCGCCTGAATCAACGAGGCGAACAGGATTCTGATCTCACTCCATCCGCCCACCCTGCCGGGGCTCTTGCCGTGGTCCAGCTGGTCCACCCGAGCGCTGGCTGCATTGCGCCGAGCGTATCGGGAGGGGCGTTCGTACAGGAAGAGCCGCCGGCAGGGCGACAGAGAAACTCGAGAACAGAAGATGGCACCGGGGCCACGACCGGCCTCAGGCGCCCTGGAGTGCGCGCACCGCGCGGATGTTTCGCGTGACGGTTTCTTTCAGTTTCGCGTCGAACTCACCGTGGACAACGTCATTGATATCAACCTCGTCTGGGACCTCGATCGCCAGCTCGTAGCACGGCAAACCTCGCGAGTTGGTACCGACGACCACGAAGCCGTTCTCGAGTCGCTCGTGCACGTGGATGTGGCCGCCGTGGCGCGAGGAGACGAGTTGGTTGAGGGCTTCCCAGTCATCGGTTGGAACTTGGAGCGTGCCACCGGGCTGGAAGAGGGGAATGAGGGTCTTGATGAGCTGCATGGTTTTGCGATGGAACTTGATAGGGGACCGCCGAACAGGTGTGGAACGCCGAGGTCGTTGTGGTATCGGGTGCATCTTCATTTCTCCCGAGAGTGAGATCGTGTGTTGGTCCGGTCTCTACGCCATCGGATGGACCGTCACCTCCACGTCGCCGAGGCGCAGGTGGTCATTGGGGGAGAGGAGAATGGGCGCCCGGTCGGGGAGCCGAACCCAGCCGTGCCCGTTTCGGCGCCAGGTGCCATTCCGTCCCTGTGATTCGAGGTGGAGTTCCGGCCCGATCTTGCGGAAGACGGCGTGACGCTGGCTCACCTTCAAGCTACCGCCGAATGTGTCGCGTCCGACGAGCACGGCCGCTTGCGCGATCCGGACCACTCTGCCGTCGTTGAGCGTCAGCTGCCAGTCGGGGAACTTCGCGCCGCACGCCGGGCAGGCCGTTTTGGACGGATCCACGAGGAACGGCATTGAGCACGCGTCGCAGAGGTGGACCGACTTGAGCGCGGCGAGGAGCGCCGTCTCCCACTCAATCGCGAGTGGCCGCTCGTCTGGACGCGGGCTGAGCGACAGTCGGAAAAGGCGGTGGAGATCAGCATTGATCGCCTCGCACGGCACGCCCCCGGCGCCCTTCGGCCGATTCGTACGCGCGGGGTCGTGGACCCAGCCGTTCGTCATGGCCTTCTCGAAGTCCTCCGGCGTGGCATTGGCACCGACCGCCGGGTGGAGGAGCAGCACCACCTCGTGCATCAGAACGCCAAAGGCGAAGAGGTCCGAGCGGAGGTCAGGGACCGCGGGGCGCCCGTCGTGCAGGGCGGCGCGCAGTTCGGGCGCGATGTAGAGGATCTGGCCGACCATCGGCGGGAGCGGCACTCCGGGGCCAGCGAAGTTGTCGAAGTCGATGATCCCGGCCCGCAACGTTTCGCCCTTCGGTTGGATCAGGACATTCGATCCGTGCAGATCGCCGTGAGCGATCCCGGACTCGTGGAGGACGCGGACGGCGTGCGCCAGGGCCACCGCGAGCGTCAGGGTCTGGAAGATCGTGAGGTCTGATCGCGAGAGAACCTCCTCCAGGGGCTGGCCGGGGAAGAAGTCGGTGACGTAGCCCACGCCGAATCTCCCCGCCACGATGTCCCGTGGACCAACGAGCACGGGACAGAGTTGGCCGAGGTCCTTGGCCACGAGAAGTTCAAGCCGGCGTTGCGTCTCAGCGCGGTCGAACTTGTCATGGAAGAACTTCAGGACGCCGAGGCTCTTGTCCCTGCCGCGGCGCACTTTGTAGGCGCACCCCTGGCCTCCCGGCGTGAAGGCCTGCTCGATGATCACTTCTTCTCTTGAGGTGCAGGGGATGATGGTTCCGACGGGGAGCATGCTTCACCTCCGAGTTGCGCTCTGACGGCGGAGCGTGAGGGCCGAGACACTCACTGGTGGAAATGGCGTGCAGAGAATCGCGAGGCTCAAGTTGTCATCGCAGACGTACTCCGCGCCTTCCTTCGCAGCGGCGAAGTCAGAGACGATGAGTGACGCGACGGCTTGAGCGTCACCGTCATGCGAGGCGAGGAGCTTGACCACGCTCGGGCCGAAGTCTCTTTCTGCCCGGTCGAACACGCCGTCCGTGCCCATGAGGAGGCTGTCGCCGCTTCGGCGTTGGTGTCTGCCGATGGCGGGGCTGCCCTGCAGAATCGGCCCCAGGCTCCCGGCGACGATGTTCGCCACGCCGTTCGCTTTCTGTGGGATGAGGAATGCGTCGACGTCGCCGTTGTTCCGGACGATGATCCCGCCGCCGTCGCCGATGTACGCGTAGCCGTAGACCGTCGGCGTTGCGACCACCACGATGAGCGTCGTGCGGAGACCGTCGCGGGCTTCGAGCCCGGCGTCCAGCGCCCGCCGGCAGGTCGCAGCGGCTGCGTCGAGCAGAGCGATTTCGGCGATGAACTCGGGCTGCGAGGGCGGAGTGGACGCTGCGCCGAGACTCGCCGTTGCTGAGATGGCTGCGGCTGCGACGGCGAGCCGGGAGGCTTCTCGACCGCGCGGAAGCCCGCCCAGCCCGTCTGCCACGATGAGGACAGAGGTTGGGCCAACGTTGAAGGCGATCGCAGCATCCTGGTTCTCTCGTCGTACCTTCCCGGCAATGGACGCGACCCCAGCCCCCCATGTGCTGTCAGGAATCTTCGGAATCGATGGCAGACCGCGGCGTTTCGCCTCGGAGATGAGGTCGCGCAGTGCGGCCTCGGGACCGTCACCGCTCGAATTCAACGGTGGAGGAGGTTCGGAGAGCAATGTCGGACGCTTCACCATAGGTGCTTCCTGGATCGGCGGAGGCGGAGCGGCGAGAGCTTCCTCAATGCGCTGAAGTCGCGAGGCGAGCCGCCGCTGATTCCACGTCACGCACCCGAGCACACAGAGGCAGGCAAATCCCAGGACGGCTTCGACCGCGCGAAACCCTGGCCAGGACTGCGGTGAAGATTCGTCGTCAGGAGACTCGACGTCCGCTCTCTGCCTGGTGGCACTCATAGTTGTGGGCCGATTTCGCCAGGCGGCTCGCGGGTCTCCGGCGGAACCCGAACCCGCAGTATGGGTCGGGGTGGCTGGTGGCTCCTCTTGCCCGTGAGCGCGCCGCGCCGACAGGACACCGAGCACGATGAGCACAAGGAGAACGACCATCAGGGCAATGCCAACCGGCCACTCGATAGCTTTCCACATGGCGAGATACCGAGGTGGTAGCCGTAGCGGGAGCTTCACCCCGGGTTTCGGCGATTTGCGAGCGGGAGCAGGCACTGCGG
>JADHED010000936.1_pt1 | contig 28049 bp, 24 predicted proteins | sample 8952041 | NCBI WGS metagenome assembly JADHED01 (sample SAMN16124423, study PRJNA663239) | bioreactor sludge metagenome | isolation source: sludge (control) | place: India:Bengaluru | collected 2018-09-08
CCCAAGTGCGTCCAGGGCGACGAGGGGACCCGCAAGCTCGTCTCCTTCATCCGCACCTGGTGCGACCTGAAGCTCTGGCACGTGCAGTTCAACGTCATCAACAAGCAGACGCTGGTGTCGGCCCAGAAGAACCCCGAAAAGTACCGCGGGCTCATCGTGCGCATCGCCGGTTACAGCGCCTACTTCGTCGACCTCTCCTCCGATCTGCAGAACGACCTGATCGCGCGGACCGGTCACGAGCAGATCTAAGGTTCTCAGCCAAGACCCGGGCCGCTTGAGAGCGGCCCGGGCGGAGCTCGAATGAAAACCGCTGGCGCCGTATTCAACATCCAGAAGTATTCGGTTCACGACGGTCCGGGCATCCGGACCGTCGTCTTTCTGAAGGGCTGCCCGCTGCGCTGCCGCTGGTGCAGCAACCCGGAGTCCCAGCTCTTGCAGCCCCAGCTCGTCTACAACCGCAACAAGTGCATCTCGCTCGAAAACTGCGTGCGCTGTCTCGAGGTCTGCACCGCCGGCGCGCTGCGCCGCGGCGAAGACGGCAAGGTGGACATCGCGCGCGAGACCTGCACCGAGTGCCTGCTCTGCGCCAAGGCCTGCCCCTCGCTTGCCCTCAACGTCTACGGCGAGACGATGACCGTCGATCAGGTGATCCAGAGGGTGGAGGAGGACAGCGCCTTCTACTCGCGTTCGGGCGGCGGGCTGACGCTCGGCGGCGGCGAGCCGCTGCACCAGGCCGAGTTCGCGATCGCGCTGCTCAAGGAGGCCCGCCGGCGCCGGATCAATACCGCCATCGAAACCTGCGGCTTCTGCCGCTACGAGGACCTCGAGGCGGCAGCCGGCCAGCTGAACACCATGCTCTACGACATCAAGAGCATGGACCCCGCCAAGCACAAGGCCTTCACCGGGGTCACCAATGAGCTGATCCTCGACAACTTCAGGAAGATCCGCCTGGCGCTGCCGGAGTTGCCGATCTGGGTCCGCACGCCGATCGTGCCCGGTTTCAACGACACGGTCGAGGAGATCCGCGCGATCCTCGATCACATTCGGGATATGCCCAACGTCTGCTTCGAGGCGCTGGACTACCACCGCATGGGCAAACCCAAGTACGAGTACCTGGGTCTGGAGTTCCCGATGGGGGATTCCAAGCTGCAGGACGAACGCATCCGGGAGATCCGGCGGTTCATCCGCTCCGAGTTCCCCGACCTGCGCGCGCCCTCCTCGGCCGAACCGAAAGCCGAACGGACGGCCGAGAGCTGGCGCTGACCGCACACCCGACTTCGTAACGCAACACCCGCCTCACCTCCCCCAAAGAAGCGGGGGGGGGCCCCGCCCCCCCCCCCCGGAAAAGCCCCCGCCCCCCGGGGGGGGGGTGGGGGGGGGGGGGTTGTAAGGGCCCCCCCACGCTGACCGCCCGAGCGGGGGCGCTGCCCCCACCCCCCACTTCGAACCCCAACCCCCCCCACCCCCCCCCCAACTACGGGGGGCCGCAAACTGCCGGCCCCGCTTCTTCCCATTTTCAATCGGATTCAAGATTCAAAATGGAGCGCAGCCTGCAACCTGCACCCATCATTTGCATCCTGCATCCTGTATCGGTCAGTTTGCTCACGCCCCCTCGACGGAGCGCAGTTTCTGGAACTCCTCCCGCACCACCTTTTCGATCACTGCCCGGATCTTGATGAATTCGGGCGAGGTCTTGGTGGCGGCGTCGCGCGGGTAGGGCAGATCGATCGGGATGATCTCCCGGATCCGGCCGGGGCGTGCGGCCATGATCACCACCCGGGTGGAGAGGAAGGTGGCCTCTTCGACGCCGTGGGTGACGAAGACCACGGTCTTGCGTTCCTTTTCCAAAATCTGGAGCAGCGACTCCTGCATGAAGTGCCGCGTCTGGGCGTCGAGCGCGCCGAAGGGTTCGTCCATGAGAAGCACCTTCGGGTTGACCGCGTAGGAGCGGGCGATGGCGACCCGCTGCTTCATCCCGCCGGAGAGCTGCTTGGGGTAGGCGTCCTTGAAATCCCGCAGATTCACCAGGTCGATGAAGTGGTCGGCGGTGCGCTCGATCTCCTCGGCGGGGCGCCGGTTGGCCGCCAGGCGCAGGCCGAACTGCACGTTCTCCTTGACCGTCAGCCACGGGAAGACGGCGTACTGCTGGAAGACGACGCCCCGGTCCGGCCCCGGCCCGGTGATCGGCTGCCCGTCCACCGCCACGGTACCCGTGGTCGGCTCCAGGAACCCGGCGATCGTGTTCAGCAGCGTCGTCTTGCCGCAGCCCGAAGGCCCGAGCAGGCAGATGAACTCGCCGGGCTGAATGGCGAGGTTGATGTCCCTGAGCGCCTCGAAATGGCCGGCCGCGCTGCTGTAGGTCAACCCGACCCCCTGGATGACGATCCCGTGTTCCATGCGAACCCCCGTCCCTCTCCCGTCCGTCAGCTTGACATCTTTTCCTGCCACCGGGTGGCGCGCGCCTCGATGGCGCGGACGATCGCGTCCATCACGAGCGAGATGATGCCGATCAGGATGATCCCGAGCACCAGCGGCGGCATCTGGAAAAAGTTCTGCGCCTCGACCATCATCGCGCCGATCCCGCGCTGGGCGGCGATCAGCTCCGCAGCGACCAGCGTCGCCCAGCAGACCCCGAGCGACACCCGGCAGGCCGTGATGATGTGCGGCACCAGCTGGGGCAAGATGATCCGGCGGAAGATCTCCATGTTGGTGGCGCCGAGGGTCCGGGACGCGCGGATGTAGATGGGGTCCAGTGAAACCAGCGCCTGGTAGATCACCACCAGCGCCGGGAAGAAGGACGCGTAGCTCAGCACGATGATCTTGGAGGTCTCGCCGATCCCGAAGAAGATGATCATCAGCGGGATCAGCGCGATGGGCGGCAGCGCGCGGAAGAAGTTGATGACCGGATCGACCAGCAGCCGCACCACCCGGAACCAGCCGATGAGGAACCCGAGCACGACCGCCAGCGCGATGCCGATGCTGAAGCTGGTCAGCACCCGCAGGAAGCTCGCGTACATGTGCTGCTGCAGGCTGCCGTCGCGGAGCTGCGTCGCGGCCGACTGGACCACGGCCGCAATCGACGGGAAGAGCTTGGGGTTGATCAGGCCGACGGCGCGACACCCCTCCCAGATGAGCAGCAGCATGGCGAACGAGGCGAGAAAGTAGACCCGCCGCTCGATCCTCTGCCGCCTCTGCCTGCGATGGAACAGCCCCTCCGTGGTCATGGGCTCTGCGGCCATCGGGTCCTCCCGACTGGGTTCAACGGTTCAATGGTTCACGGTTCAACGGTCACGGTTGACCGACGACGGTTCGTTGACCCGGTCGCCCGTTGACCCGTTTAAATACTTCCGTAACGGGCCAACGGGCTGAACTGGCAAACGGGTGCACGGCCTTGCTACACGTGTTCACTTCTTGACCACCTCGAGGTAGAGCTTCGGGTCGAAGAACTCCTTGGGGTCGACCCAGTTGCCGATCGAGCCGATCTCGACAAAGACCTGCTCGACCTGCCCGATCCACTTGGCGACCGTCCCGTCCTCATAGAGCTTGGCCCAGTTCTGCGAGGTCTCGCACTTCTGCGCCTGCCAGCTGGCCTGGAGGTCGGAGAGGGGGATGTTGCTGTAGGCCTTCTCGTGGATCAGCTTCAGCGACTCCTCCGGCTTGGCCATGAGCTCGTCGTTGGCCTTGGCCCAGGCCTTGATGATCTTCTTCAGCACGTCCTTGCGCTCGTCGTAGAACTTGTTGGACGCCACCCAGCCGCCGATGATCGCGGCCTGGGGGTAGAACTCCTTGGCCGAGGAGAGCATGACCGCGCCCGGGACCTTCTCGCGGATCTGGACGTGGAAGGGCGCCCAGGTGCAGACGAAGGGGGTCGCGTTGGCGATGAAGGCCGAGACCGCGCCCGCCATGTCCATGCTGACGAGCTCGATGTCCTTGTTGGAGTCCATCCCGTTGGCCTTCATCGCGTTGTGCAGGAAGACGTGGGCGGTCGTCCCTTTGACGGTCGTGACTTTCTGCCCCTTGATGTCCTTGATCCCCTTGGCCTTGGCCTCCGGCCGGGCGAACAGCATGGCGGTGTCGTACTCGATGTCGTTGATCAGGAACACCTTCCCGACCCCGCGCGAGGGGAAGTTGGAGATGACTGCGCCCATGACGGCCACGTCCACGCTCCCGCCGCTGAGGGCCTGCATCAGCGGCACCCCGGAGGTGAACACGACCGGGTCGAGCTCGAGCCCCTGCTCCGCGAAATAGCCCTTGTGCACCCCAAGCCACATCTGGCCGTCCACGGCCAACGTGTGCAGGTAGCCGACCTTCACCTTATCGGCCGTGTGACCGGTCGGAACCGCCATGCAGCAAAACGCTACCGCCAAAAGCATGATCAAGGTCTTCGAGATTTTCATGTTCCCTCCGTTGTAGGTGTGGTCACAGTTGAGGCCGCGTCCTTCCGTCGATCGACTGCCCGGCGCCGCCCGCGTCACGGCATGATCCGCGTGGCCAGCACCCGGAACCCGTCCCCCTGGACGGCGCTGGCGATTCGCGCCTGGTGCCCAGCATCTTCGGCCAGAATGAGCGCGTACCCCCCCATCCCGCCGCCGGTCACCTTGGCACCGAGCGCACCCTCCTGCCGGGCGATCGCGATGATGCGCTCGAGTTTCTCGTGTGAAAAGGAGAGCCCGTGGAGCACCCGGTGGTGGTCCCCCATCAGCCTGCCGATCGCGGCCTTGTCCGCCGCCGCCAGCGCCGATCTCAGTGCGCGCGCCTGGGCGTGGGTGTCGTTCAGCGCGGCGCGATAGGCGTCGGGACGCTCCTCGATCTGCCGTTTCTTGAAGGCCACCACCTTGGAGGTGTCGACGTTGACGCCGCTGTTGGCGAGGACGATGTCGAGCGGGGCGCCGAGCGTCAGGCTCTCGAACCCGTACCGGCCGGTTTCGGGGTCGCGCTGGAACCATAGCACACCCCCGAAGGTGGACGCCGTGTTGTCCACCCCGCTCGGGTCGCCGTGATACGCCTTCTCGCCCTCGAGCGCCGCGGCGTTGATCTCCGCCTCCGTCCGACCGAGGTTGAACTCCTGGTCCAGGGCCCGTGCCAGCGCGACGCAGCCGGCGGCACTCGCGCCGATGCCGCTGCCTGCCAGCAGGTCCCCCCGAAACACGATGTGGAGCGCCTGGCGGCGCGCGTCGATGCCCATGGCCGCGAGCACCCGGTCGATGGACTCTTTCTGCTGGTCCAGCTTGCTGCGCTTGTAGCCTTCCACCTCTGGCCGGTCATCTACCAGGGTCCAGCCGCTGCCGGGTTGGCGACTCACGTCTGCAACCGTCGTGCTGGCCAGCGCGGCCGCGATGGCCGGGGCGTTGAAGTGGAGAAACGCGTCCCCCACGAAAATGGTCTTTCCGAATCCGGCTCCTGTCCCCATCCTTCCTCCATCTGCGCGCGGCCCGTCCGGCCGCGCGCTGCTACTTGCCGAACTTCAGGTTGGCGGGTCCGAAATCCATATACCAGAAGCTGTAGGGCTTCCACTGGATATTTTTGCGCACCCCGTACCAGACCACCTCCATCCACAAGGCCGCCGCGGGGCACTCGTCCTCAATGATGTCGACCATGCGCTGGTGGGCCTTCTTGCGCTCCGACACGTCCATTTCGAGCTCCAGCTTCCTCCCCAGCGAGATGAACTCTTCAGGCGCCACCCAGCTGGCCATCTGCTTTCCCGGCCCGACCGCCCGCGGACCCGCCGGGCCCCAGTCGACCCAGAGCGGCGTGACAGGGTCGGCGAAATGTATGCCGCTCGACCAGTTGACCAGCGCGACTTCGCCATCCTTGACGCCCTTCCAGGCGAGGCTCGTGCCCTCCCGGATCTCCAGGTGGACGTTGAGCCCGACCTGTTTCCACATCTCCAGCATGATCTGCGCGGCGTCTTCGTAGTTGACGTAGTACCCCTTGATTATTCGGAAGTTCAAGGGCTCGCCCTTGTACCCGGCCGCCTTCAACAGCGCTTTTGCCTTTTCGGGGTCGTACTCGCGCGGCATCCGGCTCGGGTCGTAGTAGGTGCCGTACGAGGGGAAATTGAACGGCTTGGGGACGACGGTCTCGCCGCGCCACAGCGTGTCGATGATCTTCTGCCGGTCGATCGCGTGCACGATCGCCTGCCGGATGCGCTTGTCCTTCGTGACCGGGTGCAGGGTGCTGATCACCATCAGGCGCTGATTTTCGATCCTGACCCGCCGCACGTCGAGATCCGGGTAGCCGCGCAGCGTATCGACCAGGTCGGGAGCGACGCCCTCAATCAAATGGAACTCCCCGGACACCAGCCCGGCGAGGCGGCCGGCCAGCTCGGGGACCAATCGCAGCGTGATGGTCTTCGCGGGGGGGCGGCCGCCCCAGTAGGCGTCGTGGGCCGCGAACTTTATGTAATCGCCCTTCTTGATGGCGACGAGCTTGTAGGGGCCGGTGCCGACCGGGTTGAGCGCGAACTTGTCGGGACCCACCTCCTGGTAGTACGTGCGCGGGACCACGAAGCTGACCGGCGACGAGAACCGGAGCGGAAAGATCGGGTCCGGGGCCTTGGTCTCGAACCGGAGGGTCGCCGGGCCGGCGACCTCCACCTGCTTCAGCACGTCGAAGTAGCGCTTGCCGTCGGGCTCGGCAGCGCTCGGGCCCCAGAACCGGTCGGCCGAAAAGGAAAACGCCACGTCCTCGGCGGTCATCTCCTCGCCGTTGTGGAACTTGACTCCCTTGCGGATCCGGATCTCCCAGATCGTCGGCTCGATGAGCGTCCACGACTCCGCCAGGCTCGGCACCAGCTCGGAGCCGTCCCCGTCCGGCGTGGCGCCGTAGTTGCGGCGGATCAGGTGATCGAGGAAGATGAGCTTGATCCGGTTGAGCGTGTTGCTGATCTCGCTCGGCCGGAGGTTTTCCGGCAGGCTCGAGACGCCGATGACGAGGTCGGGCCGCTCGTCCGCCGCCCGGACCGGGTCGACCGGCAGGGCGCCGCAGAGGCTCACCGCCAGCGCGACAATTGCCAACCCACGAACCCCTCGATTGTGCTTTCCCTTCACCATCGCCTGCACCTCCTTTTCTGTGCGGCACCCCGGCTTCTGCCGGGCCGCGTTTCGGCTTCCTATTTCCGAATGGTCGGATCCAGGCGGTCCCGCAGCCAATCCCCGACCACGCTCATCGACAAGGTCGTCATGAAGATCGCCATCCCGGGAAACACCGCCATCCACCACGCAACGGCGAGATAATTCCTCGCGCTGCCCAGCATGAGCCCCAGGCTGGTGAGCGGTGGTTGGATCCCAAGCCCCAGGAAGCTGAGCGCCGTTTCCAGCAGGATCGTTTCCGGGAAGTTCAGGGTGAGCTGCACGACCAGCGCGCTGACGACGTTCGGCAGCACGTGCCGACCGTAGACCCGGAAGGGGCCTGCTCCCAGCGTCCGGACCGCGACCACGTAGCCGCGTTCCTGGGCCGACAGAACGAGCCCGCGGGACAGCCGGGCATAGGTCTCCCACCCGTGGAGGCCGATGAGGAGAACGAAGAGCACGAGGCTGTTGCCCAGGAAGGCCAGCACCGCGAGCGCGATTATGAGAAACGGCACCGACCCCTGGAAGTCGACCAGCATCATGATGACGTCCTCGGCCAGCCCGCGCAGGGAAGCGGCGACAAACCCGAGCACCGTGCCCAGACATGATGCGATCAGGGTGCCCGCCAGCGCGAGCGAGATGCTGATGCGAATCGAGTAGATGAGCCGGCTCAGGACGTCGCGCCCGAGCTGGTCCGTTCCCAGGAGGTTCTCGCTCGGGCCGCCCAGGAAGGAGGGGGGCTTCAGCCGCTGAGCCAGATCCTGGTGCGCGTAGTGCATGGGGGCGATGAGGTCGGCAAACACGGCAACCAGCGCCATGAGGCACAGGACGCCGCAGCAGAACCACACCAGCCAGGGCTGCCGGGCGATGCGCCGCCGCATGTCCGGCACACCGGCCCATCGGGCGGTTGCGGGACGATCGGGCATCTCGGCGGCTGGCGGGCGCACCGGCATGGATCACCTGTCCCCTTCCGCCCGGCCCAGGCGGATCCGCGGGTCCACCCAGCCGTAGAGCAGATCGACCGTCAGGTTGGCCGCGATCATCGAGCAGGAGAGCATCAAGACGATGGCCTGGACGACGGCCAGGTCGCGCGTGGCGACCGACATGACCAGCAGGCGGCCGACCCCCGGCCATGCGAACACGGTTTCGATGATGATGGCCCCGCCGATGAGGTGGCCGACCTTGAGGCCGGCGATGGTCATGATGGGGATCATGGCGTTGGGCAGGGCGTGCCGCAGGAGCCGTCGCTTGTAAGGCACCCCTTTTGCCCGGGCCGTCCGGATGTAGGGCTCGTTCAGGACTTCGAGCATGGCCGAGCGGCTGAACCGTGCGATCCCGGCGGCGTGCGCGGTCGCCAGCGTCGCCAGCGGCATGACCATGTGGGCCAACGTCTCGCTGCCGGCGCTGGGCAGGATGCGCAGCTTCATGGCGAAGAGGAAAATGAGCAGGATGCCCAGGAAGAAATTGGGCATGCTGTAGCCGAACACGGCAAAGGCCATCGTCAGGCGGTCGAGCGCGCTGTTGCGGTGCAGGGCCGCAACGGTTCCAAGCAGGATGCCGGAAACGAGGGCGAGGCCCAGCGCGCTCCCCCCCAGCCGCAGGGTGGCCGGGACCCGCTCGAGCATCACCTCGACAGCTTCGCGATTGTCGCGGAAGGACCGCCCCAGGTCGCCTTGGAACACGCTATTAAAGTAGAACGCGTACTGCTCGTACAGGGGCTTGTCGAGGCCCCACGCTTTGCGATAGTGGGCCACGACCTCGGGCGGCGTGTCGTCCGGCAGCAGCGTGTCGGCCGGGTCCCCCGTCACCCTGAGAATGAGGAAGGTGAACGTGACCACGAGCCACACGGTCACGAGCGCGCGCAGGACCCGCTGGCTCATGTAGCGCAACGTCATGCGTCCCCCGGGAAATGGCACACCACGGTGTGCCCGGTTTCGACCGTCCGCACGGACGGGGCGACATCGGCGCAGCTCGCCCTCGCCGAAGGGCAGCGCGGGTGGAACCGGCACCCGTTCGGGGGGTCGATCGGGCTGGGAGGCTCGCCGTTCAGGATGATGCGCCGCCGGCGGACCGAGGGGTCCGGGACGGGCACGGCGGAAATCAGCGCCCGGGTGTACGGGTGCAGCGGGCGTGCAAAGAGATCCTCCCGCACCGCCGTCTCGACCACCCGGCCCAGATACATGACCGCGATGCGGTGGCAGATGTGCCGTACGGCGCTCAGGTCGTGCGAGATGAACAGGTACGCCAGGCCGAGCTGCTGCTGCAGTCTGGACAGCAGGTTGATCACCTGCGCCTTGATGGAAACGTCCAGCGCCGAAATCGGCTCGTCGCACACCACGAGATCGGGTTTCAGCATCAGCGCGCGGGCGATCACCACGCGCTGCTGCTGGCCGCCGCTCAGCTCGTGGGGGTAGCGTGCGACCATGTGGCGCTTGAGGCCCATCCGCTCGAGCATTTCGCCGGCGGCCTGCCGTCGTTCGGCCGGGGTCCCTACGTCGAAAATCGCCAGGGGCTCCGCGACCTGGTCGCCGATGCGCATGCGCGGGTCGAGCGCCCCCAGCGGGTCCTGGAAGATCATCTGGATCCGCCGCCGCAGCTCCGCGCGGGCCAGCATGCCGGTGTCGCTCCCGCGGTAGAGAACCCGGCCGGCGGTCGGCGGCAGGATGTCGAGGATCACCTTGCCGACGGTGGACTTGCCGCAGCCGCTCTCGCCGACCAGGCCGAGCGTCTCCCCCGGCGCGAGGCTGAGGCTGACACCGTCCACCGCGCGAACGACCGTGGGCCGGCCGAACGGCCGGCGCCGCTTGCCGCGGAAGTGCCGCACCAAATCCCGCACCTCCAGCAGGGGAAACTCGGCGATCGGGGAGGCAGGATACAGGGTCACGGCGTCATCCCTCCGGGTTGAAGCAGGCGACCGAGTGGCCGTCGCCCCGCTCGCGCAGGGGCGGTTTCTCCACCCGGCACGGGTCCGACGCGCGCGGGCAGCGCGGCGCGAAGTGGCACCCCGCAGGCAGCTCGTGCAGCGCCGGGACCGTCCCCTCGATCGGCACCAGCTCGGCCTGGCTCCGGTCCACCCGCGGCAGCGACCCCAGGAGCCCGTGCGTGTAGGGGTGCGTCGGGCGGTGAAAGATGGCGTGCACCGGCCCGGATTCGACGACGCAGCCGGCGTACATGACCGCCACGCGGTCGGCCGTCTCGGCAATCACCCCGAGGTCGTGGGTGATGAGGATGATGGCGGTCCGGCTGTCGCGGCGCAGCTCCTGCATCAGCTCCAGAATCTGGGCCTGGATGGTCACGTCGAGCGCCGTGGTCGGCTCGTCCGCGATGAGCAGCTGCGGCCCGCACGCGAGCGCCATGGCGATCATGGCCCGCTGGTTCATGCCGCCTGAGAGCTGGTGGGGGTAGTCGCGCGCCCGCTGCGCGGGTTCGGGCAGGCCGACCCGACGCAGGAGCCCGACCGCCCGGCCCTCCGCCTCGCGCGCGCCGAGCCCCTGGTGAATCTGCAGACTCTCCATGATCTGGCGGCCGATCGTTTGCACTGGGTTGAGCGAGGTCATCGGGTCCTGGAAAACCATGGCGATGTCCCGGCCGCGGACGGATTCCATCCGACGCTCGTCGAGCCCCAGCAGGTTCTGCCCCCGGAAGAGCACCTCTCCGGACGACACCCGGCCGTTGGGCGGCAGCAGGCCGAGTGCGGTCAGGCAGGTCACGCTCTTGCCGCAGCCGCTCTCCCCCACGAGCCCCAGCGTCTCCCCGTGCGCCACCTCCAGGCTCACGTCGGTCACGGCCGGCAACGGTCCGGCCGGGGTGTCGAACACCACGCTCAGGCGGCGAATGGCGAGCAGCTCGCTCATGGGGGCCTCAATCGATCCAGCCGGCATCGACATAGCGGCTGCTCCCCTGCTCCCGGATCCGCAGGCTTTGGCGGTAGCCGGCCGCACCGGTGGCAATAACCTGCACCCGATTCGGCTCGGGGGGGTGCAAACCGCCCGCATACGCCTCCCGCAGCGGCCGGCCGGTCATGGAGGGCGGCCGGGGCAGCCCCATCAGGTCCAGCACCGTCGGCGCGACGTCCGCGATCCCGGAGGGTGCCGGCGACCGGTACTCCCCGGCGAACGCCTCACCCCCGAAGGCCATCAGGTTGCGGATCTCCAGGGGGTTCAGCCCGCCGTGCTGCCCGGTGTCGATCGGCTTGCCGGAGTCGAAGTAGCAGCCGTCGTCGCCGGTGCGGCTCCGGAGGGTGTAGATGAGATCGGGCGCGCGCCGGTGGTCGGTGCCGGCCAGGGCGTGGGAAAACGTCCCGGGGATTCCCCCGTCCGCCGGCCCCGGCCCCCCGGTGAACAGGTGACCGCACCACTCCTGGCGCTGCATCCAGCCGACCAGGTCCGGAAGCAGGAGTTTCCGCGGTCCCTGCAGGTAGACGGCGCCGACCGAACCCGGCAGGCTGACGATGCCCCCCTCGGCCGACGGGTCCCGGCCGGCGGGGAAGCCGGCCCGGTTCAGCAGGCCGTTGACGTCCAACCGCGTGTGGCCGGGAATGCAGCCGTGGTCGGACATGGCGACGAGCTGCACGCCGTCTCGCCGGCCTACGGCGCTCCACCACGCCAGGATGCGGCCGAACAGGTCGTCGATCCCCCGCAGGGTTTGCTCCATGAGATCGGTGCCGGCGGGGGAGTGGTGGCTGGTGTGATCGGGTTCGTTGAGCCACAGGATCGCAACGTCCGGTTCGCTGCGGGGATAGACCACCTCCAGGAACGCGCTCACGGCGTAGGCCAGCCGGGGCAGGTTCGGGTGCTGCGCTGCGGGGATCGCGCCGAGCCGGTCGACGATCTCCCGGGCCAGCCCGGCGGGGGTCGAAAACTGCGGGCCGTGAATGGAAAAATGGCAGTGCCCCAGTTGCGCGCCGCGGTAGTTGACCAGCCAGGGCGCTCCGGGCATCCCCGTGTGGGCCACTGCCAGCTTCCTGCCGGACTGCGCCAGGATCTCGCCGAGGGTGGGGGCCGTGACGAGTCGATTCCCGCCCGCATCGGCCGCGAGCACGTCGCTCATCTCCCCGATGTCGACGATGCGGTCCTGGAAGATGGCGGGGTCGAAGAACATGTTGAACAGGATGCCGTGGTTGGAGGGCGCGGCGCCGGTCACGAGGCTGACCTTGTTGACGCGAGTCAGAGTCGGGAAGACGGCGTGGCTTTCCGGAAACAGGGCGCCCCCGCGGCAGAACGCGTCCAGGTGGGGCGTCGCGGCCGGCGACACCCGGTCGGGGCGCAGGCTGTCGAACACCACGATCAAGAAGCGGTAAGCCGACGCCATCCCCTCAATCCTCCGTCCGGTCCGTCGGACTCGGCATCCTGCACCTCAAACCGGTCGGCCTAACCATTCGCCGGCATCCCGCGACGCTTCGCGATCCGCCAGGCCGGGGGCAGGATCGCGATCGCCGCCAGGACGAGCAGCAGCGCCAGGCTGATCGGCCGCTCGACGAAGGTGAAGAGGTCCCCCCGGCTCATGTACAGGCTCTCCCGGAAGGTGCGCTCCATGAACGGGCCGAGGACGAGGGCCAGAATCAGCGGTGCGACGTCGAACTCCAATTTGCGCAGCACCCAGCCCACGACGCCCATCACGCTGACGACCACCAGGTCCAGCAGGCTGTTGTTGACGCTGTAGGAACCGACCATGACGAACACGAGAATCAGCGCCACCAGGGCATGCTCGGGGACGCGCAGCAGTCTGACCCAGATGCCCACCAGCGGCAGGTTCAGCACGAGCAAGGCGAGGTTGCCGATGTACATCGAGGCGATCACGCCCCAGAAGATCTCGGGGTGTTCGGAGATCAGCAGCGGGCCCGGCCGGACCCCCTGCATCATGAGCGCCGCCAGGAGCAGCGCGGCCGGCGGCGCAAACGGCAGGCCCAGCGACATCAGGGGCGCCATGACCGACGTCGTCGCGGCGTTGTTGGCCGTCTCAGGGCCTGCCACCCCTTCGATGGCGCCCTTCCCGAACTGCTCCGGGTGTTTCGAGAGGCGTCGCTCCAGGTTGTAGGCCCCGAACGTGGAGAGTACGGCGGAGGGGCCGGGAATCAAGCCGAACAGGAATCCGAGGCCGGTGCCGCGCAGGATGGGGCCGATGGATCGCCGCCACTCCTCCCTGTCCGGGAACAGCTCCCGGAGCCTCACCCGGGTGATCTGGGGCATCCCGCCCTGCCGCTCCGCGATGCAGAGCACTTCGGCGACGCCGAAGAGCCCCATCGCCACCGGCACGATTTCGATGCCTTGCGTCAACGCGAGGATCCCGAAGACGTAGCGGCTCTTGCCGGAGACCTGCTCCATGCCGACGGTGCCCAGCGCCAGGCCCAGGCCCAGGACCACCAGCCCCTTCCAAAGCGAGCCGCCCGAGACCCGCGAGAGCGCGAAGAGCCCGACCAGGCACAGCGAGAAATACTCCGGCGGCCCGAATCTCAGGGCGAACCGGGCCATGGCAGGTGCAAACAACATCAATCCGACCACACCGACCGTGCCGGCAAAAAAGGAGCCGATCGCCGCCACCGACAACGCAGCCCCGGCGCGCCCGCGCTTCGCCATCTGATAGCCGTCGAGGCAAGTCATGACCGAGGCGGATTCCCCGGGGACATTCATGAGAATGGAGGTGGTCGAACCGCCGTACATAGCCCCGTAGTAAATGCCGGCCAGCATGATCAGCGCGGTCTCCGGCTTGAGCGTCACCGTGAACGAGAGCAGCATCGCCATCGCGCCCATCGGGCCGAGGCCGGGCAGCACCCCCACCACGGTGCCGACCAGCGCGCCGACCAGCGCGGCCAGGAAGTTCCCCGGGGTCAGTGCCACCGAGAATCCGTAGAGCAGCCCGTCGAGAGTCCCCATCGTGCCTCGTTGCGGCCCCCGTCAGTCGAAGAGTATCCCCTCCGGGAGGGGCACCCCGAGCATCACGCCGAAAACCACGTAGGAACCCACCCCGATCCCGGCGGACACGGCGATCTTGACCGGCCACGAGCGCAGCGCCATTGCGTGCAGCACGGCGAAGGCCAGCAGCGACCCGGCAACCATGTGCCCCGCATGCGGCAGCGCCAGCACGTAGCCGGCGCAGGACAAGGCGATGGCGGCCACACGCCGCCGCGCCGGTCCGGCCGGCCAGTTAATTTTCACCGTAGGCGACGATGCCAGGGCCTCGATGCCCGTGCCGACGCAGCCGAGCAGCAGGATCCCGCCGACCAGCAGGGGGAACAGGCCGGGTCCGGGCTCGGCCGGAGTGCCCAGCCGGTACCGCATCCCTTCCAGGAGATAGAGCGCCGAGATCACCGAGCCGGCCAGCGCGAATATCACGAGTGCGCGACGCATGCCCGTCACCTCTCACACGGCTTCGTCATGGAGTCTGTCGCCTGATGCGCCGGGCTCTCCCGGGAGCTCGACGGACTGCAGATCTTCAGCCAGCTCCACCGCGCCGCCGTAAGCCCCCTCGGCCTCCGCCCGCAGCCTATCCCCCGGGATCAGACCATCCGGCACGATGTGCGTCAGAATCAACCGCCTGGCTCCGGCCCGGCGGGCGAGCGCCCCGGCCTGCTCGGCCGTGGTGTGGCGAAGGTCCGCCGCCTTGAGCGCCTGGGCCCGGTCGAAGCTCGCCTCGTGGATCAGGACATCCGCCTCACGCGCAGCGGCCTCCACCGCCACCGACGGGGCCGTGTCGCCGCTGAGAACCAGGACGCTGCCCGGAAGACGCGCGCGATAGCCGAAGCTGCCGGTTATGTGCTCAGCGGCGATGGCCTCGACGACACATCCGCCCCAGGGCTCGACACTCTGCCCGGCGGCCACCTCGCGGAATGAAAACTGGCCGCGGTGCCCGGAGAGGCGGTGCATCTGCTGCATGGACTGAACCGTCTCGCCGGAGCCGTGCACGGTGACCCGGGCGGCGAGATCTCCATGTCGGAGTCGCATCCACAGCAGCAGGGGCAGCAATCCCGCCGCGTGGTCCAGGTGCCGGTGGGTCAGAAAGACGCCATGCAGCAAGGTTGGATCCAAACCGGCGCGTACGATCTGCTTCAGAGTCTCCAGTCCGCTCCCCGTGTCGAAGAGCAGAAAGGATCCTCCCGGGGCCACGAGAGCATAGGACGACTGGCAGCGCTCCTCGTTGTCCGCCGTTCCCGTGCCGAGAAAAATGAAGCGATAGTGCGGCGTCATCGGACCCCCGCGTCTAAACGCTCACTTCTTCAGCCCGAGCTTGGTGATGATCGGGCCCATCCGGTCGTAGTCCGCCTCGAGCTGCTTCTTGAGCGCAGCGCCGTCCTGGAAATCGACCACGTAGTTGCTGCTCTCGACGAACTTCTTGAAGGGCTCGCTGTCCATGGATTTTCTCAGAGCGTCGGCGAGGGCCTTGACCACCGGATCGGGGGTCCCCTTGGGGACGAACACCGAGTGGTACACTCCGAGCGTCACGTCGAACCCGAGCTCCTTGAACGTCGGCACGTCCGGCAGAATGCTGTTGCGCTTTTCCTCGAAGGTGGCGAGCACGCGAATCTTGCCCGCGCGCACCTGATCCAAGATAGGCGGCAGCGAGTCCGAAATCGCCTCGATGTGCCCGCCCAACAGCGCGGGGATGTAGGCGGCCGATCCCGGGAACGGGACGTGGGTGAGGTCGATACCGGCCTTTTCCTTGAAGAGCTCCAAATCCATGTGCGGGATCGAGCCCAGGCCGCTGCTGCCCACGCGCATCTTGCCCGGGTTGGCCTTGGCGTAGTCGATCACCTCCCGGATCGACTTCCACGGCGAGTCCGCGAGCACGGAGAAGACCATGGGCACGCTGCCGATTTTCATGACCGGGCGGTAGTCGTCCGGTCGCTGGTAGGGCAGGTCGGACGTGAGCTGGGGCTGCACGATCAGCGGCGCGATCGGCGACAGCCCCACGGTGTACCCGTCGGCCTTGGCCATCACCACCTCGGCGATGCCGATGGTCCCCGCGCCACCGGGACGGTTGACGACCACCAACGGCTGCGGAAACGCCCCCTTCGCGCCCTCGCTCAACGCTCGGGCAATCAGGTCCGGGCTCTGCCCGGGCGGAAAGGGCACGACGATGTTCACGGCTTTGGTCGGGTAGTCTGTCTTGCCCGCACTGTGAGCGGGCCCGGGCAACGCCAAGAAGGCCAGAACCCCCATCAGGCTGCCAAAGAGAATGAAACGGCGCATGATCCCCCTCCTTTGATCGCAAACCGCGCAGTTGCGGTATTGGTTCCGGGGTGGCACGCCCGGCGGTGCGGTGCCGGGCGCTAACGGACCTTGCCCCAGAGCCGAAGGTAGCTCTGCCACATGACCGAGGTGTCGCTCGGCCCGAGCCCTTGGGCGCGCGCGATCTCGTTGATCAACTCGACCGTGCGGCCCAGGATCGGCGGGGCGCCGCCCTCCCGGGCCATCTTCACCCCCAACGCGACGTCCTTGATCAGGAGGTCGACCGTGAAGGTCGGGTCGGAGTAGTTCTCCGCCGCCACCCGGCCGCCGAGCTCCTTGAAGAGGTTGCTGACCGTGCCGGCCTGGCTGAGCGTGATGGTGTCGAAGAGGAGTTTCGGCGCGATCCCGATCCGCTCCGCGACGGCCATCATCTCGGCCGTCATGGCGTTGATCGCCCCGAACATCATCTGGTTCAGGAGCTTGATCTTGTGCCCGGAGCCGGAGGGGCCGACGTGCGGCACGTGAGCCGCGAAGAGCTTCAGGACCGGCCGGCAGCGCTCGACGTCCTCCGGCCTTCCGCCCGCGGGCAGCGCCCACTTGCCGACGGTCGATGGCCGGCCGAGGACGGGGGCGTCCACGTAACCGACCGAGCGCGCCCGCGCGAGCTCGGCCATCTCGACGGTCGTGGCCGGGTCGCTCGTGGCCATGTCGACGATCACCGTGCCGGGGGCGGCCGCGCCGAGCAGGCCGCCGGGGCCGGCGACGCAGGCCTTCACCTCGGCGGGCCCCGGCAGCAGCATCAGGACGATTCGGGCCTGCCGCGCCACGTCCGCCGGCGTCGGGGCAATCGAGGCCCCGAGCGCGGCGGCCTTCTCGATGCAGCCGGGGCTGACGTCGTAGGCCAGCACCGGGTGCCCGCCTTCGATGACCTTGGCGGCGACCGTGCGCCCCATGACCCCGACTCCGATCAGACCAATGGTTTCCATGTGTAGGCTCCCAGGTGGTGAGGGGTTTTCAGACTTCGTTCTTTTTGAGCTTGCGGCAGGAGTGCCGGACGACGAGGCTCGTGTCCAGGCAGTAGCGCTGGGCGTCGAGGTTGCCGGTCCGGGCCATGTCCAGGACCACTTTGATCGCCAGCCGGCCGATCTCGTAGGCCGGCACCCGCACCGTCGTCAGCGGGGGGTTGCAGTAGGCGGCGATGTCGATGTCATCGAAACCGGCGATGGAGACGTCCTGCGGAATGCTCAGCCCCAGATCGCGCGCGGCCGCCATGGCCCCGACGGCGAGGGTGTCGCTCGCCGCGAGCACCGCCGTCGGCCGCTCGGGCATGGACATCAACCGGGTCATGGCCTCCCGGCCGTCGACCAGCGTCGGCTCCTTCTCGATGGTCCACGCCGGCTGGTGCGGGATCCCGTGGTCCTGCATGGCCGCCAGGTAGCCTTCGAGTCTGCGGCGCACCCGGTCGACCTTGGAGTAGGGCCCGATGATGAGCCCGATGCGCCGGTGCCGCAGCCCGATGAGATACTCCGTGACGGCATAGGTCGCCTTGAAGTTGTCGAAGCCGACGTAGCTCAGCTCGGGGTCGTCCAGCTTGTCCCAGATCACGATGCAGGGCATCCCGTCGCGAACCAGCCGCCGGATCAACTCCTGCTGCCCCTTCAAAAAACCGGTCAGGATGATGCCCGCCAGCCGCCGCTCCTGGAACTGGGAGATCAGGGCCGCCTCGGCCGCCGGGTCGTATTTGCTGCTGCCGGCCATGATCGTGTAATTGTTGTCCTGGGCCGCCTCCTGGATGGCCAGCAGCGAGGTCGAGAAGACGAGGCTGCGGGTGGTGGGGATGATCACCCCGATGGTCGAGGATCGCTTGCGGGACAGGTCGGCCGCGGTCGCGTTGTACACGTAGTCCGCCGCCTGCATCACTCGCGTGACCCGCTCGCGCGTGGCCTTGCGGACCAGGTGCGGCGAGTGCAGGGCCCTGGAAACGGTAGCGGGCGACACCCCGGCCAGCCTCGAGATCTCCTGCATCGTCACCTTGGGCATGTTCGACTCTGCTCCTCGTGGCGGCCGGTGCACCCCCTCCGGCCGCGCCGTGCGTTCCGCAGCTAAAACAGGGTCTGCCCCTCCGGGTCGAACACGTGCGCCGTCTCCATCCGGGCCGTGAACCGCGCGGTTTCCCCAGGCTTCAGGCGCGTGTGCGGGTCGAGCCGGATCACGATCGCGTGACCGCCGCAGCTGGCGTGCACGATCTTCTCCGACCCCGCGCTCTCGACGACCCGCACCTCCGCCGAAAAGGCGGCCCGCGACCGGGCGCCCACCGCGTCCGTCTCCAGGTCGATGTGCTCGGGCCGGATGCCCAGCACGGCCTCCCGTTCCACGTGGAGGCGCACGAGAGCCTCCCTATCTTCCGGGATCGGAAACCGGACCCCGTCGGCCGCGGCGGCCAGCCCGCCCGCCTCGCGGACGATCCGGCACGCGATGAAATTCATGGACGGCGACCCGATGAACCCGGCCACGAAGCGGTTGACCGGGTGGTCGTAGACGGTCTGGGGGTGGTCGACCTGCTGGATCACCCCCTCGTTCATCACCACGATGCGGTCGCCCATGGTCATGGCCTCGAGCTGGTCGTGGGTCACGTAGATCGAGGTCGTCCGCAGCCGCTGGTGGAGCTCCAGGATCTCGGCGCGCATCGCGATGCGCAGCTTGGCGTCCAGGTTCGAGAGCGGCTCGTCGAAGAGGAAGACCTGCGGGTTGCGCACGATCGCGCGCCCCAGCGCCACGCGCTGGCGCTGCCCGCCGGAGAGCTGGCCGGGCTTGCGGTCCAGCAGCTGGTCGACCCGCAGCAGCTCGGAGGCGCGGCGGATCGTGCGCTCGATCTCGGCCTTGGGGACCTTGCGCATCTTCAGGCTAAAGGCCATGTTGTCGTAAACGCTCATCTGCGGGTAGAGTGCGTAGTTCTGGAACACCATGGCCACGTCGCGGTCCCGGGGGTGGAGGTCGTTGACCAGCCGCTCCCCGATGCGGATCTCGCCCGACGAAAGGCTCTCCAGCCCCGCCACCAGCCTCAGGGTGGTGCTCTTGCCGCAGCCCGACGGCCCCACCAGCACCAGGAACTCGCCGTCGGCGATGTTCAGGCAGAAGTCCTTCACCACGGACTGCTTGCCGAACATCTTGCACACGTTTCGAAGGATCACCTCGGCCATGCTCGACCCCGCTCCGGTTCGCTTACTTGCGGTGCAGGTGCACCGCGACCCCGCCCGTGAAGCACTCGGGCGTGCAGAGCACCTTCGGGCTGCGCTCCCCGAGGACCTTCTTCGCCTTCTCGAAGGCCTCGGCGTAGGTCGCCACCGGCGTGAACCCCATCCCGCGCACGTGCCCGGGGTTCTTCGGCCCGACGATGTAGACCGCGGAGGTCCACAGCAGCGCGGCGCTGCCGCCGCTGATCATCGACATGGCGTGGAACGGGTGGTACGTGAAATAGTTCGAGTACCGGAAGCGGTAGTCGTAGGTCTCGGTGATCCGCCGCGCGTCGTCGGAGGCCAGGAACTCGGCCGCCGTGCAGTAGCGCTGCAGCGCCGCATACGTCTCCTCGTATGAGGGGAACCAGTGGTCGTTGAACCAGCCGTCGCAGAGCGCCGGAGCGATGACCACCCCGCCCTCGCGGAAAGCGTTCCAGCACCGCGTGAGCTGCCCGCCCACGGCCAGGCTCATCAGGATGGGGTTGGTGCCCATGCCCGGACCGTAGTGGAAGTTGCGCGGCAGGCCGAACACCAGGACGTCCGCCGGCTCGGGCATCTCGAGGCGGATGTTCGTCCGGCGGTCCGCGAGCGGCCAGGTCGCCTTCTCGACCTCCTCGATCAGCCCGGCCTGAACATCCAGCACCTGCGATTTCTGCCCGAGCACGGCGTCCACCGCGAAGAACTTCCTGCCCATGCCCTTTTCCATCGCCCGCCCGATCGACGTGAACTGGCGCCGCTGGTGCGAGGCAGTCGAGGCGCCGAGCCAGTCCTTGCGATGCATGGTGCCGGGGGTGTGGTGCGAGGCGATCGACTGCCAGCCCGAGAGGCCGGTGACGATCATCTTGTAGCCGCCGCTGTAACCGCCGTAAGGGTTGCCCGAGCAGTGCCCGACCACGATCGGGATGTCGGCCTCGGCCATCAGGCGGTTGCACTGCACGCGGTTGCCCATCTCGTCGGTCCCGTAGTCGCAGAGATCGGGCGCCTCGACGTCGTGGTTGACGAGCCGGTCCGGCCAGAAGCGGTCGACGATGTCCTTCCCCAGGTACCAGGTCCACTCCTCGAGCGTGTTCTTGCGGTGCAGCCCCATGCAGCAGAGCAGCGTGATGTTCTCGATCTTCGTGCCGCCCTTGAGCAGCTCCTCGACGATCAGGGGGATCGATACTCTGCGGTGAGAGGTGGGGTGCACCCCGCCTTTGACCCGGTCCGGGAACCCGATGACCACCTTCTTCGCGGGCCCGCCCAGCTCGCGCAGGGGCGGGAACCCGAGCGGCTTCTCCAGCGCCCGCCGCGTCGCCGCGACCGGGTCGACCTCCGGCGGGTCCGTGTAGGTCTGGCCGTAGCGCACCACGGTCGCCGTCTCCGGGAGATCGACCGTCATCTTGCCGTCGCCGTAGTCAAGCAGGACATTCGTCATGTGAACATAGTTCCTTTCACGTTTGTGACGGAGTAAGCCTCGCCGTCCGTATTTGCGTTTTGTCCCGGGGGCGTCCGGATATAGGATCCAGGGTTCAGGGTTCAGGATGCAGGATGAAACATTGCAGACGCCGACCCGCCCGGAAGATCGCGGCTGGAAAGCCGCTCCCACAGCGACTCTGCATCTTGCATCCCTGTATCCTGCATCTGCTTCTCTTCCCCTCGAACCCTTGACCCCTGCCTTTACGAGCTCTTCACCATCTCTTTAAGAATGTTCCCCTCCGCGTCCTTCGGCACCGGCGCCCCCAGCACGTAGGAGAGGGTGGGCGCGAGGTCTATGACGTTGATGGGGTTCTTGCGCTTCACGTGGGGGATGCCCCTGCCCGCCAGGATGAGCGCGGCGTGCATCTCCTTGATGGCCGGCAGCGCCAAGTGCACGCCGGTGAAGTTGCGGTGCAGCATGGCCGGCTCGAACCCTTCCGGGTTGGGGATCAGCCGCTCGGTGCCGTCGCGGTACTTCACGGCCACCGGGTAGACGAAGGGGTTGGCCATGTACTTCGACTTGAGCCCGAAGAGCACGTCGCCGACGCGCTCGAAGCCCTGGTTTTCGAACACCCCGAGCGTGCCGGCCTCCTGCTTGCGGATCGCGGTGGCCACGATGCGCTCGCCCGTGTCCGGGTCGCGGATGGCCAAGAGCGCGCCGATGATCTCCTCCTGCACCTTCTCGTAGTCCGCCGGGTCGACGATCCCGTCCGGGTCGCGGCCCTTCAGGTTGATGAAGATGTGCGCGTGGCAGGGTTCGAGCGGGAAGCACTTGGTCTTGGTCCAGTCGATCTTCATCGCGCCGGTCTGCGTGTCCAGCTCGAAGGAGAGCAGCCCGGCCTGCGCCAGGTGGTGCTTGAGGTAGGGGTTCCACTCGATGCTCGAGAATCCGTGGTCCGAGACGAGGCAGACGAGCGTGTTCTCCATGTCCACGTGCTCGAGGATCCGCCCGATGCGGGCGTCCACCTCGGCGTAGACGCGCCGGATGTGGTCCATGATGCGCGGGGCCTCGGCCGGGTCGTAGTAGCTGCTCTTCGGGTCGATGCCGCCGTAGAACACGTGCTGGATGTGGTCGATGGTGCCCACCCAGCTGTAGGCCATGTCCCAGTCTTCGCGCTGCAGCCCGTAGATGGTGGCCTTCTGCCACCAGTCGTTGTGCGCCGTCAGCTGGTTCAGGTAGAAGTCGACCCCCACCCAGCCGTCCATGTAGGCCCACGGGTCGTCGACCTCCATGTAGGGGCCGGCGGCCTGGATGAGCTCGTCGGTCAGCCCGGGCGGGTCGGTCAGCACCTCGGCGGTGTTGATGGCGCTCTGGTAGAGCTTGAAGTCGTCCAGCCCCTTCAGCCGCTCGACGTGGAAATAGAAGCGCCCCTTGCAGAACTTGCCGTCGGAGTTCGTGAAGGTCTCGGTGATCCAGGCGCTGCGCTCCCCCGCCTTCAGGACCGCCACGGCCTCGGCCGCGTTGCGGCTGCCCGAGATGACGACCGTGTCGTAGCCGTTGCCGCTGCTGTCGAGCACGGCGACGTGGTAGGCCGGCCCCTTGGCGTAGACCGGCGGCACCTCGATCCGGATCGCCATGGCCGGACCATGATGCTTCGGCAGGTGGGTCCACCCCTCGGCCGGCGCGAAGGCGACCTTCACCGCGCGGCCGGGCACCTGGTTGCAGCGCTCGACCTTGCTCGAAAAAATCGCCGAGGAGGCGACGTCCCAGAGCGGCATGTAGAAGTAGCGGAAGGGTGGGTTGAGCGAGGCCGCGAGCTGAACGCCCTTGCCCTTCTCGATCCCTCCGAGCGGCCAGGTCACCGGCCAGTTGACGAGCAGGGTCTTCCACCCCTGCTTCGCCGCGGCCTCCCAGAGGGTTTCGGCCCGCAGCGTGTTGCGGCAGAAAGAGGTGTGCCACTTGTCGAGCGGTTCGCCCGGCATGTGGACCATGAGGCTCGGGATGCCGGCGGTCCCCGGCCCGGCCCCGCTCGTGATGGCGCCCCAGGCGGCCGCGGTCAGCGGCGGGAAGGTCGTCATCATCGGCGAGAACCACCCGCGCTCCATCAGTTTCTTGGTGACCGGCATGGCCCCCTCTTCCGTGAACTTCAGGATGAGAGCGGGCAGCGCCGCATCGAGCCCCAGCATCAACAGCTTCTGCTTACCCTTTTTCATCGTGCATCCTTCCTCGTGGTTGAACGTTATCCCTTGGTCGCACCGAGGGTCATGCCCTTGATCATCTGCCGCTGGGCGAAGAGGGCCACCAGAATCACCGGCGCCATGATGCTCACCCCGGTCGCCGTGAACGGCCCCCAGAGGCTCTCCTCGGTGGTCAGAAAACTGAAGATCGCCACCGGCACCGTCTTGGTGCGGCTGCCCGTCAGCACGACGGCGTACAGGAACTCGTTCCAGCTCTCGATGAAGGCGAAGATGGCGGTCACCCCGACACCCCCCCAGGCCGTGGGCAGCACCACCCGGAAGAAGGTGGTGAAGGGCGAGGCGCCGTCGATGGCGGCGGACTCCTCCAGCGAGGCCGGCAAATCCTGGAAATAGGTGATCATCAGCCAGATGCTGAACGGGACGGTCAGCGTCATGTGGATCGCGATCAGCCCGGTGTAGGTGTTGAGCATGTTGGTGCGGCTCAGGATGAAGAAGTACGGGATGATCAGGCCGATCGGCGGCGCCATCTGGGAGATCAGTGCGAAGAACGAGAGCTGGCTGCGAAAGCGGAAGCCGACCCGCGCGAAGGCGTAGCCCGCCGGCACGGCGATCAGCAGCGTCAGGACGGTGGTCAGCACGGCAACGATAAGGCTGTTGCCGATGCCGCGCGTGATGTCGGTTGAGCGCAGGAAGGCCTCGATGTAGTGCTCGACCGTCGGGTTGAACAGGATCTTGGGCGGCAGGGTGAAGATGTCCGTCCGCGCCTTGAACGAGGTCAGGATGACCCAGATCACCGGGAACGCCCAGACCAGTATCATCGCCGCGAACAGGAGGGCCTTGACGACGGCGGCGGTGCGTTTGACGGCCGCGGTGGGGGATCCCGGTGCGCTCATCTCAACGCGCCCTCCGCAGGCGAAAGAAGACCATCGAGATCCCGACCGTGATCAGCAGCAGCAGCGTCCCCAGGGCCGCCCCGTACCCCAGGTTCAGCGAGTTGAACGAGACGCGGTAGGCGTAGAGGTTGAGGATCTCGGTCGCCGTTCCCGGGCCGCCCCCGGTCGCGGAGAAGATGGCCGCAAAGGCCCGCAGCGCGACCATGGTCCGGATGATGACCACGATGACGACCGCGGGGCGGATCATGGGCAGGATCACGTACCGGAAGCGCTGCCAGTTGGTCCGCGTGTCGAGGAGCGCCGCCTCGAGGGGCTCCTGCGGCATGGCGTTCAGGCTGGCGAGGAAGACCAGGAACGCGAAGGGGGTCCACTGCCAGGTGTGGATCAGGATGACCGACGCGAGCGCCCAGACAGGGTCGACCAGCCAGGGCTTTGAACCGAAGCCCAACAGGATCGCGAGGTAGTCGAGGATCCCGTACTCGGGGGTCAGGATCAGCGTGCGCCAGGAGAGCCCGACCACGACCGGGGCGAGAATCATCGGCAGCAGCACGCTCACGCGCATGGTCCCCTGGCCCCGGAAGCCGCGGAAGAAGGCCATGGCGAGCGCCAGGCCGATCACCACCTGGAGCACGACCGTGACCGCCGTGTAAATCGCGGTCAGGCGCATCGAGTGCCAGAAGCGCTTGTCCTTGACGATCTCCGCGTAGTTCTCGAACCCGGCCCACCCGTTGTCCATCGGGGAGGTGAGGTCGACCCGGAAGAAGCTCATGGCGACGAGCGCCACCAGGGGCAGGGTCGTCACCACGATCAAGAAGACCATCCCCGGCGACACCATGGCGTATCCGAAGCGCTCCCACTCCTTCTGGAATCCGGCGGTTTTCGATGGCGTCGCGTTGCCCATGGGCCTTGTCTGTTGAAGGAACGGCCCCCGGGGAGGCCGGCACGGCCTCCCGGGGGCGAGACGCCCGGCGGCGGCCGGGGCTCAGCGTTTCATGACCTTTTCGATCTCGGCGTTGGCCTCGTCCAGAGCGGCCTTGGGGGTCTTCTGCTTGACCAGGGCGGCCTGGATCGCCACCGCCATCACCTCGCCGATCTTCGGCCACTGCGGGACGCGCGGCCGCCAGTCGGGGTCGGTGTCCTCTTTCATGGCGGCCAGCACGGTGTCGGCGTAGTCGGGCGTGAAGTTGATCGCCTTGCGGTAGACGGGGTCGGTCCAAATGGAGATCCGGTTGACCCCGGTGCGCACGACCGCCTCGGCGGACTCCATGAACAGGGCCGAGGAGAGCTGGGTCGGCCGCGAGGCCAGCCACTGGATGTAGAGCCAGGTGGCGACCTTCTTCTTTTTGGGAAGGGCCGAGTTGATCGACATGGCCCAGTTCCAGATGCTGGAGACGCGGCGGCCGGAGGGGCCCTTGGGCCAGCGCTGGTAGCCGGTCTTGCCGGCGACCTTGGACTTGGCCGGGTTCTCGATGACCGAGGCGGTCGAGTTGGCGTCGATGAACTGCGCGACGTTACCGCCCGCGTAGGCCTCCATGATCTCCGGCCAGTTCCAATTCTCGACCCCGGCCGGGCCGTAGCTCTGCAGCAGGTCGCAGTAGTACTCGAGCGACTTGACCCCGGGCTCGCTGTTCACCAGCGGTTTGCCGGCCGCGTCGAACCACTTCCCGCCCCACATCAAGAAGAGCGAGGGCCAGATGTACATGTTCTGCCCCGCGCCGCGGAACCCGCGCAGCGCAGCACCCGCCGCCTTGCCGTCGATCTTGTTCAGCTGCTTGGCCGTCTCCTTGAACTCGTCCATGGTGGCGGGCGGTTTGAGGCCCTTCTTTTCGTAGAGCTCGCGGTTGAACACGTGGATGGTCGCCTCGCCCTCGGTCGGCAGCCCGTAGAGCTTGCCCTTGACCATGTTGGCCGCGACCCAGAGCGGGATGATGTCCTGCAGGTTGAACCACGCCTTGTCGGTCAGCTTCGGGTCGTTGACGTAGTCGTCGAGCGGGTCGATCCACTTGTTGGCCTCGTAGAGGGACAGGAACATCGGGTCGCCCGTGTGGGTGGCGTAGGTCGCGGTGCCGGCGCCGAAATCCAGCACGGCCTTCTCGCGCATCTCGCGCGGCGGGATGATGTCGAAGGTCACCTTCACCCCGGAAAGCTCCTCGAACATGGGGCTGACGGCCCGAAACTTGTTGAAGTAGTGGGCCGGGGTGACCAGGATCTTGATCTCCTCCCCTTCCGCCTGGCGCCAGTTGATCTTCGCGTTCAGGTAGGCGGCGTGCTTGTCTTGAGCCCACGCATGCTTCAGGAAGGCGGGTGCTGCGTTGGCCGCGAGTGCCAGGCCGCCGAGCTTCGCGGTCGTCTCCAGGAACCTCCTGCGGGTGATCTTGGCCATGGGGCCTCCTTTCGTCGTCCCCCGGCGGTCTACGCCGGGATGTGGGTGGTGAGACGGGTTAGGGAAAGGACGGGGCGGGTCGCCCCGGGGGAAGAACGGAACCGCTGCCGGAGAAAGGTCTGCATCGGCGACTGCCCTTCGAGTGGGAAAGGGAGACGGCTAAAATGTAATCGGTTTCATACAGGTGGAATCGATCTGGTGTCAAGCCAAATCATTCACGGGTGCCCGGAGATGAAATCGGTTTCAATGAGAGAAGGCGCGTTGGCCCGAGCTCCCGTTGAGCCCGTGGACCCGTGAAGAGATCAAAGGCGCAGCCCGCTGCAGGCAATCGGGCTCAAGGGGAGCACGGCCGGTGGCGTGGTGCGGCTGGGGCTATCTCAGGGTGAGGGAGGCGATCGCGAGCGGGGTGAGCAGCAGCGGCCGGCTGGGCAGCTGCACGGGCAGGCCCAGCTCTTCGGCGAACACGGTGTCGACCCCGGGCAGGCAGCAGGTGCCGCCGGTCAAGATGAGCCGGTCGACGGCGCGGCCCTTGATGTGACCGGCTACGATGTCCGACATGCGCTGGAGGGTGGGGCGCGCGAGCTTCATGATTTCGGCCGGGTCGTCCGACCGTTTGCGTGCCTCGGCCTCGGCGAAGGGGATGCCGTAGTGCCCGGCGATGACAAGCGAGATGTGGCGGCCGCCGGTCGGCAGGTCGCCGCTGAAGACGACGCTGCCTTTTTTGACCACGGCCGTCCCGGTGGTGCCCCCGCCGATGTCGACCACGGCTGTGCGGTCCAGGTCAAGCAGGTGGGCGACGCAAGTGGGCTCGTCCTCGACCGCTGCCACGTCGAGGCCGACGGTCTCCAGGATGTGGGTGGAGAGGCGCGGGTCGGTGCCCGGCGGGAAGGAGGTGGCCGCCGCCGTGAACTCCGCCCCCAGCCGCGACTGGGCCTGGGCGATCAGGCGGCGCACGATGTCGATCGCCCCGACGTAGTCCACCACGACCCCGTCGCGCACCACCTCGGCCCACTCGAGGAAGCAGGCCGCGGGCTCGCCCGCCGCGTCCAGCGCCATGACCACGATGTCGGCTGTCCCCAGGTCGACCCCCACGCGAAAGGGGCCGGCTGCGGGCGCGGGCGCAGGGTCGTTGAGGATCTGCGCGGCCCGGTCCAGGCGGTGGTTTGCGGTGTCCCAACTGATCGTCATGGCTCGGTGCAAGATGGCGCCAGGGAATGTCGCGCCGGCATAGCGGCTGGAAAGCCGCTCCCACAGGGGAAAAACACGGTCAGGCTTTGTCGCGGCCGGGTCCGAGATGGCGTCGCAGGAAGCCCAAGGTCAAGGCACGCAGCGTGTCGTTGAAAACGGCGTCCCAGGCCGTCAGCCAAGGCGTGCGGTCTTTCGGGAAGCGCAGCATACTGACCAGTATGTGAGCATTCACGAAAGGCCGCACAACGCCGGATCACGGCCTGCGACGCCGTTTTCCGGCTATACGATGCGGAAGCTGCCGACGAGCGTGCACCGCCGCAGCCTGACGAACGTGCGCGCGTTGGTAACCCCCTCCCCGGTCGGGGTCGAGATCGTCATCGAGGTCCAGCCCTCGCCTCCCGCCCCGAGCCCGGCGATGCAGGGGCCGTTCTTCACGAAGAGGCTCGTGTTGATGCGCTTGGCCATCGCGTCCATGTGGTCGATGTCGCGCGAGTGCAGGCTCGCCGTGTGCTTTCGGTCCC
>JADHED010000937.1_pt1 | contig 28021 bp, 21 predicted proteins | sample 8952041 | NCBI WGS metagenome assembly JADHED01 (sample SAMN16124423, study PRJNA663239) | bioreactor sludge metagenome | isolation source: sludge (control) | place: India:Bengaluru | collected 2018-09-08
CATCAGCACCGTCGAGGCGACGCCGATCGCGCCGATCCAGTACCACATGTGGTGCGCCGCGCCGAAGCCGGGCCCCGGCGTGAACACCCCGTAGGCCCGCACGCCCACGTAGTGGGCGACGAGCGGGCCGGCGATGGCCCCGGCGACGAAGGTGCCGATGGCGATCGGCAGGAACGCGAAGCCCATGTAGGTGCCCACCTGCTCCTTCGGCGCGAGGTCGGCGACGTACTCGTAGTAGCGCGGCGCCTGCGTCGCCTCCCCGATGCCGAACACGACGATGGCGGCGATGGTGAGGGGAAGCACCGGGAACGTGCCCATGACGAACCACGAGAGGCTCGCCAGCGCGAAGCCGAGCGTCATGGCGCGGATGGGGGCCAGCCTCTTCGCGAGCGCCGTGGCGGGCACGGTGACGAAGATGATGGTCCACGCGTTGACCACCTCGATCAGCTCGAAGCGCGGGAACTCCAGCACGTCGCGCACGTAGAACGGCAGCGCGTAGAACACCTGCCAGAACATCGCCCAGAAGCCCGAGAAGATGACGAGGAACGCCATGAAGCGGGCGTTGCCGAACACGCGGAACATGTCGGCCACGATGCGGCCCATGGGCGCGGGCGGCGGCGTGTCGGCCGGGCGCGCCGGCTCGCGGAAGAACAGCAGCGTGGCGACGAGCAGCAGGAACGCGGTGCCCGACGACATCACCAGCACGTAGGCGATGCCGAGGTGCTCGCGCACGGGCACCGCCAGCATCGGGCCCACCGCGCCGCCGATGTTCACCAGCGTGTAGTAGATGGAGTAGCCGAGGCCCTTGCTCTGCTCGTTGGTGGTCCGCGCCACGGTGCCGACGATGCTCGGCTTGATGAGCGAGCCGCCCACGGCGGTGATCACCAGCGCGACGAGGATGTAGGTGTTGGGGCCGAGCGCGTCGACGAGCGGCCGCCCGGCCGGCAGCCCCGCCAGCCCGATCAGGAAGTAGCCGAGCGAGAACACCGCGAAGCAGATCATCAGGCTGCGCTTGAAGCCGTAGCGATCCACCACGGTGCCGGCGAAGATCGGCAGGAAGTAGAGCAGCGTGTTGAAGACGCTGCCCACGAGGAAGCCCGCGCGCTCCGGGCCGAGGCCGACGGTCTCGGCCACGTAGACGGCCAGCACGGCCTTGCTCGCGTAGTAGGCGAAGCGCTCGAAGAGCTCGAGCGTGTTCGCCACCCAGAAACTGCCGGTGAAGCCGCCGCGCAGCGTGGCCAGTCGATCGCTGATGCCCACCCGGAGCCCTCCAGTCGAATGCCGGGGGATGATACAGGATCGCCGGCGCGAGGCGCGGGCGTGGCCCGTCCCCGGCCGGCGACGCGGGCGGCGGCGCTCAGCGCTGGTGCTTGTGGAACAGCTCGACGATCTCGTCGTACATGGCGGCCGCTTCCTCGGGCCCCTGGCGGATGGCCGCCGCGGCGCAGTGCTCGAGGTGGTTGCGCAGCAGCTCGCGGGCCACGGCGCGCAGGGCCTCCTGCACCGACGAGATCTGCACGAGCACGTCGGCGCAGTAGCGTTCGGCCTCCACCATCCGCTGCAGGCCGCGCACCTGGCCCTCGATGCGGCGCAGGCGCGTGACGGCCCGCCGCTTCACGCCGGCGTCCATCGCGACGGCCTGGCGGCCGTCTGGCGCGCCGGAGCGGCAGCCGCACGCGGCGGCGTCGGCGGCGTGACCGGCGTCGGGGGCGGACGGAGGGACGGCGGCGGGGGGACGGCGTGCGGGCATGATGCGGCTCGTGACCTCTGGCGGCCGGCGCCCGGCACGGCGGCACCGGCATCGTCAGGTAGCATACCGTCGGCCGCGCCGCCGGCGGTGCCGGGTTCCCGGCGGGGTCAGCGCGGGGGCCCACTGCGGCGGGCCCGCGCCGGCAGCACGGCCCTTGCAACGGCCCCACGTCGCACGACGCATCCGCCACCGCCATGGCCCTGCCCCAGATCATCGTGACCGGCTCGTCCGGCTTCGTCGGTCGGCACCTGCTGGAACGCCTGGCCGGCCAGTACCGCATCTTCGGCGTGGCGCGCCGGTCGCAGGTGCGCAGCCACGCCCCGGCCCACCCCGACATCGCCTGGTTCGAGGCGGACGTGGGCGACCGCCCCCAGCTCGAGGCCACCTTCGCGCGCATCGCCGAACTCGGGGGCGCGCAGACCGTGGTGCACCTGGCGGCCCACTACGACTTCACCGGGGACGAGAGCCCCGAGTACTGGCGCACGAACGTCGAGGGCCTCCGCAACGTGCTCGACCTGTCGGTGGAGCTCGGCGTGCGCCACTTCGTGTTCTCGAGCTCGGTGGCCGCGTGCGAGCTGCCCCCGCCCGGCGCGGCCCTCACCGAGGACAGCCCGCCCGACGGCCGGCACATCTACGCCCGGACGAAGGGCGCCGGCGAGCGGATGCTCGCCGAGTACGCCGACCGCCTGTCGCCGGTGATCGTGCGGTTCGCCGCGCTGTTCTCGGACTGGTGCGAGTACCCGCCGCTCTACATGTTCCTGCAGACCTGGCTGTCGTGGGCGTGGAACGCCCGCCTGCTCGGCGGCCGCGGGCGGTCGGCCATCCCCTACCTGCACGTCCAGGACGTGGTGCTCTTCCTCGAGCAGGTGCTGGACCGCCTCGACGACCTGCGCCCCGGCGAGGTGCTCGTCGCGAGCCCCGACGGGTGCACGTCGCACGAGGAGCTGTTCGGCGCCGCCACGCTCGCCTACCGTGGCGCCCGCACGACGCCGCTCCACATGCCGAAGCTGCTGTGCGGCCCGGGCATGGCGGCGCGCGACCTGCTCGGCCGCCTCACCGGGACCCGCCCCTTCGAGCGGCCCTGGATGGCCCAGTACATCGACACGGAGATGCGAATCGACGCGAGCCGCTCGCGGGCGCGCCTCGACTGGGCCCCCCGCGATCGCCTCGCGATCCTCCGGCGCATGCCGTTCCTGATCGAGAACCTGCGCACCGATCCCCTCGAGTGGAACCGCCGCAACCGCGAGGCCCTCAAGCAGGTGCACGTGCCCGACCACCTGCGCGTGCACTGGCTGCTGCGCAAGCACGAGGACGTGATCATCCGCGAGTTCCACGGCCTGCTCACCGGCCCGCTCGGGCCCACGCGGTTCCCAAGCTACCAGAGCCTCACCCCGGAGCAGCACGAGTGGCACCACCGGCTGCTGATGCGCCACGTCCTGAACGCCGTACGCACCCGCGACCGCGGCGTGTTCATGGGCTACTGCCGCGACCTGGCCGAACGCCGGCTGAGCGAGGGGTTCGAAGCCAACGAGCTGTGCGGCGCGCTGGAGGGCTTCAACCTCGCCTGCCTGCGCGTCCTGCGCCGGGACCAGTCGCTGCAGGACCTGCGGCAGGCGGTCACCGACCACCTCACGGCGACGCTGCGGGCCGGCTGCGACCAGGCGCAGGAAGTGTTCGAGCTGCACGCGGCGCGCAAGCTGCGGCACCACTGAACGCGCGGGTCGACCGCGCCGCCAGGGCCGGTGCCGCCCCTGCCCCGCCTCAGGGACCGGCCGTCGCCGCGCGACGGGCCACCAGGAACACGGCGAGGCCCAGCGCCGCGTCGCCGGCCGCGGCGGCCGGCACGGCCCACGGGCCGCCGTCCACCACCCAGGCCGCCAGCAGCGAGACGACGGCGATCGACTTGGCCGCGAGGAGAATCGCCACGCCGCCGTAGCGGAAGTATTCGATGAGGTAGGCGGCGGCGATGGCGAAATGAAACACGCCGAACTGGCGGGGGAAGAAGGCGGGCGTCGCGGCGCCCCATCCGCCGAACGCCACGCCCCACGACGGGGCCCCCACCAGCACGATCCCGACCGCGACACTATGGAGCGCGACGACCGCCACGAGCCAGGCGAGCCAGTCGCGGGCCGGAGGCGCCCCCGTCGCCGCGGCCGGCCGCCCCGCGCTCACAACGCCTTCACCCGCGCGACCTCCCGCCCCTCGACGTCCAGCGTGTGGATGGCGCAGGCGATGCACGGGTCGAAGGAGTGGACCGTGCGCAGCACCTCGAGCGGCAGTTCCGGGTCGGCCACCGGGTTGCCCACCAGCGACGCCTCGTAGGGCCCCGGGCGGTCCTTCTCGTCGCGCGGCCCCGCGTTCCACGTCGAGGGCACCACCGCCTGGTAGTTGGCGATCTTGCCGCCGCGGATCACGACCCAGTGCGACAGCGTCCCGCGCGGCGCCTCGTGGAAGCCGAAGCCCCGCTGCTCGCCCGACGGGAACTCGGGCTTGTTGTAGATCTCCAGATCGCCCTTCGCGATGTTCTCCACGAGCCGCTGCCAGTGCCCGATCGCCAGTTCGGTGATGACGGCGGTGCGGATCATGCGCGCCGCGTGGCGCCCGAGCGTGGAGTGCAGGATGGCGGGCGTGAGCGTGGTCCCGGCGATCTTGCCCGCCGTCTGCAGGGTCCGCGTCGCCCACTTCATGGTGGCCTCGTGGCGCAGCGCCACGCCCACCAGCACCTGCGCGAGCGGCCCCACCTGCATCACCTCGCCCCCGAAGCGGGGGGCCTTGATCCAGGAGTACTTCCGGTCGGGCTCGAACTCGGTGTAGCGCGGGACGGTGTCCTCCTCCCACGGGTGGCGCGTCCAGTCGCCGTCGTACCACGCCCGCGCGATGCTCTCGCTCACGTTGTCCTTGAAGTAGGCATCGTCGAAGCTGCCGATCTGCTTCACGGTGGCCAGGTCGGCGTTCATGATCGTGCCGCCGGGCAGGTCGAACGTCGTCCCCTTGGTGTCGGTCGGCAGGTCGGGCACGGCGAGGTAGTTGGTGACGCCGCGCCCGTGCGAGAACCAGTCGGCGTACATCGCCCCGATGGCGCACACGTCCACGAAGTAGACCTGTTCGACGAAGGCCATCATGCCGTCGAGCAGGTCCTTCACCTGGTACAGCTTGGCCATGTTCAGGGTGGCCTGGTTGTCCAGGTTGATGGCGTTGGCGACGCCGCCGACGGCGAGGTTCTGGATGTTCGGGGTCTTGCTGCCGAGGATGGCGACCACCTGGTTCACCTTGCGCTGGTAGTCGAGCGCTTCCAGGTAGTGGGCCACCGCCAGCAGGTTCACCTCGGGCGCGAGCCTCATCGCCGGGTGTCCCCAGTAGCCGTTGGTGAAGATGCCGAGCTGGCCCGATCCGACGAGGCCCTTCACGCGGTCCTGCACGGCCTGCAGCCGCTGGCGGCTGTTGCCGGGCCAGTTCGACAGGCCATCGGCGAGGCTCGCCGCCTTCGCCGGGTCGGCCTTCAGCGCCGACACGACGTCCACCCAGTCCAGCGCGGACAGGTGGTAGAAGTGGACGATGTGATCGTGGATGGCGTGGGCGGCGACGATGATGTTGCGGATCAACTGGGCGTTCAGCGGGATCTCGAGGCCCAGGGCGTTCTCCACGGCCCGCACCGAGGCGATGGCGTGGACGGTGGTGCAGACGCCGCAGAACCGCTGCGTGAACAGCCAGGCGTCGCGCGGGTCGCGGCCCTGGAGGATGGTCTCGATGCCCCGGAACATCTGGCCCGACGACCAGGCCTTCTGGACGCGGCCGCCGTCCACTTCGACGTCGATCCGCAGGTGCCCCTCGATGCGCGTGACGGGATCCACGGTGATGCGCGCCATGTCGTCCTCACTGGCGTCCGCTCCCTGCCGGGAGGACGCCCGAATCGCCGCGGCGGGGGCCGCTCGCCCCTGCCGCGGCCGCCTGCGCCGGGCGGGGGCCCGGGTTGGGGCGCGCGTTGGCGCCCGCCGGGGCGCCCCCGCCCGGCCGGGCGCCCCCCCGACGGGCGGGGGGGGGGCCCGCGCCCCCCGGCCGCGCCCGCCTGCGCCGATGCCCTACCGTGCCGGTGCCGGCACGGGCGCCCCGCTGAGGATGGGCAGCGTGCGCACGGCCACGATGTACAGCGCGATCTCGAGGGCCACGATCCCGAAGGTGATCAGCAACTCGGTGACGGCCGGGAAGTACGCCCAGTGGGCGCCCGGCTGGAAGGCGACGAGGTAGACGTTCACGCGGAACAGCGTGCCGGCCACCACCAGGAGGAGGGCGGCCCGCACCTGCGCCCCCGGCCGCACGCGGCGCGCGGCGGGCAGCAGGTAAGCCAGCGCCCACGCGTGCAGCGCCAGCTCCACCAGGAACATCACCCCGAACCAGCTGGCCAGCGCGCGGAGGTCGCCCGCGACGACCACCTCCACCACCCGGAAGGCGACCCACGCCGCGGTGACGCCGCCGGCCACGCCGGCCAGCTTGCCCAGCATCGCGGTCTCGAGCGGGCGCTTGAAGGCGCGCGCCGACAGGTGGCTCTCGAGGACCACCGCGCCGTAGCCCATGAAGACGCAGTTGACGAGGAACAGCAGCGGCAGCCACGGCGTGAACCACAGCGGGTGCAGCTTGGTCGCCGGCAGCAGCATCATCGTTCCCAGCGACGACTGGTGCATGGTCGGCAGCAGGAGGCCGAGGGCCAGCACCCAGACGAGCGCCCGGTCCATCACGCGCAGGCCGGTGTCCGCCCAGCGGCGCAGCGCCGCGCTGGCGCCGGCCTTCCACGTCTCGAAGACCGCTGGGGAGAGCTCGACCATCAGCACCAGCACGTAGGTGGCGACGCACAGCGCCACCTCCAGCTGCGGCGAATGGGTCCACCGCCAGTAGAAGATGGGCAGCTTCCACAGGTCCCAGTAGCGCCCCAGGTCGATGGTGACCGCCACCACCGCCAGCCCGTAGCCGAGGAGGCTGGTGAGGATGGCCGGGCGCACGAGCGGGTGGTACTCGCCCTTGTTGAGCACGTAGACGAGCAGCGCCACCGCGTAGCCGCCGCAGCCGAGCGCCGTGCCGGTGACCACGTCGAGCGCGATCCAGATGCCCCAGGGGTAGCCGCCGTTGAGGTTCGTCGTGGCGCCGAGCCCCAGGACGAACCGGGCGAGGGCCGCGACGGCCCCCACGGCGATGGCGGCCAGCAGCGCCTTGAAGACCGGCGTCATCAGGCGCCCGCCGACGGGCGCGTGCACGTGGGCGTGGGCGCTCATGCGCCGGCTCCCTTCTCCGCGTCGGGCGGGGCCCCGCGTCTGTTCCGGTTGCGCCACATCACCAGCCCCAGCACGCCGTAGAGCGCCACGGGGGCGATGAATCCCTGGTAGAGGCCTTCCTGGATCGTGTAGGCCACGTGCGGCACGCCGCGATCGTCGAGCGCGGGCAGGCCGAGCTTCTCGAACGGCACGTGCGACAGGTAGAGCACCTGCGTGCCGCCCGCCTCCGTCTCGCCGTACACGGTGGGCACGTAGCGGTCGGGCGCGGCGGCGATGCGCCGCTTCGCCTCCGCCAGCAACTCGGTGCGCGTGCCCGAGATGACGGCGCCCCTCGGGCACACCTCGGTGCAGGCCTGCCCGTGCCCGCGCGGGAACCGCGTGAAGCCGTCGGCCGACGTGCCCGACGACGCCTCGCCCACGCGGTGCCGGCACAGCTCGCACTTCACGATCTGCGGCAACGGCTTCTCGTACTCGAACTGGCACACGTTGAAGGGGCAGGCCATCATGCAGTAGCGGCAGCCCACGCAGTACTGCGGGTCGTAGGCGACGACCCCGGTCACCGGGTCCTTCTTCAGCGATCCGAGCATGCACGCCCCCGCGCACGCGGGGTCGACGCAGTGCATGCACTGGGCCTTGACGAAGGACTGGAACGGGCCCTCCTTGTAGAGCTTGATGACGTTCTTGGTGCGCGAGTCGAGGCCGAGCGGGGCCTGGTGCAGGCCCGACGCGTCGCGTCGCGGCTCGAGGCCGTTGGCCTGGTAGCACGCCGTCACGCAGGCCTTGCACCCGATGCACAGCGTGGTGTCGTAGAGCATGCCCAGCGCCCCGGGCGGCGCCACCTTCGGCGCCCGGGCCGCGCGCACCGGCGCGGCCGCGCCAGCGGCGACGGCGCCGGTGGTGACCAGCGTCCGCAGGGCCTTCCGGCGCCCGACCTTCACGACGACACCCCCGTGTCCTGCCCCCCGGCAGGCGGGCCTGCCGCCTCGTCGTCCTTGTCCACCGCGCGGACGAACCGGTAGCCGCCCGCGGCCAGCGCGCCCACCGCCAGCCCCGCGAGCCCGGCGGCCACCGCGCCGACGTGCCCCTGCGGCGCGTTCACCGCCGGGTAGGTGTCGGGAGGCGTCGGACGCTCGATCGGCACCGTGTCGTGCATCGCCACACGGAACCCCAGCGCCTGCTCGGTGCACCCGAAGCACGGGTGCCCGAGGCCAATCGGCCACGCGTCGGTCACCTCGCCGAAGCTCAACGTCGAGCAGTTGGCGTGCGTTGCCGGCCCCTTGCACCCGAGCTTGTAGAGGCAGTACCCCTGGCGATGCCCCTCGTCGCCGAAGCGCTCGGCGAACCGGCCGGCGTCGAAGTGCGCGCGCCGCGGGCAGTGCTCGTGGATGGTGCGCCCGTAGGCCCACTTCGGGCGCCCCTTCTCGTCGAGCTCGGGCAGCGTCCCGAGCGTGACGAACTGCAGCACGGTGCCGAGCAGGTTGTAGGGGTTGGCCGGGCACCCGGGAATGGTGACCACCGTCTTGCCCGCGAGCACCGTGGGCGCGCCGGTGGCGCCGGTGGGGTTCGGGTCGGCCGAGGGCACCCCGCCCCACGAGGCGCACGAGCCGATGGCGATGACCGCGCCGGCGTGCTCGGCCACCTCCTTCGCGAGCGCCATCGCGGTCTTCCCGCCGATCTTGCAGTAGATCCCGTCGTCCTTGACCGGGATCGCGCCCTCGATGATGCAGACGTACTTCCCCTTGTGGCGCTCCATCGCGCTGCGCAGCGCCGCCTCGGCCTGGTGCCCCGCCGCGGCGAACAGCGTCTCGTGGTAGTCGAGCGACACCAGGTCGAGGATCAGCTCGGCCACGTCCGGGTGCGAGGTGCGCAGCAGCGACTCGGTGCACCCGGTGCACTCCTGGAAGTGCAGCCAGATCACCGACGGCCGCACGCCCGAGGCGACCGCCTCGGCCACGCGCGCCGCCGCGGTGCCGGAGAGGCCCACCGCGGCCGCCGCCGCGGTGCAGGCGCGCACGAAGTCGCGCCGGGACACCGGCAGCTGGGCCTGCGCGCCGGCAGTGCGGGACAACCGCAGCGTGTCCTGGGTGGAACGCGGGAAGGTCCGACCGAGCGAGTCCGACATGCATGCCCTCCAGGCGCGTGAGGACGCGCGGCCGAGGATGCCGTCTACCAACGCGGGGTGACCATCGCGGGGCCCGGACTGCACGGTGCGGTGGTGCCCCTGCGACGCTCTAAGGTGTCGGGCGCGACCTGAGCAAGAGCGGTACCACGGGCACGCCCGCCAAGGGCGCTGCCGTGATCCCGGCAGTGCCTTCCCCGGGGAGGGGATGCCGGGCGACGGGTTGCGGATTCCCGGCGGCGCCGCCGGAAACCCGGCAACCGTTCAGTCGAGCGCGGCCCGGCGCAGCCGGAGGCTGTTGGTGACCACGCTCACCGAGCTGAAGGCCATCGCCGCGCTGGCGAGCACCGGGCTCAGCAGGATCCCGAACGCCGGGTAGAGGACGCCGGCGGCCACGGGGATGCCGACGACGTTGTAGACGAACGCCCAGAACAGGTTCTGCCGCATCGTCCGCATCGTGCGGCGCGAGAGCGCGATGGCGTCGGCCACGCCGCGCACGTCGCCGCGCATCAGGGTGAGGTCGCTGGCGTCGATGGCGACGTCGGTGCCGCTGCCGAGCGCGATGCCGACGTTGGCCTGCGCCAGGGCCGGGGCGTCGTTGATGCCATCGCCCACCATCGCCACCACCGCGCCGGCGGCCTGCAGGCGCTTCACCTCGTCCACCTTGCCGGCCGGCAGCACGCCCGCCACCACGCGCCGCACGCCCGCCTCGCGCGCGACGCTCTCCGCGGTGCCCTGCTGGTCGCCGGTGAGCATCACCACGTCGAGGCCCATCGCCTCGAGCCGCGCGACGGCCTCGGGCGCGTGCGCCTTCACGGGATCGGCGATGGCCACGAGCCCGAGCACCTCGCCGCCCCACGCCACGTAGACGATGGTGCGCGCGCGGCCCGCCTCGGCGTTCGCCAGGGCCTGCCACCCGCCCACGGCGGTCCCGTGCTCTTCCAGGAGCGCCGCGTTGCCGACGAGGGCCGCTCGCTCCTCGACCCGCGCCGTCGCGCCGCGGCCGGTGATGGAGGCGAAGCCCTCGGCCTTCGGCAACTCGACGCCGGCCGCGTGCGCCGCCGTGAGGATGGCCAGGGCGAGCGGATGCTCGGAGGCGGCCTCCACGGCGCCGGCCACGCGCAGCAGCCGGGCGCGCGCCGCGGCGTGCCGCTCGTCGGTGCCCACGCCCGGCACGTGCACGTCCACCACTTCGGGGCGCCCCTCGGTGAGCGTGCCCGTCTTGTCGAAGACCACCGTGGTGACGTCGCCGGCGCGCTGCAGGGCCTCCCCGCCCTTGATGAGCAGCCCCATCGACGCGCCGCGCCCGGTGGCCACCATGATGGCGGTGGGCACCGCCAGCCCCATGGCGCAGGGGCACGCGATGATGAGCACGGCCACCGAGGCCGCGAACGCGCGGGCGGCCGCGCCCTCGCCCCCCACCGCCAGCCAGGCCCCGAGCGTGACGAGGGCGATGCCGACCACCGTGGGCACGAACACCGCGCTGATGCGGTCGGCGAGTCGCTGGATGGGCGCGCGGGTCGCCTGCGCCTCGCGCATCAGGCGCATGATCTGCGCGAGCACCGAGTCGGCGCCGAGCGTGGTGGCGCGGTAGCGGAACGCCCCGGTGGTGTTCAGCGTGCCGCCGATCACCCGGTCTCCCGGGCGCTTGACCACGGGCATGGGCTCGCCGGTGAGCATCGACTCGTCCACGGCGCTCGTGCCCTCGACCACGTCGCCGTCCACCGGCAGGCGCTCGCCGGGGCGCACCAGGAGGAGGTCGCCGCCGCGCACCTCGTCGATCGCCACGTCGCGCTCGCCCGCCTCGTCCGCCAGCCGCGCGGTGCGGGGCTGGAGGGCCGCGAGGCCGCGGAGCGCGGCCGCCGTGCGGCGCGTCGCCCGGGCCTCCATCGTGTTGCCGGCCAGCACGAGCGCGATGATGAAGACGACCGCCTCGTAGTAGACGTCGGGCGCGACGCCGTGGCGGAGGAACAGGTCGGGCGCGAGCGTCGCCGCCGCGGAGTAGCCGAACGCGGCGAGGGTGCCGACCGCCACCAGCGTGTTCATGTTGGCGCTGCCGTGCCGGAGCGCCGCCCACGCCCGCGTGTAGAAGTGGCCCCCGGCCCAGGCCATCACCCAGAGGGTGAGCACCAGCAGGGCCCCGGACAGCCACCGCGGGTCCACGGCGTAGAGCCACGGCAGTGCCGCCCGCAGCGGCGGGTCCATGGTCCGCATCACCCACTGCATGAACGGGTCGGCCGCCACCGCGTGGTGGCCGGCGTGCCCCGCCGGCGACATCAGCGGCATCGAGGCGAGCATCGCCGCGGCGCCGGCGATCATCGCGGCCGCGGCCTTGCGCCGCAGGCCGAAGTACTCCTCGTCGATCGCGCGGTCGCGCGCCTCCTGTTCGGCGAAGGCGTCCTGCCCGTCGAGCGGCACGTGCGCCTCGTAGCCGGTCTTGCGCACCACCTCGACCAACCCCTGCGGCGAGGTCGCCGCCGGGTCGAACACGACGGTGGCGCTCTTGAGCATGAGGTTGACGCTGGCCTCGCGCACGCCGGGCTGGCGCGTGAGCGCCCGCTGCACGGCGGCCGAACAGGCGGCGCACGTCATGCCGCCCACCGGCAGGGTGACCTTGGCGGAGGCGGGCGTCGGGGGCGCGACGACAGGGGAATCGACTGGGGCAGGCATGTCTGGCGCGGGCGGTGGCCGGCGACCCGCCGCGGGGCGGCGCGGCGGGTCCGCCGCGGTCGGCTACTTGTCGACGCGGGCCGCGTACCCGGCTTCGTCGAGGGCGCGGATGGCCGCGTCGATGACGTCGCTCAGGCTCGTCGGCTCGCCGCCGACCTTCGCCGAGCCGACGTCCACGGTGACGACGGCGAGGTTGGGCACGCCTTCCAGGGCCTTCTTCACGCGCGCCACGCAGTGGCCGCAGCTCATGCCGTCGATCTTCAGGGTCTTCTGGTTCATGGGGGCTCCTTCCGCGAGGGGCGACCCCGGCAGGATGACATACCCCCCTCCCCTATTGTCAAGCCTCGGACGAGGCGTCTCGTGCCTGGCGGCGGCTGGCCCCGCGGCCTCGTCGGTCGGCTCCGCCAGCGCGCCTGCTGCTGGCCGTTGGTGCGCTGGGGACCTGGGCCTCTGGGCTCCCGGGATGCTGTCGCGGCGCGTACCGCGCAGGGCCAGGGGCCCGGGCATCACGCGTGGTCGTGGGGGGAGTGATGGGAAGGATCGGAGGTCAGCAGGCGGGTACGCCCGGATGCGACGCCATACGCGCCGGGGCGGGCGCCCCGTCTGCCGTCCGATGGGAAGGGAATCGGCGCCGGCGCGCCGTTCATGAACGCCGGCCCCGCCCCACGGCTCAGGCCATGGCCGCCGTGACCAGCTCGCGCAGCCGGGCGAGGCCGGCGTCCACGTTGGGGCCGAGGTGCACCCGCAGGGCCCGGCGGCCCCGTTCGAACAGCACCTGCAGGTCGCCGGCCGCCTGGGCGGCCTTCACGACGCCGAACGAGTACTTCTGGCCGGGCACGGGCAGATCGCGGGCGTCCTCGCAGGTGATCTGCAGGAACACGCCGGTGTTGGGCCCGCCCTTGTACGCCTGCCCCGTCGAGTGCAGGAACCGCGGGCCGAAGCCGAGGCAGGTGGCCACGCGCGCACGGCGGGCGACGATGTGGCGGATGTCCTGCAGCAGGCGCTGGTGGGCGGCGTTCATCTCCACGTAGGCCAGCAGCGCGAAGTAGTCGCCGGGCTCGAGCCGCGCGAGGTGGGCGCGCAGCAGCGCGGTCGCGTCGGCGCCGCTCAGCGCGGCCGACTGCAGGGCCCGCGCGTTGGCGGCGTCGGTGAAGAACGCCAGGCCGTCCTGCCGCAGGATCGGCGGCTCGCCCGGCAGCCGGCCCGTCTGCTCGTACGCGGTGGTCAGCGCGCGCGTCGCCACCTTGCTGGCCTCCACGTCGGGCTGATCGAACGGGTTGATGCCGAGCACCGCGCCGGCCACCGCCGTGGCGATCTCCCAGCGGAAGAACTCCTGCGCCACGCCGTAGACGTCGGGCATCTCGAGGTGCAGCACTGGGTGCCCGGCCGCGGCCAGCGCCTGCAGCGCCTCCTCGGGAGCCGCGTCCCACGGCCCGGCCACGCGCAGCGAGACGAAGACGCGGTCGCGCGGATAGGCATCCACCGCGCCGAGCGCCTCCAGGTCCACCGGGATGATGGCCACCCCGCGCTTGCCGGTGGACTCGGCGACCAACTGCTCGAGCCAGGCGCCGAGATCGTAGATCTCCGGCGACGTGACGATGGTGAGCTTGTCGCGGCCGTCACGGGCGGCGAGGCCGAGCGCGAGGCCGAGCGAGACGCCGGGGTTCGCGCGGGCGTCCGCCACGCGGCAGGCCCCGCCCATCGCCTCGGCCTCGGCCGCCAGCCGCCGCAGGTCGAGCCCCATCACCGCGGCGGGCACCAGCCCGAAGGGCGAGAGCGCCGAGAAGCGGCCGCCGATGGTGGGCTCGCCGAGGAACACACGGCGGAAGCCGTCCTGCTCGGCCACCTGCTGCATCTTCGACCCGGGATCGGTGATGGCGACGAAGTGCCGGCCCACGCGGTCGGCGCCCACCACCTGGCGCACGCGGTCGAAGAAGTACTGCTTGAAGACGTTCGGCTCGAGCGTGCTCCCCGACTTGCTCGCCACGATCACCAGCGAGCGGGCGAGGTCGACGCGCGACTCGAGCGTGGCCACCTGCTGCGGGTCCGTGGAATCCAGCACGTGCAGGTCGGGGAACCCCGCCACGTGACCAAAGGTGAGGCGCAGCACTTCCGGCCCCAGGCTGGAGCCTCCCATCCCGAGCAGCACGGCGTGCGTGAACCCCTCGCGCGCGATCTCGTCCGCGAAGGCCGCCAACTCCGCGATCGCGCCGCGGGCGAGCGCGGGGCCGTCGAGCCAGCCGAGCCACCGGTGCTCGTCGGCCTTGGTCCACAGCGACGCGTCCCGCTGCCACAGGCGGGCGACGCGGCCCTCGGCCGTCCACTGGCGGGCCGCGCTGTCGAACTCGCGCTGCAGCCCGGCCGGCAGCATCAGTCGTTGGGCGTTGAGGGGAACGTCGGGCAGCACGGCGGGCCTCCTGGCGCGAGGGACACTGAGTGCGCGGCCGCGAGCAACGATACCACCGCGCCGCGGCGCCGGACCGCTAACATGTGAGCATGCCCCTCGACGAGTACCGCCGCAAGCGCGACTTCGCGCGCACCACGGAGCCGCCGCCCGTCGAACGACCCGCGCGGCGCCGCCGCGCCCCGGCCCTCACCTTCTGCGTGCAGAAGCACCTGGCGAGCGCCCTCCACTACGACCTGCGCCTGGAGCACGACGGCGTGCTGCTGTCGTGGGCCGTGCCCAAGGGACCGTCCATCGACCCCACGGTCAAGCGCCTGGCGATGCAGACCGAGGACCACCCGCACGCCTACGGCGACTTCGAGGGCATCATCCCCGACGGCTATGGGGCGGGCGTGGTGATGCTGTGGGACCGCGGGACCTGGGCCCCCGAGGTGGACGACGTGGCGGCCGCCCTCGCCAAGGGAGACCTCAAGTTTCGACTGGATGGCTACAAGCTGAAGGGGTCGTGGGCGCTCGTGCGCACGCGCGGCTTCGGCGGCCGCGGGGCCGACGGCCGCTCGTGGCTCCTCATCAAGCACAAGGACGACTGGGCGGGCCCGATCGACATCGCCGAGTTCGCGCCGCTGAGCGTCAAGAGCGGCGGCGACTTCGCCGACATCCTCGGCGCGCAGCTGCCCGCGTTCTGGACGGCCAACCCGGGCGCGAAGGGCGACGCCTCGATGCTCGCCAGCCTGAAGAAGATCGTGGAGCGGGTGGCGCAGTTGGGCCCGTCGCGGGCCGCGCCCCGCCCCTGACGCGTCAGGCCTCCAGCAGCCGCGCCGCCAGCACCGACCAGATGGTGTAGGCGAGCCGCCGGCGGTCGTGGCGCGCGATGCCGCGCGTCCAGAACTCGCCGCACACCAGGTCGCAGCCGGCCGGCAGGTCGCCGAGCGCGAGCGGCTCCTTGTGCTCGGCCGCGTAGCGGGCCAGCACGTCGTCGGGGGGCTGCCCGGTGTTGAACACCACGACGTCGATCGGGCGCCCGATCTCGGCGCCGAGGCGGCGCGCCGCCTCCCCGGCGGTGAACCCCTGCATGCCGCGGCCTTCGGTGAGCAGGTTCGACACCAGCAGGATCGGCCCACGCACGTCGGCCAGCACCTCGCGGACCCCGCGCACGAGGAAGATCGGCATCAGGCTGGTGAAGTAGCTGCCCGGCCCGATCACCACCGCGTCGAACTGCCGGATGGCCTCGGCGGCGCGCGGGTGGATGGTGGCCGGCGGCTCGAGCCACAGGCGCGCGATGTCGTGGCCCTGGCTCTGGCCCGCGTCCACCTCCACCTCGCCGCGCGAGGTGGAGCCGTCGGCGTACGCCGCGCACAGCGCGGAACGCTCCGTGCTGATGGGCCAGACGCGCCCGCTGCAGGCCAGCACCCCGCGCAGCGCGTCCACACCGGCCAGGAAGTCGCCCGCGTACTGCTCCATCATCGACAGCAGGAGGTTGCCGCCCGTGTGGCCGCCGAGCCGCTCGTGCTCGAGCGTCGGCAGCCGGGTGAGCAGCACGCGCCGCGCCTCGGCCTCGTTGCGCGCGAGCGCCAGGGCGCACTTGAGGACGTCGCCCGGCGGCAGCACCCCGAGTTCGTCGCGCAACTGGCCCGAACTGCCGCCGCTGTCGAACATCGTGACCACCGCGTTCACGTGGAGCCACGGGTTGTGCTTGAGCCCCCCGATGAGGCTGGGGATGCCGGTGCCGCCGCCGAAGCAGCCCACGGTGAGTCGCCGCAATCGCATGCCGTGCGCCATTGTCCACGCGCTCCGGGCCGCGAGCAACCCGGGCGCCGCCCCGGGCGCCGTCCCGCCCCGTGGCCGGCGGCCCTCGGGCCCCGTCCCGCGCGCGGGATCTCGGCAGGCGGGTCGACGGTCTAACAGGCCGTGCCCGACACCTTGCCGCTACTCGCCGCCGGCCTGCTGGTCGCCTGCCTCCTGATGGCGGCGGTGTGGGCAATCGCCCGCCGCATCCGCAACAACTCCATCGTCGACGTGGCGTGGGCCGGGCTGTTCGTGCCGCTGGCGGTGGTCTACGCGGCGGGAAGCGGCCTCTCCGGGCCGCGCACGTGGCTGGTGCTGGCCATGGTGGCGGCGTGGAGCCTGCGCCTCACGATCTACCTCTACCGGCGCGTGATGAGCCATCACCCGGTGGAGGACACCCGGTACCAGGACCTGCGGCGCGACTGGGCGCGCAACCTCGACGTGCGGTTCTTCGTGTTCTTCCAGGCCCAGGCGCTCGCGGCGGTGGCCTTCTCGGTGCCCCACGCGCTGGCGCTGGCCAACCCGGCTCCCGCGCTCCAGCCGGTGGAGTGGATCGGGCTGGTGGTCTTCCTCGCGGGGCTGCTCGGTGAGTCGGCCGCCGACTGGCAGCTGGCGCGGTTCAAGGCGGACCCCGCCAACGCGGGCCGCATCTGCCAGGCCGGCCTCTGGAACTACTCGCGCCATCCCAATTACTTCTTCGAGTGGCTGGTGTGGTGCGGGTTCGCGCTGGTGGCCCTCGCGGCGCCGCGGGGCTGGCTGGGCCTGCTGAGCCCGGCGTTGATGCTCTACACGCTGCTGCGCATCACCGGCATCCCCGCCACCGAGGCCGCGGCGCTCGCGCGCCGGGGCGAGGCCTACCGCGAGTACCAGCGCACCACGAGCGCCTTCGTCCCCTGGTTCAAGCGCGCCTGACGCGGCGCCCCGTTCCCCGGTCATCACCCATGTCCACCACCCTCTCCTCCCCGGCTCCCGTCACCGCCGACGCCTCGTCGCTGCGCCTCGATGCCCTCGTCGAGTCGGGCCTCGTGCCCGACGCGCTGGTCCGCGCGGGCATCCGGCGCAACCTGCGCCTGCGCCTGCGCGAAGAGGATCACGGATGCCTCGAGGCGAACCAAGCCCGGCTGATGGCCTACGTGCGGACGCTGTGCGCCAGCCCGATTGCGATCGACACGCGCTCGGCCAACGAGCAGCACTACGAGGTGCCGCCGGCGTTCTACGAGCACGTGCTGGGCCCGCGCCGGAAGTACAGCAGCGCCTACTACCCCACGCCGCAGACGACGCTGGCGGAGGCCGAGGAGGAGATGCTCGCGTTGACGTGCGCGCGGGCGGATCTCGTGGACGGGCAGCGCGTGCTCGAGCTCGGGTGCGGCTGGGGCTCGCTCACCCTCTGGATGGCCGAGCGCTACCCGTCGAGCCGCATCACCGCCGTCTCGAACTCCCGCCCGCAGAAGGCCTACATCGAGGCCCAGGCGGCGGCCCGCGGGCTCACCAACGTCGAGGTGATCACGGCCGACATGAACACGTTCGCGCCACCGGCGGGCGCAGGCGCGTACGACCGCGTGGTGTCGGTGGAGATGCTCGAGCACATGCGCAACTACGAGGCGCTGCTCGCGCGCGTCGCCGCGTGGCTGCGCCCCGGCGGGCGCCTCTTCGTCCACATCTTCACGCACCGCGCGTTCGCCTACCCCTACGAGGACCGCGGGCCCGCCGACTGGATGGCGCGGCACTTCTTCACCGGCGGGCAGATGCCCTCCGACCACCTGCTGCTCTACTTCCAGCGCGACCTGCGCCTGCTGCGCCACTGGCGCGTGGACGGCACGCACTACGCGCGGACCAGCGAGCACTGGCTCGAGAACATGGACCGGGCGCGGCCGGCGCTCGACCCGCTGCTCGCGCAGATCTACGGGCCCGACCAGGTGACGCGGTGGCGCACGCGGTGGCGCGTGTTCTTCATGGCCTGCGCCGAGTTGTTCGGCTACCGGAACGGCACCGAGTGGTTCGTGTCCCACTACCTGTTCGAGCCGCGCTGAGCCGCGGGACCGCGCGGACCCGGGAGTGCGCGGCGTCGGGCCGGCGGGGGCGCCGTCGAAAATAGACCCGACCCCGGTTTTCTGGACCGCTACAATTCGGGACATGCCTGCCTCCGGCCCGGGGCTGCCTCCGGCCCTCGCCCGCCCGCTCACGCGCCTGCGCGCAGACCTCCAGGACATCTTCGGCGCCCGCCTGTCGGCGCTCGTGGCGCACGGCCCGCGCGTCCGCCACGCGATCGCGGCCGGCGGCACGCCGCCGCCCATCAGCACGCTCGCGCTGGTGGACGGCCTCGCGTACCGCGACCTCGCGGCCTGCGCCCAGCACGCCGGCGAGTGGCGCGCCGACGGGCTCGCCGTGCCGCTGCTGCTCGGCCGCGCCGAGTTCGCCCGCTCGCTCGACGCCTTCCCGATCGAGTACGGCGACATCATCGCGCACCACCTGCTCGTCTACGGCGACGATCCCTTCGAGGGGGTGTCGGTGAACGCCGCCGACCTGCGGCGCGCCTGCGAAGCGTGGGCCAAGGCGCACCTGATCCAGTTGCGCGAGGGGTTCGTCGAGGCGGGCGGTGACCCGCGACGCGTGGTGTCGCTGGTGCTCGCCTCGGCGTCCCCGTTCACCGCGCTGCTGTCGCTCGTGGCGCGCCTGCGCGGCCTCGACGACGCCCAGGGGCCCGACGCCCTCGCCCGCGCGACGGAGGGCATCGCCGGCCTGCCGGCCGCCATCGTCGCGCAGGTCGTGGCGCTCGAGGGCCGTCCCGTGCTCGACCCGGACACCGCGGCCACGCTGTTCCCGGCGTACCTCGACGCCGTCAGCACGCTCGTGGGCTTCCTCGATGGCTGGAGCCGTGGCTGACGCCCGCCAGCCCGTGGCCGTCCGGGCGGTCGCCGGCTGGCAGGCCCGCCGGGCCCGGCGCCTCCTGCGGGGTGCCGCGATGGCGCTCGCGCTCGTCGCCGCGGCCGCCGTCGCGCACGCCGCCCCTCCGCCTCCGCTCACCGCCCCGGTGCACGACCTCGCGGGCGTGGTGGACGCCGACAGCGCCGCGCGTCTCGACCACCTGAGTCGCACCCTCCAGGCCGCCACCGGCGACGTCATCGTCGTCCTCACGGTGCGGTCCTACCGGCCCGAGTTCGGCGACATCCGTGCCTTCACGGTGAAGGCCTTCGAGAACCAGGGCCGTGGCATCGGCGACCGTGACCGCGACAACGGCGTGCTGGTGGTGCTGGCGGTGGACGACCGCCAGGTGCACATCGAGGTGGGCTACGGGCTCGAGGGCGCCATCACCGACGGCTTCGCCGGCGAGACGGCGCGCCTCCACATGCGCCCCGCCTTCCAGCAGGGGCGCTACGGCGAGGGCCTGGTCGCCGGCGCCACGCGGCTCGCCGCGCGCATCGCCGAGGAGCGCAACGTCGCGGTGGCCGACCTGCCGCGGCTGGCGCGCGAGCGTCCCCGCAGCGAGGAGATCCAGTTGCCGACCTGGGCCGTCCTGCTGGCCATCCTCGCCATCTACCTGCTGATGCGGGCCAGCCAGCGCAGCCATCGTGGCCGCTACACGTCGCGGCCCGGCGGCGGCGTCCACTGGGGCGGGTCGAACTGGAGCGGCTGGAGCGGCGGGGGCAGCTTCGGCGGCGGCAGCTTCGGCGGTGGCTTCGGCGGCTTCGGCGGAGGCGGCAGCGGGGGCGGGGGCGGCGGCACGAGCTGGTAGGCCGAGGCGGGACGTCACCCTTCGTCAACCCACCCGCCGTCGACGTGCCGCCACGCTCGCCGGTCACCGGACGCGCACGACAACGGTGCGGTCAACACACGAACCGTAGTCGTGCCGCGTGGGCGGCCACAAGGGCCGCCCCTACGGGCCAGCCATCCACTCCCTCAGCTTCGACCACCGCCGCAGGGTGGCGCCGCCGCGCACCGCGATGGCGAGCGCCTTCTTCTGGCCGACCACGACGACCAGCTTCTTCCCCCGCGTCACCGCCGTGTAGACGAGGCGCCGCTGCAGCATCGTGTAGTGCTGGGTGGTCAGCGGCACCACGACCGCCGGGTACTCCGAGCCCTGCGACTTGTGGATCGTGGTGGCGTAGGCCAGCACCACCTGGTCGAGCTCGCCGAACGCGTACGACACGACGCGGCCGTCGAAGTCCACCAGCACCTCCTCGCGCACCGTGTCGATGGTCCGCACGCGCCCGAGGTCGCCGTTGTAGACCTCCTTGTCGTAGTCGTTCTCGATCTGCATCACGCGGTCGCCGGGCGAGAACGTGGAGCCGAACCGCTCCAGCCGCGGCTGCGCGCCAGGGTTCAGCGCCTGCTGCAGCGACGCGTTGAGGGCGTGTGTGCCGGCGCTGCCGCGGTTCATCGGGCAGAGCACCTGCACGTCGCGCACCGCGTCGAGCCCGAAGCGCTGCGGGATGCGCGCCCGCACCAGTTCCACGACCTTCCTCGCCGCGTCGTCGGCGTCGGCGGCGTCCACGAAGTAGAAGTCGGAGGCGCCGGCCGGCACCGCCAGGTCGGGCAACTCGCCGCGGTTGATGCGGTGGCTGGCGAGCACGATGCGGCTCTGCGCCGCCTGGCGGAACACCTCGGTGAGGCGCACCACGGGCACCCGGCCGCTGTCGATCACGTCGGCCAGCACCTGGCCGGGGCCCACCGAGGGGAGCTGGTCCACGTCGCCCACCAGCAGCAGCGCGGCGCGTGACGGCAACGCGCGGACCAGGGCGTGCATCAGGGGGATGTCCACCATCGACGTCTCGTCCACGACGACGAGGTCGTGGTCGAGGGGCTGGCGCTCGTCCCGCCGGAAGCGCCCGCTGTGCGGGTCGATCTCGAGCAGGCGGTGGATGGTGCGGGCCTCGATGCCGGTGGTCTCGGCCAGCCGCTTGGCGGCGCGCCCCGTGGGCGCGCACAGCGCGGGCCGGACGGCCCGCGCGCCGAGCACGCGCAGGATCGCGTTCACCAGCGTGGTCTTGCCGACGCCGGGCCCGCCGGTGATCACCAGCACCTTGGAGGACACCGCGAGCCGCAGCGCCTCGCGCTGCTGGGGCGCCAGCGTCATGCCCAACCGCCCTTCCACCCAGGCGATGGCCCGTTCCGCGTCGATGGGCGTCCACGGCAGCGGCGCGGCGGCCAGCGCGACGAGCCGCTGGGCGATGGCGCGCTCGGCGGCGTGCAGGCCGGCGAGGAACACGCAGGGCTCCCCGCGCACGCTGTCGGCCACGAGGCGCCCTTCGCGCACCTCCAGCGCCACCGCCCGTTCCACCAGCGTGGCCTCCACGCCGAGCAGCGTGGCGGCCCTGGTCAGCAACTCCCCGCCCGGCAAGCCGGCGTGTCCCTCGTCGAGGGCCTGCAGCAGCACGTGGCCGCACCCGGCGCGGACGCGCACCATGGCGGTCGGCTCCACGCCGAGGCTGCGGGCGATGCGGTCCGCCGAGAGGAAGCCGATGCCGCGGATGTCGCGGGCGAGGCGGAAGGGGTCCTCGCGGATGAGCGCGATGGCGTCGCTGCCGTAAGTCTTGTGGATGCGGACGGCGCGGGAGGTGCCCACGCCGTGGGCGTGGAGGAACACCATGATCTCGCGCACGTTGCGCTGCGCCTGCCAGCCCTCGACGATGCGCGAGGCGCGCTGGGGGCCGATGCCCGGCACGTCGCGCAGCCGCGCGGGCGCGTGCTCGATGACGTCGAAGACCTCGGTGCCGAAGGCCTCCACCAGCCGCCGGGCGAAGTGCGGCCCGACGCCGCGCATCAGCCCCGACGCCAGGTAGCGTTCGATGCCCTCGCGGGTGTCGGGCGCCGCGCTCGTCAGGTAGGCGGCGCGGAACTGCCGGCCGTGGGTGCGGTCGGTGACCCAGGTGCCGCTCGCCTGCACGTGCTCGCCGGGCGACACGACGGCGGCGTGGCCGACGACGGTGACCAGGTCGCGGTGGCCGCGCGCCTGGACGCGCAGGACGCAGAAGCCCGACTCCTCGTTGTGGAAGGTGACGCGCTCGACGGTGCCCGACAGCAGTTCCCGGGGCGGCTCGGCCGGAGGCTGGCGCATGGCGGCGAGGCGAGTGTAGCCGAGGCTTGGGGCTTGGGGCCTGGGGCCTGGGGCTTGGGGCCTGGAGTCGGCGAGCGGCGGACCGTCCGCGCCTAGCCCGCATCATTCGTCAGCGCCAGCGGTCGTTGAATAATGCGCCGGCTGTCCGTGTGTCTTGGCGGAGCCGGCTTCGACGCGGCGCTGGCGCGCCTTGCTGAGGGCTAGCCCTGAGCGGAGGCCCGTTTCCAGGCCGAAGTCGAAGCCCGAAGGGCGAACTATTGCGGGCCTCATGAATAGTTCGGGCTAGGCGCGGCCCGGCAGAGCCGGCACCTGCTCGGTCCGCCACGCGCGGGCCACCGGCACGGCCACGTCGGGCACGTCGGTGATCACCGCCTGCACGCCCCAGTCGAACAGGCGTCGCATGTCGGCCTCGCGGTTCACGGTCCACACCTGCACCGGGAGGCCCGCCTGGCGCATCACGCGGACGAAACGCTTCGAGGCCACGCGCGTGGAGCCGTAGCGCTCGGGCACCTGGTAGCCGTGGAAGCGCGGGGCCTTCGGCGGCAGGCCCACCCACGCGCGGTAGATGGCCCACCGAATCTCCTGCGTGGCCGCGCTGGTCACCGCCCCGGGGCACTCCGCCCGCAGCGCCGCCAGCACCCCATCGTCGAACCCGCCGAAGCAGACGCGGTGGAGCGCGCCGCACTCGCGCACGACGCCGGCGGCCGCGCCGGCGAGCGCGAGGTCCTCGCCCTTCAGCTCGAGCACGAAGCGCAGGTCCGGGAAGCGCCGCAGCACCTCGCGGAGCCGCGGCACCCCGATGCCGCGCCCCTTGAAGGGCGCGCCCTCCTCCACCTTGAAGTGCGCGGCGGCGTCCACGCGGGCGAGCTCGTCGGCGGTGCACTCCGACACGGGCCCGCGCGCGTCGGTGGTGCGCTCGAGCGTGGCGTCGTGGATGACGACGACCTCGCCGTCGCGCGACAGGCGCAGGTCGCACTCGAAGCCGTCCACGCCGAGGGCGGCGCCGTGCTCGAAGGCGGCCAGCGTGTTCTCGGGGCGGAGCGCGAGCCCGCCACGGTGGCCGAGGACGAGGGGACCGGGATCGAAGACGGCGGGCACGGCGGACGATGGGGGCGGTGGCAGTGGCGTGGCGGGCGCGAACCGCCGACGGGCGGGCGCGCGTCACACCGCGTGACGGGCCGGCGCGCGTGGCCGGCCGTCGCGAACCCGCATGATACTATCGAACCCGATGCAGCCCACGACACTTGGCGAGCTGCGCCGCGCGGTCGCGTCCGGCGCAGTCCGGCGGCGCTCCGTGCACGCCGAGGTCCGCGAGAACCTCATCGAGGCCCTGCGGCGCGGCGACGACATCTTCCCCGGCATCATCGGCTACGACGACACGGTGCTGCCGCAGGTCGTCAACGCCATCCTGTCCCAGCACAACTTCATCCTGCTGGGCCTGCGCGGGCAGGCCAAGACCCGGCTGCTGCGCGCGCTCACGGTCCTGCTCGACGAGTACCTCCCGGTGGTGCCCGGGTCGGAGATCAACGACGATCCGCTCGCGCCGCTGTCGGCCTACGCGCGCCGCCGCGTCGCCGAGGAGGGCGACGCGATGCCCGTCGCGTGGAAGCACCGCGACGAGCGCTACGTCGAGAAGCTCGCCACGCCCGACGTCACCATCGCGGACATCATCGGCGACATCGACCCGATCAAGGCCGCGCGCGGCGGCATGCAGCTCTCCGACGAGCTGACCATGCACTTCGGGCTGCTGCCGCGGGCCAACCGCTGCATCTTCGCGATCAACGAGCTGCCCGACCTCGCGGGCAAGATCCAGGTGGGGCTCTTCAACATCCTCCAGGAGGGGGACGTCCAGATCAAGGGCTACCCCGTGCGGCTGCCGCTCGACGTGATGATGGTCTTCAGCGCGAACCCCGAGGACTACACCGCGCGCGGCAAGATCATCACGCCGCTGAAGGACCGCATCGGCTCCGAGATCCGCACGCACTACCCCACGAGCCGCGAGGCGGCGCTCGCCATCACCGCGCAGGAGGCGTGGACCGCGCGCGATGCCGACGCGGCCCGCCCGGACGGCACGGGCCGCTTCGACGTCCCCGCCTACGTCCGCGAAATCGTCGAGGAGGTGGCCTTCCTCGCGCGGGCCGACAGCAAGGTGGACAAGCGCTCCGGCGTCAGCCAGCGCCTGCCGATCAGCGTGCTCGAGAACGTGGTGTCCAACGCCGAGCGGCGGGCGCTGCTCAACGGCGAGGACGTGGTCGTGCCACGCGTCACCGACGTGTACGCCGCCCTGCCGGCCATCACGGGCAAGTTCGAGCTGGAGTACGAGGGCGAGCTGCGCGGCGCCCACACGGTGGCCACCGACATCATCCGCGCCGCCGTCGGCAACGTGTTCAACGCGCACGTGGACGCCGGCGACCTGAAGACCGTGATCGAGTGGTTCGAGATGGGCGGCACGCTGCAGGTGAGCGACACGACGCCGGCCGACGAGCTGGTGGACCAGGCCGCCGCGATCCAGGGGCTGCGCGAGGTGGCCGAGCGCGGCCGGCTGATGACGCACGCCTCGACGTCGGCGCTGGCCTCGGCCATCGACTTCCTGCTCGAGGGCCTGCACGCGCAGCGGAAGATCTCGCGCAACGAGGAGTGGCGCTACGCCGCGACGGAGTCGGGCCGGCGCGCCGCGCGCCCGGAGGCCCCGGTGCTCGACCCGCGCCCGGCGGCGGGCGGGAAGAAGAAGTACTACAACTAGGCTCGAGGCCTGGGGCTTGGGGCTTGGGGCCGCGCCCGGCCCCGCGCCCGAACCCACCTGGCTCGCAAGGCTCGCGACGCAGGCCTCGAGGCACCAACGCAGGGCGCACGGCTCAAGGCGCAGGACGCAAGGCTCAAGCCTCGTGAAGTATCGCTACACCCGGTTCACCGGCGACGACCTCGAGGGCGTGGACCTCGAGCAACTGGTGTCGGAGCTCGCCGACCTGCTGCTCGCCAGCGGGTTCGACGATCCGTACGACACCGACAGCGACCGGCAGACGCTGCAGGCGCTGTACGACGCCATCCTCGACGCGCTGCTCAACGGCGGCATGCTGTCGCCGGACGCGCTCGAGCGGCTGCTGGGCGACCCGGCCGACAACGACGCCGCCTCGCCGCTCGAGTCGCTGGTCGAGCAGCTGGTGCAGCGGCTGGCGCAGGCCGGCTACATCACGCTGCCGCCCGACCTCGAGGCCGAGCGCGAGCGCCGCGAGGCCGGCGACGGCCAGGGCGGGGGCCCCGATCTCGAGCGCACGCGCTTCGAGGTGACCGACAAGAGCCTCGACTTCCTCGGCTACCGCGCCCTGCGCGACCTGCTCGGGTCGCTCGGCAAGAGCAACTTCGGCCGGCACGACACGCGCGACGTCTCGACGGGCATCGAGGCGAGCGGCGCGCCCAAGCCCTACGAGTTCGGCGACACGCTGAACCTCGACCCCTCGGCCACCGTGCTCAACGCCGTGCGCCGCGGCGCCGTCCACGAGGGCGCGGCCGGCCCGGTGATCGACGTGCAGCACGGCGACCTGATGGTGGCCCAGGGCGAGTACCAGAGCTCGTGCGCCACCGTGCTCTTGCTCGACTGCAGCCACAGCATGATCCTCTACGGCGAGGACCGGTTCACGCCGGCCAAGCGCGTGGCGCTCGCGCTCGCCAACCTCATCCGCCACCAGTACCCCGGCGACGCCCTGCACGTGGTGCTGTTCCACGACTCGGCCGAGGAGATCCCGCTGTCGCAGCTGGCCCGCTCGCGCGTGGGGCCCTACTACACCAACACGCGCGAGGGCCTGCGCGTCGCCCGCCGCATCCTGGAGCGCCAGCGGAAGGACATGCGGCAGATCGTGATGATCACCGACGGCAAGCCGTCGGCGCTCACCCAGCCCGACGGCCAGATTTACCGCAACGCGTTCGGCCTCGACCCGACCATCGTGCAGGAGACCTTCGCCGAGGTGGCCGCCTGCCGCAAGGCCGGCATCATGATCAACACCTTCATGCTGGCGCGCGACCGCGACCTGGTCGCCTTCGTGCGGCGCGTGTCGGAGATCTGCCGCGGCAAGGCCTACTTCACCACGCCCCGCACGCTCGGCCAGTACGTGCTGCTCGACTACATGAACAAGAAGACGCGCACCGTGCACTGAGCGCGCCCGCCGGAGAGGCGCATGCACCCGTCGGTCATCCCCCTGTTCCCGCTGCCCAACGTCGTCCTCTTCCCGACGGTGTTCCTGCCGCTGCACGTCTTCGAGCCGCGCTACCGCGAGATGGTGCGCGACGCGCTCGAGGGCGACCGCGTCATCGGCATGACGCTGCTGCGGCCCGGCTGGGAGGACGACTACGCGGGACGCCCCGCCATCTACGAGGTGGGCTGCGCCGGCCTCGTGTCGCACGCCGAGCGCCTGGCCGACGGCCGGTACAACATCGTGTTGCGCGGCTTCGAGCGGTTCCGCATCGAGGGCGAGGAGGACAGCTCGCCCTACCGCCTGGCGCGGGTGCAGTGGCTGGCCGGCGACGAGACCGCGCGCGACCGCGACACGCTGCACCACGAACGCCAGCGCCTCGAGAGCCTGCTGGCGCCCCTCGTCGAGGGCGGGCGCACCCAGGTGCCCGCCAACCTGCCCGACGACCACCTGGTCAACGCCCTGGCGCAGTACCTGGATCTCGAGCCCGTCGAACGGCAGGCCCTGCTCGAGATCGACAGCGTCGTGGCGCGGTGCAGGGCGCTCGTGGAACTGGTCGAGATGAAGCTGATTCTCAGCCGCTCCGCGCGCGGGACGGCTGGCGGCGTGCACTGACGCGGCCGGCGCGGCGTCAGGCGACGTCGGTGCCGTCGATGGCGGCGCGGACCTTGGCCGCCAGCCCCGCGAGCGTGAAGGGCTTCTGCAGGAAGGCCTCGTCGGTGCCCAGCCCGTGCCGCTCGAACGCGTCCTGGACGTAGCCGCTCATGAACAGCACCGGCAGCCCGGGAAACCGCTTCCGCATCAGCTCGGCCAGTTGGCGCCCGCTGATGCCCGGCATGACGAGGTCGGTGAGCAGCAGCGACAGGCCCTCGGCCTCGCCCGAGGCGACCAACTCGAGCGCCTGCGCCGGCGACTCGGCCACGAGCACGCGATAGCCCAGGGCGCGCAGCGCCTTGTGCGCCAGCAGCCGCACGCCCGCATCGTCTTCGACGAGCAGGACGAGCTCGCCGCCCGCGGGTGCCTCCGGGGTACGTTCGACCGCGGCGGGCGCGGGCTCGACCACGGGCGAGACGCGCGGCAGGTAGATCACGACACGGGTGCCCGCGCCGGGGGTGCTCTCGACCTCGACGTGGCCGCCGCTCTGCTTGACGAACCCGAACACCATCGGCAGGCCGAGGCCCGTGCCCCGCCCCACCGGCTTGGTGGTGAAGAAGGGCTCGAACACCTTGGCCAGCACGTCGGGCGGCATGCCTTCGCCGTTGTCACGGACGAAGAGCACGCTGTGGGGGCCCGGCGACACGCCAGGCCGCGTGGCGACGAACGCCTCGTCGACGACGAGCGAGGCCGTGGCGATCTCGAGGCGCCCTCCCCGTGGCATCGCGTCGCGCGCGTTGAGCGCGAGGTTCACCAGCGCCTGTTCGAGCTGCCCCGGGTCCACCCGCACCCACCCGGCGTCGTCCGCGAGCCGGCACACCAGCGAGACGTCCTCGCCAATCAGCCGGCGCAGCATCGACTCGACGTGCGTCACCACCGCATTGAGCGCCACCAGTTGCGGCGCCAGCACCTGCGAGCGGCTGAAGGCGAGCAACTGCTGGGTGAGCGCCGCCGCGCGCCCCCCGGCCTCGCGGATCTGGTCGACGAGCTCACGCGCGGGGCTGCCGGCCGGCACCCGCCCGGCCAGCAGCTCACCGTTGCCGGTGATGATGGTGACGAGGTTGTTGAAGTCGTGGGCGATGCCGCCGGTCAGCTGCCCGACGGCCTCGAGGCGCTGCGCCTGCCGCAACAGC
>JADHED010000938.1_pt1 | contig 28015 bp, 29 predicted proteins | sample 8952041 | NCBI WGS metagenome assembly JADHED01 (sample SAMN16124423, study PRJNA663239) | bioreactor sludge metagenome | isolation source: sludge (control) | place: India:Bengaluru | collected 2018-09-08
TGAACCATGGACCGCCTGCAAGCCATGAAAATTTTCGAGCGCGTGGTGGAAGAGGGTGGCTTTGCTGCCGCCGCCCGCGCCATGGATATGTCGCCCCCCGTGGTCACCCGCATGGTGGCCGAGCTGGAGCAGCACCTGGGCACGCGCCTGCTGCAGCGCACCACCCGCAAGCTGGCTCTCACCGATGCGGGGGAGTCGTACCTGCAGCGGGTGCGTGCCATCCTGCACGAGATCGACGATGCCGAGGCCGCTGCCGCTGCCAGCACGCGCGACCTGCGCGGAACCATCCGCATCGTGGCGGCGCCGGTGCTGGCCACCAACTTTCTGGCGCCCATGATGGCGGCGTGGCATGCACAGTACCCCAAGCTCATGCTGGATGTCAGCATGGACGCCTATGCCGCCAGCCGGGTGGATGAGTTCGACGTGACCATCATGGTGGCGGGCGAGGACTTTGACGCCAACATCGTCGCGCGCCCTCTGGTGCATGGCGAGGCGATCGTGGTGGCGTCTCCTGACTACCTGGAACGCCGGGGCATTCCGCGCGAGCCGCAAGACCTGATTCACCACGACTACCTGCGCGATTCGAGCGCGCCCGTGCGCCTGCAGTCAGGGCCCGGCCGCAAGCTGCGCCTGCAGTCGCTGCGGGCGGATGTGCCAGATGAAGAGGTGGACGCTCCGGCGGTGCTGCAGTCCGTCAGCACCGAGCTGCTGATGCGTGCCGCTGTGGACGGGGCGGGCGTGGCTGTCACGTCGCGCCTGCTGGCCGAGGAGCATTTGGCCCGGGGCGAGCTGGTGCACATCTTGCCGGGCTGGATCTTTTCGCGTTACACGATCTATGCGGCGCTGCCCTCGGGCCGCATGCTGCCCGCGCGAACGCGGGTGTTTCTGGACTTCCTGACCGAACACGTGCCCCGCGCCATGGCGGAGAAGTCCGGCCAGCTCAGTTGAGCTGCGCGAACCCGCTGATGATCGTGCCTTCGGGCTCGACCATCACCTGCCCGTCAGGCATGGCAAAGCTGTTCTGCCGCCAGGCCTCGAACACGGTGACCGCTACGGCGTTGGACAAATTGAGGCTGCGCTGACCGGGCACCATGGGCAGGCGCAGGCGCTGCGCTGGTGGGAAGCTCTCGCGCAACTCGGGGGGCAGCCCCCGCGTTTCCGCGCCAAACACTAGCCAGTCGCCGGGCAGAAAGCAGGTGGAGTGCACGGGTTGCGAGCCGTGGGTGGTCATCGCAAACATTCGGGTCGGGTCCGGCTGGGTGTCCCGCAAAAAAGCCGTCCAGCCCGCATGGACCTGCACGCTGGCGTATTCGTGGTAATCCAGCCCTGCACGACGCATCTGGCGGTCTTCCATCGAAAACCCCAGGGGCTCGATCAGGTGCAGCGAACACCCGGTGTTGGCCGCCAGGCGAATCACGTTGCCGGTGTTGGGCGGAATCTCGGGTTCGACGAGGACGATGTGGAACATAGCCGCCATTGTCATCGTTGGGCGTGTGAGTTGAGCAACCGCTCGTAATCAAAAGTATCCCTTTAGTACCTGTTCGGTGCTGGTTCGGTACCTGTCTGGCGCTTTTCAGTCCAGCCCCGTGCGCGCCAGCACCGCGGCCGTGACATGCGCGACACCTGCCTCGCGCAGTGCCAAGGTGGCTGCATGCAGGGTGGCGCCGGTGGTCATCACGTCATCGATCAGTACCACCCGCTGGCCACGCAGGCTGGCGGCGCGGGCGGGTTCCACGGCGAAGGCGCCGCGCAGATTGCGCAGCCGCTGCGCCCGGGGCAGACCGCTTTGGGCTTCGGTGGCATGCAGGCGCAGTAGCGTGTGGCAGTCCGCCTTGGCGCCAGCCAGTTGCCTTGCCAGAAGGGCCGACTGGTTGAAGCCCCGCTCGCGCAGGCGCTCGGTAGACAGGGGGACTGCCAGCACCCAGTCGGCCGCATCCAGTGCCGGCTCTATCCAGGGCGTGCTGCGCATCAGGGTGGCCAAGGCCCGGACCCATCCCGGGTCGCCCCTGAACTTGAACTGCGCCAGGGCGTCGGCCCAGGGGTACGCGTAGTCCACGGCGGCAATGCAGGCGTCGAAGCTGGGCGGGTTCTGCAGGCAGGCGCCGCACACAGCAACCCCTGCGGGCACCCGCAGCGCGCAGCGCTGGCAACGCGTGGCAGGCTGGGCAAACCGCATCACACACGCATTGCAGACACGCTGCGACGGCCAGGCGTGGCACACGGCGCACTGGCTAGGCACTTTGTCCACCCAGGCGTGGAGGCGGCGTGAAATCCCTGTCAAACCCAAAAAGAGCATGAATCAATATACTCGCGCGTCCTTCTGCCCCGCCCATGTCCTCCGAGCGCCCCCCCACCATTGATCCTGTTGCCGCCGCCCGCTGGCATGCTGCGGCCCCGGCCGCGTCCCCCTGGCTGCACGAAGAGGTGGCGCGCCGCATGGAGGATCGGTTGCAGTGGATTCGCCAGGCACCCGCCTCCTGGTGCCATTGGGACCCCGTGCGTGGGGGCCTGCAGGCGCATGCCTTGGTGAGTGCTCGCTACCCGCAGGCGCGTTGCCAGGTGTATGAGACCAGCGCGCATTGCGAACCTGTGGCGAGGCAGGCATTGGCCAAGCCCTGGTGGAACCCCGCCCGCTGGGCTGCCGGGGCCGTGCAAATGGGGCCGCCGGCCGATGCCAGCGTGCAGATGTTGTGGTCCAACATGGCGCTGCACATGGCGGCCGACCCGCAAGACCTGATCGGCCGCTGGCACCGCGCGCTGGCGGTGGACGGCTATCTGATGTTCTCGTGTCTCGGACCGGACACCCTCCGTGAGCTGCACGGCGTGTACGCCGCGATAGGGTGGCCGCCCGCGGGCCATGCCTTCACCGACATGCACGACTGGGGAGACATGCTGGTGCACGCCGGTTTTGCAGAGCCGGTGATGGACATGGAGCGCATCACGCTCACTTTTGCCACGCCCGAGCGGCTGGTTCAAGAGCTGCGCGAGCTGGGTGCGAATTTGCATCCTGATCGCTTTCCCTCATTGCGCGGACGGCGCTGGTGCGACAAGCTCTACCAAGTGCTGTCTGAGCGTCTGGCCGATCCGGGTCAGGAAGGTCAGTTGGCACTGACTTTTGAAATCATCTATGGTCATGCCTTCAAGCCTGCACCCCGGGTGCGCGTCAGTTCCAGCAGTGCGGTGTCGCTGCAGGACATGCGCGCCATGTTGCGCAAGGGCGGCACTGAGAACTAACCTGTAACGGCGTGTCAATGACTTGGAACAAGGCACGCTACAATTCTTGGTTATTGAGATTTCGGGCATCTTCCCGCGCAATTTGGCAGGCTGTGCCTGTTGTGCCCAAGGCGCAACATGTGCTGCAGTCGGCAGTCTTGTGAGCACTCACGGTGACGGGCTTGGTTTTTCGTTTTGCCACGGTGTCGGGTCAGCGCATTGACTGGCGTCTGGTTCGCAATTGTTCGGTCACGCCGACGCAATTGGGCTGGATGTATCTGTCGCTGTGTGTGGTGTCCCTGGGGATCGCGACATTCTTCTGGATGCTCGGCGCCCACCTGGTGATGCCCTTCGCCTGGCTCGAAATCGTGGCAGTAGGGATTGCATTCGCCATGTACGGTCGCCATGCGGCGGATGGCGAGAGGATTTCATTGCAGGGCTCACGCCTTGTGGTGGAGCTGGAGACGGCAGGCAGGCTGGAGCGCGCGGAGTTTGACCGGAGCCGGGTTCGCGTAGAGCCCAAGACGGGAGACCATTCGCTGATCACGCTGTCTGCGCAGGGCCGTTCGGTGGAGGTGGGGCGCTATGTGCGCCCAGAGCTCCGGCCGGCCTTGGCATCGGAGATCCGCATGGCCTTGCGCGCTGCCTGACCCCACGCAGGCGCGCGAAAGGGATTGGTTAAATTGAGGCTTAGAAGTAAGTGAGAACTATGAAGAGCATTTCCAACAAGCTGGCTTCTCTGCTGCTGATTGCCGGTGCATGGGTGGGCTCCGCAGCCCATGCCGTTCAGGACCTGCCTGGCGGCCCTGCAGTCAACCAGCTGAACCTGGCGCCACCCGTCACCAAGATCGCAGAAGAGCAGCATTTTCTGCACTGGATGATGCTGATCATCTGCACGGTGATCTTTGTTGCAGTGTTCTCCGTGATGTTCTACTCGATCTGGAAGCATCGCCGCTCCAAGGGCGCGAAGGCTGCCAACTTCCACGAGTCGGTGACGGTTGAAGTGGTGTGGACCATTGTTCCGTTCATCATCGTGATCCTCATGGCCTTGCCCGCCACCAAGGTGCTGGTCGCCCAGAAGGACACTACCAACGCCGACCTCACGATCAAGACCACGGGTTACCAGTGGAAGTGGGGCTATGACTACATCACCGGCGAAGGCGAAGGCCTGGCCTTCATCTCCACACTGGACAGCAGCCACCGTGTGATGTCCGACAGCGGTAACGTCAAGGACGCCCCCGCCAACTACCTGCTCAAGGTGGACAACCCCATGGTGGTGCCGGTCAACAAAAAGATCCGCATCATTACCACGGCCAACGACGTGATCCACGCCTTCATGGTGCCTGCCTTTGGTATCAAGCAGGATGCGATCCCGGGCTTTGTGCGTGACACCTGGTTCCGCGCCGAGAAGATCGGCGACTACTACGGCCAGTGCGCTGAGCTGTGCGGCAAGGAACACGCCTACATGCCCATCCACGTGAAGGTCGTGTCCGCCGAGGACTACACCGCCTGGGTGGCCGAACAAAAGAAGAAGGCCGCAGCCAAGCTGGACGACCCCACGAAGGTGTGGGCGCTGGACGACATCCTCAAGCGCGGCGAGAAGGTGTATGCGGCCAACTGCGCTGCTTGCCACCAGGCCAACGGCAAGGGCGCTGGCCCCATCAAGCCACTCGACGGCGCTGCCGTGGTGGTGGCTGCCGACCATGCCAAGCAGATCCAGGTTCTGCTCAAGGGCCAGAACAATGGCGCCATGCCCGCATGGGCGCAGCTAAGCGACACCGACATCGCCGCCGTGGTCACCTATACCAAGAACAGCTGGTCCAACAAGACCGGCCAGTTGGTCCAGCCCGCTGAAGTTCTGGCCCAGCGTGGCAAGTAATCATCGCCCCATCGTATTGAGGAATTCACCATGAGCGCAGTACTCGACAACCACGGGCACGCTGGCGACCACGCACACGACGGCCACGACCACCATGGCCCCACCGGCTGGCGCCGCTGGGTGTTTGCCACCAACCACAAAGACATCGGTACGCTGTACCTGCTGTTCTCGTTCACCATGCTGATGGTCGGGGGCATCCTGGCCCTGCTGATTCGCGCCGAGCTGTTCCAGCCCGGCCTGCAACTGGTGAACCCTGAACTGTTCAACCAGCTCACCACCATGCACGGCCTGATCATGGTGTTCGGCGCGATCATGCCGGCCTTCGTGGGCTTTGCGAACTGGATGATCCCGCTGCAGATCGGCGCCTCCGACATGGCCTTTGCGCGCATGAACAACTTCAGCTTCTGGCTGATGATTCCTGCCGCACTGATGCTGGTCAGCTCGTTCTTCATGCCCGGCGGCGCTCCCGCTGCCGGCTGGACGCTGTACGCACCGCTGACGCTGCAAATGGGGCCGTCCATGGATGCCGGCATCTTCGCGATGCACATCCTGGGTGCCTCGTCCATCATGGGCTCGATCAACATCATCGTGACCATCCTGAACATGCGCGCTCCCGGCATGACGCTGATGAAGATGCCCATGTTCGCCTGGACGTGGCTCATCACCGCTTATCTGCTGATTGCCGTGATGCCTGTGCTGGCTGGCGCGATCACGATGACGCTGACGGACCGTCACTTCGGCACCAGCTTCTTCAACCCCGCCGGTGGCGGTGACCCAGTGATGTACCAGCACATCTTCTGGTTCTTCGGTCACCCCGAGGTGTACATCATGATCTTGCCGGCCTTCGGCATCATCAGCCAGATCGTGCCTGCGTTCAGCCGCAAGAAGCTGTTCGGCTATGCCTCCATGGTGTACGCCACTTCGTCCATCGCCATTCTGTCGTTCATCGTGTGGGCCCACCACATGTTTACGACCGGCATGCCTGTGACGGGCCAGCTGTTCTTCATGTACGCCACGATGCTGATCTCCGTGCCCACGGCCGTGAAGATCTTCAACTGGATCGCCACCATGTGGCGCGGTTCGATGACGTTTGAAACCCCCATGCTGTTTGCCGTGGGCTTCATCTTCGTGTTCACCATGGGCGGTTTCACCGGCCTGATCCTGGCCATGGCCCCCATCGACATCCAGCTGCAGGACACCTACTACGTCGTGGCTCACTTCCACTACGTGTTGGTGGCAGGTTCGTTGTTCTCCATGTTTGCTGGCGTGTACTACTGGCTGCCCAAGTGGACCGGCGTGATGTATTCCGAAACCCGTGGCCAGATCCACTTCTGGGGCTCTCTGATCACGTTCAACATCACCTTCTTCCCGATGCACTTCCTGGGCCTGGCTGGCATGCCGCGCCGCTATGCCGACTACCCCATGCAGTTTGCTGACTTCAACGCGATTGCCTCGGTGGGCGCATTCGGCTTCGGTCTGATGCAGGTGTATTTCTTCCTGGCCGTCATCGTGCCCGCCATGCGTGGCAAGGGTGAAAAAGCCGCTGCCAAGCCTTGGGACGGTGCCGAGGGCCTGGAGTGGGAAGTTCCTTCCCCCGCGCCTTTCCACACGTTTGAGAATCCTCCCAAGCTGGACGCCACGGCAACCCGCGTGATTGGCTGAACACCATGTCCATGACCCCCGAGCAAAAAAAGAGCAACCTGCGGCTGGCGCTGATCCTGGCGTCCGTGGCGGCGGTGTTCTTTGTCGGGTTCATGGTCAAGGTGGTATTGCTGTCCCGCTGAGCCACCGGCCCACCCCATGAGCCTGCACCGCGAAAATGCCAAGATGGTCGGCAAGCTGGTCGTGATTGCGGCCGGCATGTTCGCCTTCGGCTACGTGCTGATCCCCATCTACAAGCACATCTGTGAGATGACGGGCATCAACATCCTGTCGCTGTCTGAGCGGCAGGTGCCTGGCAACGGTGTGGCTGGCAAGGATGTACGCGTACCCGCCAATACCCAGGTGGACAAGTCGCGCACCATCACCGTGGAGTTCGACGCGAACTCGCGCGGTCCCTGGGACTTCAAGCCGGCGCAGCGTTCCGTGCAGGTGCACCCTGGTGAGCTGACGACTGTGATGTACGAGTTCCAGAACGTGCAGAACCGCCGCATGGCCGCCCAGGCCATTCCCAGTTACGCGCCCCGGCAGGCCGCTGCGCACTTCAACAAGTTGGAATGCTTTTGCTTTAATCAGTACACCCTGGAGCCCGGTGAAAAGAAAGCCTGGCCCGTGGCGTTCGTGATTGATCCGAAATTGTCTAAAGACGTCACCACGATCACGCTGTCTTACACCTTCTTTGAAGTGGGCGGTAAAACGCCTGCAGCCCCCGAATCAACGGCTGCTGCCGTGGTGCCGGGTGTCAATGCGGCGGCCTTGCAAGGAGCAGGTTCATGAGCGCGCCTTTCGGGCCATCGCCAGACGTGAAGCCTTCGCAACGCAAAGGCTCGTTGCTGCGCACGGTGCGCGCCGTGGCATGGTCGCTGATTGGCTTGCGCAAAGGCAGCGAGTACCAGCAAGATGTCGAAAAGCTCAATCCGATTCACATCATTGTGGTGGGATTGATCGCGGTTTTCTTGCTCGTCATTGGTCTGATCGGGCTGGTGAACTGGATCGTGTGAGTGTGTGTTGGCTGGTTTGTGCAAACAAATACTGAAAACAAAGATTTTGAGAGTCAGGAGCTGAAATGAGTGCATCAACCCACGGCGGAACCCCGTACTACTATGTGCCCGCCGAGTCTCGCCACCCGGTGATGGCTGCGGCCGGTCTGTTCTTTGTGATCCTCGGCGCTGGCCAGTGGATCAATGGTCATGACTGGGGCAAATATTCGCTGGCCGTGGGGCTGGTGTGGTGGCTGTTCACGCTGTACCAGTGGTTTGGCGACGCAGTGCGCGAGAGCGAAGGTGGCCTGTACGGTCACAAGATCGACCTGTCGTACCGCTGGAGCATGAGCTGGTTCATTTTTTCCGAGGTGATGTTCTTCGGTGCGTTCTTCACCGCCCTGTGGTGGGCGCGCTCGCACTCGGTGCCCGCGCTGGGCAGCCTGGACAACGCGCTGCTGTGGCCTGATTTCAAGGCCGTCTGGCCCAGCATGGCCGCAGGCGTCACGGCATCGCCCGCCGGCATCATCGAGCCCTTCCAGACCGTAGGCCCCTTCTGGCTGCCCACGATCAACACTGCGTTGCTGCTGACATCGGGCGTGACGCTGACCATTGCCCACCACGCCCTGCGTGAAAACCAGCGCGGCAAGACCATCGGCTTCATGTGGGCCACGGTGCTGCTGGGCTTCGTGTTCCTGCTGGTGCAAGGTTACGAGTACTACCACCTCTACACCGACCTGAACCTCAAGCTCAGTTCGGGTGTGTTTGGTTCCACGTTCTTCATGCTCACCGGGTTCCACGGCTTCCACGTGTTCCTGGGCATGCTGATGCTGCTGGTGATCACGCTGCGCCTGCAAAAGGGCCACTTCACGGCCGACAAGCACTTTGGCTTTGAAGGTGCTGCCTGGTACTGGCACTTTGTGGACGTGGTGTGGCTGGGCCTGTACGTGCTGGTCTACTGGATGTAAGCCAGGCCCGAACGCCATCAAAAAAAGCGCCTCGCGGCGCTTTTTTTGTTCTACCGCTCGGTGGTGCGGGTCAGTATTGGCCTGTGATGGGCTCAGGCTCTCCGGTTGGTGTGTCAAGCCCCTGGATCAACGGGTGGCGGGCAGCCCGGTGGGCTGGATGTATCCCAGCTGCCAGGCCACCAGAATGCACAAGAACAGCACGATGGACAGCCCCACACGCACCGCCAGCGCCTTGGCCATGTGGTTGCCCTTGCTCTTGTCGTCGCGTCCGTTGCGCATCATGAAGAACAGGGCGGATGCCAGGCTGGCCAAAATGGCGATAAACGCCAGCACTACGAGGTATTTCATGGAGCGCATTATCCTGTGACCCCCCTACGCCGTCCTGCGGGCCTGCGTTTTTGGCTCATTACCCTGGCTGCTGTGGTGGGCATGCTGGTCACCGCCTCTTTGGGACGTTGGCAGTTGTCGCGAGCCGCCCAGAAAGAGTCGCTGCAGGCCGTGCTGGATGCGCGGGCCAGCCAGCCGGCCATAGACGGGCGTACGCTGACAGACCCGGCTAGCGCGACGCCCGAGGCGCAACAGGCCCTTGTACACCGTGCTGTGGTGCTGCAGGGGCGCTGGCTGCCCAAACACACGGTGTATCTGGACAACCGGCAGATGCAGGGGCGCCCTGGGTTTTTTGTGCTCACACCACTGCAACTTTCTGGCGGGGGCGCTGGGGTGGTGCTGGTGCAGCGGGGATGGGTGGCACGCAATTTTCAGGACCGTACCCAATTGCCTTCCGTGACCACATCGGCTGATGCCGAGGTGCGCATTCAAGGCCGTGTGGCCCTGTCGCCTTCGCGGCTGTACGAGTTCCAAGGGGGCGATAGTGCACAGGGGTCTTCCCGCATCCGGCAAAATCTGGACTTGGCAGCGTTCCGCACCGAAACCGGTCTGGCGCTCGCCCCCCTCACGGTGTTGCAGACGGGCCCAGTGGGCGACGCGGGCGATGGCCTGCTGCGCGACTGGCCTGTGGTCGGCGCAGGTGTCGAAAAACACTACGGTTACGCATTTCAATGGTTCGGGCTCTGCGGCCTGATAGCACTCCTTTATGTCTGGTTCCAAATCGTCCGACGGTTCATTCGCCCGCGCAGCCAGTCTGCCGCCTGAGGCGCGTGCGGAGCACCCGCTGGGGTTGACCGTACACACCCTGCCTGAGGCGGGGGAGGCGGTCGCCACCGCACAACGTGCGCGCCATGGTCGCTGGAAGATGCTGGGCGTGCTGCTGATCTGCGCCGCGCCGGTGGTCGCCTCGTACTTCACCTACTACGTGATCCGCCCGGAGGGGCGGCGCGTTTACGGCGAGCTGATCAACCCCCAGCGCACCGTGCCTGCGCTCACCGCCTCCACGCTCGATGGCGGGGCCAAGCGGCTGGAGTCCCTCAAAGGCCAATGGTTGCTGGTGAGCGTGGCCGGAGGCGATTGCGATCCGGCCTGCCAGAAGCACCTGTACCTGCAGCGCCAGCTGCGCGAGAGCCTGGGCAAGGAAAAAGACCGGGTGGACTGGGTCTGGCTGATCAACGACAACGCCCTGCCACCCGCGGCCCTCACGCCCGCCCTGCAGCAAGCCACTGTATTGCGGGTCGAGCCCGGTTCCCTCAAGGGCTGGCTGGAGCCCGCCCAAGGCCAGCAGTTGGCAGACCACCTCTACGTGGTGGACCCGATGGGTAACTGGATGATGCGTTTTCCGGCGGCCATGGACACCAGCGGCGCCGCTAAGGCCAAGCGGGACCTGGAGCGCCTGCTGCGTGCTTCTTCTTCGTGGGACGAGCCGGGGCGGCCGGTCAAGCCATGACCGATACCCAACCGCTGTACGACCTGGCCCCAGTGCTTGAGCTGATGCTGCTCGGCCTGGTGATCGCGCTGGGGCCGCTGGTCTGGGTGTGGGCACGGAACCGCCGCAGCACCCCCATGCGGCGCCTGCAGGCGCTCACGGTGCTCACGCTGTTCCTCACGTTTGATTTGGTGCTGTTCGGCGCCTTCACACGCCTGACCGATTCGGGCCTGGGTTGTCCCGACTGGCCCGGCTGCTACGGCAGCGCCAGCCCCGTGGGAGCCCGCGCCGAGATTTCAGCCGCCCAGGAGGCCATGCCGACTGGCCCGGTGACGCACGGCAAAGCCTGGATCGAGATGATCCACCGTTACTTGGCGACGGGGGTGGGGGTGCTGATCATTGTGATCACTGTGTCGTCCTGGGTGCAGCAACGGCGTGCCCGGCGTGATGGCGGGCAGCAGGCGCCGCCGCTCAGCCCCTGGTGGCCCACGGTGACCTTGTTGTGGGTGTGCCTGCAGGGTGCGTTTGGCGCGCTTACGGTGACCATGAAGCTCTTTCCTGCCATCGTCACCCTGCATCTGATCGGTGGTCTGGTGCTGCTGGCCCTGTTGTGTGTGCAGGCCGTGGGCCATTCCCAACGTGCTCAGGGGCGCTCACCGGTGGCTTTGTCCCCCGCTTTGCGGTGGGGGCTGGTGCTGACAACGCTGCTGCTGGCCCTGCAGGTGGTGCTGGGCGGCTGGGTCAGCACCAACTATGCAGTGCTGGCATGCACCACCTTCCCCACCTGCCAGGGCAGCTGGTGGCCCGCCATGGACTTTGCGCAGGGGTTCCAGATCTGGCGCAAGCTGGGCATGTTGCAAGACGGTAGCCACATCAGCTTTGCTGCGCTCACCGCCATTCATTACGTGCACCGCCTGATGGCCTATGTGGTGCTTCTGGCACTGGGCCTGGTGGCCTGGCGCTTCCATCGCAATGGCCTGTTGCCCACTCAGGCCCGGTGGATTGGCGGTCTGGCCTTGCTGCAGCTGGCGACGGGTTTGTCCAACGTGGTGCTGGACTGGCCCCTGGTGGCCGCGGTGTTGCACACCGGCGGCGCCGCTGCCCTGGTGGTGGTGCTTACCTGGTCCCTGGTGTCCAGCCGCGCGGCACCTGCGCCCCGAGAGTTTTCCGCGCCCACGGGCGCATCGAGAGTATCTGCATGAGTGTTGCCCCCTCCGCCGTTGCTGCGCCGCCCTCGCGGTTCCAGCAGTTTTATGCGCTGACCAAGCCCCGCGTGGTGCAGCTCATCGTCTTTTGTGCGCTGATTGGCATGGTGCTGGCTGTGCCTGGCCTGCCCAACGCTGCGCAACTGGGCCACATGGCGCTGGCCTGCCTGGGCGTGTGGCTGGTGGCCGGTGCTGCGGCCGCGTTCAATTGCATCGTCGAGCAAGGCATTGACGCCAAGATGAAGCGCACCGCCTGGCGCCCCACGGCCAAGGGCGAGCTGTCCAATGCGCAGACGTTGCTGTTCTCTGCCGTGCTCTGTGCGGTGGGTTCTGTGCTGCTGTACGTCTGGATCAACCCGCTGACCATGTGGCTCACCTTCGCCACCTTTGTGGGTTACGCGGTGGTCTACACCGTGATCCTCAAACCCCTAACGCCCCAGAACATCGTGATCGGCGGCGCCTCCGGGGCCATGCCACCGGTGCTGGGCTGGGCGGCCATGACCAACGATGTGGGGCCCGAGGCGCTTATCCTTTTCCTCATCATTTTTTTGTGGACGCCGCCGCACTTCTGGGCCCTGGCCCTGTATCGGGTGGAGGACTACCGAAAGTCTGGCCTGCCCATGCTGCCCGTCACGCACGGCAACGAGTTCACGCGGTTGCAGGTGTTTCTGTACACGCTGATCTTGCTGGCCGGGTGCATGATGCCTTTCATCTACGGCATGAGTTCCTGGATCTATCTGGCTGCCGCCGTGCTGCTCAGCCTTGGTTTCTGCGGGTATGCGTTCGCGCTGTGGCGCAATTATTCGGACGCTCTGGCCCGCAAGACCTTCCGCTTTTCACTCATTCACCTGAGCGTGCTGTTTGCGGCACTGCTGGTGGACCACTACGTGCTGTGATGACCTCCATGCAGAAACGAAATGCTCTTCATTTGATAGCTGCTGGCGCAATATCTCTCTGCGCTACAGCCCTCCTGAGCGCATGTTCCGAGAAAAAGGCCGAATTCCGGGGTGTGGACGTCACCGGCGCTGAATATGCCCGCGACATTCCCCTGACCGACCACAACGGGCAACCCCGCCACATCAAGGACTTTGCCGGCAAGGTGGTCGTGGTGTTCTTTGGCTACACCCAGTGCCCCGACGTCTGCCCCACCTCGATGCAGGAGCTGGCCGAGGTCAAACAGATGCTGGGCAAGGACGGTGACCGCCTGCAGGGTATTTTTGTGACCGTAGACCCGGAGCGCGACACGCCCGAGGTGCTCAAGGCCTACATGGCCAACTTCGACCCGAGCTTTCTGGCGCTGTATGGCTCGCCCGAGCAACTGGCTGCCGTGGCCAAGGACTTCAAGATTTACTACAAAAAGGTTGATGGCAAGACGCCCACCAGCTACACCATGGACCACTCGGCGGGCAGCTACGTGTACGACTCCGCAGGACGCCTGCGGGTCTACAACCGCTACGGCAGCGGCGCGCAAGCCCTGGCGGCCGATGTGAAGGTGTTGTTGGCGGAGGCCGGGGGCTAAGCTCCAGCCTCTGGGTGACCCGGGGCCTGTGCCAGGTCGCCGTGGCGCGGGGCGCTGTGTGGCCCCGCATGAGTTGACGCCCTCGGGCCTTATTCGGCCTTGATGCCGCGCATCGCAATCACGCCGCCCAGCAGATTGGTGTCGGCCTTGATGCGGTTGGCCAGGCCTTCGGGCGACGAGCCCACCGTTTGCCATCCTTGCTGGAACAGCTTGCTGCGCACATCCTCGCTGCGGGCGATCTCGCTGAGCAGCGCGGCCAGCTTGGCCTGGATGGGCTTGGGCATGGTGGAGGGCGCTGCGAAGGCGTTCCAGATCTCCAGGTTGAAGTTGCTGATGCCAGCCTCGGCCAGGCTCGGCACATCGGGGGCCAGCGGGCTGCGTCCGGACGAGGTCACACCGATCGCGCGCAGCTTGCCTGCACGCACCTGGGCCTGTGCCAGCGCCGGGGGCAGCAGCGCCATCTGCAGCTGACCGCCCAGCATCGCGTTGGCCACCTGTGGATAGCCGGGGTAGGGCACATGCACGGGGTTGATGTTGCTGCGCGCCTTGAGCAGCTCGGTGCCGATGTGGCCCACCGTGCCCACGCCCGGCGTGCCGTAGCTCCACTTGTCGCCCCCGTTGCGTGCGGCCACGAAGAAGTCCCGCGCAGTGCCGTTGGCAGCCACGCCAGGCTGGTTGACGGGGGTCGTGAGGATCAGCGGCGACGTGCCGATCAGGCTCAGCGGTGCCAGGTCCTTGATCGGGTCATACGGAACGGCCGGATTCAGCAGTTTGGCAATCGTCATGTTGCCGTTGATCATCAGCCCGATGGTGTGGTCGTCACGGGCCTTGGCCACTGCGTCGGCGCCAATGTTGCCGCCTGCACCCACCTTGTTGTCCACGATCACGGGCTGACCCAGGGCCTTGGACAGCGGTTCAGAGAACGTGCGCGCCGTCAGGTCGGGCGACGAACCGGCCGGGAAGCCCACAATGATCTTCAGCGGCTTGGTGGGCCAGGCCAGTGGCGCGGGCGCCGTAGCAGCGGCCTTGCCGGAGTTCTGCGCCAGCGCCCATGGGGATGCGGCAGCCAGGGCGATCAACAGCGAAGCACGGCGGGAAACACGACCGGTAAAGGCGGGACGTGAGGGCATGGGGTGCAATCTCCTTGAAGAATATTCGGGGGCCCCGCGAGGCAACTTCTGCAGCCTGGGATATTAACCCCGCTGCCCGGCCCGGTCAGGCGTATTCGGCCAGGGCCTTTTTCATCTTCTTCATGGCGGCCACTTCGATCTGGCGAATGCGCTCGGCGCTCACGCCGTACACGGCGGCCAGGTCGTGCAGCGTCATGCCGCCGGAGCCGTCGTCGTTGACCTTGAGCCAGCGCTCTTCCACGATGCGGCGGCTGCGGTCGTCCAGGCTGGCCAGGGCGTTGGCAATGCCGTCGGTGGCCAGGGCGTCGCGCTGGCGCGACTCGATCATGGCGGTGGGCTCGTGCGACGCGTCTGCCAGGTAAGCAATGGGGCCAAACGCCTGCTCGCCGTCATCGGACGGGGCGGGGTCCAGCAGCACATCACCACCCGCCATGCGGGTTTCCATCTCGATGACTTCTTCGCGCTTCACATTCAGCTGCGCGGCCACGGCGTCGATCTCGTGGTCCGACAGGGTGTCACGGTGCGTGGCAACGTCGGCGGCCGAGGCGTCGGCCTTAAAGCCCTGCTTCATGGAGCGCAGGTTGAAGAACAGCTTGCGCTGCGCCTTGGTGGTGGCCACCTTGACCATGCGCCAGTTCTTCAGGATGTATTCGTGGATCTCGGCCTTGATCCAGTGCATGGCATAGCTCACCAGGCGCACACCCTGGTCGGGGTCAAAGCGCTTAACGGCCTTCATCAGGCCCACATTGCCTTCCTGGATCAGGTCGCCATGGGGCAGGCCATAGCCCAGGTACTGGCGTGCAATTGAGACCACCAGGCGCAGGTGCGACATCACCAGCCGGCCGGCGGCGTCCAGATCGTTGTTGTCCTTGAGTTGGCGTGCGTAGGTCTGCTCTTCTTCGTGCGTGAGCAGGGGCAGGCGGTTGACGGCCGAAATATAGGCGTCCAGGTTGCCCAAGGGGGGCACCAGCGCCCAGGGATTGGCGGGTGCCAGAGACATCGTCGCGGTTCCAGATTGAATGTTCATTCCGGGAATCCTTTCCTCTAAGCCATCATATTAGCACTCTCTCTGATTGAGTGCTAAGCCCGGAGTTCCCGTCGGGTTGCTCATTGATACCGTTTGACATTTTCTGAGTCAAATCAGTATCAAGCGCTAGTGCAATATGCCTGAAAAGCTATCAAAAACATAGTGAATAACTGTCAACGCATCGCCCTCGAACGGTCGGTTCCAGCTGTTGTGGAGTGCCTCTGTCCCCGCTACACCCCCTGCCGCACCCGGTTTTCAAAGTCTTCCAGCGTGAGCGGGCGGCCAAATAAGTAACCCTGAAAGGCCTGGCAGCCGTGCGCCAGCAGAAACTGGTGGTGGGCGGTGGTCTCCACCCCTTCAGCAATCACGGACAGGCCGAGGCTGCCGGCCAGCGCGATGATGGAGCGGGCGATAGCCGCGTCGCTGGCGTCCAGCAGCACGTCGCGCACAAAGCCCTGGTCGATCTTGATCTGGTCGAGCGGCAGGCGCTTGAGGTAGCTGAGCGACGAGTACCCCGTGCCAAAGTCGTCCAGCGAAAACCCCAGGCCATGGGCCTTCAGGGCGCGCATGGTGGCGATCACGCTGTCCACGTTGTCCAGCAGCAGGCTTTCGGTCAGCTCCAGCTTGATCTGCGCGGGGTTGGCGCCGGTCTGCTGTACCAGGGCCAGCACCTGGGCCACAAAGTCGTCCTGCAAGAACTGGCGCGCGCTCACGTTGATGGCCAGGCTCAGGTGTGCAAACAGCGGGTCGCGCTGCCAGCGGGCCTGCTGGCGCAGGGCGGTTTCCATGACCCATTGGCCCAGCGGCAGAATCAGGCCTGACTCCTCGGCCAGCGGGATGAACTCTGACGGCGGCACCATGCCCTGCACCGGATGCTGCCAGCGCACCAAAGCCTCCGCGCCGGTCACGCGCCCCTGGCTGTCCACCTGCGGCTGGTACAGCAGCAGGAACTGCGCGCGCCGCAGGCCGTTGTGCAGCTCGGTTTCCAGCAGGGCGCGGCGGTTCACGGCCTGCTGCATGTCGGGGTCAAAAAAGCGCAGTGTGTTGCGCCCGTCGTCCTTGGCACGGTACATGGCCATATCGGCCTGCTTAAGCACTTCGTCCACCGAGTCGCGCTGGTGATTGAGCAGGGTCACGCCGATGCTGGCGGTGAAGTGGTGTTCGTGCCCTGCCAGCTCGTAGGGCTGGCGCAAGTGCGCCAGGATCAGCTCGCCCAGCGTGCGCGCCTGCGCGGCGGCCTCGGGGGCGTCGCTGCTCAGGTTCTGCAGCACCACCACAAACTCGTCACCTCCGAGGCGGGCCACAGTGTCCTGCTCGCGCACGCAGCTGCGCAGGCGCTGGGCCACGTCCTTGAGCAGCAGGTCGCCCACCTCATGGCCCCGGGTGTCGTTCAGGGTCTTGAAGTTGTCCAGGTCCACAAATAGCACTGCCGTGGTCAGGCCTGATCGGGCTCCGTTGACCAGCACCTGCTGCAGCCGGTCCACCAGCAGGCGGCGGTTGGGCAGTTGCGTAAGCGCGTCATAAAAGGCCAGGTAGCGCGCCTCGTCCTCTGCGGCCTTGCGGCCCGAAATGTCGATGTCGATGCAGAACATCTCGGGCGGGTGGCCGGGCACCTGGATGTAGGCGTGGCTAGAGAACACGTGCACCAGCGTGCCGTCTTTGCGTTGCAGCTGCAGCTCGCCCGCCGGGATCACCTCGCCAGTGGCGAACATGTGCTGCATGTGCGCCCGCACATCATTGCGCATGGGCGGCGGGATGATGAGGTCGAGCAGGTTGCCGGCCAGGGCTTCTTCGGCCGTGTAGCCGTACAGCTGCTCGGACGCCTGGTTCCAGTAGCTGGTGGTGCCGTCCTGCAAGTAGCCCTGTACCGAGATGGACGGAATATTGCGCAGCAGCGAGCGAAAGCGCAGCTCGGACTCGCGCAGCGCACTTTCTGCCTGCTTGCGGTGGGTGATGTCGCGGGCCAGAAACACCACAGCCGCCTGGCCGCCCACCTGCACGCCCAGGGGCTGGGTGCGCCCCTCAAACTGGCGCAGCCCTGACAGGGTCTGCATTTCGTATTCCACGCTGTGAGTCTGGCCAGACTGCAGCGTGTCGCGGATGAGCTGCATGAACCGTTCGGCCTGCTCGGCAGGCAGCACGTCGTGCAGCCGCTGGCCCACCAGCACCGAGGCGCTGGCCACCAGGGCGGAGTCGTTGGGGGACAGCACCTCGACATACCGGCCCTGGGCATCCAGCACCAGCAGCACATCAGGAATGGCCTGGGTGATGGCGTGCAGGCGCGCGGCCGTGCCCGTCAACGCCCGCTCGGTGGCCATGCGCTGCTCCACGTCGTGCAGCAGCAGGCCCAGCACCACGGTGGCGGGGGGGAAGGTCAGCAGATAGGGCAGCGCCAGCGTCTGGTTGATGCGCTGTACGGCCTCGGTGGGCAGCAGCTGAAACAGCGCGATCACCGCCGTGTGCAGCAGCAGCCCGAACAGTGCCAGGGTGACGGGCTCCACACCCAGCCGCCCCCGGGCGCGGCCCTCGCGGTACACCAGCCCCAAGGCAGTGCACAGCCCGATCACCATCAGCCCCACCTCGGCCCCGGCGCCCCCCAGCCACAGGCGGCCCGTGGCCGCCATCAGCGCCGCAATGCCCGCCACCAGCGGGCCGCCAAAGAGGCCCGCCATGCTCAGCACCACCGAGCGTGCGTCAAAGATCACGCCCGGCATCAGCACCACCGGGGTGAGCATGCCCACCAAGCAGATTCCGCCGAAGATCAGCCCCGAAAAGACCTGCCCCACCCACGGGTGCTGGCGCCAGACGCGGATGTTGAACCCATGCAGAAAGCACAGCGCCAGCAGCAGCGCAACGCCTTTGACCAGCTCAATGAACATGGGCCTCCGTGCTTTCCAAGGGGAACGCCCATGATGGAGGAAACGTTGCGATACGTAAACGTGTAAATGGCCCCAGATGGGGCCATTTCTAAGGAGAAGGCTGTGCCGCTGAGGCTCAGCTCAGCAAGGCCTGGGCAAATTCGCGGGCGTTGAAGGTTTCCAGGTCTTCGAGCTTTTCGCCCACACCGATGAAGTACACGGGGATGGGGCGCTCTTGCGCGATGGCGGCCAGCACGCCGCCCTTGGCCGTGCCGTCCAGTTTGGTGACGATCAGGCCGGTGAGCTGCAGCGCGTCGTCAAACGCACGCACCTGGGCCAGCGCGTTCTGGCCCGTGTTGCCGTCAATCACCAGCAGCACCTCGTGCGGAGCGGTGGCGTCGGCCTTGGTCACCACGCGGCGGATCTTCTTCAGCTCTTCCATCAGGTGCAGCTGCGTGGGCAGGCGGCCGGCAGTGTCCACCAGCACTACGTCCTTGCCGCGCGCCTTGCCTGCGGTCACGGCATCAAAGCTCACGGCGGCAGGGTCACCGCCTTCCTGGCTCACGATCTCGACCGTGTTGCGGTCGGCCCACACACCGAGCTGCTCGCGCGCAGCGGCTCGGAAGGTGTCGGCGGCGGCCAGCAGCACGGCGGCGCCTTCGTCTGCCAGGTGTTTGGTGAGCTTGCCGATGGAGGTGGTTTTACCTGCGCCGTTCACGCCCGCCACCATGATCACGGTGGGGGTGTGCTCGCCAATCACCAGGGCTTTTTCGAGCGGGCGCAGCAGGTCGGCCAGCGCGTCGGCCAGCAGGCCCTTGACTGCCGCAGGGTCGGTGGTCTTGCTGTCCTTCACGCGGCGCTTGAGGTCGGTCAGCAGGTGCGTGGTGGCTTTCACGCCGGTGTCGGCCATCAGCAGGGCCTCCTCCAGCTCCTCGTACAGCGCATCGTCAATCTGCGTGCCGGTAAAGACGGTGGCAATGCTGCTGCCGGTCTTGCGCAGGCCGGCCTTGAGGCGGTCGAGCCAGCCTTTGCGCTCGGGCGCCGGGGCGGGGGGCGCAGCCGAGACCACGGGTGCCGCCACGGGCGCAGGCGGTGGCGTGATGGGCGCGGGCGGGGTCACCGGCGCGGGTGCGGCAACGGGAACCGGGGGCGCGACGGGGGGGAATGCTGGGCTTGTGGCCACTGGGGCAGCGGCCGGTACGTTGACTGCAGGCGCGGCAGGGGGCGGTGTGATGACCGGCGCCACCGGTGGCATCGCCACGGGCGCCGGAGCGGGCTCGATGGCGGGCGCGGGTGCTGCGGGGGGCGGCGCCGCGGGCTCGGGGGCTTTGCTGCCAAACGGGTTGCGCAGCCAGCCAAAACCGCCCGGGGCGGGCGCCGCCACGGGCGCGGGTGCGACTGGCGCAGGGGCGGTAGGGGTCGCCACGGGCGGCGTGGCGGGTGGGGGCGGCGCTACGGGCGCCTCCACGGCGGGCGCCGGTGCGCCTACCGGCTGGGCCGGGGCAGGCGCATCGGTGGGGGCGGGCGAAGCAGCGGGCTTTTTCTTGAAAAAACTGAACATTGGCGGGTTCTTAGAATCTCCCCATTCTATGAAACGCGCTTTCACCCTTCTGGGCCTGTTGGCCTGCCTCTTGTCCGGGGCTGCCTTTGCGGCCACCACCCCGGTGTCTCAACCCTCCAGCGCGCCGTCTGCCACGGCCTCTGGCGCGCAGCAGTTCACCCTCAAGAACGGCATGCAGCTCATCGTGCAGCCCGACCGCCGCGCCCCGACGGCGGTGCACATGGTCTGGGTGCGTGTGGGCTCGATGGACGAGGTGGACGGCACCTCGGGCGTGGCCCATGCGCTGGAGCACATGATGTTCAAGGGCACCAAGACCTTGCCGCCGGGCGAGTTCTCGCGCCGCGTGGCGGCGCTGGGCGGGCGGGAGAACGCATTCACCAGCCGCGACTACACCGGCTACTACCAGCAGATCCCGTCCAACCGGCTGGAGGACGTGATGAAGCTCGAATCGGACCGGTTTGCCAACAACCACTGGCCCGACGATGAGTTCAAGAAAGAGATCGAGGTCGTCAAGGAAGAGCGCCGCCTGCGCACCGAAGACCAGCCCCGCGCCATGCTGGCCGAGCAGCTGTTTGCCGCCACCTTCAACGCATCGCCCTACCGCCGCCCCATCGTAGGCTGGATGAGCGACCTGGACGCGATGACGCCCGACGACGTGCGCGCCTTCCACCGCCAGTGGTACACCCCGACCAACGCCGCCGTCGTGGTGGCAGGTGATGTGGATGTGGCCCAGGTGCGTGCGCTGGCCGAGAAGTATTACGGCAGCCTGCCCGTGCACGCGCTGCCCGCGCGCAAGCCGCGTACCGAGCCCGAGCAGAAGGGCCTGCGCCGCATCGCCGTCAAGGCCCCGGCCGAGCAGTCCTACGTGGCCCTGGCCTTCCGCGCGCCCAGCCTGGACCGCGTGGACAACCTTACCGACGAAGACCGCGACGCCCTCGCGCTGATGGTGCTGTCGGCCGTGTTCAACGGCTACGACGGTGCCCGGCTGGACCGCGCGCTGACCCAGGGCCCCAACCGTGTGGCCGACAGCGCCAGCAGCTCCGCCATGGTGACGGGGCGCGGCCCCAGCTTGTTCATGCTCAGCGGCGTGCCTGCTGCGGGCAAGACCGCCCAGCAGGTCGAAGACGCGCTGCGCGCCGAGGTGACCCGTGTGGCCAAGGAGGGGGTGAGCGAGGCCGAGCTGAACCGCGTCAAGACGCAATGGATCGCCTCCACCGTGTACGAGCGCGACTCGGTGATGAGCCAGGCGCAAGAGCTGGGCGGCAACTGGGTGCAGGGCTTTCCGTTGGATGCCAACGAGCGCCTGCTGGCCCTGTTGCGCACCGTGACCCCGGCGCAGGTGCAGGCCGTGGCCGCCAAGTATTTTGGCGACGACCAGCTCACAGTGGCCACACTGCTGCCCCAGCCGCTGGACGCCCCCCGCGCCCGCCCCCAGCTGCCCCCGGGCGCTGCCATCCGCTGAACCCGCCCTGCGGAAACTGTCCATGATTACTATCAAAAACATAGCTGTCCGTGCTTTATGCACTAGCGCTATCGCCCTTTTTTCCTCCAATTCGGCCTGGGCGCTGCTGCCCATCCAGCACTGGACGGAGCCCAATGGGGCCAAGGTCTATCTGGTCGAAAGCCCGGTCATCCCCATGGTGGACGTGCAGATCGACTTTGACGCCGGTACGCGCCGCGACCCGGCAGGCCAGTCCGGCCTGGCCAATGCGGTGGCCGCCATGGCCAGCAAGGGCGTGAAGTCCGGGCGCGACGCCACCGCCGAGCCCGCGCTGGACGAAAACGGCCTGGGCGAGGCCTGGGCCGACCTGGGCGCCAGCTTTGAAGCCAATGCAGACAACGACTCGCTGCACTATGTGCTGCGCTCGCTGACCGACCCACCGCTGCTGGAGCGCGCTGCACGACTGGCGGCCCGCCAGATTGCCGAGCCCGTGACGACCGAAGACGTCTGGCAACGCGACCGCGCCCGCTGGAGCGCCAGCCTGAAAGAAGCCAACACGCGCCCCGCCACCGTGGCCAACCACGCGTTTGCCGCTGCGGTGTATGGCAGCCACCCCTACGGCGTGCGCACCACCGAAGAGACGCTGGCCCGCATCAGCGTGGCCGACATGCAGGGCTTTCACGCACAGTACGTGGCCGCCTGCCGCGCCAAGGTCAGCATCGTGGGCGCTGTCTCGCGCGCCCAGGCGCAGACACTGGTGGCCACGCTGCTGTCGCGCCTGCCTGCCACGGCAGGCTGCGCACCGCTGCCGCCCGTGGGCGAGGTGGCGGCGCTGACGGCGCCTGCCGAGAAGGCCATCCCATTTGCGTCGGCCCAGGCCCATGTGCTGATCGGCCAGCCGGGCTTCCAGCGCCGCGACCCGGACTTCCTCGCACTGCTGGTGGGCAACCACATTCTGGGCGGCGGCGGTTTTGTCTCGCGCCTGACCCACGAGGTGCGCGAAAAGCGCGGCCTGAGCTACAGCGTCTACAGCTACTTTGCGCCCGGCCTGCACGCCGGGGCCTTCACCGTGGGCCTGCAGACGCGCTCTGACCAGGCCGCGCAGGCGGTGCAGGTCTCGCGCGACGTGATCGCCCGCTTTGTGGCCGAAGGCCCCACCGAGGCTGAGCTACGCGCCGCCAAGGACAACCTCATCGGCGGCTTTGCGCTGCGCATCGACAGCAACAAGAAGCTGCTGGGCAACGTGGCCAACATCGCTTGGAACGACCTGCCGCTGGACTACCTGGACCAGTGGGCCAAAAAGGTCGAGGCCCTCACGGTGGCCGACGTGCGCACCGCCATGGCCCAAAAGCTGCAGCCCGACCGCATGGTGACCGTGGTGGTGGGAGGCAAGCAGCCATGAGCCGATCCACCCTGCGCGGCAGCGCCATCACCGCCGAAATCCGCAAGGCCCAGGCCGCCGCCGCGACCCCCGTGGACCCCAAGGCCGCCAAGAAAAACGCCAAGGACAAAGCTGCAGCGGCCGCCGCCCCCAAGGGCGCGGGCGAAATCCGCATCATCGGTGGGCAATGGAAGCGCACTCGCCTGCCGGTGGCCCAGCGCCCCGGCCTGCGCCCCACGCCCGACCGCGTGCGCGAAACCCTGTTCAACTGGCTGGGCCAGGACCTGGCCGGCTGGCGCTGCCTGGACGCGTTTGCAGGCACGGGCGCGCTGGGGCTCGAAGCCGCCTCGCGCGGCGCTGCGTCGGTGCTGCTGGTGGAAAACAATGCGGCCCTGGTCGCCCAGCTGCAGGTGCTGCAGGCTAAACTGCAGGCCAGCGCCGTGCGCGTGCACCGGGGTGATGGCGTGTCTGCACTGAAGCAGGCCACACCCGCCAGCCTGGACCTGGTGCTGCTGGACCCACCATTCGATGGCCCGTTTTTCGAACCCGCCCTGCAGGCCGCCGCCCAGGCCGCAGCGGCCGGGGGCTTCATCTACCTCGAAGCGCCCCGCACGTGGGCGGACGAGGAACTGGCAAAACATGGCCTGGTGCTGTACCGGCACCTCAAGGCCGGTGCGGTGCATGCGCACCTGCTGCAGCGCGGCTGAGCGCCTGGGCACTGCAGACCCAGGGCGGGTGTTCCCCGAGTTTGCGCTGGCGGCTGGGGCGCTGTTTTTGGGGAAAATCGCTCCAAGCGCTAGTGTTGTATGCGCTGGTTGCTATTGTTTTTGAATCGACTGGCTGCTACGGACGGGGCCGGCCTCCGGTATCACCACCAACTGCAGCGCGCCACCTTCGAGCGCGTAGCTGAAGGTGTAGTGGCCCGGTGCCAGCGTGGCCTGGCCACCGGGGAAAGACTGGTCGGTGACATGGGTGAGCTGGCGCTGGCCGATCTGGATGCGGGTCTTGCGGTATTGCGCCAGCGTGGCGGGCAGCGCGTGCCAGCGGCTGGTGTCGCCGGGCAGCAGCGGGCCCAGGTCCACATCGGTGCCCTGCTGCGGCAGGCCCTGCCAGACATGGGTGAAGGCCTCCTGGCTGTCGTTGCGCACGCGCAGCCACACCTGGGCGCTGCCTTGCGCGCGGGTAGCGGTGGGGCGCAGCAGTGGCGCCAAGGCGGCTGCCAGCAGGGGCAGGCGCTGCAGAAGTGCGCGGCGCATCATGGCGCATCCTTCAGGCTGTCCAGGTCGTTGGTGAGCGCGCACACGCGGGCGCGTCGGCGCTCCAGCGCAGCGCCGCCAATGTTCAGCGCGGCCGAGCTCCCCTGTTCGGCAAACACGGCGCTGTCCCACTGGCCCTGGGCGGTGTCAAACGCGAGCCAGGCGCGCTGTGCCGCGCGCAGCGTGTCGCGCCGACCGGGGCCAGCGGCCTTGAGTACCTGGGCGTAGATGCGGTTCAGCTCCTTGTCCCACGCGGCGTAGGCGGCGTTCTGGGCGTCGATCAGGTCCACCGTCACACCGCCGCTGCGCTCGGAGGCGGCGCCCAGGGCCTTGTCGATGGGGTGGGCGGTGCGCTGGCCGCAGAAATGTTCGGCGGCCTGGGCGGCCTGCGGGCCAGAGGCCAGCAGCAGGAAGGTGGTCAGCAGCGCAAGTGCGGTGCGATGGAGGTTGCGGAGGCGATGGTGATGGTGATGGTAGTGGTGCATGTGGGTGTGTCCCTCGGGGGCTGCTGTTGTGCTGGCTTGATCGCTTGGGTCTATCCGTTGCGGCGTTGTCCGCTCATGCCCCCACCCACAGCAGCGCCGCCAGGGTGGACACCAGCGCCAGCACGGTGAAGGAGACCACCGCGCCGCCGCTGGCCGCTGCCACGCTGGCCACAGTGGACCAGCCGCGCGCATCGCTCCAGCGCGCCAGGTGGCGGGCCAGCCACAGCGCGGCGAGCCAGCCCAGCACCAGCAGCACGGCCAGAGTGCCCAGCAGCTGTCCGCCCTGGACGGAGTTCATGCCGTTGCTGCCCAGCAGTGCCGTGAACATGAAGAACAGCGCAGGCAGCAGGTTGGCGGCACCTGCAATGAGCAGGGTTGCTGTGGTGGATGACATGGGACAGCGGCTTATTCGGTGACGGCGTAGCTCAGCAAGTCCAGCGACTGCGTGTCCTTGGGGTTCCACGACAGGGCGGCCGCACGCGCAATGACCGTGTAGGTTTTGCCTTGTTCCAGCTTGCCGCCGGGCTGCAGTGCGGCGGTGCGCGGGTCCACATAGAGCATGGTGGTCAGGCCTTCAGCACTGCGCAGCAGCACGGGCTGCTTGCCGCTTTGGACCTTTGCGTCGTTGACCCAGGCGGCCTTGTTGCCAGAGGGAGGGTTCAGGCTTTCCACGGTGCCTGACAGGCGCACGATCTTGCGCCACACCTTGCTGTCGTTGGGGTTGGTGACCTTGCCGTTCTCGGCAGCGTCTGCCTTCTGGATGTCGCCCAGCGACTGGTAGGCGATGGTCCAGTCGGCGCGGCTGGTGTCGCGGCGGATGTGGTCGGCCGCGAGCATCAGGTTCTCGGTCCAGTTGCCGCAGGCGTTCTTTTTCTTGCACAGCGCCCAGGCGGTGTTCATCCAGCGCTTGAGCTGCTCGGTCTTGTCATGGCTGCCCATCTCCAGCGCCACGCCCGCGCCCAGCACGGCGGCGGCCTGGTTCTGCTCGGGCGCCACCACCAGCACGGCGCCGTTGCCCACGTCGAGCTTGCCCACGCGTAGCTGGCGCATCATGGCGTGCGCGTAGTCCTCGGCGCTCTTGCCGTCCAGGTCTTTCACCAGCAGGGTGACGATCTCGACGCCCGTCTTTTGCGCATGCTCGTACATCTGCTTTTCAAATTGGGCGCGGATGGCCGGGTCCAGGATGCCGAACTCGTCGTAGATGAACTGCGTGCCCTTGGACGGGATGGCGGCCACGTCGACCTTGGGCAGGGTTTCGGCGGCGGCAGCTGCCAGGGCCGGGGCCGACGCCTTGGCCGCAGGGGTGGCTGGCGTGGGGGTGGGCGCAGCCGTGGGTGCCGGGGCCTTGACCACTGGGGTAGCGGGCGCCTGCACTGGTGATGGCGCGGCAGGCGCCGCCGCTGCCGTGCGCACCGGCAGCCCGCCGGAGCATTGTGGCCCGCCGCCCTGCAGCTCGCAGGCTTCCTTCCAGCCCGACTCGATGGCAGCCAGGCGCTTTCTGCGGCCGGGGTGGGTTTCGCCGTCTTTCTCGGGGATCAGCGTGGCGATGGCGCGCTGGGCGTCGGCCAGCGGCGCGCCCATCTTGTAGAGCACAAAGCCGCTGAACTTGTCGGACTCCAGCTCGATGGGCGGCTGGCTGCCGCCGGGCACGATGGTGTGGCCCGACAGGTGGTGCCCGATCTCGTGCGCCATGATGCTCACGGGCGCCCAGTTGTTGGACTTGGTGGCCTCAATCACCTGGCCCATGAAGGCCGGGTTGTAGGCAATCACGCGGCGGGGCACCTGGTCGGGCCCTTGCATGATCACGGCGGCCGCGTTGGGCACCTTGCCCTCCACCACCACAAAGTTGGCGGGCAGGCCGGTGTATTTCATGATCTCGGCCACCACCTGCTTGCCGGTGCCGCCTCCCTTGGACAGGTCGGGCGGCGAAAACGCCAGTGGGCTGCCGTCGTACGAGCAGGCCTGCAGTGTGGCGGCGAGGTCGGCCACCAGCTGCGCCTTGCTGGGCTTGGCCACGGTGGCGTTTTTTTGGGCCATGGCCAGGCCGCCAACCGCCAGGCCGACGAGGGCGCAGCAGGCCAGGGCGATGGGTCGCAGTTGGCGCAGGTGGGGCAGGGAGTGGCGAGACAAGGTCATGGGCAGGGGCCTTTCATGCGACGCTCGGCGCCGCGCTAGGAATAAAAGAGACAAAAACAGAGAGAAAGAAGTCAGGCCACCAAGGCCGCCACGCGCAGCACACGCTGGGCCAGTTCGGCCTGGCCCCGGGTGCCGGTCTTGGCATACAGGCTGCCCAGTTGCGATCGCACCGTGGGCATCTTCACCTGGCGGGTGTCGGCCATTTCGCGCGGTGTCATGCCTTGCAGCAGCAGCGGTAGCAGGGCTGCTTCGGCGGGGGTGAGGCCGTAGAGCGCGCTGCACACCGACACGGTGGCGCCTGCGTGCGGAGGCGTTTCGGGCACCAGGATGAACTGGGCCAGCGCCTCACCGTGGGTGGCGGGCGTACCGCCGCGCAGGGGTGCGGCCAGGGCCACCAGCGTGGCGGGCGCGCCCGGGTGCTGGGGCTGTAGGCGGGCAGAGACCGGTGTCTGCGTGCTCAGGCTGGTGCCCAACAGCGGCACCAGCGCAGGGTGGATCTGCGCCAGCTGCAGCGGCTGGCGCGCTTGCCAGCCTGTGGCGCCGTGCAGCAGGATGCGGCAGGCGTCTTCAATGCCCAGCCATGCACGGGCGTGTTCGTTCAGGTAGCGCAGCTCGCCCCGGCGGTTCACATGCATCACGCCCAGGGGCAACTGGTCCAGCGTGCGCTCCAGCGCGCTGGTGTGGCGCTGGGCCTGCTGCAGCCGCCGCTGGGCGCGCATGAAGCTGCGCACCCAGGGCGTGGCGGCGCGCAGGCGGGCGAATTGTTCGGGTGTGAATTCGCTCTGGCCCAGGTCGTTGTACATCGCCAGCACATGCATGCCCACCTCGGGCGAGGCCTCGACGATGCTGTTGACCATGGCATCAATGCCCAGGGGCCGCAGGTAGTCGGCATAAAACGCACCCCGCCGCAGTGCCGGGGTGCTGACCAGCTGCTGGCTCAGCGAGCCGCCGCGCGCCAGCGCCGCGCCCTGCTGGCGCTCCAGCGCCTCGCTCCAGGCGTCGCAGCCCTGGATGAGGTTCGCATAGCGCGCCAGAAAGTCGTCGGGCATGCCCCACTGGTAGGCGGCCAGCGGGTCGTCCGAGCCGGGCAGGGGGCAGAACAGCACCACCTTGTGGCTGCCCAGCGCCCCGCCCAGGCGGCGCAGCAGGCGCTCCACCATGCCGGGCTCGCCCAGGGCCTCCAGGCTTTCGGCCATCAGGGCCTCAAAACCGGGGATTCCCAGGTGCTGCGTGTTCCACTCCTGACCGGCCAAGGCGGCCTCCTTTTTACTGATTTGTTTGAACTGCGGCGGATCGTAGGTGCGTTGCCGCCAGGGCAACATCATTCAGGTGAAGGATGTGGTGGCACTCCGACACACAATCGTGAACTGGTTCACATTTTTCAGTGGACGCCGGGTGGCTCACCCGCCCATCTGCCAGAGCACCAGCTCGACCACGCCCCGGGCATAGAACCTGTTCAAAATCTTTTCCCGATGAGGTACTGATAGCAGGCTGACTGTGA
>JADHED010000934.1_pt1 | contig 27993 bp, 22 predicted proteins | sample 8952041 | NCBI WGS metagenome assembly JADHED01 (sample SAMN16124423, study PRJNA663239) | bioreactor sludge metagenome | isolation source: sludge (control) | place: India:Bengaluru | collected 2018-09-08
GGAAGAGGGAAGTATGGGGCGCCAGAGGAGCGTCCAATCCCCCTCGCGGAGAGCGGCGCGGAAGGGCTCGATATTGTAAACGATCCCGGTGCGCGGGGAAGGTTCTCCCTGGAGGAGAGTGCCCCGGAAATCCATGCCGTCGGGGGCTTTGGGTTGGGCGGGATTCGCTCCCGCCAGGGCGAGGAGGGTGGGATACCAGTCGACAACGTGCATCAGGCCATCCGCCGTGGAATCGGGCTTGATGTGACCGGGCCAGTTGGCAAGCGCGATGACGCGCGTGCCGCCTTCGTAGTTCGAGCCTTTGCCTTCGCGATAAGGACCGTTGTCACAGGGAATGCGCACCTTGGAGACGTCTGTGATCGCCCCGCTGAACAGGGGATTGCGCGTGCCGCCGTTGTCGCTCATGAAGACGATGAGCGTGTTGTCGAGCATGTGCTTGTCGGCAAGGGCCGCCACAACCCGGCCGATCTGGTCATCCATCGCGGTGATGCTGCCGGCATAGGCACGCCGGCTGGGATCCTCAATGGTGCTGTATTTTTCGAGATACTCCTGCGGAGCCTGGTAGGGCGTGTGGGCGGCGTTGAAGGCGAGGTAAAGGCAGAGCGGTTTGGAGGTGTCATGGGATTCGATGACTTTCACCGCCTCGTCGCCGAGCAGGGTGGTGGAGTAGCCTTCCTCCTTCACAACCTCGCCGTCGCGATACCAATCGACCACACCGGAGGCCTCGTGGGTGAAGTAATCGATCTCACCGATGAGCGGGCCGTATTGGTGGTCGAACCCGCGTTGCTGCGGCCAATATTTTTTGTCACCGTGTCCGAGGTGCCACTTGCCGACGATCGCGGTGGAGTAGCCGGCTTCCTTGAGTGCCTGCGGAAGGGTGCGTTCATCGGTTGAAAGTCCGTAGGTTGCACCTGTGGGAATGACTCCTGTCTGCAGGCCGTAGCGAAAAGGATAGCGCCCGGTGAGGAGCGCCGCCCGCGTCGGGGTGCACATCGGAAGGGCGTAAAATTGATGGAGCTGTACGCCGCCCTTCGCAAGACGGTCAATGTTCGGGGTCCGGATATCCGATCCATGGAAACCGACATCCTTCCAACCCAGGTCATCGGCAACGATGAAGAGGATATTCGGACGCGGGGCCGTTTCCGCGGCCAGGCCGGAATGGAAGACGGCAAAAACCGCCGACAACAGAGTGATGGAAAAAAGAAGCCTGTTTCTCATGGGTGTGCGTCAGGTTGCGCGGATGACTTTACTCCCATAAATTTCTTTTCGAGGCCATCCCGTTTCCAAACATTTTGAAATGGAATTTTCGTAGATGCGGTTTTTTTGAGACCTGATGGCTCCGCGGGACCCTGAGCAAGAATGACCCTAGGCGGTGATTTCCTGGCGCAGACCGGGCTCGGCTTCAGGCTTGGCGGTGGGGTCGATCTGGCGTGCGGCACGCAGACCGGACTCTATGGCCCCTTCCACCCAGCCGGTTTTCATGGTGGTGAAGTCGCCGGCGAAATGGATGCGACCCGCGGGCTTCGTCCACTCGTCGATCATCCATGCGCCACCGACGGGCGGGCCGCCAAACGATCCGCGAATCCAAGGCTGCTCGGACCATGCGAAATCCTGTACGGTGACGACTTCGTCAAAGAGATCGGGCATGTCCTGACGGAATTTGTCGACGACTTCCTGTGCGCGGGTTGCACGCGGGCGGCCGAGGAAAAGATCGGCATTCGCACCGTTGAGGTAGAAGAAGACGTTGCCATGGCCACCGCTTTCGTTGCCGGTGATGTCAATCACACGTTCCCAAGGCTGGTCAGACCCGGCCATGGGCCACCCACGCACGCCCTTCGCGAGCCACGCGGGGGTTTTCGTTTGGACGATGACCTTCACTGTCTTGTCCCATTCCATATCCTCGAACATGGCTTTCTTTTTCGAGGGCCAGGCCGGTTTGACCTCCACATCCTGCAGTACCGAAAATGGAATGGTCGAGATGACGCGTTCGGCGGTGAATTCCCGGCCATCCTTGACTTTTACACGCACCTTTTCGCCTGTTTGGTCGATGGCGACGACGGGGGCGTCGAGGACGATGCGTTTGTAGCCAATCGCCTTCGCCATGGCCTGTGGGAGCTGTTCGTTGCCGCCTTTGATGCGGAAGAGATTCTGGTCTCCAAAGTGGTAGGCAAGATCGGGGATCGCACCCAGTGCGGGCGAACTGCTGGTAAAGGTGCCGCCATGGGCGTCAAGCAACTTGAGAAACGCATCTGACGCGCCGACTTTCTTCAGGATGTCGGCGACGGTGAGACTGTCGAAGCGGTCGCGGGTCACGGGATCGGGCCAGCCGGCGGAGAGCACGGTGTCGGCGTCGAGACCGTTGAGGTAGAGGTAGTGGTTCAGCATCGAGGAGACGGTGACATTGCGCTCCTCCGGCTTGAGATCGTAAGGGAAATTTGCGAGGAAGGCGGACTCTGCGGTCTTGCCGCCGAACAGGTAGCGCGGGAGGCCGTCGTTCAGACTCAGCAGCGGCAGACCAAAGTGGCGGATGTAACTCAGCACGTAGGGCATGTTCGAGCGGAAGTGTCCGCCCCCGGCTTCGGTGAATTGTCCGCCTTTGAGCGGGATGGAAAGGAGCCTGCCCCCGACACGGTTCTGATATTCCACAATGCGCACCTTGTGGCCGGCGCGGTGGAGGGCGAGTGCGGCGGTGAGGCCGGACATGCCTGCTCCAAGAATGAGAATTTCCTGTGATTCGACCGGTGTGTTTTTTTTGTCCTGGGAATCGGATTGTGCGAGGAGCGGAGTAACGAAGGGCGCGGCGGCCAGCGTTCCGACCGCTCCGCGCAGGAAGCCGCGCCGCGTCGAGCCGGAAGGGGAATCGGAGTGTTGAAAAGAAGGCATCGTGCGAACAGATCTAGGCGGGCGCAAAATGGAAGGCCAGCCGTATTCTTGGCAAGGATGTGGAAAGAGAAAATCTTCCGATGCAGTTGAGATCGGGGGCCGCCGGGCCGGGGGGAAACTCACGGATCGTGCACGCCGCGCTCACCTTGTTGATATGTTGGCCCAATTACCCCGGGTATAGCCAGTCTTTCCGGCGCCGTTGTCGCCGTAGACGATTGTTAGTTGAGGGGAAAAGGAAAGCGTCTGATCCTCGGCGAGCGCGTTGACACCGCGGTGGTGGAAGATGGAAACGAGCGATACTGGGTTGGTTCCTGCCGCGACGTCCGGGATGTGCTCCTTGGCAAGTGGGATGAATTCCTGCTGATCCGCCAAGCCGTGTACGCTTTTACAGATTGCTGTGAGTGAGTTGATGCCCTCGTCGGTAAGGTCGCCGCCTTGGACGAGTCGGCGTAGGGCGTCGCGCTGCCAGCTCGGCCGGTTCTGCGACCATTCAAAAATATCAAGCAGGACGTTCATGGTGTTGCTCCTGCTGCTTACTCGTCCTCCCCCCAGATGCGGGCGATGGTTCCTTCGGTTTTTTTCTCGAAGCGGGCAATCAATTCCCGGTTGGCGGCGACCAGCGCTTGCTCGGCTTCGATCTCGGCCACAATAGCTTGTTGTTCTTCTATGGGCGGGAGCGGGATTGTTAGCTCGTTCAAAATGGCTTGAGAGAGATTTCTGATATTCGCTCCCTGCCCGACCTTCTTGATCCTCTCCGCGAAGTCTCGCGACTTAAAGAGGTGGCCAAAAAAGACTGGTAACGCCCGCCCGTCATGGATTCGACCGCGAATGGTGAAACCCGAAAAGGTGGTTGGTTCTTTGGGAGGTGGGATGAGGAGAGAGCGGCCAACAAGATCGGGGTTGCCGTTGGAGCGAACGAAAAGAATGTCCCCCTCTTTGACCAGATAGTCCTCACCGAGCGGAGCATCCAAGTGGACTTCGTCCAAGTCGTCCAACGGTGCGTAGAGGTGACTCTGAAAATCACTGACCCCGATGATCTTGACGGTGTGGCCCGTGGAACCCTTGTTGAAGTTCAGGCCGTTCTTGAAGTCGCAGACTTCCCCCAGTTCCACCATCGGCCACTCGGGGCGGATGGGGATGTGGGGGCGGTAGTGGTCGAGGACGGCGCGGGCGCCGTTGATGACTTTCTGGTAGCCCTCGACCTCCGCTACGATTTCCTTCTGCACCTCCAGCGGTGGCAGGGGAATTTGGAGTTCCGAGCATTTTGATTTGGAAATTTCGGCGAAAGTTCCGCCGGTGGCCCAAGCCTTCATCGTCGGAACCACTTTTGTGATCGCGAGCGCGATGTATTCGGGCATCGCACGTGTGCCATCTTCGATGATGATATTCTTGAATCCTTGATTCGTTGCGATCGGCACTCGGTTGATGGCGACTCGACCAATGGTCGCCCGTGTGGACACGATGATTGAGTCCTTTGGGATCATCTTCGCGGATGACTCCTTCAGGCCCCGGTCTGAAATTGTGCGCTGCGTGCCGGTGATCTCCGTGACGAAGTCCTCGGCAGGTAGGTCAACAAGAGTGGCCCACGGAATTCCACCGTTCCAATATTCCTCGACGTCAGATTTTGGGGTGCCGCCGCTTTCAATGCGGAAGAGCCTCTCATCGCCGAGGGAAACGACAGGAAAATTATGGTTGTGGCTGCCGTTCTCCCGATAACGCTCGCCGCTGAGATTATAATCGCCGTTGGCGGCGATTCTCTCCTTGTCGACAATGAGGCCAGTGGTGAAGAGGAGTTCGTCGGTGGATTGGTTGCTGCGCAATGCCCCGAGCCACGCTGCAACATCAGCCTGCACTTGCGGTAGGTCGTTTCTTTCGATGGGGCGGCGTTGAGCGCCGAGCCCGAAGCCGTCGTTTTCCACCTTGAAGAAACCGACGGAAGTCGCCTGCCTCGCGAGAGATTTGTCCAGAATGAGGATGCTGGTCTTGACGCCGGCGTAGGGATTGAAAACCCCGGCGGGCAGGGAGATGACGGCGACGAGGCTGTTCTCGACGAGCATTCGGCGCAGTTCGACGTAGGAGCCCTGGCTCTGGAAGATGATCCCCTCGGGGACGATGATACCGGCACGACCCGTGGGCGTGAGGTGCTCGGCCATGTAGTCCACGAAGAGGACTTCGCTGCGTTTGCTCTGCACGGAGAAGCGGCGATGGGGCTTGATGCCGCCTTTCGGAGACATGAAGGGCGGGTTGGCGAGGATGACGTCAGCGAACTCGTTCCACCGTTCCTCGGAGGTCAGGGTGTCGTATTCGTAGATGTGGGGATCAGTGAACCCGTGGAGGTAGAGGTTCACCAGCGACATACGAATCATGTTGGGATCAATGTCGTAGCCCTTGAAGTTTTTGGCGAGGTAGCCGCGTTCGTCCGGGGTGAGGGTGCTGTGGCCGTGCTCGTTGGTATTGGCGCGGAGGATGTGTTTGAAGGACGAGATGAGGAATCCGGCGGTGCCGCAGGCGGGATCGAGGACCGTTTCGGTTTTCTTCGGGTCCACGAGGGCGACGACGAAGTCGATGATGTGGCGCGGGGTGCGGAATTGGCCGGCGTTTCCCTGTGAACCGAGGACGGAAAGAAGATACTCGTAGGCGTCGCCGAGGCGTTCGCTGTGGTCGTAGGTGAACTCGTCGATGACCTTGAGGAAGGCCTTGAGCGTCTCGGGGTCGCGATACGGGAGGTAGGCGTTTTTGAAGATTTCGCGGAAGAGCGGCGGCAGGCCGGGGTTTTCCGTCATCTTGGTGATGCCCTCGCCGTAGAGAGCGAGCGTCTCGTGGCCGCCGAGCCCGGAGCGCATGAGCTTCGCCCAGCCATAGCGGGCGAAGTCGCCGGTAAAGAATTTCCGTTTTCCGCCCAATTCCTCGGCCTCGGCGTCCATGTCGTCCATGAACTTGTAGATGAGGGCGATGGTGATCTGCTCGACCTGGGATTTCGGGTCCGGGACCTTGCCCACGAGGATGTCGCGGGCGGTGTCGATGCGGCGTTTGGTGTCGGTGTCGAGCATGAGTAAAAATTCAGAGGAGTCAGGTCCAGAGCGGGTGAGTGCGCCAGCTGGCGGGGAGGCCCATTTCGGAGATTGGTATCTCGGAAAATTCGTCGAAAAGGGTAAAGAGCCGAGCTTTCCACTGGGTGGTGGGGCTGATCTTTCCAAGCCAGACGTGACAGACCGTGAGCATGAGCCCGATCTTGTCGTTCGAGAAACCCGGGGCGACATGCCACTGTGGGTTTTTGTTTTTTCCGGGGATTGACGGTTTTACGCCGAATATCCGATTCCAGATGCGGGCATGGTGTGCGCAGGAGTTACGCAATGTGAAGAGCGCCTTGGTCCAGGAAAGCAGTTGTTCGTCAGGGAACCCGAAATCGTCTGCGACCGACTTCACAATGGAGCGATCCACCGCATAGATGAATTGCAGGGCCGTTTCACAGGTCATCAACTCGCAGGCCATCCACAGCGGAAGGTGTGAGTGTTGGTCGCCATAGACTTTATCGAAGTGTTTGACGAAAGTATCACTGGCTCGGCTTTTCTCGCTTTGAAGCTTGGCGAGCCATTTTTGGTAGTCCGTCTGTTCGATGCCTTTCAGGCGAAAGATTCTTTTCAAGTTCCGCCCCAGCCGTTGCCTGAGTGTACGTTTCTTGAAGCGCGGGAGGTTTTGGGGGTCAAGATGCCCGAATGGACCAAGGAGTTGCCCCGAGGAATCTCGCGCATGGACGAAGTGGTATACAAACCGGGTGCGAACGGAGACCTCGATGCGCTCGATGGCATCCAGAACGATCATGCGTAGCTTTCGGTCAAAATTATAGCGATGCCAGACCATGTGGAGGGAGGTTCCGGGCGCGAAGGAATTCGTCAGGACACCCGCTGCGTCGGGAATGCGAAACGGATGAAGATAACCGCTCAACCGGTAGTAGTTGACGGCTCGCAGGCGAGCGATGAGTTCGTCACGGTCCGCGATCAGACCACGGGCGATGAGTTGGTCAGCCTGCTGCTCGACGGTCAAGGCGTTCTTGCCGTAGATCATACAGCCCTTTCCTCTGCCGTGACTGCGTTATCCGGGCAAAAAAACACCCGCCGAATTACGCATGCAAGCAGAGGCGCGGCGGGTTTGATAGAGTCAATAAACCAAAGCGCATCGGTTTCCGCAAGGTGTTTTTTGAAGGACTCCATCATGCGGCGAACTGGTTCAGGGAGACGTAGTCCTTGATGTATTCGGGGATGAGCGTGCGGTATTTGGCCGGGACGACCTTGTAGTCTTTGGTGGAGAAGACGGGATTGGTCGCGAGGTCGGTAAGGTGGCCGGACTCGATGATGTGGCGAATCTGGTCGCTGGTGGCGTAGGCCTTGAAGTAGGTCTTGATGGCGGGAATGGCCTCGGCCTCGTCGGGTTTCTGGTCGGCGACGAATTTCGAGAATTCCTCCTCCAGCATCTCGTCCTTGGATTTGAACCGGGGGATGAGGCCGAAGATTTTTTCCAGAATTTCCCGCAGGGTGAGGCGGCGGTCCACGCCGGCGGCCATCCGCAGCTTTTCGAGCGAGTAGTATTCGGAGGGTTTGTCGAAGACCTCCTTGTTTACGTAGTCGATCACCCGGTCCCACTGGCCGGCTTCGATGCTGGTGGCGATGAAGTCGTTCTCGCGGACGACATCCTCAAACTTCGCGTAGAACTCGCGGTCGATCCGCATGCCGTCGAAGCCGATGGTCTCTTCCTTGATCGTGGAAAGGATGTCCTCGCCGAGGTGCTCGTAGGTGCCGGTGTAGGGATTCGGCCCGGGACCTGGCCCCTCACCTCCGTCACCGCCTGTGCCTTTCGGCTTCGGCAGTTTGAGGACCTTGTCGTAGTTGAACTCCTCCTCGAAGTATTCGCAGTTCGCGAAGAAGTCGAAAAGCTTGAACGCCGCTTTCTGCGGCGCGGTCACGGTCTCTTTGAGTGCCTCGTCGAAGAGTTCTTCCCGGAAGTCGTGCTTGCGAGTGCCGCGCCCCTTGATCTGGATGAAGTCAGTGGGTGAGAAGATGGGCCGGAAGAGGCCGAGATTCAGGATGTCCGGGCAATCGTAGCCGGTGGTCATCATACCCACGGTGACGCAGACCCGCGCCTTGCTGGTCTTGTAGGCGGGAAGGAAGTTGCCGGAGCCGAGGAGGTTGTTGTTCGTGAAGTTGATCGTGAGCTGCTGCGCGCCGTCCACCTGCGACGTCACCTGCACGGCGAAGTCAGACTGGTATTTTCCCGGAAACATCCGGTCGGCCATCTCGTTGAAGACCTGGGCAAGCTTGGCAGCGTGATTCTGGCTGACGGCGAAGACGATGGACTTCCCGATCTCTCCGCTGATGGGGTCGCGGAGTGCGTTTTCGAGGAAGGTTTTGCAGAAGACCTGATTGGTGGCGGGCGAAAAGAACCGCTTCTCGAATTCGCGCTGTTTGTAGGCCTCTTTCTGGTCCTCACCCTGGTCGTCCTTGAATTCGACGACGAAGCCCTCCTCGGAGAGCAATTCCGTGGTGATTTCGCTCCGGGCGTCCACCACGGTGGGATTGATGAGGAAGCCATCCTTCACGCCGTCGAGGAGCGAGTAGCGGAAGGTGGGCTGGCCGTCGTCGCAGCCGAACGTGCGGTAGGTGTCGAGGAGCACGCGGCGCTCGAACTCCCGCGGGTCCCTCGTGGTCGGCGACGCCTTGTCGAACTTCTTGAGGTAGTCGCGTGGGGTGGCGGTGAGTCCGAGCTTGTAACCGATGAAGTAGTCGAAGACGGCGCGGGCGTTGCCGCCGATGGAGCGATGGGCTTCGTCGGAGATGACGATGTCGAAATCCGTGGGGGAGAAAAGCCGCTGGTATTTGTTGTTGAAGAGGAGGGACTGAACGGTGGTGACGACGATCTCCGCCTTCCGCCAGTCGTCGCGGTTTTCCTTGTAGATGACGCTGCGGTAGTCGTTGGTGAGGGTTTTCTTGAAGGCCTCCAGGGCCTGGTCCTCGAGCTCGAGCCGGTCCACGAGGAAGAGGACTCGAGTGGCATTGCCGGTGCGGAGGAAGAGTTTGATGATGGCTGCGGCGGTAAGCGTCTTGCCGGTGCCGGTGGCCATTTCAAGAAGGAAGCGGTCGTTGCCGCGCTTCACGGCCTGCTGGATGGCGACGATGGCTTTCTTTTGGTAGGGCCGGAGGAAGCGGAGTCCGTTGACCTCGATGAACCGAAGGCGCTCAGGTTCATTTTTCCATGCGGCTTCTGTGGCGTAGGATGGCCGCTGGGTAAGAACGACGTAGTCGTCGCCGACGGTTTCCTCGATAAGCCGCTTCGGATCGGGCACGCCTTTTTGGTAGCCGGTGACGGAGCCGGGGGACGGGAATGCGGTGATGACGTAGGGGTTGCCACGTTCGAGATCCCAGAAGTAGTGCAGGTTGCCGTTCGAGAGGATGACGAAGCGGCAGTTCTGGGAACGGGCGTATTTTCGCGCCTGTTCTTTTCCGACGAGGGGATTTTTATCCTCGGACTTCGCCTCCAAAATGATGAACGGGAAGCCTTTCTCGTTGAGGAGGAGAAAATCGACGAAACCTTTTCCAGCCTTCTCGAAGTCAGTCCCAAGGGCGTCGAGAGCCTGATTGGTGAGCCTTACGCTGGGTTCGAGCTGCACGTTCGCCGGACCGGTGGAGTCCGCAAAAAATCTCCACCCTGCTGCTTCGAGCAGTTTATTGATTTTGATTCGGGCGGTAGCTTCTTTCATGCGGCGGCAGTGCCTTCGCGGGAGAAGGCACAAAACCGATACGCTGTCAAACTCAAGTGATTTTGACGAGAAAAACCCCTTTGCAGGAGAAAAGGCCTCGGTGACAGGGTGGGTTTTTGGAAGATGGACTAAAGGTCGTGGCGGGAGCCTTGGTTCCGCCATGTTCAAATGCTGCTTGAAATTTCAAAGCAATTTGTTCGCGGTCTGCTTTTTCATTGGCGAAAAACGTTCCGTCTTTGTGCCTTGAGCTTGAAAGGAGTTTCTCAGGCCTGGACCCTGCCCCGGAGCCTTTTCGTCTCGCCTCGCAACCTTTTCCCTTCCAACATCTTCCGTTTGGTGCTCCGTGAGCGTTTGGCTTTCTGTCGGCGGGTCTTGGAGGCCGCTGCGAGGCGCTCCTGTTTCCGCTGTTCGCGCACTTTTTCGAACATTTCCACCAGCCGTTCCAGAGCGAGCTGGCGGTTCAGGGACTGGGAGCGGCTGTCCGAGGCCGTGACGGAAAGTCCCGTGGGCACATGCCGGATGGTGCACGCCGTGCTCACCTTGTTGACGTGCTGGCCCCCGGGTCCGCTGCTGCGGGTGAAATGCTCTTCCACGTCATCCCTGCGGATGCCGCACTGCCGCATTCGGGTCTCAAGGGAAGGAGGGGGTTTCATGGCGCAAAATGGGCTTGGGGATCGGGTTCTTTTTGTCGGCCGGTTGCCAGTTTATTTCCGGGGTGCCGCCAGGGAGTCGTAGATCGGAGGATTTTTCAGGAGGGTGGGTGCCAGATAGGCGCCGAGGCAGGTGGCGAGCATGGGAAAGAACAGGGAATAACATCCGGTCATTTCCAGGCAGAGGACGATGCCGGTGAGCGGGGCGCGGATTGTTGCCGTGAAGAATGCGGCCATGCCGGCCACGGCAAAGGCGAGCGGGGCGGGAATGAATTCCGGCAACAGGGCATGGCCCCCGCTTCCCACAGCCGCACCAAGGATGGCTCCCATGGCAACGATCGGGGCGAAAAGCCCGCCCGGCGTTCCCGCAGAATACGACAATGGTCCCAGAAAAAAGCGAAGGGAAGCCACGCCGAGAAGCAGCCAGACTTCCGAACGGTTGTCGAGGACGGCCTGTGTGATGTCGTCGCCGCCGCCCACCCACCGGGGCGCAAACCAGGCAACCGATCCCATCAAAAATCCGATTCCCGCCGCCCGCCGGGGGGCAGGGATTTTTTTGAGGAAATCGATCAGGAAGAGCAACAGGCGGTTGTAACAGATGCCGAGAAGCCCCAGCGCGGCTCCGAACAGAAAGAACAACCAGACGGCCTTGGCGGGAGCGTCCGGGATCACAGGCACGGCATAGTCCTGCGGCATGTGAAAAATGGCCCGTTGAAGGAAAATGGCGGAGGAGGCCGCCGTGGCGGCGAGGATGAAGGTGAGCGGAGTGATCTTGCGGAAGACTTCCTCCAGAATGAAAATGGTTCCGCCCACCGGGGCATTGAAAGCCGAGGCGAGACCGGCCCCCGCTCCCGCGGCCATGAGGGACTTCCACGCGCCTTCGAGTCTGGGAAAACAGCGCCCGATTTTTTCCCCGACAATCGCCCCCATCTGCACCATCGGGCCTTCCCTTCCGAGGATCAGACCGGACGACAAGGCCAGCCAGCCGCCGAGAAATTTCACCGGCAACACCCGTTCATGGTGTGGCTGCCCACCGCCGCGAAGGATTTTTTCCACGGAGGGAACCCCGCTCCCCCGGGCATCGGGCGCGAATCTTTCCACCATCCAGGCGGCAATCCCCGCCGCCGCAGCGACAAGACAGGAGAGCATCAGCCACCCGAAAAAGGGAGGCCAGGTCCCAAGAAAAGCCGTAAAGCTTCCCCGCAGGGCATTTCCCTCCCGAAGCACCAGAAGAAAGACCACCCCCAGAAGACCGGTGAAAATTCCCACCACCGCCGCTCCCAGAAGCAGGACGAAAGCGGGGATCGGAGCGGAGGGAAAATCTTCCGGAATGAACTCCACTTGCTCCTCCTGGGATTTTCCGGGACCGGTCATGGCCATGAGTTCTCCCGAAAAACCCGGCGGAATCAATTTTTTTCGGGTTTACTTGGAAGCCCATTGTGGAGATAGTGCCCCTCCACCGCGCTCACGTGGCGGAACTGGCAGACGCGTACGGCTCAGGACCGTATGGGGCAACCCTTGGAGGTTCGAATCCTCTCGTGAGCACCACTCCTTCCGGAAATGCCCGTGACCCAGCCGCTGCCACAAGAAAATCCGGAGTTTGTCCAAAAGACATTTTCTGCCATTGCCAAGCGATATGATTTGGCGAACCACCTCCTGAGCGGAGGTCTCGACTTCGTGTGGAGGGATCGTGTGTCCCGGTTGGTGGCATCCGTGCGCCCGGCCCGTGTTCTCGATCTGGCCACCGGCAGCGGGGATCTCGCCATCGCACTGCAAAAAGCCTGTCCGTCCGCCCAAATTGTCGGGGCGGATTTTTGCCTTCCCATGCTGGAAGAAGCGCGGCGGAAGAAAGTGCCGTTTCTGGTCCAGGCCGACGGACTCGCGCTGCCGTTTCGCGATGGGCTTTTTGACGCAACGACCGTGGCGTTTGGCCTGAGGAACATGGCTTCATGGGAAAAGGCGCTTTCGGAAATGCACCGGGTGCTTCGTCCGGGCGGACTGTTGGTGGTGTTGGATTTTTCCCTGCCGCCCCGCGGGGTGTTCCGGGAGATCTACCGGTTTTACCTGCACCGCATCCTGCCCCGGATTGCCGGTTGGGCGACGGGACGGGCGGAGGCCTATGAATACCTCGGAGAATCGATCGAAAAATTCCCGAGGGGTGTGGAAATGGAAAAGCTCATTGCCTTGTCGGGATTCGAGTGCCGTCCCTCGCGCCCCATGTGCTTTGGCATTGTGTCGCTCTATTCCGCCGTGAAGAAACAGGTTGTTGGTGAAAAGGAATAAACACGATTCGGGCCGGAGCTTCCTGCCATCCGCTCTTGGGGCCCTGGCCGTTGGCCTCCTGGCCTTCCTGCTGTATTTTCCCTCCCTGTCCTCGGGGTTTGTCTACGACGCGGAAGCCCAGATCCTGAATGACAGCTACATTCACACTCCGGCGAATCTCTGGGATGTGGTCTCCCTCCGGATCCTTGGCCACGATATGCTGGATTTCAACCGTCCGTTTTACCTGTTTTCCATGATGATGGATTCCCTGTGCTGGGGGAAAAATCCTTTCGGCTATCACCTCACAAGCAATCTCCTGCATGCGATCAATTCGGCGCTGGTTTTCCTGCTGGCCGTCCTGTTGCTCGAACCCGTCAGACAACAGATGTCCGACGCCACACTTCGCACTATCGCGTTTCTCGGGGCGTTGTTTTTTGCCGTGCACCCGGCCAGCGTGGAGCCGGTGGCCGAAGTGAGCTACCGGGAGGATTCTCTGGCGGTCTTCTTCATCCTGCTGGCGCTTCTCGGTGCGGGACGATTCGCGCGAACGGGTGCAAGCGCCTGGTGGGGTGTGGGAAGCATTGGTGCGGTTTTCCTGGCCTGTGCCTCGAAAGAGACCGGCATGGCCGCCCCGTTTGCCCTGATGCTTTATTGGGTTCTCTACCAGAGAGGAAAAGAGGGAAAACGCTGGGGTGCATTGATCGGGGGTGCGTTCCTGGCGGCAACGGTTTTCTTTGTTCTTCGATTCTCCCTCCAACCCCGGGTCTCGCAATTTTTCCTGCATCCTCCCACTTATATCGGAGGTTCGCTGGGGGCGGTTTTTCTCATCCAGCCGAGACTGTGGCTCTTTCTTCTGAAGCTGACATTCTTTCCCGTGCCTTTGTCGGCGGACTATGTTCCCCAGAATCTTGCGGGTTTCACCCTGCCCATTGCGCTGGCCGGGCTGGCGGTCTTTCTGGCTGTCCAGGGTTTGCTGGCATGGAAAAGCCGGGTGGCTGCCTTTGGAGCGGGGCTCTTCTGGCTGGGGCTGGCACCTGTTTCCAATTTCTTTCCGCTTTACCGTCCGCTGGCCGACCGGTTTCTTTACCTGCCTCTCGTGGGAATGGCCCTGATGCTGGCCGGACTCCTTTGCTGGGCTTCCTCCCGGCGCCTTCTTTTCCGGCTGCTGGTCACCCTGTCGGCGTTTGCCATCGTGGCTCTGGTGGTGCTCAATGGGCAACGCCAGCCGGTTTTTTCCACTCCTTATGCGCTCTGGAGCGACACGGTTGCAAAATCTCCATTCTCAACGACCGCTTCCTCCAATATGGGGTTTGCTCTTGTCGACAAAAAGGAATGGGAAAAAGCCCTGGAGTGGTTCCAGCGCACCCAGCAATTGGCCAATGGAAAGAATGCGGGGGCATGGGCTGGCGCGGCCATTGCGTTTGAAAACCTTGGTCGACCCGACCAGGCCGAAGAAGCTTTGCGCGCCGCCGTTTCGGCGGATGCCACATATGACGAGCCTCAGAGGCTCGTCGGTCTTCTCCTCCTGACCCAGTCGCAGGCAGACGTCCTGAAGGACATCAAGAAGCGGATGCCCTCAACCAATGGAGTTCCACCGGCTGCTTCCGCTCCTCAATAAGAAACAATCGAAATTGTCGGCACCCCGTCCAACGCCTTCCTGCCGCCCAGGGCGGAGAGCTCGATGAGGAACGCCGCCGCCGCCACTTCGGCTCCGGATTGGCGGATCAACTTGATGGCTGCTCCCGCCGTGCCGCCTGTGGCCAGGAGGTCGTCGATCAGGACCACCTTCTGGCCTTTTTCAAACGCATCCGTGTGAATCTCCACTTCGGAGCTTCCGTATTCGAGATCGTAGGACTGGGTGATGGTGTGAAAGGGGAGCTTTCCCTTCTTCCGGATGGGCACGAACCCGAGGCCCAGTTCATAAGCCACGGTGGCCCCGAAGAGAAATCCGCGTGCGTCGATTCCGGCGATCTTTTCCGCCGAGACCTCCCGGCAGATTTTGACGAACTCCGTGATGGCCGCGCGGAAAAGCTCCGCATTTCCCAACACGGGAGTGATGTCCCGGAAGAGAATCCCCGGCTTGGGAAAATCGGGGATGTCGCGGATGGCACCCCGGAGCTTCGATGGGATGTCCATCTAGTCTCCGAAGGAAATTTCCACCGCGCGGGCGGTCTCGACCATCTGGCAATCCGGGCTGACCCGGCGGAGCTTGTGCACCGCATGGGAAATGGGAACGTCCAGAGTGAGGTAATTCTGATAGCTCACCATCGAGCCGAATTTGCCTTCGGCGACGAGTTGGACGGCTTTGACCCCGAAGCGGGTTCCAAGGATCCGGTCCAGCGTCGTGGGGGCTCCCCCGCGTTGCAGGTGGCCGAGAATGCAGGTGCGGACTTCCTTGCCGGTGCGTTCGCCGATCTCGCGTCCGACGATCTCACCGATTCCCCCGAGGCGATGTTCGCCGCTGGCGGTGTGATGGCGGTGCTGATGGCCGTCCTTCGGAGAAGCTCCTTCGGCGACGACAATCATCGTGCTCTTGGCTCCTTCGCGATCCCGGCGCATGACTTCCGCCGCCACCTTTTCATATTCGAAGGGAATCTCCGGGATGAGGATCACATCCGCGCCGCCGGCGAGGCCGCCGTGCAGGGCGATCCATCCCGCGTGACGTCCCATGACTTCGATGACCATCACGCGCTTGTGGCTGGTCGCCGTGGTATGAAGACGGTCCAGAGAATCGGCCACGCAGGCCACCGCGGAATCGAAACCGAATGTCATGGCCGTCGCTTCCAGATCGTTGTCGATCGTCTTGGGAACGCCGACAACCGGGAAACCCTCTTCATGAAGCTGCAGGGCCGTGCTCAGGGAGCCATCTCCACCGATGGTGATCAGGGCATGGAGGCCGAGGGCATCGAAGGTTTGGCGGGCTTTGACAATGATGTCCGCAGGAATGGCCGTCTTGTCTCCGGCTCCCACTTTTGCCACGAAGTGCCCCTTGTTCACCGTTCCGAGAATCGTTCCGCCGAGGTGCATGATGCCGGCGGTCGCACGGCGGTCGAGATGCATGTAATCGCCCGGAGGAAGAAGTCCCTCAAATCCGTCCCGGAAACCGATGACTTCCCAGCCCAGCTTGTCCGCCGCGCGGCTGGCTCCACGCAAAACCGCGTTCAACCCGGGGCAGTCCCCTCCACTTGTCAGAATACCGATGCGTTTTTTTTCCATTTTGAATTCAGAGCGACTGGGATTTTGATGTTTTTCTCCCCTGCGCTGCCCAGGCATCGTAGAGGCTCCAACCCTGTTGGATCAGTGAAAGTCCTTCGCCAAAACGGTCCGGCGAGCGCAACAGCACAACAATGATCCTGCGGGGGGTGACAAAAACGGTTTCGCCTTCGCGACGGGACTCCGGCGGACGGTCTGCGGAGAGAATCAGGCAGTCTCCGGCGCGGCGGGTGCGACCGGTCTTGACGCCGTCGATCCCTTCCCGGCCGAGCAACTCGTTGGTGTTCTGAATATCGTAGGGCATGTCCACTCCGTTGCGGAAGATGTGGATCTGGCGGGAGGCCTGCGCCACATAAAAGGGAAAACCCTGGACGTTGTAGGCATAGCGGGTCAGGCGCGCCATGTCTTCGGCTGTTGAATAAGGCTGGGCACTGTCCTCCGCGGCATCAAATCCGGAAGGGTTGAGGAAAAGGGTGCGCGTCATTCCCAGCGAACGGGCCAGGGCGTTCATGTGGGAAACAAAATTCCCCGTGGGATCGAGGCCCGAGGTGTTGGGCAGTTGGGCGCCGACATGACGGGCCAGGCTCGTGGCGGCCACATTGTCGGAGGCCAGCAGCGCGCAGTAGATGAGATCACGCAGGCTCACCCGGTCGCCCGCCTGGAGTCCGACGGGATTTGCTCCCCCCGCGTTGAGTGTTTCCGCCGCGATTTCCACGGGTGCGGAAAGATCCCCCTGGTTCAACTTCGCCCAATCCAAAACCACGACCGCCGTCGCAATTTTTGTGAGACTGGCCACCGGCAATTTTTCATCACGCTCCTTGGATGCCAGGATGAAGCCTGTCTGGGCATCGGCAATGACATACCCCTCGGCAGCAAACGCGCATGAAAACGCAGTTGAAGCGAGCAGAAAGAAAACAGTCCTTTTCAAAAATCCCATAATTTTCCCGAAAACGATTCGGACATTAACCGGGGGGATTGCAAGATCAATTCCTTTCCACCGGGGGGCGGTATTTGCTTTTTCGTGCAGGATCTTGACATCGGTCACTGCCGGAACCAGGAAACACCGCGTTCCGCAGAACCGGCCGAAAGGGTGGCAGGGTCCAGAAGCGTCGCCCCGGGGACGGGTTGGACATGTCCGTCACAGAACAGGATGTGCGGATCCTGGCCGCTGGAAAACACGATGTTGTCGGGGCCCGACTCCGGCGAGTACCCATCCGTCGGTGCCAGAAAAATCACACTGCCCGGGAAGCTGATCTCATAAATCCGGAAGCTCCGTGTGCCTTCGACCGGCTGCAGGTCTTTGTTCATTCCATAATTGAAATAGAAGACTTCCGGATCCCAGATCTTCACCGGCTTGGTGGCGGGCCGGATCCAGAGAGAGGGCACCCCCGGGCGTGGACGTTGCCCCGGAGGCAGTGCGGCCAGAGGTTCCTCCGAGATATACGGAGGCAGAACATTGAACCAGGCCTTGGTTTGGTCCAGGGTGACCGGCGTTTTGCCCACATCCGGCAGTTGGTTGTCGTTTTCGATGAGGTAGAGGTTGAGCGCGATACCCCACTGCTGGAGGACGCGGGAGTTTGCAACCCGGTCCCTGTCCTCTTTCTGCCGTCCCAGGATGCCGTAAAGCACGAGCCCCAGAACGATAAGCACCACCGTGCCGATGGAAAAGCGCAGCACCCGGAGAGAGGGAAAAATCCCGGACTTCATGGAGAACGATCCAGGAGGTTCCAATCCGCCGGCAGGCCAGAAGCGACGGCGGAGGGGTGGGATTTCAGATAGGCGAGGAAGAAATCAAATTCCGAACCCTGGGGCAGGCTGACCGGCTTTGTCCCCTCCATGCCCGGTTGTCGGGCGATCAGGTTCCCAAAAAATTGCGATGTCGTGAGTGTCACCGGCCCCTCTCCGGCACCGGTCAACGCGGCGATGCGCAGAAGGCCGGAGGCGGCGAGCGTCCGGAATTGTTCGGCAGACAGGGAGATCTGCACGAGCCCTGTGGTCCAGGGAAGACTGTTGAAGACATCGCTTGCGCGGAGTGTTCCCCTGTCCCAATCGGAGCGGATGGATTCCCGCGAGCAGGCCACGGCCTGGGTACCGGGCACGGTGGTCAGGGCGGCCAGGTACATTCCGAGGATGCGGTCGGCAGAGACGGGTTCCGGCAATTCGCAAACCGGGAAGTCTGCCGCCTGGATCGCCTGTGAAAACGGCTCGATGGCTGCCACCACGGCCTCATCCGCGGGGTTCTGATTGGCCGTCATGGGAACGAGTTCGTGGCGCAACACTTTCCATCCGGCTCCATCGCGGGCGAGGTCCAGTCTTGCCAGGGCGAACCCCCCATTGTTGCGGAGAATGTTCAACGAAACCGGCGGTTTCCAATCGATGAAACCGTTTTTTTGCCAGGCCTCCCGCTCGTTGTTGCCATAGATCCGGTGGGCCAGGATTGCATTCACTCCCAGTTTGCGAAGTTCCCCAAGGAACGGTTCCGGAGGCTGGGCCACAGGCTCAAACTTCATCCAACTGAAAACCGTCAGCGCATTTTCCGGTCGCTTCCCGAGAGCATCCCGCACCGGAAAATAATCCCGCACCGGCCGGACCCCTTCTTTCACCGGACCGAAACCCGTGGGGAATCGTTCGGGGTGGGTGGCCGACTCGGTCTCCCCGTAGAAGTTGGCCAGGAGAAACAGGGGCACCTCGCCTTTGTCCAATCGCGCTCCGGCAGGAGGCAGCGAGGCAGCGCCCGCCGGACAAAAGAACGGGCAGAGCACCCGGGCCTTCAACTTTTGAATCGCCGTCTCCGGAACCGAGGCATCGAGATTGCTGAGAAGAACCGCGTCGTATCCGGCGGCATTGAAAAAGGCCGTCATGTTTTCACTGCCTGTCACATGGGCAGCGAACGAACCTCCCATGCTGTCGCCCAGATCGACGACAAAAACCTGCGCGCCGGTCGCCGCCGCCTCTTCCCTCACCTTTTTGATGTATCCGGCCAGATAGGGGTAATACTGAAGCGGAGAAATTTTTTTCAGCCCGGTGGGATAGACATTTCCACGGATTCTCCCACTGTGCAGGAGAATGACATCCGGCTCGGGTGGCGGGGGTTTCGAGCAACCCGCCAAGCCAAGAACCGCCAGACCAACAAATGTGGCAAATCGTGCAATAACCATGGTTTTCCCTCTTGCGACACACCATGCTAGACAGGATTTCACCAGTCCGGAAATGTAAAAAATGCGTTGCAATACGGAAAAATGGAGCCCGAACGAGTGGCGGTGAGAGAAGAGGGGGTTAAATAAAGTATCTCGTTGATTGTGAATTGGATAAGTTAGATTTAATCGGAATTTTTGCCCTAGTGCTCCGGGGAGCCGGGATTCGGCATTGACGGGGGCTTTGTTCGGAATTAAGGTCACCTTCCCAATTTTTCAGAAAGTAGGTGAATTTATGGCGGAAGTTATCGTTCGAAAAGGAGAGCCGATTGATCGCGCGTTGAAGCGCCTCAAGTCGAAGCTTGATGCCGAGGGGCTGATGGATGAAGTGCGCCGTTTGCGTGCTTTTGAGACCCCAACGCAACGTTCGCGCCGCAAAGCAAAGAACAATGCCAAGCGCGCGAAGATGAAAATTCGTTTCAATTTCAACCCGGTGTCCTGATTTTGGACACACTGCGGGTGGTTGTTGCCGGCTGCGGCTTCCTCGGGGAGGCCGCAGCCGTTTTGTTTTCCAAGGCCGGTGGCGATGTGCTCGGGATTTGCTCCACGGAGGAATCCGCCGCCCGCTTGGCAGCGGTGCCGTTTGAAGTGCAGGCGGTCGACATCACCGGGGCGCTGACGAAGATTTCCGACAGGTGGCGGCGTCCGGACCTTCTTGTTCATTGCGCGAGTTCGGGCCGCGGCGGACCCTCTGCCTACCGGGCGGTCTATCGCGATGGGTTGGAAAATTTGATCGGGACTCTCCGGCCGTCGAAGGTGCTTTTTACCGGAAGCACCTCGGTCTATGCCCAGGCGGACGGGGCGTGGGTGGATGAATCCTCGGCGACCGAGCCGGAGCGGGAGACGGGGAAGATTCTTTTGGAAGCCGAGCGGATGGCCCTGGAGGCCGGAGGGGTGGTTGCCCGGTTGGCGGGAATTTACGGACCCGGACGCTCCGTCCTGCTGCAAAAATTTCGCGAGGGAAGCGCTGTGTTGGAAGCCGGCGGATCCCGGTGGATCAATCAGATTCATCGGGATGATGCCGCCGGGGCTCTTTGTCGGCTGTCGGATCCCGCTGTGACTTCCGGCATCTACAATGTCTGCGACGATACTCCTGCCACCCAGCGGGATGTTTATGCCTGGATCGCGGAATGTCTGGAAAAACCACTTCCCCCGGAAGGTCCTCCCGATTTGAACCGGAAACGGGGGTGGACGAGCAAGCGGGTGAGCAATGCGAGGGTGAGAAGCCTCGGCTGGGCTCCCCGCTTTCCCGCCTACCGCGATGCTTTGCCTTCTTTGGTGGCTTTTTCCGGCTGAGCGGCTGTCTGTGGCAGATCTTTTTCCCAATCCCGCAGCCGGGCTTGGGCGGTGCGTCCCAGGGAGAGTCCGCCGGGGATGCCCGTGAGGTGAAGGAGCGCCGAGTCGCGCGACAGGCGCTCCAGATGCAGAATGGCATCCCTGTTGATGAGATGCGAACGGTCCACGCGGAGGAACGGAGGGGAGGGGAGAATTTTTTCGTAAGACCCGATCGGTTGGCAAATCATCAGGGGAGGGGAGTCTTTGAGAAAAATCCGGGTGAAATCACTGTCGGCCTGGAGGGCGGCAATGGACGCAAGCGGAGCAACAAGGGTTCGCTGCGGCGTGCGCAGACAGATGCGGTCGTCTGCCGCGTAGGCAGGTCGTTCACCCTGTCCGACCAGGCAGGCGTGCTCGATGCGACGCACAGCTTCCGCGAAACGGGACGGACGGACGGGTTTGAGAAGGTAGTCCACGGCTTCCAGGTCGAAAGCATGGACAGCATGGTTGGCGTGGGCGGTGACAAAGACCACTTTCGGCGGAGCTTCGAGTTCATCAAGGAGATCAAAGCCCGTGGCTCCGGGCATTTGGATGTCGAGGAAAATGGCGTCGGGTTTTTCCTGTCGGAAAAGGCGGAGGGCGCTGTCCTTGCAATCGGCTTCCCCGATGACCTGCAGGCCGGGATGATTGGCAAGAAGGTGGCGAAGCCCCTGGCGGGCCAGCGGCTCGTCATCGATGAGGGCTACACGGAGCATGGCGGACCGTCCAGGTCGAGGGTGGCCACCACGGTGTCCCCGCAGGTTTCGATTTGGAACTGATGGCGGCCGGGATAGTGGAGTTGGAGACGTCGGCGGATCGTGTCGAGTCCGAGTCCGGTTTCGCTCCCGGCGTTGGAAAATGTTCCGGAATTGCTCACTTGAAGGATCAGATGTCCGGCTTGGACGGAAGTGGTGATGTCCAACTGCCAGGGTGGTGGCACGGTGGCAAACCCATGCTTGAAGGCGTTCTCGACGAGCGGTTGGAGGAGGAAGCTCGGAACGCTCATCCCGCGGGCCTCGGCAGAGGAAGAGATCCCGGTTTGCAGGCGTTCGCCGAACCGGGCTTTCTGGATGCGCAGGCAGGCCGCCGTGGCATCCAGTTCGACGGCGAGGCGGGTGAGAAGCTCGTGACGATGATCCAGCGAATACCGGAGGTAGGAAGAAAGCTCTCCGAGCATCTCCATGGCGGTGTCGGGGTGGGGCGGAATCTCGGAGACGATGCCATTGAGCGTGTTGAAGAGGAAGTGGGGATCCAACTGGGAGCGAAGAAGCTGGAGCTCCATCCGCTGGGCCACCGCACGCGCTTCCGCTGCCCGCAGTCGCTCCTCATGCGCGTGAAGCTCGGCTTTCACCCAGAAATAACCGATGGTCCAGGCGAGGTAAACAAACCACATCGAGGCCGCGAGAAGAATCCAGCGTTCCCAGGGTGTCCAGTGAAGCCCGGTCCAGTTGACCACGCGGACGAACCCCTGCACGAGCCCGGCCTGCAACACCCCGGTGAGCAGCGTCATCACAAAAATCTGCAGCAGGAAACCCGGCCGCAGCACGCGTTCCGGAGCAAGTCTGCGGTAGAATTCCCGGAGAAGAAGCCCGGAAAGAAGGAATCCAAGCGACTCCGCTGCAAGGGTCAGCCCGAGCGCACGGGGCAGATCCTGGTGCATGACATAGCGGATGAAAAACGCCAGAGACCCGAATGCGCACCAGACGAGAAAATTGATCCGCCAAAACCGGGGCGGATGAAAAAGCCGTTGTCGGAGCGAGTCGAGCACGGAACGCATGGTGGGCGGAAATGGGCGGTGGGTCAACGGGACAGACGGCCCTGCCTGCCTGATTCAAAGAGTTTTTTGTCCCGTTCGTCGGGTCGGGATGGAAATTTGTTGCGTTGCATGGAATGGGGAGAACCAGCCATGAAATCCCTGCTTCCCGCCCTCGCCTGTCTCCTTCTCACCATGTTGACATCCTTCGGTCATGGTTCGATGGCCGATCCGATCAGCCGTTCCTACGAAGTGTTTCTGGAAGACCCCCAGACGCCGAAGACAGATGCCGCCCGCGCGGCAATCGCGGTTGCGGGAACCCAGGCCTTTTACGATTGGCACGAGGTGAACCTGCAGGCTCCGGACTACAATTACCAGGCGCGGATTCCGGATGGGAAACTGCCCGGTGCGGGACGGGACAAGTATGCGGGATTGAATCTTGCCCGCACCGATTGGCCGGCGACCCCTGTCACCCCCGGTCCCAGGGAATGCCGCTTCTACGCTCCCACGCCGCATGAACCCAGTTTCTTCAAGGCCTATATCACCCGCGAGGGTTACAATCCGCTCCAACCGCTCCGTTGGGCCGATCTGGAGATGATTCCGGGAGGGGAAACGGCCATGTTGCACGGGTCGGATTACTACATGACTCTCAATCTCCCGGCTCGAACCGGACGGCATGTCCTCTATGTCATTTGGCAGAGGATTGACCCGGTGGGAGAGGTTTTTTTCTCCACGAGCGATCTGGATTTCGGCGGAGTGAATTATGGCTCCACCCCGACTCCCATGGTGGCTCCTCCGGCTTCCGAGACCCCGGATCACACCCACCCCTCTCCAACACCAACGCCAACGCCTGCTCCGGGCGCGGGCAATATCACGGTGGAATTCGCCCAGGCCACGGTCACTTTCAAGGTCACGAATGATTGGACAAGCGGCTTCCAGGGAGATGTCACGATCCGCAACAAAACCACCCAGCCGCTTCGCGATTGGAGCCTTGGTTTTGTCATGGATCGCCAGATCGCCAGCATTTGGAACGCCCGTGTCGCGTCGAAAACGGGCACATCCCTGACTTTCGATGCCTCCACTTATTCCTGGAACAAGGACATTCCGGCTGGGGGCACAGTCTCTTTCGGATTCACCGCCACTCCCGGAAGTCTCACCACACCACCAACAGGCTTTGTTTTCACTGCCAATGGCAGTTCAACACCAACACCAACACCAACACCAACACCTACGCCCACGCCCACGCCCACGCCCACGCCCACGCCCACGCCCACGCCCACGCCCACGCCGGTTCCGGGCAACGGAAATGCCACGGCAGAATTTGCCCAGGCTACCGTGACCTTCACTGTGGCCAGCGACTGGGGAAGTGGATTTCAGGGACAGGTGGTGATCAAAAACAAGACCAGCCAGATCTTGCGCGACTGGAATGTGTCCTTCCGGATGACCCCCGTTGTTTCATCCATCTGGAACGCCCGGGTTGCTTCAAAATCCGGCACGCTCAACACCTTTGATGCCGCAACCTTTTCTTGGAACAAAGACATCCCCGCAGGTGGAAGCGTGACGTTTGGATTTACTGGAACTCCCGGCCTTTCCCGCATTGCTCCCACAGATTTTGCCTTCACTGCCCAAGGTGTATCAACACCCACGCCAACACCGACACCAACACCGACACCAACACCGACGCCAACACCGACGCCAACACCGACGCCAACACCGACGCCAACACCGACGCCAACACCGACACCAACACCGACACCGACACCGACACCGACACCGACACCGGGCATCAGTTTGGAAGATGTCACGGTCAGTGAACCTGCTGCGGGAACACTTGTGATTCAAGTTCCGGTGAACATCTCCCCGGCTCCCACATCTGCGGCGAGCGTCCTGTATCAGACAAAAGAAGGCACGGCCAAAGCGATGTCAGATTATGTGGCCGCTTCCGGAACCCTGTCCATTGCGGCAGGGGAAACACGCAAGACCATTCCGGTGACGATTCAGGCGGATGCCTTGGTGGAGAGTCCGGAGACATTCACTCTGGAGTTGGTCTCCGCCACCGGAGCGCAGGTGGTCAGGGGAACCGCCATCGTGACGATCAATGAGTCGTCCGCTTCCGCCTTCAACTATCCGGAAGCACTCCAAAAATCGCTCTACTTTTATGATGCCCAGCGTTCCGGAAAATTGCCCGCAAACTTCCGGGTTCCCTGGCGCGGAGACTCGGCGCTGGGGGATGGCAGCGATGTCGGTTTGGATCTCTCCGGAGGGTTCTTCGATGCCGGCGACCATGTGAAGTTTGTCCTGCCGATGGCGAGCACGCTGTCGTTGCTGGCCTGGGGAGGCATCGAGTATGGCACGGGCTTCACGCAATCCGCCCAGCGCACCGCCCTGCTGGATGTGATCCGCTGGGGCACCGACTGGCTCATCAAGGCGCATCCTTCCGACAATGTTCTCTATGGACAGGTCGGCAATGGATCTCTGGATCACTCGTATTGGGGACCGCCCGAGACCATGACGATGGCGCGTCCTTCGTATGCGGTCACTGCCTCGAAGCCCGGCTCCGAAGTGGCTGCGGAATCAGCTGCGGCGATGGCGTCGGCTTCGCTCCTCTTCCGTTCCACCGATCCCGCCTACGCGGATCTGTTGCTCACCCATGCACGGAAGTTGTTCACCTTTGCCGACACTTATCGCGGGAAATACACGGATGCCATTCCGGACGCGGCTTCCTACTACAATTCCTATTCCGGATATTTTGACGAACTCACCTGGGCCGCCGCGTGGCTGTATCGTGCCACCGGGGAGACCGCTTATCTGGACAAAGCGGAGACGCTTTACAACCAGAACCTGGCCGGCCGTTCGATGAAATGGACCCACTCGTGGGATGACAAATCCTACGGAGTGACCATCCTGCTTGCCGAACTCACCGGGAAAAGCATCTACAAAACACCGGCGGAAAAATGGTTGAATTTCTGGACCGTGGGCGACAACGGCAGCCGGATCGCCTACACGTCCGGAGGTCTCGCCTGGCTCGACCAATGGGGATCGCTCCGCTACGCGGCCACCACGGCATTCCTTGCCTTCGTCTATGCCGACAAGGTCGGAGACATCGGCACACGCTACCGCGATTTCGGCAAGCGGCAGATCGACTACATGCTGGGACAAAACCCCTCGTCCCGCAGCTTCGTCGTGGGTTTTGGCAACAATCCGCCCGTGAATCCCCACCATCGTGGAGCCCATGGTTCCTGGAATGGCAACATCACCACCCCCGCCAACAACCGCCACATCCTCTTCGGCGCATTGGTGGGAGGTCCCTCTTCCGCCAGCGATTCCGCTTACAGCGATGACCGGTCGAACTACGTCACCAACGAAGTCGCACTGGACTACAATGCCGGCTTCACGGGGGCCCTTGCCCGGCTGGCACAGAACTCCGGCGGACAACCGGCGGCGGACTTTCCCCCGGCCTCCGAAGCGGGCGACATCAATGACGAATATTTTGTCGAGGCCTCGATCAACCAGCAGGGCTCGGGCTTCACGGAAATCCGGGCCTTGCTGAACAACCGTTCCGCCTTTCCGGCCCAGGGGTCCACGGCCTTTTCCATGCGGTATTACGTGGATCTGAGCGAGCTGTTCGCCGCCGGTTACAACGAAACATCGGTCACCGTCACCGGCAACTACATTGAAAACGGCCGCATTGCTCCGGCTCTCAAGGTCCACGATGCCAACCGCAAAATCTACTACGCCGACGTGGACTTCTCCGGCACATTGATCCAACCCGGCACCGGCACCTCATTCCGCCGTGAAGTCCAGTTCCGCATGAGTCTCAAGCAGGGAGTGCCCGCCACGGCATGGAATCCCGCCAACGACCCCTCCTACCAGGGCCTCGCCACCGGAAACTCGAATGTCCTCAAAACAAACCGGATTTCCGTGTATGACAACGGGACAAAACTCACCGGGGTGGAGCCCTGACCGGTGAAATGCGGACATTTCAAAAGAAAGAACCCTGTGCAAAATGACTTGTCCTCACGAGAGAGGAGCATTCATGCCGGTCAGAGGAAGTGGCATTTCGATGATTCCTGAAATGGATTGTGCAAAGAAGGGCCTGATGTCTGTGCTGCAGCCGTTTGCGGCACAGATCCGTGGTTTTGTTTTACGGAAGGATATAATCGCCAATGAGCATGTCGTCGCAAAGCATCGCCTCACCATCAAACACGATGGCGGCGTTGGGTTGCGAATTCTCATACCATTGTACCTGAAAAATCCCGTCCGCCTTTTGGTTGATCTTCAACAGCGCGTTCCTTGCCTCGAAACTTGGACCCTCGCACCATACGGTTTGATACTCGCCAACCCACCCGCCGCCGACAGTTATGCGTGTTGCAGCTTCAGCATAAGAACGCAGGGAAGGTGGGTTTCTGTGGGAATACTCTCCCAGCAGATTCCCATGAGGCGTCATTTTGAAATAGAATCTCCCAATAAGCATAAATTTATCTTTAACGGATACAAAGCAGCGCGTCCAGTATGCCGTTACAGTTTGGGCGGCCCGGGCTTCATGAGGCAGCGCGTTGATGATGCGCCCGTTTTTCCGCATACATCCGGTGGTCAGCCACATCGATCAATTGTTTGATGTCCTCTCCATCCTCCGGAAAAAGTGCGGCGCCGATGCTGGCATGCAGCCGATAGGTTTTCCCCTCGAACAAAAAGGGTGGTTCAATCTGTGAATTCAGGCGGGCGATGGTCGCCGTCACACCGTGGGAAGAATCCACGGGCGACAAAATCATTCCAAACTCATCGCCTCCCAGGCGGGCCACGATGTCCGATCGGCGGGCGTTGCACTTGATGCGGCTTGCGAACTCTGTGAGCGCCGCATCACCAACCCGGTGTCCGTGGTTGTCATTGATGGACTTCAGGCCGTTCATGTCCATGATCAGCACTCCCAAAGGTTGCTTTTTGAGAGTGCTCTGCTGCAGTTTGTTGCGCAGTGGTCCATGAACAGCGCGCGATTGGCCAGTCCCGTCATGACATCGTGCGTGGCTTGGTAGAACAGGTCCCTGCTGTTGTTCATGGTGGCAAAATACATGGCCGAGGCAACCGCTCCCGAGAGCAGTCCCAGCACCTTCAGGTCGCTTTCCACAAACTTGTGAGGCATGCGCGACATGGCTTTCAGAACACCAACGGTTGTGTCTTCGTGCTTCAGGGGCATGACAATCATCGAACGCAGGCCGACCTTGTGCGTGGCCGCTTTGTCCACCCGGGGATCAAGATCGGAATCGTCGCAACGCAGGGTTTTCCCGGTGCGGACGCACAGACCGGACAGGCTGCTGTCAATCTTCAGCCTCAGACCAAGAAAAGGATTCGAGATTCCGGACACGGCCCGGTAGACCATTTCGCCATCCTCGACCAGCTCGATGGTGGCGCCGTCTGCATCGATCAACGGCAGGACATGCTCGCAGATCAACTGCATCACATTGCCCAGATCCCGACCGAGCTTGATGATCTCCGTCTGGATGCCGATGACTTCCAGCAATTTTTCTTTGGAAGGCATACGAGGCGGAAGAAAACCGCACGGACAAGATGGGGGCAAGCCATAAAAGCAGTTTCCGGGGTACAGGAGGCTGCCTGTTGCCGTGCTCTGGTTTCTATCGGGACACAGGCATCTCGCACAACTCCACCGATCCGCCGTGGATGACCACGGGATGCTTTTCAAGCAAGTCCAGGATTTCCCGCCTGTTGTCGGCATCAAACCGCATGTATCCCACAATGTGATCCGTCGGCTTTGCCGACGCTGTATCTCCGACAAGCTGTCTTTTTCCGATCTCGCTGCCTCCCTTGAAAAGACCGCTTTGCCGTGCGGCTGCAAAAAAGGCTTCCCATTCTTCCGGTGCGGAATCGCTCTTGGGGTTGTTTTGGATGAGGAGGATGTATTGAGGGCCTGTCCGGCAGGAGGAAACAAAGACAGGCAAAGGGATAGCGGGTAAAAAA
>JADHED010000930.1_pt1 | contig 27974 bp, 20 predicted proteins | sample 8952041 | NCBI WGS metagenome assembly JADHED01 (sample SAMN16124423, study PRJNA663239) | bioreactor sludge metagenome | isolation source: sludge (control) | place: India:Bengaluru | collected 2018-09-08
GGGCGACGCCGGCGCGCGGCGGCGGCGCCGCCGCCGACCCGCTGCGCACCGTCCTCGCCGCGCGCGACCTCGCCGGCCAGGCCGTCGGCGTGTACGCCGTCCGCGCCGACGGCCGCGTGCTCGCCGCGCACGGCGCCGACCTGCCGCTGGTCCCCGCGTCGACGATGAAGGTGCTCACCGCCGCGTGCGCCCTCGAGACACTCGGTCCCGACTTCGCGCACCGCACGCTGTTCGCGGCGCCGCGCCGGCCCGGCCGGGACGGCGTGCTGCAGGGGCCGCTGTACCTCGTCGGCGGCGGCGATCCCGCCCTGCGCCCGGAGGACCTCTGGGCCGCGGTGCAGGACCTCGCCCGCGCGGGGGTGACCCGCGTCGCGGGCGACCTCGTGCTCGACGACACGCTGTTCGAGGAGCCGGGCCGCCCCGCGTCGTGGCCGGCGGCGCGGCGCCAGCCGACGCCCTACGACGCGCCGCAGGGCGCCCTCTCGCTGGCCTGGGACGCCGCGGAGATCGTGATCACCGCCGGCCCCCGCGCCGGCGCGCGCGCGTCCGCCGAGACGTCGCCGCTGCGCGACCTCGTGCGGCTCGACAACCGCGTGACGACCGGGACGAAGACCGCGATCCGCCTCGACTTCCGCCAGGCGCCGGGCGCGCCGCCCGACGTCCTGCTCAGCGGCACCATCGCGCACGGCCGGACCTTCCGCGAGTGGATCCACCTCGGCCACCCGACCGAGGCGGTCGCGTCCGCGCTGCGCCGGCTGCTGCCGCTCGCGAAGATCGAGCTGACCGGGGCGTACCGCCGCGGCGCCGTCCCCGCGGCCGTCGTCCCGCTCGTCGAGCGGCGCTCGCTGCCGCTCCGCCGGCTCGTCCGGCCGGTGCTGCGCCACTCGTCGAATTTCGGCGCGGAGATGCTCGCCCGCTCGCTCGACGCCGCCGCGGGGCACCGGCCCGCGACGACGCGCGGCGGCACCGCGCGCCTGCTCGCCTGCCTCGACGCGTGGAACGTGCCGCGCGCCGGCGCGTCCGTGCTGGACGGCTCGGGCTACGCCCGCGGCAACCGCCTGACCGCGAGGACGCTGGTCGGCGTGCTGCAGGCGGCGCGCGCGCGGCCGTACGCCGCCGACCTCCTCGACGCGCTCCCGCCGGCGGGCGACGCGGACGGCTCGCTCAAGCGCCGCCTGCGCGGCCTCGACGGCCGCGTGCGGGCGAAGACCGGCACGCTCGACGGCGTCGCGTCGCTGGCCGGCTACCTGACGGGCAAGGACGGGAAGGAGATCGCGTTCGCGGTGATCCTGAACGCGCGCCGGGGCGGCTGGGTCGGGCCGGCGCAGGTGGACCGCATCGTGGAGGCGCTGGCGAAGATGTGAGCTCTTACGGGGTCAGAACGGCAGGCCGATCGAGAACTGGAAGCGCGACGTCTGGTCGTAGTCCTGCTGCTGCAGCGGCCAGCCGTAGATCAGCCGGATCGGGGCCTGGAACACCGGCAGGAACACGCGGAACTCGAAGCCCGCCGCCACCCGCGTGTCGTCCCAGCGGATGTTGTCCCCCTCGGCCCACACGCCGCCCACGTCCACGAACGCCGCGAACGTCGCGGTCTTGCCCACCGGCAGGCCGAGCTCGAACTGCCCGAGCAGCGCCTTGCTGCCGCCGACGTAGGCGTTGGTGGTGATGCACGGGTTGCCGTTGCCGCACGGGATCGGGTTGCCGAACTGGTCCACCTGCACGACCGGCTTGAGCGGCGAGATCGTGCGCGTCTCGAACACGCGCGGCCCCAGCGTGTCGCCGCCGAGGTAGTAGCGCTGGTAGCGCGGCACGCCCTCGATGTAGCCCGGCTTGCGCAGCATGTCGCCGAACGAGCGGACCCACGAGCCCTCGAGGTGGGCCGCCCAGAACAGCCGGCGGAAGAACGGCCGGTACATCGTGAACGAGATCTTCGGACGGAAGAAGTTCGCCTCGCCGCCGAGCCACTCGGCCGCGAGTTCCGGGACGAGCAGGAGCTCCTGCCCCCAGGTGGGCCGCAGCGGGTTGTTCACGCGGCGGTACGAGAAGAACGGCGTGATCGACGCGATCTTCGTCGTCGCGGTCGCGAACTGGGACGAGATGTCGAGCGTGTCGGCGTCGGTGCTCTCGTAGCCGTAGGTGACCTGCAGCATCGAGAAGTCGCCGACGCGCTTGCCCAGCGAGATCGCGCCGCCCGTGCTCTGCTGCTGCAGCCGCTGCGTCGCCCCGGTGATGTCGGCGGTGCGGCCGTAGTCGTAGGTGCGGCGGTAGAGCTGGAACCCGAAGGTGTACGGCTTGCCGAGGAACCACGGCTCCGAGAACGAGATCGCGGCCCGGTTGGAGCGGCCGCCGATCGCCAGCGACAGGCTCAGCGCCTCGCCGCGGCCGAAGAAGTTCTTCGTGCCGTAGCTCGCCGCGAAGAAGCCGCCCTCGAGCTCGCTGTAGCCGGCCCCGAGCTGGATCTCGTTGCGGTTCTGCTCCTCGCCCTGGACCCGGACGTCCACCTCGGCCTTGCCCGGCACCGGCTCGAGCGCCGGCTCCTCGCCGGGGACCCAGTAGCCGAGCTGCTGCAGCTTCTGCATCGAGCGGTCGAGCTGGACCTTGTTGAGCAGCTCGCCCTCGGCGACGTTCATCTCGCGCCGCAGCACCACGTCGTTGGTCGTCGTGTTGCCGCGGAACTCGATCCGGCGCAGCGCGTAGGCCTGGTCTTCCTCGATCTGGACGACCACGTCCGCGACCGGCTCCGCCCCCTCGTGCCGCTCGAAGCGGCGCGTGACCGCGGCGTAGACGTAGCCGCGCGTGCCGTAGAGGTTCTGGATCGCCTTGACGCCGGCCTCGAGCGCGGCGTCGGAGAGGATCCCGCCCTCGCGCATCGGCACGAACGGGCGCAGCGCCTCCTTCGGGAAGACGGTGTTCCCCTCGAACTTGACCTCGCCGAGGCGGTAGACCGGCCCTTCCTCGACCGGGACGGTCAGGTAGACCCACTTCTTCTGGCGGATGTCGAGCGCGTCCGCGCCGGCCGCGGCCGACGCCGGGGCCGCGGTAGCCGCGGGCGCCGCGGCCGCGGCCGGGGCCGCGGCGGCGGCCGCGCCGTCCTTCCCCGCGTCCCGCTTCGCCGCCTTCTCGGCCGCCTTGCGGGCCTTCCGCTCGGCCTTCTCGCGTTCCTTCTCGGCCCGCTTCTCGGCCTCCTGGCGCGCCTTCTCGGGATCGGCGGCGCGCACCTCGACCACCGGCGGCCGCACGTCCGCGTCGAGGTAGCCGCGGTCCTTGTAGTACTGGACGATGTTGTTGACGTCCTGCTGGTACTTCAGCGGGTGGTAGAGCGCCTTGGAGCTCCAGGGCCAGTACCAGCGGTAGTCGGCGATGAGCTTCAGCTGGTTGCGCAGGACCCGGTCCGAGAACGCCTCGTTGCCGACGAACTCCATGTCGCGGATCTTGGTCTTGCCGCCGGGCCGGATGACGAAGTGGACCGTCCGCGTGGACGGGCTCGTCTCCCGGACGTCGGCGCTGACGTGCGCGTCCATGTGCCCCTTCTGGGCCAGGACCTCCTTGATCAGGGTCTGCGCGCGCCAGATCTTCTTGCGGTCGAGCGGCGTGCCGACCGTCAGCTGGAAGTCGCGCTGCTTGTAGTAGTCCTCGATCTGCGTCTGCGTGACCGACTTCGCCTTGTCGTACGTGACCGCCGTCAGGGTCGGCCGTTCCCTGATGTCGACGACGAGGACCGCGCCCTGCGGCTCGCAGCGGCGCAGGAAGCGCAGGTCGGCGAAGTACCCCCGGGCCCAGAAGCGGAGGAACTCGCGGTGCAGCGCCGCGTCGTCCCAGCGGCTTCCGGGCTTGATCGCGAGGTCGAACTTGACCGCGTCGGCGCTCATCCGGGTGTTCCCCCGGACCTCGATCGCCTTGATCACGGCACAGGATTCCGGAGCGGCCCCCTGCGCCCGCGCGGGGGCGGGAGCGAGGAGGGCGCCGGCGAGCAGGACGAGGGTGAGCGCGTGAGAACGCCTTCGGGCCGCGGCCATGACGCGGGAGAGCCTATCTTGGATCGCCCCTCGCTGCACCTTCGTTCCGAGCCCGGATGCGGGGACCTCGCCGCGGCTCACCGCCCCTCCTGGGAACCGCGCCGGGACAGCATGTCGGACAGCTGCTGCTTCTGGCGCTCCTCGCGGCCCCGCGGCGCGGGCAGCTCGCGGTCGGTCCCCTCGTCCACGACGAACAGCGTCTCCTCCCCCGCCGCCCCGCGCAGGAGCTTGAAGCGGCCGTAGCGGACGCTCCACGCGGTCACCTCGCCCTCCGGCGACACGCGCTCCGCGAAGACGGGACCGGACCGCGGGTCGCGCGCGGGGGCCCCCGCGGCGACCACGTAGCGGGAGAGGTCCTCGCCCTCGGCGGGGCGGCTCCCCCGGATCCCGAGCAGCCCGAGCAGCGTGGGCGCGACGTCCACGAGCGAGCAGGGGCCCTCGATCCGCGTGCCGGCGCGGATCCCCGGGCCGGCCAGGAGCCACGGCACGCGCGTGGTCTCCTCGGCGAGGCTGAGCGGCGCGCCGAACCAGCGCCCCTCGTCGCCGAGCGGGGCGCCGTACTCCGCGACCACGACGACGATCGTGCGCTGCTTCTCGCCCCGGGCGCTGTCGACCGCGGCGAGCAGGTCCCGCACGCGGTCGTCCACCGCGCGCGCGGCGCGGACGTAACCGTACAGCCACTCCCGCAGCGGCCGCCCGAGGTCCTCCGGCGCGGCCCACGGCGGCGGGTCGGCGAGCCCACGCGCGGGGTCCGGCAGGCGGAGGCCGCCGATCGTCCGCACGTCCTCGGGGACCGGCGTCGGCCGCGGGCGTTGCGCGTCGGCGAGCTGGACCCACGCGAACCACGCGCCCCCCGGCAGCGCGCCGATCCAGTCCCGGAACGCGTCCACGGTCTCGGACGCGGGCCGCACGGTCCGCACGCGCGCGTGGAACAGGCGCGAGCCGAACGCCGTCCGGCGCAGCCAGTCCTCGAGCGAGGAGGGGTCGTCGTAGCGCTCGAACATCGGCGCGAGCCCGGTCTCCCGCGCGCCGAGCCGGCGCGTCGAGACGAACGCGGCCGTCCGGTAGCCGTGCGCGGCGAGGGTCAGGGGCAGCCCGTCGATCGCCTGCCGCAGCCGGCCGCCGGGGCCGCGCAGGCCGTGCGATCCCGGGTAGAGACCCGTCAGGAGCGAGGCCGCCGCGGCGGGCAGGTCCGTGGACGGGCTCTGCGCCTCGTCGAAGACGGCGCCCGTGCGCTCGAAGACCGACAGCGTCGGGGTCATCACGCCCGCCGCGGGGTGGTACGCCCCGACGGTCTCCGTGCGCAGGCCCGAGACCGAGACGACGAGCACGTTCGCGTGGCCGACGTCGTGGGCGGTGGCGTAGAGCGCGGGCGGCGCGAGCGCGACGATCGCGGCCGACCCGAGCACGAGCGCGAGCCCCACGGCGATCACCACGGCGACGCCCCAGCGCCCGCGCTGCGCGCGCAGCACGGCGGCCGGCAGCGCGAGGAACACGAGCAGCGCGGCCGGGATCACGGACGCGGCGACGAGCAGCAGGACCGTCGGCTCGCGGTCCGCGTCGCCGAGCGCCGGGGCCAGGAAGACGACGAGCGGGAGCAGCGCGAGCAGCGCCGCGGCGGTGCGGCGCCCCGCCTCGTAGCGGCCGGGCACGGCGCCGCGCGCGCGCGAACGCCGCGAGGGCGGCCCCGAGCCCCGCGCCCACGAGCCCGCCCACGAGCAGCCCGGTCCCGCCGGTGATCGCGGCCAGCGCGACGGACTCCCCCGGCAGCGGGAGCGGCGGCGGCGTCGCGGCCAGCACGCGCACGAGGTCCGTGATCGCGACGACCAGCCCCAGCCCGGCGCCGAGCAGCGCGCCGGCGCGCCCGGACGAGCCGATCGTGGCGGGCGCGTCGCGCGGCGGCAGCCCCTGCCGCGCGAGGAACTGGACGACGCGGCCCTCGAGGCCCGACGCGCGCGACCCGGCGAGCAGCCGGAGCGCGCCGAACAGGCAGCAGAACGTGAACGGGCCCGCGATCCGGCGCAGCCCGACGGGGTGCAGCGGCAGCTGGAGCTTCGTGCCCCCGGTGCCGAGGACGACGACGAGCGCGAGGCCCGCGACGGCGAGCCCCACGTTCGCGACGCGGGCGGCGAGCGAACGGGCCGTCACGGCGGCGGGCTGGCGGGCGGGAGCGGTGGCACGGCGGTTATTCTAAGGTCCATGTCGCACGCGCACGACGACCGCGGGAGCCCCCTCGACGCCGCGCTCGAGGACCTGTTCGCCGGGCTGGTCCGGCAGCAGGAGGGGCGCCTGTACCAGGCGGGGCGGCGGCTCGTCCCCGGGCTCTGCCTCGACGACCTGCTGAGCCCCGACGACGTGCCGGCCCTGCGGGCCGACCCGGAGTTCCTCTACGAGGACGGGCTCCTGGCCGGGCTGCTCGCGGCCCAGGCCGCCGTCCGCGCCTTCCTCGCGGACCGGCGGCGCGGCGGCGCGGCCGGGGGGCCTCCCCCCGGGTCCCCCCCGGGCGCGCCGGGTGGAGCCTTGTAAGATGTAAGGGCGCGCGCCCGCGGGGGCGCGCCCGTCCGTGGTCGCGGAGGATGCCGATGATCGTGAGCGTCTGCCCCGGGGCGGATCCCGAGGCGGTCCGCAGGGAACTGGTCGCGCGCGGCCTGTGGGTCACGCGGTTCGAGCCCGGGGCCGACGCCCCCGGGTCCGGCCCGCTGTTCCTCGTCAGGTCGTATTCCGGCGCGATCGTCCCCGCGGAGATCGAGCGCCTCCCCGGGGTCCTGGCGGTCGCGCGGACAGCGAGCGCGCACCCGCTCGTCGACGCGCACGGCCCCGCGGCCCGCTGCGGCGACCTGGACGTCGGCGCGGGGCGGCCGCCGGTCGTCATGGCCGGGCCCTGCAGCGTCGAGTCCGAGGACCAGATCCGGCGCGTCGCCGAGCGCGTCGCGCGCGCGGGCGTGCGCGTGCTCCGCGGCGGCGCGTACAAGCCGCGCACCTCGCCCTACGAGTTCCAGGGCCACGGCGAGCGCGCCCTGCGCTGGCTCGCGCGCGCCGCGCGCGAGCACGGCCTGCTCGTCGTCTCCGAGGCGCTCTCGGAGGCGTCCGCCCCGGCCGTCGCGGAGGCGGCCGACATCGTCCAGGTCGGCTCGCGCAACATGCACAACACGGCGCTGCTGCGCGCCGTCGGCGCGACGCGCCGGCCCGTGCTCGTCAAGCGCGGCATGGCGGCGACGGTCGAGGAGTGGCTGCTCGCCGGCGAGTACGCGCTGGCCGCCGGCGCGGCGGGCGTGGTCTTCTGCGAGCGCGGCATCCGCAGCTTCGACGACAGCACGCGCAACCTGCTCGACCTCTCCGCCGTCGCGCTGCTCGCGCACGTGCACCGCCTCCCGGTGGTCGTCGACCCGTCGCACGCGCTGGGGCGGCGGGACCTGATCGGGCCGATGAGCCGCGCCGCGCTCGCCGCGGGCGCGGCGGGGCTGCTCGTCGAGACGCACGACGAGCCCGGGCGCGCGCTGTCCGACGGGCCGCAGGCCCTGACCGCCGACGACCTCGAGACGCTGCTCGCGGGCCTCCCTGGAGCGGCCGGCGCCCCGTCCTTCGTGCCAGGCGCGAGGTGAACTCCGTTTCCGGGACCGGCGCCGCGCCGGGCAGCGGCGCGATGTTCGACCGCATCGCGGCGCGCTACGACGCGCTCAACCGGATCCTCTCGTTCGGGGTCGACCGGCGCTGGCGCCGGCGGACCGTCGCCGCGCTGCGCCTGCCGCCGGGGGCGCGCGTGCTCGACCTCGCGACCGGCACCGCCGACCTCGCGATCGCGATCGCCGGGGCGCACCCGGACGCGGAGGTCGTCGGCCTCGACCCGTCCGGCGCGATGCTCCGCGCGGGGCGGCGCAAGGTCGCCGCGCGCGGGCTCGCGGCGCGCGTGCAGCTCGACGGCGGCACGGCGGAGGTCCTGCCGTTCGCGGACGCGAGCTTCGACGCGGTCACGATCGCGTTCGGGATCCGCAACGTCCCCGACCGGCCCGCGGCGCTGCGCGAGATGGCGCGCGTGACGCGCCCCGGCGGGCGGGTGGCGGTGCTCGAACTGGCCGAGCCGCGCGGCCCGTGGCGCGCGCCCGCGCGCTTCTGGGTGCGCACCGCCGTGCCGGTGATCGGCGCGCTGCTCTCGGGCGCCTGGGAGTACCGCTACCTGCAGCGCTCGATCGCCGCGTTCCCCGCCCCGCCCGCGTTCGCGGCGGCGCTGCGCGAGGCGGGCCTCGACGTCGAGACCGTCCGCGAGATGACGTTCGGTTCGTGCTGCCTCTTCGTCGCCCGCCGCCCGGCAGCCGTGCGGGGGGCCGCGTGACGCCCGCCGCCGCCCGGGTCGAGGCCGCCGTGGACGCGCTCGCCGCGGCCGCCTCCGGCGCGCCCTCCGCGGCGATCGAGATCGCGGCGGTCGAGGCGCCGGTCGCGCCGCCCGAGCGCCTGCTGGGGGCGGATCCCGCCCTGCCCGCGCTGGTCTGGGCCGAGCCGGGCGGCGCCGCCTGCGCCGGCCTCGGCGAGGTCTGGCGCACCGAGCCGCGCGGCGCCGCGCGCTTCGCGGACGCGGAGCGCGAGGCGCGGCGCGTGCTCGGCGACGCCGCGTCCGCCCCGGGCGCCCCCGCCCCCGCGCTCTTCGGCGGCTTCGCCTTCGCGCCGGGAGGCGCCGACGCGCCGCGCTGGAACTCGTTCGGCGACGGGCAGCTGGTGCTGCCGCGCTGGCTCTACACCGTCGCGGACGGGCGGGCGACGCTCGCGCTCGCGCGCACGCGCGCCCTCGACCCGGTGCGGGTCGCGGCGCGCGCGCGGCACCTGCTGCGCGCGCTGACGAACCCCTCGCCGCTGCCGCCCGCGCCGCCGCCGCGCGTGGTCGAGCGGGTCGCCCGGGAGTCCTGGGCGGCGTCCGTGGACGCCGCACGGGCCGCGATCGCCGCGGGCGCGTTCGAGAAGGTCGTGCTGGCCCGCCGCACGCGGCTCGCGTTCGCGGCGCGGCCGGACGTCGTCGCGCTGCTCGCCCGCCTGCGGGAGCGTCACCCCGAGGCGCAGGTCTTCGCGTTCCGGCGCTGGGGAACGGTGTTCCTGGGCGCGTCCCCCGAGCTGCTCGTGCGCAAGCGCGGGCTCGCCGTGGAGGCCGAGGCGCTGGCCGGCACCGCGGCCCGCGAGGAGGCCGCGGCCGCGGACGACCCGCGCCGCGCCGCGCTCGAGGCCAGCGGCAAGGACCTCGAGGAGCACCGGCTGGTCGTGGACGCGATCCGCGAGGCGCTCGCCCCCTGCTGCGCCGAGCTGTCCGTCCCCGCCCGCCCCGGCGTGCGCGAGCTGCGCGACCTGTACCACCTGCACACGCCGATCCGCGGGCGGCTGCGCGAGGACGTGCCGCTGCTGCGGCTGGCCGGCGCGCTGCACCCGACGCCGGCGATGGGCGGTTGGCCGCGGGAGGCCGCGCTCGCGTGGCTCGCGCGCCACGAGGCGGAGCCGCGGGGCTGGTACACGGGACCCGTCGGGCGGCTCGGCCAGGACGGCGACGGCACCTTCGTGGTCGCGATCCGCGCGGCGCTGCTCGGCGGCGGCGAGGCGCTCGTCTACGCCGGCGCCGGGATCGTCGCCGCGTCGGACGCCGCGGTGGAGTACCACGAGACGAACGCGAAGGAACGCGCCATGCTCGCGGTCCTCGAGGCCGGCCCGCCGGCCGACCCGCCGGTCGGCCCGCCGGCCGGCGCGGCGGCCGAGCGGCCCGCCGGCGCGGACTGACGCGCGGACGCAAGGAGAGGACGGGTGCGCCCCGCCGACCTCAACACCCCGTGGGCGACGCTGCTGGTCGACCGCCTGGCCGCCGCCGGCGTCGCGCACGCGGCCGTCAGCCCGGGCTCGCGCTCGACGCCGCTCGCCCTCGCCTGCGCGCGCGAGCCGCGCCTGCGCACGGTCGTGCTGATCGACGAGCGCGCCGCGGCCTTCTACGCGCTGGGCGCCGCCCGCGCGACCGGCCGGCCCGCGCTGCTGGTCTGCACCTCCGGCACGGCGGCGGCCCACTACGCGCCGGCCGTGATCGAGGCGTCGCGCGCCGGCCTGCCGCTGGTCGTGCTGACGGCGGACCGGCCGCCCGAGCTGCAGCACCGCGACGCCGCGCAGACGGTCGACCAGGTCAAGCTGTTCGGCGCGCACGCGCGGCGCTACTTCGAGCTCGGGCTGCCGGACGAGGACCCGCGCGCGCTCGAGGGCCTGTGCGGCACCGCGGCGCTGGCGGTCGCGACGGCGCTCGCGCCCGCCGCCGGCCCCGTGCACCTCAACGCGTGGTTCCGCAAGCCGCTCGAGCCGGTCCCCGCGGACGGCCCCGCCGACGAGGGGTACCGCGCGGCGGTGGACGCCTGCCGCGCGCGCCCGCCGATCCGCCGCTTCGCCCCGCGCCGCGCGCCCGCGCCGGAGGCGATCGCGGAACTCGCCGCGCGCTGCCGCGCCGCGCGCCGCGGGCTGATCGTGTGCGGCCCCGCGCGGGCGGCCCCGCCCGGCCTGCGCCCCGCGCTCGAGCGCGCCGCGCTCGCGACCGGCTTCCCCGTCCTGGCCGAGGCGACGAGCCAGCTGCGGTTCCTCGGCGCCGCGCGCGGCGCCGCGCCGCGCTGCGACCTGTTCGACCCCGTGCTGCGCGCGGGCGCGTTCGTCGCCGCCCACGCGCCGGAGATCGTGATCCAGGTCGGCGGCCCCCCGGTGTCGAAGGGCTACGAGGGGCTCGCGTCCGGCGACCGCGCGCCCGAGCGCTGGGTCGTCACCGACCACGGCTGGAACGAGCCGTACAACCGCGCGGCCGGGATCGTCGCGGCGAACCCGGGGACGACGCTCGACGCGCTCGCCGACGCGCTGGCCCACGGCCCCGCACCCGCGCACGACTGGGCCGGGACCTGGCGCGAGGCCGGGGCCGCGGCCGCGCGGGCCCTCGACGAGCGGCTCGCGGCGGACCCGGCGGGCGCCGCCGAGGCGCGCGCCGTGCGCGCGGCCGTGGCGCGCGCCGGCGACGGCCTGCTGATGCTCGGCAACAGCCTGCCGGTGCGCGAGGCGGACCTGTTCTGCACGGGCGACGCCGCCGTCGACGGCGTGCTGTTCCAGCGCGGCGCGAACGGCATCGACGGCCTCGTCGCCGGGGCGGCGGGTGCCGCGGCCGCGAGCGGGCGCAGGGTCACGCTGCTGCTCGGCGACGTGAGCCTCGCGCACGACGCCGGCGGCCTCGCGGCCGCGCGCCACGCCGGCGCGCCGCTCGAGATCGTCGTGCTCGACAACGGCGGCGGGCGGCTGTTCGAGCTGCTGCCGGTCGCCGGCGCGCCCGGGCTGCGCGCGGACTTCGAGCGCCTGTTCCTCACGCCCCCCGCGCTGGACCTCGCCGCGCTGGCGCGCGCGTACGGCGTCGACTTCGTCGCGACCGGCGAGCCGGCCGACCTCGCGGCGCTGCCCGCGCCGGAGCCGGGACGCCCGCGGCTCGTCCGGGTCGTGCTCGACGGCGCGCGCACGCGCGCGTTCCACCGCGAGTACCTCGCCGCGGTCGCGGGCGCGCTCGCGTGAGCGCGCGCGTGAGCACGCGGCCCCCACGCGGATGAACGCGGAGCGCGTCACGCTCGCGGGCCTGCCGTTCCTGCGCTACGAGGCCGCGGGAGGCACAGGACGAGACGGACGAGACGAACGAGACGGACGAGACGAACGAGACGGACGAGGCGAACGAGACGGACGAGGCGGCCCCTACGTGCTGCTGCACGGCTTCACCGGGAGCGCCGCGTCGTGGGACGGCGTCGCCGCGGGCCTCGACGGGCCGGCCCTCGCGGCGTACCTGCCCGGCCACGACCCGCGCGTCCCCGCGACGGCGCCGTTCGAGGCGGCGGTGGACGCGCTCGCCGCGGCGCTCCGCGGCGCGTTCCCCGGGCCGCCGGTCCTCTGCGGCTACTCGCTCGGCGCGCGCGTCGCGCTCGGCGTCCTCGCCCGGCACCCGGGCGCGGCCCGGCGGGCGGTGCTCGTCGGCGCGCACCCCGGGCTGGCCGACCCGGCCGAGCGCGCCGCGCGCGCGGCCGAGGACGCCGCGCGCGCCCGCCGGCTGCGCGAGGACGGGCTCGCCGCGTTCCTCGCGGACTGGGAGCGGCACCCGCTGTTCGCCACGCAGGCCGCGCTGCCGGCCGCCGTGCGCGCCCGCCAGCGGGCGCTGCGCGCGGCGCACGACGCGGAGGGGCTCGCCGGCGCCCTCGCCACCCTCGGCCTCGCGGCGATGCCCGACTACGGCCCCGCGCTCCCCGGCATCGACGTCCCGGTCGCGCTCGTCGCGGGCGAGCACGACCCCAAGTTCCGGGCGCTCGCCGGGCGCATGGCGGGGCTCCTCCCGCGCGCCACGCTCCACGTCGTCCCCGGCGCGGGCCACAACGTGCCGCTCGAGGATCCCGCCGCGCTGGCCGCGATCCTGGTCCGTGCCTAGAATCGCGCTCTCCCCAAAAAGGACCGCACGCATGGCCAGCGCCGAGTTCCGCCCCGCGGCAGGCTTCGACTTCGAGGACGTGAAGTACGAGAAGAGCCCGCTCGGGATCGCGAAGATCACGATCAACCGCCCCGAGGTGCGCAACGCGTTCCGCCCGCTCACGATCCAGGAGCTGCAGCGCGCGTTCACCGACGCGCGCGACGACGACGGGATCGGGGTCGTCATCCTGGCCGGCGAGGGGCCCGACGCGTTCTGCTCCGGCGGCGACCAGCGCGTGCGCGGCCACGGCGGCTACGTCGGCGGCGACGGCGTGCCGCGCCTCAACGTGCTCGACCTGCAGCGCCAGATCCGCACGCTGCCGAAGCCGGTCATCGCGATGGTCGCCGGCTACGCGATCGGCGGCGGCCACGTGCTGCACCTCGTGTGCGACCTCTCGATCGCGGCCGAGAACGCGCGCTTCGGCCAGACCGGCCCCCGGGTCGGCAGCTTCGACGCCGGCTACGGCGCGTCGTACCTCGCGCGCGTGATCGGCCAGAAGCGCGCGCGCGAGGTCTGGTTCCTCTGCCGCCAGTACGACGCCCGGACGGCGTACGAGTGGGGCCTCGTCAACAAGGTCGTCCCGCTCGAGCGGCTCCTGGACGAGACGGTCGCGTGGTGCCGCGAGATCCTGCAGCACAGCCCGATCGCGCTGCGCATGCTCAAGGCCGGCCTCAACGCCGACTGCGACGGCCAGGCCGGGCTGCAGCAGCTCGCCGGGGACGCGACGCTGATCTACTACCTCACCGAGGAGGCGAAGGAGGGCAAGAACGCCTTCCTCGAGAAGCGGCGCCCCGACTTCGGGAAGTTCCGCCGGCTGCCGTGAGCGGCGTCGCCCCATGCGCCTGACGCCGCGGCCCACGACGGAGCGCGTGTTCGCGCTCGGGGCGCCGGTCGCCGGAGTCGGCGCGGGCGCCGTGCCGGGCGCAGGCGCGGGCGCCGTGCGGGTCGCCACGCCGGGCGCCGGGGCCGGCGGCGCGTGGCACGAGCGCACCACGCTCACGTTCACGCTGGCCAGCGTCACCGGCGCGCGCGGCACCGGGGAGGCCGCGCCGCTCCCCGGCTACTCGCCGGACACCCTCGACGAGGCGCGCGCGGCGCTCGCGCGCGTGCCGCCGCTCGAGCTCGACGGCTGCCTGCCGGTCCCGCCGCAGGTGCGCGCGCACCTGCAGGCGCTGGCGCTCCCCTCGCCCGCCGCCGCGTTCGCGGTCGAGACCGCGCTGCTCGACGCCGCCGCGCGCGCGGCGCGCGTCCCGGCCGCCGTGCTGCTGCGCGGGTCCTTCCCGCGCCACGCGATCGAGGCCAACGCGCTGCTCCCCTCCGGGCCGCCCGCCGACGTCGCCGCCGCGGCGCGCGCGCTCGCGGCCCGCGGCTACCGGACGTTCAAGGCGAAGGTCGGGCGGCCCGGCGCGTGGGAGGACGAGCTGGCCGCGCTGCGCGCCGTGCGCGCCGCGCTCGACCCGGGCGCGCGCCTGCGCGCGGACGCGAACGGCGCGTGGGCGCCCGACGAGGCGCGCGCGCGGCTGGCGGCGCTGGCGCCGCTGGGCCTCGAGTACGTCGAGCAGCCGGTCGCGCCGGAGGCGCTGCCGGAGTTCGCGGGCTCGCCCGTCCCGCTCGCGGCGGACGAGAGCCTGCGCGTGCCCGGCGCGTTCGAGAGGCTCCTCGCGGGGCGTGCCTGCCGGGTGGTCGTGCTCAAGCCGATGGTGCTCGGCGGCGCGCTGGCCTGCCTCGACCTCGCGCGGCGGGCGTCGCGGGCCGGGCTCTCCGTCGTCGTCACCGGCCTGCTCGACGGCCGCGTCGCGCAGGCCGCGACGGCGGCGCTCGCGCTCGCGCTCGACCCGCCCCCGCTCGCGTGCGGCCTGCATGGCGAGGCCGACCTTGGGCCGCGGCTCGCCGTGGACCCGTCGTGAACGCGTTCTCCATCTTCGCCGCCGCGCGCGAGGCGCCGCGCACCGTCGCGCTGCGCGGGCCGGGATTCGCGTGGACCTACGCGGAGCTCGCGGCGCGCGCGGACGCCGCGGCCGCGGTCCTGCGCGACGCGGGCGGGCCCGTTGACGCAGGCGGGGCGGGTGACGCAGGCGGGGCGGGTGACGCAGGCGGGGCCTCCCGCGTGCTGCTCACGCCGCGCGTCGATCCGGTCGCGCTGGTGCCGCTCTACGCCGCGCTCGCGCTCGGGCGCCCCGTCGTGCTCGCGCACCCGCGCCTGACGCCGGACGAGCGCGCGGCGCTCGCGGCGCTCTGCGCGCCCGTCGTCGACGCCGACGCGCTGTTCTCTCCCGCGCCCCCACGCGCTCTGCGCGCCCGTCGTCGACGCCGACGCGCTGTTCTCTCCCGCGCCCCCACCGCACCGTGGGGGCGGGGCTGTGCCCCGCCCGGGCGGGGCGGAGCCCCGCCCCCACAGGGCGGAGCCCCGCCCCCACACGGCGGAGTCGCGCCCCCACGGGGCGGAGCCCGATGCGGGCGGGGCGGAGCCCCGCCCCCACAGTGCGATGGCGATCGTGTTCACGTCCGGCAGCTCGGGCCGGGCCAAGGGGGTCGTGCTGTCGCGCGCGGCGTTCGCCGCGAGCGCCGCGGCCTCCGCGGTGCGGCTGGGCTGGCGCGACGACGACGCGTGGCTGCTCGCGCTGCCGCCCGCGCACGTCGGCGGCCTCTCGGTCCTGACGCGCTGCCTCGCCGCGCGCCGCACCGTCGTGCTCGAGCCGGCTCCGGGTACCGAGGGGCTCGAGCGCGGCCTCGCGGAGGCGACGCTGGCCTCGCTCGTGCCCGCGCAGCTGCACCGCCTGTTCGCCGAGCGGCCGTCGTGGCGCGCCCCCGCGCGGCTGCGCGCGGTTCTCCTCGGCGGCGCGGCCGCCCCGCCGCCGCTCGTCGAGGAGGCGCGGCGGCGCGGGATGCCGGTGCGCGAGACGTACGGCCTGACCGAGTGCGCCTCGCAGGTCGCGACCCAGGAGCCGGGGGATCCCCCCGGCCACGCGACGCTGCTGCCCGGCTTCGAGGCGCGCGTCGTGGACGGCGTGATCGAGCTGCGCGGACCCGCCCTGATGACGGGCTACCTGCCGACGGGCGGCGAGCCGTGGACCGCCGACGGCTGGCTGCGCACCGGCGACCGGGGCACGATCGATGCCGCGGGCCGGCTCGCGATCCTGGGCCGCGCCGACGACGTGATCGTGACCTCGGGCGAGAACGTCGACCCGCTCGAGGTCGAGGCGGCGCTGTCGCACGACCCCGAGGTCGCGGCGGCGCTCGTCTTCGGCGTGCCGGACCCGCGGCGCGGCGAGAGCGTCGCGGCGCTGCTGGTCCCCCGTCCCGGCCGGCCTCTCGACCCCGCGCGGGTCGCGGAGCGCCTCGCCGCGCGGCTGGCCGACTTCAAGCGCCCGCGGCGGTACGCCGTCGTCGCGGACCTGCCGCTCACCCCGTCCGGGAAGCCGGACCGCGGCGCCGCGCGCGGCGCCGCGGGTTCCGGCCTCTCGGAGTATCCTCGGCAGCGCGCCGGGACCGACCGGCGACAGGAGACCCCATGAGACTCGTCCGTGCCGCCGCCCTCGTCGCGGCGCTCTGCGCGCTGAGCGGTTTCGCGGCCGCCGACACCCTGATCGTGAAGAAGGTCCACTCCGACGGCCTGCCGAGCATGGGCCAGCCGGCCCAGGACGCCACGCAGACCACCTGGATCGGCGCCGACCGGATGCGGATGGACACCGGGACGAGCGCGCTCCTCGTCCGCCTCGACCAGAAGAAGCTGTACGTGCTCAACGGCGACGCGAAGAAGGCGTTCGTGGTCGACCTGCCGATCGACTTCAAGAAGCTCGTGACCGCCGAGCAGGCGCCGATCCTGGAGCAGATGCAGGGGATGAAGCTCAAGGTCACCGTGACCCCGAGCGAGGAGAAGAAGAAGATCCTCACCTTCGACGCCCGGCGCTACGACGTGCTGATCGAAAACCCGATGGGCGTCCGGACCGAGATCAAGATCTGGGCCACGAAGGACGTCAAGGTCGACCTCGCCACGCTGCGGGCGCTGCTGGAGCCGCTGCAGGGACTGAGCCCGATGACCCCCGACCTCGCCGCGGAGATGAAGAAGATCGACGGCGTGCAGCTGGCCAGCGAGACCGTCTCCACCGTGATGGGGAACACGACGAAGATGACCGAGGAGCTGGTCTCGCTCGAGCAGCAGAAGGCCGCGCCCGCGGGCACCTACGATATTCCGGCGGGCTACGCCGTCGAGCCGTTCAACCTGATGACCTCGATGACCCCCAAGATGTGACGCGGACGGCTCGCGGGCGTCACGGACGGCGCGCCGCCGTCGCGGACGGCTCGCGGGCGTCGCGGCCGGGTCACTCCGAGAGGCGGCGGCGGACCGCGTCCTCGTCGATGTCCTCGGCGTCCCAGCGCACCCGCCCCTCCATGCCCGCGGCGACCGTGAGCACCTCGCCGGTGACGTTGCGCGACGCCGCGGGGGACGCGAGCACCACGACGGCGCGCGCGACGTCCTCGGGGCGGGAGAGCTGCCGCAGCGGGCTGGTGCGCAGCGCGAAGGCGATCGCGCCGGGCACGGCCAGCGTGGGCTTCGCCATCTCGGTGACCGTCCACCCCGGCTCGACCATGTTGACCCGCCCGTGCGGGTCGAGCCCGACGATCTCGTTCTTCAGCGTGCGCACGAGCCCGTGCAGGCCGGCCTTGCTGACGGCGTAGTCCACGTGGCCGCGCTCGCCGAAGCGGCCGGCCGTCGAGCCGACGAACGTGAGCGACGCGCCCGTGCCGTCGGCGCGCGGGCCGAGCCGCGCGAGGCTGCGCAGGAACGCGCGCGCCGTCCAGACCGAGCCGAGCAGGTTGACCTCGATCGTGCGCCGCAGCCGGTCCTCGGGCATCCGCTCGAGCGTGACGTCCTCGGGCGGCCAGATGCCCGCGTTCGCGACGACCGCGTCGACCCGGCCGAAGCGCGCCTCGGCGCGGTCGAAGACGTCGTCCATCTCGTCCGGCCGGGTGACGTCCCCGGGCAGCGCCAGCGCGCGGTCGCGCCACGGGCAGGACGCGAGCCGCTCCACGAGCCCGCGGTAGCTGCTGCGCGCGTGGAGGACGACGTTGGCGCCCTCGGCCGCGAACGCCTCCGCCACCGCCGCGCCGATCCCGCCGCCCGCGCCCGTGACGAGCGCCGTCAGCCCCGCCAGTCCCATGTCCATGACGCCATGGTACCCGCAAGCGGGACGCGACGAGGAGCGGGACGGGTGCGGGACGGGGGCGGGACGGGTGCGGGACCGCCGCGTCCGTGCGCTCAGTACTGGACGAGCGAGCCCTCGCGCTTGGCGCGCCGCACCGCGACGCGCGCGCCGAGGACGCCGATCGGCACCAGCACGAGCGCGAAGCCCGCCAGCGCCGCGAGGTCGGGCAGCAGCTCGCGGAACGAGCGCCCCTGCAGGAGCGCGCCCCGCACCGCGCCGACCGCGTAGGTGACGGGGATCAGCTTGGAGACCCAGCGCACCGGCTCGGGCATCGTCGAGACCGGGATGAGGACGTTGCCGAACAGCAGCGAGGCCATCGAGATCACGAAGTCGATCGGGTTCCCGCGCTTGAAGTAGAGCACGAACGCCGCGGACAGGATCCCGATCCCGGACAGCGCCAGCACGCTGAACACGAACGCCGCCAGCGCGCCGAGGATCGACCCGACGTTCAGCTGCACCCCGAAGACGACGATCCCGAACAGCAGGTACATCCCCGCCTGGATCGCGGCCATCGTGTAGCTCCACGTCGACCCGGCGAGCACGATGTGCGCGAGGCGCGTCGGCGTGACCAGCATCACCTCGAGCGTCCCCGTCGTCTGCTCGCCGCGGATCTGGGCGCCGTACGAACTCTGGGCGACGTCGATGAAGCGGCTGACCATCAGCCCGACGAGCGTGAAGCTGTAGTAGTCCAGCCCGCCGAGCGTGGACCGCAGCTGGTCCGCCGAGCTGACCGCGCCGACGAAGCGCGCCATGAACCACCACAGCGTGGCGGACACGAACAGCCCCAGGAACGAGAGCGCGAACGCGAGCCGGTAGGACAGCTCGGTCTGGAAGTCGCGCACGAGGAACGCCCAGGCGGCGCGCAGGAAGCCCATCAGCGCCCCCCCCGCACGGCGCGCAGGACGTTCATCACGCGTCCGCCAGCACGAGCCGCCGGAACACCGCCTCGAGGTCCGGCTCCTCCGGCGCGCACGCCAGCACGCGCGCGCCGCGGGCGCGCAGCTCGGCGAGCAGGTCGTCCAGCCCGTCGTCGCGCGTGAGCCGGACCGTCAGCTCCGCCGCGCCGCCCGGCGCGGCCGAGGCGCCGCCGGCGTCGCCGGCGACGGGGGCCGTTTCCAGCACCGTGCCCGCGGCGAGGGGCGCGCCCGCCGCGCCGGCCCACGGGCCGACCCGCAGCCGGTAGACCACGCCGCCCAGCCCGCGGCGGCGCAGCTCGGCCGGCGGGCCGTCCGCGCGCACGGTGCCCTTCGCGATCACGACCACCCGGTCGCACAGCGTCTCGGCCTCGCGCAGGTTGTGGGTCGCGATCAGCATCGTCTTGCCGAGCCGCGCGTGCAGCTCGTGGCGGATCCAGTCCCGCTGCTCCGCGGCGCTCACCGGGTCGAGGCTGCGCGTCGGCTCGTCCATCAGCAGCACCTCCGGGTCCGCGAGCAGCGCCCGCGCGATCGCGAGCCGCTGTCGCATCCCGGAGGAGAAGTCGGCGAAGCGGCGGTCGGCGTCCCCGGCCAGGTTCACCCGCAGGAGCAGCTCGGCCGTCCGCGCGGAGAGGGCGGCGCCGGACAGCCCGTGCAGCCGCCCGAAGAAGTGCAGGTTCTCGCGCGCGGTCAGGCGCCAGTAGAACGAGCGCTCCTCGCCGTGCACGAGGCCGAGCACGTGCGGCAGGCCCGCGCTGCCGACCGGGACGCCGAGCACGGACGCGCGCCCCGCGTCCGGCAAGACCAGCCCGCAGAGCACCTTGAGCAGGGTCGTCTTGCCGGCCCCGTTGGGCCCGAGGAGCCCGACCAGCTCGCCGCGCCGCGCATGGAAGCTGACGCCGCGCAGCGCCGGGACCCGCTCGACGCGGGCGAACGGCGCGCGGACGAGTTCGCGCAGGGGCCTCTTGCGCGGAAAACTTTTTTCCACCCGCTCCACGACGACGGCCGGAGCGTTGGTGGTGCTGCGATCGAGGGCCGCGGCGGCAGTCACAGGGCGACAGGATACAGGGACGATATTGACCGGTCGAGCCGCCTCGACTACGATCACGCCCGGGCTGGTGAGGTTCCTCCTCACGGGTCTCCAACCCGGTGGCCTTTCAGGCCTTTTTCGAAACTCAGGCTTGACGCACACTTGGGCGGGCGGGCCCGGACTCGCGCCGGGCGGCCTCGCGCGAAGCGTGCTGCGCCGAGGGCACTGTTGCTGGACGCCGTCGTCGTCATCCCGGCCCGCTGGGCCTCGTCGCGTTTCCCGGGCAAGGTTCTCGCCCCGTTGGGTCGTCGCCCCCTCGTGTTGCGGGTGTGCGACCTCGCGGCGCGGGCGCGCCGGGCGCGCGAGGTCGTCGTCGCCAGCGACGACGCGCGGGTGCTCGACGCCGTGCGCGCCGCGGGTTTCCGCGCCGAGCCGACCCGCGCCGACCACGCGAGCGGGACCGACCGCATCGCCGAGGTCCTCCCGCGCCTGGCCGGCGCCCAGGTCGTCGTCGGGCTGCAGGCCGACGAGCCGTTCCTCGCGCCGCACGACGTCGACGCGCTGATCTCCGCCTTCGAGGGGCCTTCGCCCCCCGACCTCGCGACGCTCTGCGCGCCGCTGCCCGGGCGCGAGGCCTGGCTCGACCCGAACGCCGTGAAGGTCGTGCGCGACGCCGCGGGCCGCGCGCTCTACTTCTCGCGCTCGCCGCTCCCTTACCTGCGCCCGCCGCAGGGCGCGCTCCCCTTCCCGCCCGCCGGGGACCCGCCCGCCGCGGCGCGGCTGCACGTCGGCGTGTACGCCTGGCGCGCCGCGGCGCTGGCGGACTTCGCGCGGCTCCCCGTGTCGCCGCTCGAGCGCGCCGAAGGGCTCGAGCAGCTCCGCGCGCTCGAGGCCGGCTGGTCGATCCACGTCCTCGACGCCCGCGGGACCCCGTCCGGCCCCGCCTTCGGCATCGACACTCCGGAAGATCTCGCGCGCGCCGAAGAGCGGCTCGCGACCGAGCGTGCCCATGAACCGACCTGACGAGACGCGCTACATCTTCATCACCGGGGGCGTCGCCTCCTCGCTCGGCAAGGGCCTCGCCGCCGCCTCGATCGGCCGGCTGCTCGAGTCGCGCGACTTCAAGGTGACGATCCAGAAGCTCGACCCCTACATCAACGTCGACCCCGGGACGATGAACCCGTTCCAGCACGGCGAGGTCTTCGTGACCGAGGACGGGGCCGAGACCGACCTCGACCTCGGCCACTACGAGCGCTTCACCTCGGTGACCGCGAACCGGTCCAACAACTACACGACGGGCCGGATCTACAACCAGGTCATCGAGCGCGAGCGGCGCGGGGACTACCTCGGCGCGACCGTGCAGGTGATCCCGCACATCACCGACGAGATCAAGCGCGCCATCCGCGACCTCGCGAACGGGCACGACATCCAGCTGGTCGAGATCGGCGGCACGGTCGGCGACATCGAGTCGCTGCCGTTCCTCGAGGCGATCCGCCAGTTCCGGCTCGAGGTGGGGCCGCGCCGCGCGATCTTCGTCCACCTGACGCTCGTGCCCTGGATCGGCGCCTCCGGCGAGCTGAAGACCAAGCCCACGCAGCACTCGGTGCGCGAGCTGCGCGCGATCGGCATCCAGCCGGACATCCTGCTCTGCCGCTGCGACCGCCCGCTGCCGCAGGAGGTCAAGCGCAAGATCGCGCTGTTCTGCAACGTCAGCGAGGACCAGGTCATCGCCGCGCTCGACGTGGACAACATCTACAAGGTTCCGCTCGCCTACGCCCAGGAGGGGATCGACGAGATCATCTCGAAGCTGCTCGACCTGCCGTTCCGCCGCCGGGACATCTCGAAGTGGCAGGCGATGGTCGACCAGATGATCCACCCCAAGGGGTCGGTCACGATCGGGATGGTCGGCAAGTACGTCTCGTACGAGGACTCGTACAAGTCGCTCAACGAGGCGCTGCGCCACGGCGGGATCCCGCACGGCGTCAAGGTCGACCTGAAGTTCGTCGAGTCCGAGAAGATGGAGCACGGCGAGATCGACGCACAGCTCGAGGAGTTCGACGGGCTGCTCGTGCCGGGCGGCTTCGGCTCGCGCGGCGTCGAGGGCATGATCCGCACGATCGGCCGCGCCCGCGAGCTGAAGATCCCGTTCTTCGGGATCTGCCTCGGCCTGCAGTGCGCGGTGATCGAGACGGCGCGCTCGCTGGCCGGCCTGCGGCTGGCGCACTCGACGGAGTTCGCCGGCGACACGCCGCACAAGGTGATCGACTACATGCCGGACCAGCGCAACCTGACGGCCAAGGGCGGCACGATGCGCCTCGGCGCCTACGCCTGCCGGATCACGCCGGGCACGCTCGCGCACCACCTGTACGGCAAGTCGGAGATCACCGAGCGCCACCGCCACCGCTACGAGGTCAACAACGAGTACCTCGAGCAGCTGCGCGGCACGGGGATGGTGCTCTCCGGCGTCAACCCCGAGGCCAACCTCGTCGAGATCGTCGAGCGCCCGGACCACCCGTTCTTCATCGCCTGCCAGTTCCACCCCGAGTTCAAGAGCCGGCCGCTCGCGCCGCACCCGCTGTTCTCCGGCTTCATCGGGGCCGCCTGGCGGCGCAAGCAGGGACGCGCGTGAGCGAGCCCGTCCCCGGCCCGGTGACGCCGGTGCCGGCCGTCGAGATCGCGCCGGGCGTCGCGATCGGCGGCGCGGGGCCGCTCTGCGTCATCGCGGGCACGTGCGTCGTCGAGAGCCGCGCCTCGGCGCTCGAGCACGCGCGGGCGATCGCGCGGGTGGCGCGCGACACGGGCCTCCCGGCCGTCTTCAAGGCGTCGTACGACAAGGCGAACCGCACCTCGCTCGAGGCGTTCCGCGGGCCCGGCCTGGACGAGGGGCTCGCGATCCTCGCGGAGGCGCGCGCCGCGACGGGCCTGCCGGTCCTCTCCGACGTCCACACGCCGGAGCAGTGCGCGCGCGCCGCCGAGGTCCTCGACGTCCTGCAGATCCCGGCGTTCCTCTGCCGCCAGACCGACCTGCTGCTCGCGGCGGCCGCGACCGGCCGCGTGGTGAACGTGAAGAAGGGCCAGTTCCTGGCGCCGTGGGACATGGTCCACGTCGCCGGCAAGCTGCGCGGCGGCGGCGCGCGGGGCACGCTCCTGACCGAGCGCGGCGCGTCCTTCGGCTACAACACGCTGGTCGTGGACATGCGCTCGATCCCCGTGATGCGCCGGCTCGGCGTGCCGGTGATCTTCGACGCGACCCACTCGGTGCAGCGGCCCGGCGGGCTCGGCGGCGCGTCCGGTGGCGACCCCGAGTTCATCCCCACGCTCGCCCGCGCGGCCGTCGCGGCGGGCGCCGACGGGGTCTTCTTCGAGGTCCACCGCGACCCCGCGCAGGCGCTCTCCGACGGGCCGAACGCGCTGCGCCTCGAGCTGCTCGAGCCGCTCCTCGTCCAGCTCGCGGCGCTGCACCGCCTCGTCCGGGGGGCGACGCCGTGACCGCGGAGGCGGCGCCGTGACCGGGCGGGAAGCGATCGCGGAGGCGGCGCCGTGACCGAGCGGGAGACGATCGACGCGGGGCGCCGCGTCCTGCGCGCGGAGGCGGGGGCGCTCGTCGACCTCGCGCGCCGGCTCGGGCCGGCGTTCGCGCAGGCCGTCTCCCTGCTCGCCGAGACGACCGGCCGCGTCGTGCTCACCGGGATGGGCAAGAGCGGCCTCGTCGCGCGCAAGATCGCGGCGACGCTCGCCTCGACCGGCACGCCCTCGCTCTACCTGCACCCCGCCGAGGCGCTGCACGGCGACCTCGGGATGATCGTCGCCGGCGACGTCGTCCTCGCGCTCTCGCACAGCGGCGAGACGGCCGAGCTGATCCAGCTGCTCGACACCATCCGCCGGCTCGGCGCGAAGATCGTCGTGCTCACCGGCAAGCTCGGCTCGACGCTCGGCCGCGAGGCCGACGTCCTGCTCGACACCTCGGTCACCGAGGAAGGCTGCCCGCTCAACCTCGCGCCGATGGCGAGCACGACGGCGGCGCTCGCCCTCGGCGACGCGCTCGCCGCCGCCCTGATGGAGCGCAAGGGCTTCTCCGAGGAGGACTTCGCGCGGCTGCACCCGGGCGGCCGGCTGGGCCGCCGGCTGGCGCGCGTCGAGCAGTTCATGCACACCGGCGACGCCGTCCCGCGCGTCGCGCCCGACGCGCCGATGCGCGACGTCGTGATGGAGATGAGCCGCAAGCGGCTCGGCTGCACGACCGTGGTCGACGACGCGGGGCGCCTGCTCGGGATCATCACCGACGGCGACCTGCGGCGCCTGATGCAGCGCGAGGGCGACCCGCTCGGCCACCGCGCGCGCACCGTCATGACCGCGCACCCGGCGACGATCGCCCCCGGGACGCTCGCCGGCGCGGCGCTGAAGATCATGGAAGACCGCAAGATCACGATGCTGCCGGTGGTCGCGGACGACGGCGCCCTCGCGGGCCTCGTGCAGATCCACGACCTCTGGGGCACGCAGCTCTTCTGATGCCGGCGCCGGGCGTCTTCCCCCTGCCGTTCCCCGTGGACCGCGCGCGCCCTGATGCCGGCGCCGGGCGTCTTCCCCCTGCCGTTCCCCGTGGACCGCGCGCGCCGCGTGCAGGTCCTCCTGCTCGACTCGGACGGCACGCTGACCGACGGCGGCCTGTACTACGACGAGGCCGGCGCGGTGACCGTGCGCTTCGACGTCAGGGACGGGCTGGGCATCGTCCGCGCGCGCAGCGCCGGCCTCGCGGTCGGCGTCGTGTCGGCGCGCAACACGCCGCAGGTGCGCCGCCGCGCGGTGGACCTCGGGATGGAGGAGATCCACGTCGGCGTCGGGGACAAGGCGGCCGTCGTCGAGGACGTGCTCGCGCGCCGCGGGCTGCCGCGCGAGGCGTGCTGCTACGTCGGCGACGACCTCGTCGACCTCGCGCCGATGGCGTCCTGCGGCTTCCCCGTCGCGGTCGCCGACGCGATCCCCGAGGTCCGCGAGGCCGCGGCCTGGGTCACCACCCGCCCGGGCGGCCGCGGCGCGATCCGCGAACTGATCGACCTGATCCTCGCCGCCCGCACCCCCCTCGACCGTTAGGAGCGGCGCCTCGCGCGCCGCGACCCGCAGGGGCGGCGCCTCGATCCGTAGGGGCGGCGCCTCGCGCGCCGGAGGCGCGCGATGGTCCGCCCTCCCTGCCCGCCGGAGGGCGCCCCTCCGCGTCCACGGTCACTTGCCGGACGAATTCCCCGGACACGAGCGAACGCCCGCTCGAGCGGCCGGCGCCGCGTGACGCGCGGCGCCTCGGAAGGAACGACGCAGGCCTGGATGGCGCCCCGCGCGGCGACCATGCGCGTCGGTGACGCGTCTACGGCGCCTTGCAGCGCCCCGGACATCGTCCGGCAAGTGACCGCGAGCCGCGGGGGCTCCGAGAGACGAACCGCTCAGTCGACCTGGGCGAGCGCGTCCTCGATCGCGGCGAGCCGGGCCGGCTCGAGCAGGGTGCGCACGAGCGCGATCTCCTGCGTGATCAGCGCGTCCAGCGCCGCGGCGGGGTCGCCGCCCCAGGCCGTGACGGCACGCGCGAGCTGCTCGGTGTCGTACACGCCGTTCTTGTCGGGCACGAGCCCCTCGAACGGCACCGCGTGCGGGCCGAGCCGCCGCTGGCAGGTCTGGATGAAGTTGCGCACCCCCGCGCCGATCTCGCGGCGCAGGCCCTCGTACACGACCCGGTGCCGGCGGTTGAAGCGCGTCACCTGCTCCAGCACGGCGGACGTGATCGGCGCCGGCAGCGGCGCCCCGCCGTCGGCGGCGCGCGCGGGCTCCGGTGCGGAGAACGGCTCGGGCTCCGGCTCGGGCTCGGGTTCGGGCTCGAGCGCGACCGGCTCCGGCTCGGGCTCGGGTTCGGTTTCGAGCGCGACCGGCTCGGCCTCGGGTTCGGGTTCGGTTTCGAGCGCGACCGGCTCGACCTCGACGGCGAAGGGCTGCGGCTCGGGTTCGACCGCGACCGCGACCGGCTCCGGCTCGGGTTCGAACGCCACGCCGACGGCCTGCGGCTCCGGCTCGGGTTCGAGCGCGACCACGACCGGCGGAGGAGGCGTCTCCGGCTCCGGTTCCGGCTCCGGTTCCGGCTCCACGTCGAGCACGTACCCGGTGTCCGACTCCGGCTCGGGGACGACCTCGATCGGCAGGGCGCGGAGGTCCACGCTCGGCTCGTTCTCGAGTTCGTCCTGCGGCGCGTCGGCGAGTTCGAAGGCGGGCGCAGGCGACGCCTGCGGCGGCGGCGGGCCCTGGGCCGCGAGCGCGGCCGCGGGCGCGGCCCCGTCCGGCACGACGTCGAGCTGCAGGCGCAGCGTGGCGCCCGGGTCTTCCGCCGGGATCGCCGGCTCCAGGAGGTCGAGCACCGCCTCGTCGCGGGTCCGCTCGCGCGCGGCGTCCCGGACCTCCGGCGTGACGACGTCGACCTGCCACGGGATGGGGTCGTCCGCCGACGTCAGGCCGGCGGCGTCCGCCGACGTCAGGTCGGCGTCCTCCGGCGACGTCAGGTTCCGGTCGTCCGGTCCGGCCGCGCCGTCCCGCCCGGCCGGCGCGAACAGCTCCGGCGCGAGGTCGGCGGCGCTCGCGGGCACGGCCGGTTCGGTGGCGCTCGCCGGCCCAACGAGGTCGGCCGGGTCCGCGGGCGAGCCCGCGGCGGCGATCGCGAGGGTCGGCTCGCCCTGCGCGGCGCCGGCGACGTCGCGCTCGCAGACCCGCACGCGCGTCAGGCCGCACAGCCAGCGGCAGACGTCGAAGTCCGCCTCGGGGCGCGACGCCAGGATCTCGGCCAGCGTGCGGTCGCGGCCGAGCGCCGAGACCAGCTCCCAGATGCCGGGCCGCAGGCTCATCCGGTCGAGCCGCGAGAGGTACTCGGGGCGCAGCCGGTACACGGTGTCGAGCGTCCCGACCTCGCGCCAGATCCGCTCGCACGCGTCCAGCGACTCGTAGGTCGCCATGACGACGTCCTCGACGCCGCGCTGGAGGACGATCGACTCGTCGACCGTCTCGCCCTCGTCCAGCTCGTACTCGCCGTCGTCGAGCAGCACCAGGCGCCGCACGACCTCGAGCACCTGCTCGCGCACGAAGCGCTTCAGGTCCTGGAAGTCGAGCGCGCCCTGCTCCGCGAGGATCGTCCCGAACCGCTTGCCGGACGCGAGCCGGCGCGCGGCCTCGTCGCGGTCCCGGTCGGAGATGATCCCGCGCCGCAGCAGGTGCGCGGCCAGCGACAGCTCGCTGTCGTTGGTGCGCGCGAAATCCACGAGGCCGTCGCGCAGGAAGATCGCCGCCTCGCGCCCCTCGCGGTAGACCCGCACGGCGCCCGTGAAGCGCCTGTCCCCGAGGTCCAGCAGCAGCTCGGGCAGCCCGCCGCGGTCCGCGACGAAGCCCTCGCTGCCGTCGCTGGCGAGCGTCGCCGCGCGCGGGTCGGCGCGGCGCACGAGGCCGAGGATCGAGAGCGCCCAGAGCGAGCGGAACACGACCTCCGACGGCGCGAAGACCTCGGCGCAGAGCCGGTCCACCCGCCGCGGGCGGCGCAGCTCGTCGAGGATCGCGCGCTCGGTCATGCCGAGCCCGGCGGCCGTCGCCGCGGCGCGCGGCACGGCCTCGAACACGGCGCGCGGGCCGCCGACGGCGCGGCGCACGCGGCCGCCGTCGCGCACGCGGCGCACGCCGGCGAGGATCAGCTCCTCGGTGGGGATGTCGAGCGTGATCGACTCGTCGGTCGCGAGCCCGGCGCGGCTGACGTGCCACTGCCCCTCGGACCACGGGAACACCGACAGCGCGATCTCGCGCACCTGGTCGAGCACCGCGCGCACCAGCGCGGGCGGCTCGATCAGGTGGCGGCCGATCAGGATCTGCCCGAGCCGGCGGCCGCGGACGACCTCGACCCCCGCCTCGAGCAGCGGCTGCAGCTCGACCTCGCCGCGCCGGAAGAGGAACGGGCCGAGCCGGTCCTCCGGGTCCGTGGACGCCGCGAAGACGACGCGGCCCTCCCGGAAGTAAAGGACCTTGCGGGTCTCCCCGCGCTCGAGCAGCAGGGCCCCGTCGTGCCGCGCCAGGTGCAGGTCGCGGACGAGTTCCGGGACCGAGGCGCCTTCGAGGCGCCCCTCGGCCGGGACGGGGCTGGGCCCCGCGGTGGTGACGCCGACGCCGCTCATGTCGGGCGCGATCTCTACCCCTCTCACGTCCTGAAATCTAGGGCATCGCGGCGGGCGAAACCATCCGCCGCCCGCCGCCCCCCTGCCGCCGGCCGCCGCCGCCCTGCCGCCGGCCGCCGCCGCCACGCCGCCGGCCACCGCC
>JADHED010000941.1_pt1 | contig 27967 bp, 24 predicted proteins | sample 8952041 | NCBI WGS metagenome assembly JADHED01 (sample SAMN16124423, study PRJNA663239) | bioreactor sludge metagenome | isolation source: sludge (control) | place: India:Bengaluru | collected 2018-09-08
AAATTCGATCTGGTGCACCTTGCCTTCGCGGCGCACGGTCAGGCGCAGCCATTTGCTCAAAGCGTTCACGCAGCTCACGCCCACGCCGTGCAGGCCGCCGGAGACTTTGTAGCTGTTCTGGTTGAACTTGCCGCCCGCGTGCAGTTCGGTCAGTGCGATCTCGGCAGCACTGCGCTTGGGCTCGTGCTTGTCGTCCATCTTCACGCCGGTAGGGATGCCGCGGCCGTTGTCGGTCACGCTGATGGAGTTGTCGGTGTGGATGGTGACGACGATGTCGTCGCAGTGGCCGGCCAGGGCTTCGTCGATGGAGTTGTCCACCACCTCGAACACCAGATGGTGCAGGCCGGTGCCGTCGCTCGTGTCGCCGATGTACATGCCGGGGCGCTTGCGCACGGCCTCCAGGCCTTCGAGGATGGTGATGGCGCCTTCGCCATAGCTTTCGCTGGCGCCGGCCTGGTTGGTGTCGATCTTGTTGACGGTGGGCTCCACATGGCCGGAGACGCCGGAGGATTCGGGCTCGGAGGGAATGTTGTTGTCAACGGTCATGGTGGGCCTTGGGATCCGTGGAAACCGGGGTTTCCAATATGTTCAATGGTCTAATTGGGCGCAAGCGCATATTGAATATGCGCTTGCAGCTATCAATAAAGTAGCGTTCGCGGTGTGGCGCTGCGACTGTGGTGCACGGCGGGTGTCACGCAGCCTCAGATGCGCATGGGCATCACGACGTACTTGAAGCTGTCGTTGTCGGGGATGGTCAGCAGCGCAGAGCTGTTGCCGTCCGAAAGCTCCATCTTCACCATGTCCTGGCCCATGTTGGCCAGAGCATCGATGAGGTAGGTCACGTTGAAGCCGATCTCGATGGTGTCGCCACCGTAGTCGATGTCGAGCTCGTCCACGGCCTCTTCCTGCTCGGCGTTGTTCGATGCCACGCGCAGGGTGCCGGGCTCCAGGTTCAGGCGCACGCCCTTGAACTTGTCGCTGGTCATGATGGCCGTGCGCTGCAGGCTGGCCAGCAGCGGGGCGCGGCCCAGCGTGACGCTGTTCTTGTGGTTCTTGGGGATCACGCGGTTGTAGTCGGGGAACTTGCCCTCGACCAGCTTGGTGACGAACTCCATGCCGCCAAACGTGAACTTGGCCTGGTTGTTGGCGAACTGCATTTCGATGTGCGGCTGGTTCTCGCCACCCGCGTCACTCAACAGGCGCTGCAGCTCGATCACGGTCTTGCGAGGCAGGATGACTTCCTGCTTGGGCACTTCCACATCCAGCATGGCGCTGGCAAAGGCCAGGCGGTGGCCGTCGGTGGCGACGAGGCTCAGTGTCTTGCCCTCGGCCACGAACAGGATGCCGTTCAGGTAGTAGCGGATGTCCTGTACGGCCATCGCAAACGACACCTGGCCCAGCAGGTCCTTGAGAGTCTTTTGTGGCACGGCAAACACGGGGCCAAAGGCGGCGGATTCCTGCACCAGCGGGAAGTCTTCAGCAGGCAGGCTTTGCAGCGTGAAGCGGCTCTTGCCGCCCTTCAAGATCAGCTTGGACTGGCTCGACTCCAGGCTCACGGTCTGGTCACCGGGCATGGTCTTCAAGATGTCGATGAGCTTGCGTGCGCCCACGGTGGTGGTGAAGTCGCCGGTGTCGCCACCCAGTTCGGCCGTGGTGCGGATCTGGATTTCGAGGTCGCTGGTCGTCAGCTGCAGGGCATTGCCCGTCTTGCGGATCAGCACATTGGCCAGGATGGGCAGCGTGTGGCGGCGCTCCACGATGCCAGCCACGGACTGCAGAACCGCGAGAACCTTGTCTTGTGTTGCCTTCAGGACGATCATGTCATCAACCTCTTGTGGATTTTCTAAACCGGTGCGTCGGCAGCGGCACGGGTGGTGCCCCCCCCTGCTGCCCAATCCGTCATTTTGCCCTGTAAGCGGCTGTTCGCCTTCTTGGGTGCGCAATGAACAAGTTCTTACAGACACCCGCCTCAGGGAGTGCATCGGGCATCAGCCTTTCAGCGTCTGCTCCAGCACGTGCAGCTGCTGGTTCAGCTCGGTCAGCTGCTGGCGCTCGCCCGCAATCTTGCGCACGGCATGCAAGACGGTGGTGTGGTCGCGCCCGCCAAACAATTCTCCGATCTCGGGAAGGCTCTTTTGCGTCAGCTCCTTGGCCAGGTACATCGCAATCTGGCGCGGGCGGGCAATGCTGGCCGGGCGCTTCTTGCTGTACATGTCGGCGACCTTGATCTTGTAATAGTCGGCCACCGTCTTCTGGATGTTTTCCACAGAAATCTGCCGGTTCTGGATGGACAGCAGATCTCTGAGGGCTTCGCGTGCCAGCTGGATCGAAATCTCTTTCTGGTTGAAGCGCGAGTACGCCAGGATCTTGCGCAGCGCGCCTTCCAGTTCGCGCACGTTGGAGCGCACGTTCTTGGCCACGAAGAAGGCCACTTCTTCGGGCATCTCGGTGCCTTCGACGCGCGCCTTGTTGATTAGGATGGCCACGCGCATTTCCAGCTCGGGCGGCTCAATCGCCACCGTCAGACCGGAGTCAAAGCGCGACACCAGCCGCTCATGGATGTTGGCCAGCCCCTTCGGATACGTGTCCGACGTCATCACGATGTGCGACTTCTTGGCCAGCAAAGCTTCGAACGCGTTGAAGAATTCTTCCTGCGTGCGGTCCTTGTTGGCGAAGAACTGCACATCGTCGATGAGCAGCAGGTCGAGCGAGTGGTAGCGCTCCTTGAACTCATCGAAGGTGCGGCGCTGGTAGGCCTTAACCACATCCGACACGAACTGCTCGGCGTGGATGTAGAGAACTTTGGCGTCGGGCTTGTCCTGCAGCAGGCGGTTACCCACAGCGTGCACCAGGTGGGTCTTGCCCAGGCCCACGCCGCCGTAGATGAACAGCGGGTTGTACAGGTGGCCGGGCATGCCCGCCACGTGCATGGCCGCAGAGCGCGCCATGCGGTTGGCCGTGCCTTCCACCAGCGTCTCGAACGTGAGGGCGGCGTTCAGGCGGTTGCGGAACGCGCCCGCCGTGGCGTCGTCACTGCTGCTGGAGGGGGCTTCGGCCGGTGCTGCGGCGCTGGCAGGCTCTTGCGCGGCGGGCCGAACGTAAGTACGGGCAACGGATTCGCGCTGAGCGAGCGCTAACTCCAACGTGACTGGCTGGCCGTACAGGCCTTCGAGCAGCGCAGCAATGCGGCCGGCGTACTGGGCGCGGATCCAGTCGAGCTTGAAGCGGTTGCCCACGAGCAGCGTGACTTTGGAGAAGTCTTCGGCCACTTGGGCCACCAGGGGCTTGATCCAGGTGTTGAATTGTTGTTCTGGCAGGTCTTGTGCCAGTTGCTCTACGCAGGCTTGCCACAGGCCCTGACCGGCTTCTGCGCCGGGCGAATGGGGGGTGCTGCGGGTGGGTTCCTCGATCATTGCGGGGGAATTCTTATTGTGGATAGGAGGAACGGTGTGAGGCGGGGGATTGTAGCTTGTCAAGGAGTTATCCACAATTCGACGGCGGCTGTCATCCGGGGGAATCCGGGGTTGTCAGGCGGGGCTGATGGGGTCCGAAACGGCGGGGCGCCGCAGCCTTTGCGGCGCGCCGATAAAGGCCTGTCTGCCGAAAGGCATTGCCAGTCGGCCACAAGCCTGCGATAATTTTGGGTTTCCCTGAATGTGTTCAGGGTGATTTGACCCGGCGCGCCGTTATTTCTGCCCCGTGGGTCTGTCTTCAGGCGGTGTTTCATACACAGCGTGGTGTGCAGACTGCAGGGGGTTCAAGAGCAGCAGTCCGGAACTGAACCTCAAGGAATAGCACCATGAAACGTACTTACCAGCCCTCCAAGACGCGCCGCGCGCGCACCCACGGTTTCCTCGTCCGCATGAAGACCCGCGGCGGCCGTGCCGTTATCAACGCACGCCGCGCCAAGGGCCGCAAGCGCCTGGCCGTCTAAGGCCGTTACGGTCTACGGCCTGCTCCCCGCCTGTTCCCGGTTTGTACCGCCAGGTTCCAAACGGGGCGCTTGCATGCACAGGCTAAAAACCCGGCCGCAGTTCCAGGCTGCCATGGCGGGAGGCACTGTCTCTCGCACGGCACATTTTGCGTTGCACCGTTTGGCACTGGATGCCAGCCGCACCGCAATGGCCAGCCAAGCCGCCGCTGTTGCACCCACAGGGCCCGGCTCCTTGCCGCACACGCAAGGGCCGCAGGCCCTGTTTGTCGTTCCTGGCGTCTGGCTGGGTGCCATGGTGCCCAAGCGCTGGGCGCGCCGAGCCGTGACGCGCAACGCCATCAAGCGGCAGATCTACACCGTGGGCGCCACGTTCGAGGCGCGTTTGCCGCAGGCCGCCCATGTGGTGCGCCTGCGCTCGGCGTTTGATCGCAAGCAGTTTGTGAGCGCCACGTCCGACCAGCTCAAGCAGGCGGTGCGCGCGGAGCTGCTGCAGCTGTTCGGGTACGCCACCCGGCATGCGGGCGCTGCAGTTGCAGCGCCTGTGTCTGTACCTGCACCTCCGGCGATAGAGCCGGTGACCGCCCCATGATGCAGCGCCTGCTGATCGGCGTGGTCAAAGGCTACCGGCTGTTTCTCAGCCCTTGGCTGGGCTCGGCCTGCCGCTTTGAGCCGACCTGCTCGGTCTATTCGCTGCAGGCGCTGGAGCAGCACGGCGCCGCAGCAGGCAGTTATCTGACGGTGCGCAGGCTGGTACGCTGCCACCCCTGGTGCGAGGGGGGCCATGATCCGGTCCCGCAAGATCTGCCGCGCAGCCTGCGGCTTTTCTCCCGGCTCACCCCTTCCACCACTCCCCCATCCTCACCAAAGAAGTCTTCATGAACGACATTCGCCGCACCATCCTGTGGGTGATTTTTGGCTTTTCCATGGTTCTGCTGTGGGACAAGTGGCAGCTGCACAACGGCAACAAGGCCACCTTTTTCCCGACCACGCCCGCAGTGACGGCCCCTGCTGCCGCAGCAGCAGGCGCGGCGTCTGGCGCGACCGGGGCCGCCAGTGTGCCAGCTACCAGCGTGCCCGCTGCTACTGCGGCCGCGCAGGGCGCAGCAGCGGTGCCCGGTCAGCCCGCCCCAGCGGCTGCCCCCGCCAAGCGTGAGCGCATCGAGGTCAAGACCGACCTGTACCGCCTGGTGTTCGACAGCGAAGGCGGCTCGCTCACGCAGGCCGAGCTGCTCAAGCACGCCGACATGACCGACAAGGCGCGCAACTTCTTGTTGCTGGACGAGAGCGCCCAGCGTGTCTACGTGGCGCAGACGGGTCTGGTGGGCGGCACCTTCCCCACGCACAAGACGGCGATGACGGCCGTGCCCGGCCCGCGCGAACTCAAGGACGGTGAAGATTCCATCAGCATCCGCTTCGAGTCGCCGGACCAGGGCGGCGTGAAGCTGGTCAAGACCTGGACCATCAAGCGCGGCGCTTACGACATTGCCGTCAAGCACGACATCGTCAACACCGGCAGCGCCGCCGTGTCGCCCCAGCTGTACCTGCAGCTGGTGCGTGACGGCAACAAGCCGCCAGGCGAGTCGTCGTTCTACTCCACCTTCACCGGCCCAGCGGTCTACACCGAAGCCAAGAAGTACCAGAAGATCGAGTTCAAAGACATCGAAAGCGGCAAGGTCGACATTCCCAAGGACTCGGCCAATGGCTACGTCGCCATGGTGCAGCACTATTTCGCCACTGCATGGCTGCTGGCTGACGGCGTGCAGCGCGAGCCCTTCGTTCGCAAGGTGGACACCAACCTGTACTCCGTGGGCATGCTGACCTCCCTCGGCACCATCGAGCCGGGCGCCACCAAGACCATCGACGCGCGCCTGTTCGCCGGCCCGCAGGTCGAGACCCTGATGGAAAAGCTGTACCCCGGCCTGGAACTGGTCAAGGACTACGGCTGGCTCACCATCCTGTCTAAGCCGCTGTACTGGCTGCTCGACAACCTGCACAAGCTGCTGGGCAACTGGGGCTGGTCCATTGTGGCCCTGGTGCTGTTGCTCAAGATTGCTTTCTATTGGCTCAATGCCAAGGCCTACGCCAGCATGGCCAAGATGAAGTCCATCAACCCGAAGATCATGGAGATGCGCGAGCGTCTGAAGGACAAGCCGCAGCAGATGCAGCAAGAGATGATGCGCATCTACCGCGAGGAAAAGGTCAACCCCATGGGTGGCTGCTTCCCCATCATGATCCAGATTCCCGTGTTCATTGCGCTGTACTGGGTGCTGCTGTCCAGCGTCGAGATGCGCAATGCGCCCTGGATCGGCTGGATCCACGACCTCTCCGCGCCGGACCCGTTCTTCATCCTGCCCCTGCTGATGACGGCCAGCTCGTTGCTGCAAACGGCGCTGAACCCCGCGCCGCCAGACCCGATGCAGGCCAAGATGATGTGGTTCATGCCGCTGATCTTCAGCGTGATGTTCTTCTTCTTCCCGGCCGGCCTGGTGCTGTACTGGCTGACGAACAACATCCTGTCGATTGCGCAGCAGTGGATCATCAACACCCGCATGGGCGTGCCACCGCAGTTCAATCTGCCCAAGTTCAAGTGATGCGGCAGCGGCAACGCTGACATCCACGAACTGACCCCTCAAAGGCCGCGCAAGCGGCCTTTTTTCTGCCCACCTTGTAAAGTCCCTGCCCATGCTTGCCCGCCACCATGACCCCATTGTTGCCATCGCCACTGCCCCTGGGCGCGGGGCCGTCGGCATCGTGCGGGTGTCGGGCAAAGGGCTGGAGGCCTTGGTGCAGGCGCTGTGCGGCCGCACCCTCAAGCCGCGCGAGGCGGCGTACCTGCCGTTCAGGGATGCGCAGGGCCAGGCCATCGACCAGGGGCTGGCGCTGTACTTCCCCGGACCGCACAGCTACACCGGCGAGGACGTGCTGGAGCTGCAGGCCCACGGTGGCCCCGTGGTGCTGCAGCTGTTGCTGGCGCGCTGCCTGGAGGCGGGCGCCGCTACGGACCTGGCCACGGGACAGCCTTGCCTGCCGGGCCTGCGCGTGGCCCAGCCGGGCGAATTCACTGAACGGGCTTTCCTGAACGACAAAATTGACCTGGCCCAGGCCGAGGCGATTGCCGACCTGATTGATGCCAGCACCGAGGCCGCAGCCCGCAGCGCCAGCCGCTCGCTGACCGGCGCGTTCTCGGCAGAAATCCACAGCCTGCGCGACGCGCTCATCCACCTGCGCATGCTGGTGGAGGCCACGCTCGATTTTCCTGAAGAAGAAATCGACTTCTTGCGCAAGGCCGATGCGCATGGCCAGCTATCGAATCTGCAGCAAACCCTGGCTTCGGTGATGCAGCGCGCACGCCAGGGCGCCCTGCTGCGCGAGGGCATCAAAGTGGTGATTGCCGGGCAGCCGAATGCAGGCAAAAGCTCGCTGCTCAATGCGCTGGCGGGGGCCGAGCTGGCCATCGTCACGCCCATTGCCGGAACCACGCGCGACAAGGTGCAGCAGACCATTCAGATCGAGGGGGTGCCCCTGCACATCATCGATACCGCCGGCCTGCGTGACAGCAGCGACGAGGTCGAGCGCATCGGCATCGCCCGCGCCTGGGACGAGATCGCCGGGGCGGACGCCGTGCTGTTCCTGCACGACCTGTCGCGGCAGAATGCTCCTGAATATGTAGCTGCTGACGCAGATATCGACAGCGCCTTAGGGCAAAAACTGCCCAAGAACATCCCCGTGATCGATGTCTGGAACAAGCTGGACTGTGCGGCGGGTGAGGCGGCCCCAGCCCGCCCTGAGCGCCCGGCGGTGCACCTCTCGGCGCGCACGGGGCAGGGTCTGGACGGGTTGCGGAAGCTGCTGTTGGACGTGGCCGGCTGGCAGTCGGCGCCCGAGGGCATCTACATTGCCCGGGCGCGCCATGTGCAGGCGCTGCAGGCAGTGTCTGCCCACCTGCAGGAGTCCGCCGACCAGCTGCAAGCCCAGGGCCCGGCGCTGGACCTGCTGGCCGAGGAGCTGCGGCTGGCGCAGAACGCGCTCAGCGCCATCACCGGCGAATTCACCTCCGATGACCTGCTCGGCGTGATCTTCTCCAGCTTCTGTATCGGTAAATAACGACCGTTGGTCGCCCTATCTTGTAAACGGACGTAAACAGCGCTTGTGTCCGATCTGTAACAGGGTTACTTTCGGCGGACCATGAATGTTCCCATGCCCGTTGCCTCCAAGGTGGACCTCAAAGGTCTGATCGACGCCATCGCCCAGACCACGGCGGAGGACAGCATGACCAACCCGCTGACGGCCGCCCAGTGGGAGGTGCTGTCGTCCTATCTGCTGCCGGTGGTGCTGCCCGCCGGCCAGGTGCTCTTCAGCCAAGGCGCCACGGACCGCACCCTATATCTCGTCGAAAGCGGCAGCCTGAGCGTGCACTACCAGGACGAAAAAGAACGCCTGCGCCTGGCGATTGTGGGCGCGGGGTCGGTGGTGGGTGAAGGCGCTTTCTTCTCGCACCGCGCGCGCAGTGCCACCGTGCAGGCCAGCGCGCCCTGCAAACTGTGGAGCCTCTCGGCCATCCGCTTCACCGAGCTGACCAACCGCCAGCCCGCCATTGCCCTAGGTCTGGCCATGGCGGCAGGGGCTGTGCTGGCCAAGCGCCTGGGCAACCGCCGCCGCCGCGTTGCGGCCACCTGACAGGCAGGCCCTGTCGGGGGGGCCTCGGGCTTCTCTCGCCTTCTGCGGGGGGATGGCGCGTTACACTCGATTTGGATTTTGTCCAGGCACCATCCGAAGAAAGCAAGCCATGTCCCTGTTCAGTTGGTTCAGCCGCAAACCCGCTCCCGCCAAGCCCCGCGCAGCGGCCGAGCCCTCCGGCCTGTTCAACGCCGACGCCACCGTGCCCCTGCAGCCCGGGCGCCAGGGCAAGCCACTCGTGGAGCCCCAGCCGCCCGAGCACGCCGCCAACCGCAAGAATGAGCGCATGGAGCGCCGCGAGCTGCTCTACACGGTGGTGCGCGATGCCATGGTGCGCGCGGGCGTTCTGTCGGCCAGCTACAAATTCAAGGTGCTGTCGCTCGACCAGCGCGGCCGCCAGTTCCTGGTGATGATGGACCTGGCCCGCGAATACGGCGGCGAGACGGTGCGCCTGAGCGAGATCGAGGCCCTCATCGCCCAGACCGCCAAAACCCGCTACGACATTCTGGTGACAGCCGTGTACTGGCGCATCAACGACCATGTGGCGGTGGGCATTCCGCAAAAGGGCGTGGCGCCCCAAGGCGCTTCGTTGCCACTGCAAGCGGCTTCCACAGCGGTGCGCCGCCCGCCCGTTGCGGCAACGGCGACGGCCCCGGCACCCCTGGCCCCATCGCCCGTCCCCCTGGCAGGTGCACGCCCCGCTGTGGCTGCACCTGCACCGGTGGCTCCAGCTCCTTTGGCGCCGGCAGCGGCCCCGCTGGCTGCGCGCCGCCCGCTCGGCGCGGTGTCGGCCCCCGCGCCCCTAGTGTCTGCATCTGCACCACTGGCCGCAGCGCGGCAGCCCTCTTCTGCCCGCTTTGAACCCATCGAGGCCGACGAGGTGGCCGCGTTCAAGCGCGCGCTGGCCAACGCGGCAGGGTCGTCAGCAGCCACGGCTGCGGCCGCCAAGCCGGGCGTGCCCGTGCGTTCAGGCCCGCTGCTGCCACCGTCCCAGCCCACGGGTTTTGAAGACACCGAAATGCCCGGTGCCGACGGTCCCGCCCCCGACCTCAGCAGCACGCAGTACGGCGAACTCAACTGAGCCAAGTCACCAAAGTTCATGTGGTACACGCGCTGAGCGGGCCGTGCACCCGGCCAAGGCCCTCGGGTCAGTGCCCTGCAAAGTCCACCAGGGTGTACAGCGGCAGGCCCGCATCGCGCAGGCGCTGTGATCCGCCCAGCTCGGGCAAATCGACAATGGCGGCGCCTTCGGTGACGGTGGCACCCAGTTTCTCCAGCAGCTTTTTGCCGGCCATCATGGTGCCGCCGGTAGCGATGAGGTCGTCGATCAGCAGCACGCGGTCGCCGGCCTTCACGGCGTCGGTGTGCAGCTCCACCGTGGCGCTGCCGTATTCCAGTTCATAGGTCTCCTCCACCGTGGTGAAGGGCAGCTTGCCTTTCTTGCGGATGGGCACGAATCCCACGTTCAGCTCGTAGGCCACCACAGCGCCCAGGATGAAGCCCCGCGCGTCCAGGCCTGCCACCACATCGGGGCGCAGCGCCTTGTCCATGTAGCGGTGCACAAACGCGTCGATCAGCACACGGAACACTTTCGGGTCCTGCAGCAGTGGCGTGATGTCGCGGAACTGCACGCCGGGCGCGGGCCAGTCGGGGACGGTGCGGATGTGCTGGCGAAGGTACTGGTTGACGCTGAGGGGCTGCATGGCGGGTGTGGGAGTGATGACGGTGGGGCGGCCCGGACGGGGTCCAGTGCCTGGGCGCGCGCCCGGCGCTGGCCGGTGGCGCGGGGCTCGGAAAGTGCGAGAGTGTAAACAGCCCGGCCGTCCCCGCGCGTGCCTGCACCAGACGCCATAATGTGTCTCACTGGCGTTACAAACTGCGCGCCGCCTGTGGCGGGCGGTGCCCCAACCCCCACGACGATCGGCCCATGCCCATCTCCGTCCTGCTGATCGAGAGTGATCACCCCCACGCGCAGGCCGTGGCGGGGGCGCTGGCCGACCCCTGGTCGGGCTGGAGCGTGGACGTGGTGGAGTCCATCACCGAGGCGCGCGAGCATCTGCTGCGCCACCGGCCCGACATTGTGCTGGCGGCCCAGCGCACCATGGATGGTTCGGCCTTTGACCTGCTGCAGTTGCTCGACGGCGTTCCGGCCATCATCATCGTGCGCATGGGGGCGGAGACCCACGCGGCGCAGGCCATGCGCCATGGCTTTGACGACTTCACCGTGCAGGACCCGGCGCTGGACTACCTGCTCACCCTGCCCGCGCAGATCGAAGCCGTGCTGGAGCGCACCTCCAGCGCCCGTGCCCGCCGCGCGGCCGAGGCCATGCTGGCACGCCAGCACCGGCTGCTGCAGGCCATCTCACGGGCCCAGGGCATGTTCATTGCCAGCTCGGGCCCCCGGGCGGCGTTCGAGGCGCTGCTGGGCGAGTTGATGACGCTGACCCAGAGCGCGTTCGGCCTCGTGGGTCAGGTGCAGCGGGCCGATGACGGGCATCCTTACCTGCGTGTGCACGCGATGACCGACATCAGCTGGGACGAGGCCTCGCGCCAGCGCTATGCCCAGCATGCCGAGGACGGCATGGTGTTCGACAACCAGCATTCGCTGGTGGGCGCGGCCCTGGTGTCGGGTGAGCCCGTGATCAGCAACGATGCCAACCACGACCCGCGCAGCGCGGGCACGCCGCCCGGCCACCCCACGCTGCGCACCTACCTGGGCCTGCCCATCCACGCTGCGGGCGAGCTGGTGGCCATGGTGGGCCTGGCCAACCGCAGCAGTGGGTACTCCAACGCCGACGTGCAGTTTCTGCAGCCCTTGCTGAACACCATTGGCCAGCTGGAGACCGCCCGCCGCGCCGAGCTGGCCCGCAGCCATGTGGAGGCCGAACTGGCCCGCACCAGCGCCCTGCTGGCCGAGAAGACCCGCGCCCTTGAAGGTACGCTGGACAACATCTCTCAGGGCATCACCAACGTCGACGCCGAGGGGCGCATCCGCGTCTACAACCAGCGCTACCTGGAGCTGCTGGACCTGCCCGAGAGTCTGCTGGCCCAGCAGCCGCTGGTGGAAGAGGTGGTGCGCTTTCAGACCGAGCGGGGCGACTTCGGTCCCAATTTCCAGCTCATCGAGCCCATGGCGCGCAACTACGTGGCGTCGGAATACGCGGCGCATGGCGGCCGCATGTCCATGCCGCAAAGCTACGTGCGGCGCACCCGGCAGGGCCGCTACATCGAGGTGCGCACCCGTGCCCTCGAGCCCGGCGGGCGCGTGCGCACGTTCACCGATGTCACCGACTACCTGAGCACGCTGGAGGCCTTGCGCCAGAGCGAGGCGCGCTGGCGCAGCCTGACGGACCTGTCGTCCGACTGGTACTGGGAGCAGGACGACCAGTTCCGTTTTGTGCGGCTGGACGGCAACCCGTACCACGCGAAGGGCGTGCCCGATGAGATGAACTACGGCCTGACCCGCTGGGAGTTGCCCGACACCTTCGTCAACGAAGGGCAGTGGCGCGAACATCGCGAGCAGCTGGAGGCGCACCAGGTCTTTCACGACTTTGAGATGCAGCGCCTTTCCAAGGACGGCAAGCCGGTGTGGGTGTCGATCAGTGGCGAGCCCATCTTTGACGAAGAGGGGCGCTTCACCGGCTACCGGGGCGTGGCGCGGGACATCACCGAGCGCAAGCTGGCCGAGGCCGAGATCCAGCGCCTGGCGTTCTACGACGAACTCACCGGCCTGCCCAACCGCCGCCTTCTGATGGACCGGCTGGAGCGCGCAGTGGCCACCACCCAGCGCGAAGGCAGCCATGGCGCGCTGCTGTTCCTGGACCTGGACAACTTCAAGGGCATCAACGACACCATGGGCCACGAATGGGGCGACCGCCTGCTGGTGCAGGTGGCCGCGCGCATCGGGGTCAGCGTGCGGGCCACCGACACCGTGGCGCGGCTGGGGGGCGACGAGTTTGTGGTTGTGGTGCAGGGCTTGCACCAACAGGAGGTCGAGGCTGCCGCCGAGGCCGAGGCGGTAGGGCAGAAGTTGCTGCTGGCGCTGAACCAGCCCTATGTGGTGGACGGCTGCGACATGCACAGCACCCCCAGCATCGGCATCGCGTTGTTTCAGGGCGCGCAGCAGCCTGTGCAGGAGCTGCTCAAGCGCGCCGACCTGGCGATGTACCAGGCCAAGGCGCAGGGGCGCAACACCCTGTGCTTTTTTGACCCCGCCATGCAGGCCGCTGCATCAGCGCGCTCGGCACTGGAGGGCGATATCCGCCAGGGCCTGGCGCGCAACGAGTTCCTGCTGCACTACCAGCCGGTGGTGGACGCCAGCGGCCACCTGCTCGGGGCCGAGGCGCTGGTGCGGTGGCAACACCCGCAGCGCGGCATGGTCTCGCCCGCCGATTTCATCCCGCTGGCCGAGCAGACCGGGCTCATCCTGCCCCTGGGCCGCCAGGTGTTGGCCCTGGCCTGCCGCCAGCTGGCCCAGTGGGCCACCGCCCCGGCGACGGCTGCGTGGACGCTGGCCGTGAACGTGAGTGCCCAGGAGTTCCGCCAGCCCGATTTTGTGGAGCAGGTGCTGGCCGCGCTGCGTGATGCGGCAGCCAACCCGCGTCTGCTCAAGCTCGAACTGACTGAAAGCCTGCTGCTGCACGACGTGGAGGACAGCATCCTGAAGATGCAGGCGCTGCGCACACTGGGGGTGGGCTTTTCGCTGGACGACTTTGGCACCGGCTATTCATCGCTCAGCTACCTCAAGCGCCTGCCGCTGGACCAGCTCAAGATCGACCAGAGCTTTGTGCGCGACGTGCTCACCGACCCCAACGACGCCACCATCGCCTGCACCATCATCACGCTGGCCCGCAGCCTGGGCCTGGACGTGGTGGCCGAGGGGGTGGAGACCGAAGGGCAGCGCGCGTTCTTGCTGCGCAACGGCTGCCGCCAGTTCCAGGGCTACCTGTTTGGGCGGCCTGGGCCTGCGGAGTTGTTGTAGTTTGCTATTAAATATGTAGCTGTCAGCGCATATTGCACTAGCGCTACAGGCCGATTTCATTCCAATGGGGTGCCTAGCCACCCGCTGAGTTGCCGGCGGCGTGCCCCAGGCTGGCCAGCCGGTCAGCCTTTCAACAGCTTGTCTTCTGCCAGCGCCAGTGCAGCCGGGTGGCCCGACAGCACCAGCGTGTCACCTTCGGCCAGCAAGGCCTCGTCCACCGCTGCGCTCACATGGCCGTTGCCGCGCCGCAGGTTGACCACGCGCACACCCATGGCCGGCAGGGCCAGCTGGCCCAGGCTGCGGCCCAGGGCCGTGGAGCCGGGGGGCAAATTGATGGTGGACAGGCGCTCCTGGTCGCGCTCGTTCACCGTGTCGTCGTCCGCGCCGTGGAAGTAGCCGCGCAGCAGGTTGTAGCGCGCGTCGCGCTGGTCCTGCACCAGCCGCAGCACGCGGCGCATGGGCACACCCACCAGGGCCAGGGCGTGGCTGGCGAGCATGAGCGAGCCCTCGATGGCTTCGGGCACCACCTCGGTCGCGCCGGCCTCCTGCAGCTTGTCCAGGTACAGGTCGTCCTGCGTGCGCACCACCACTGGCACCTGCGGCGCGTGCGAGCGGGCATTGGCCAGCACCTTCAGCGCGGCGGGCACGTCGATATAGGTCACAGCCACGGCGCTGGCGCGCACCAGGCCGGCGGCCATCAGCGCCTGCAGGCGGGTCGCGTCGCCATACACCACCGAATCACCGGCGGCCGCTGCTTGACGCACGCGGTCCGGGTCCAGGTCCAGCGCCATGTACGGGATGCCCTCGTGCTCCAGCATGCGCGCCAGGTTCTGTCCGCAGCGGCCGTAGCCGCAGATGATCACGTGCTTGCTGGTGTTGATGGACTTGCGCGCAATCGACGTCATCTGCAGCGACTGCTGCAGCCAGTCGCTGGCCACCAGCTTCATCACGATGCGGTTGCTGTACATGATGAGGAAGGGCGTGGCCAGCATGGACAGCACCATGGCCGCGAGGATGGGGTTCATCAGGGCCGGTTGCACCAGCCCGTTGCTTTGCGTGAGCGACAGCAGCACAAAACCGAACTCGCCCGCCTGCGCCAGGTACAGCCCGGTGCGCAGCGCCACGCCGGTGGTCGCACCCATGCCCCGCGCCAGCACCAGGATGATCCCCAGCTTGAGCACCAGGGGCACCGTGAGCAGCATCAGCACCAGCGCCCAGCGGTCCACCAGGATGTGCCAGTCCAGCATCATGCCGATGGTGATGAAGAACAGGCCCAGCAGCACATCGTGAAAGGGCCGGATGTCCGTGCCCACTTGATGGCGGTACTCAGTTTCGGACACCAGCACGCCCGCAATGAAGGCACCCAGCGCCAGACTCAGGCCCGCCAGCTCGGTCAGCCAGGCCAGGCCCAGCGTGATGAGCAGCAGGTTCAGCATGAACAGCTCGTCGCTCTTGCGCCGAGCCACCAGCGTGAGCCACCAGCGCATCAGCCGCTGGCCGCCGGTGAGCAGCAGGCCCACCAGCACCGTGGCCTTGATCAGCGCCCAGCCCAGCGAGGTGAGCAGCTGGTCGGGCGACGACCCCAGCGCCGGAATCAGCACCAGCAGCGGCACCACGGCCAGGTCCTGGAACAGCAGGATGCCCATCACCTGCCGGCCGTGTTCGCTCTCCAGCTCGGCCCGCTCGGCCATGAGCTTGACCACAATGGCCGTGCTGCTCATGGTCATCACGCCCGACAGCGCCAGCGCCGTCTGCCAGCCCATGTCCCACACCCCGCCCGCCCAGCGCGACAGCACCAGCGCCAGGCCAGACACCACGGCCATCGTCAGCACCACCTGCATCAGCCCCAGGCCAAACACCTGCTTGCGCATGGCGCGCAGCTTGGGCAGGCTGAACTCCAGCCCGATGGCAAACATCAGGAACACCACGCCAAACTCGCCCAGGTGGCGTACGCCTTCGGAGTTCTGCGCCAGTGCCAGCGCATGCGGCCCGATGAGCACCCCGGCCGCCAGGTAGCCCAGCATGGGCGGCAGCTTGAGGCTGCGACAGGTCACCACGCCCAGCACCGCGGCCAGCAGGTAAAGCAGTGTGAGGGCAAGAGAAGACATGGGTTCGATGCTATCCGAGGCTTGCGTTGTGTAACACAGGGTTTAAGCAAGTCATGGGCCGGGGCTGCAGGCCGCCGCTGCGTGGCCGTGCGCGCAGGTCTCGCAGCCTCGGGTGCGTGGCAAAGGCTTTGCGGGCTGGATGCACGGACCGTGCCAGTGGACTTGGGAGGTTGCACGGCCCGGCCCGCATGCCCGGTCGATAGAATCCCTGCATGACTCCCGCCCCCGCCGCGCTGCCCCCTTTTGACGCTGATCAGGCCCTGCGCCTGGCCCGCGAGACCTTCCACATCGAGGTGGAAGCCTTGAATGGCCTGGCGGCCCGCGTGGATGGTGTGTTTGCCCAGGCGGTGCAGATGGTGCTGCAGGCCCGGGGCCGTGTGGTGGTCATGGGCATGGGCAAAAGCGGCCACGTGGGCCGCAAGATTGCCGCCACGCTGGCTTCCACCGGCACCCCCGCGTTTTTTGTGCACCCTGCCGAGGCCAGCCATGGCGACTTGGGCATGGTCACCAGCGACGACCTGGTGCTGGCCATCTCCAACAGTGGCGAAAGCGGCGAACTCACAGCCATCCTGCCCGTGCTGCGGCGCCTGGGCGCGCCCATGATCGCCATGACGGGCGGTCTGCAGTCCACCCTCGCGCGTTATGCCGACCTGGTGCTCGACTGCAGCGTGGCGCGCGAAGCCTGCCCGCTCAACCTGGCCCCCACCGCCAGCACCACGGCCCAGCTGGCCATGGGCGACGCGCTGGCCGTAGCCCTGCTGGACGCCCGGGGCTTCCGCCCCGAAGACTTTGCCCGCTCGCACCCCGGCGGTGCGCTGGGCCGCAAGCTGCTCACCCATGTGAGCGATGTGATGCGCTCGGGCACCGAGGTGCCGCGTGTGGCGCCTGACGCCTCGTTCAGCGACCTCATGCGTGAAATGAGCGCCAAGGGCCTGGGCGCCTCGGCCATCGTCGATGCCCACGGGCAGCTGTTGGGCATCTTCACCGACGGCGACCTGCGCCGCCGCATCGAGGCCGGGGCGGACCTGCGGTCCACCACCGCAGCCCAGGTCATGCACGCCAACCCGCGCCGCATTGCCCCCGACGCCCTGGCCGTGGACGCCGCCGAAATGATGGAAGCCCACGCCATCACCAGCGTGCTGGTGGTGGACGCAGCGGGCGCCCTGGTGGGCGTGGTGCACATCGGCGATCTGATGCGGGCGAAGGTGATCTGACGATGGCGCTGGTTCCTCAGACCTCTCCCTCTCCCTCTCCTGCCCTGCAGATTGACCCTGAGCTGCTGCTGCGCGCCCAGGGCGTGCGCGTGGCCTTTTTCGACGTGGACGGTGTGCTCACCGACGGCGGCCTGTACTTCAGCGAAACGGGCGAGACGATCAAACGCTTCAACACCCTGGACGGCCACGGCCTCAAGCTGCTGCAAAAGGCCGGCATCACCCCCGCCGTGATCACCGGCCGCGACTCTGCCCCGCTGCGCGTGCGCCTGAAGGCTCTGGGCGTGGAGCACGCCGTGTTCGGCACCGAAGACAAGCGCCCCGCCGCCGAGCAGATACTGGCCACCCTGGGCCTGACCTGGGCGCAGGCCGCAGCCATGGGCGACGACTGGCCCGACCTGCCTGTGATGCGCCGCAGCGCCTTTGCCTGCGCGCCCGCCAACGCCCAGACCGAGGTGCGCCACGCGGCCCACTTCGTCACCCAGGCGCGCGGGGGCGACGGTGCGGCGCGTGAGCTGTGCGATCTGCTGCTGGTGGCCACGGGCCGCTATGCGGCACTGCTGGCGGACTACACCGCATGATCCGCGTGATCCGCCAGGGCTGGGACCAGCTCTCGATCTACCTGCCCGTGGTGCTGATGGGCCTGCTGGCGCTGGGCACCTGGTGGCTGGTGCGCAACGCGCCCATGCCGCAGTTGCCCGCCATCGACCGGCCCGTAAAGCACCAGCCGGACTATTTCATGAAGTCCTTTTCGGTGAAGACCTTCGATGCCACAGGCCGCCTGCAAAGTGAGGTGCAGGGCGACGAGGCGCGCCACTACCCCGACACCGATACGCTGGAGATCGACCAGGTCCGCATGCGCTCCGTCAGCCTCGATGGCCGGGTCACCGTGGCCACGGCCAACCGGGCCGTGAGCAATGCCGACGGGTCGGAGGTGCAGTTGTTCGGCAACGCCATCGTCACGCGCGAACCCTTGCCTGCCAAGCCGGGGGCGGCGGCGCAGCCCCGGATGGAGTTCCGGGGTGAGTTTTTGCACGCCTTCACCAACACCGAACGGGTGCGCTCGGACCAGTCGGTCACGCTCACCCGGGGCAACGACCGCTTCACTGCCGACAGCATGGACTACGACAACCTCGACCAGGTGCTGCAACTGCGCGGGCGCGTGCGCGGCATGATCCTGCCGGGCACCACGCGATAGCCCCACGCCACTCCGCCTTGCCGCCATAGCCGTAACGCACATGACCCAACCCCTTGTCTTCATCACCGGCGCCTCCAGCGGCATTGGCCAGGCCCTGGCCCACCGCTACCACCAGGCGGGGTTCCGCCTGGCGCTGGTGGCTCGGCGCACTTCTGAGGTCAAAACATGGGCAAGTGCGCAAGGAATAAGCCCGGATAGCTATGAAATTTATAGTGCCGATGTGTCGGTGACCGACAGCATCGTGGCTGCGGGGCGTGACTGCATCGCACGCCAGGGGTTGCCGGACGTGGTGATTGCCAACGCCGGCATCAGCGTGGGCATGGACACGGCCGTGCTGAGCGACATCGACGTCATGGCCCGCACCTTTGCCACCAACAACATCGGCATGGCGGCCACTTTCCAGCCATTTGTGGATGCCATGGTGCAGCGCGGCAGCGGCACCCTGGTGGGCATTGGCAGCGTGGCCGGCATCCGCGGCCTGCCGGGCCATGGCGCGTATTGCGCCAGCAAGGCGGCGGTCATCAGCTATTGCGAGAGCCTGCGCGGTGAATTGCGCCCCCATGGCGTGCGCGTGGTGACGGTGTCGCCGGGCTACATCGACACCCCGCTCACGCAGCAGAACCGCTACAGCATGCCGTTTTTGATGCAGCCTGCCGATTTTGCCGACCGGGCGTTTCGCACCATTCGGGCGGGCGTGAGCTACCGGGTCATCCCCTGGCAGATGGGCGTCGTTGCCAAGCTGCTGCGCATGCTGCCCAACCCCTTGTTTGACAAGGTGCTGGCGGGCCGCCCGCGCAAGCGCCGCCAAAGCGAAATGCAGTGAGGGACGGGGCTTGCACTAGGAGCCTCAAGGCGTCAGCAGGGGCGATGGATGGCTACCTCGACGTGCAGTCACCATGAAAAAGGGCCCCTGAGGGCCCTTTGGACAGAAAGAACGGGTGTGATTCAGTAGCCGCCGTTGCCGCCGCCACCGTAGCCGCCACCACCGCCATTGCGGCCGCCGCCTCCGCCGTTGCGCGAACCTGAACCGTAGGGGCTGCGGAAGCCGCCTTCGGTGCGGCCACCGCCGCCGTAGCCGCCACCACCGTCACGGCCACCGCCGTAACCACCGCCCTCGCGGCCACCACCATAGCCACCGCCCTCGCGGCCACCACCATAGCCACCGCCCTCGCGGCCACCACCATAGCCACCGCCGCCGCCTTCACGGCCGCCGCCGTAGCCGCCACCACCACTGCGGCCACCACCGCCGTAGCCGCCGCCACCGCCGCCAAAACCACCACTGCGGGGTGGGCGTGGCTCCATAGGACGGGCTTCGTTGACCACAATGCTGCGGCCGCCGAGGGGCTGGCCGTTCATGCCGTTGATGGCAGCCTGGGCTTCTGCGTCGCTGCCCATCTCCACAAAGCCGAAGCCTTTGGAGCGACCCGTGTCGCGCTCCATCATGACCTTGGCGCTGGTCACGGCACCGAACTGGCCAAAGGCCTGTTCCAGATCACCGTCGCGCACCGAGTAAGGCAGGTTGCCGACGTACAGTTTGTTGCCCATCGAGGGACTCCTCAAAAACACATGGATAAAGCGATGGAGTCCCCAAAACGCAGCCAGCTAATCTCAATGACGCTCTCAGCGCGAAACTGACGGATCACCGCAAACTTGAAACGCAGGCAAAGCCCGCACAGCCATTATGCGCCACACTTTTGCGGAAAAAGCAAGGGGCTTTGCGTGCTGTGGTGCCCATGCTGCGCCAGAACGCAAAAAGGAGCCCGAAGGCTCCTTTTCATGCCGTCAGCAGACCCTGGGGGAATGCTGATGAGGGCTTATCAGTAGCTGTTGCGGCCACCGCCGTAACCACCACCGCCACCGTAGCCGCCGCCGCTACGGCCACCGCCGTAACCGCCGCCGCCATTGCCACCACCGAAGCCACCGCTACGGGGAGCACGGGGTTCCATCGGACGGGCTTCGTTGACCACCAGGTCACGGCCGCCGTAGTTTTGGCCATGCACGCCTTGGATGGCGGCTTGGGCTTCAGCATCGCTACCCATTTCGACGAAACCGAAACCCTTGGAGCGGCCGGTATCACGTTCCATCATGACCTTGGCGCTGCCAACCGAGCCGTACTGGCTGAAGGTCTGCTGCAGATCTTCGTCGCGGAAAGAGTAGGGCAGGTTGCCCACATAAAGTTTGTTGCCCATGAAGGACTCCTGAAAAAACACAAAAACGCGATGGAGCCCGACGCAATCAACAAACCTGTGACGACTTCAAAGACGCGAAACTGACCATTCACCGCTAAGCTAACTGCCTTTCTGCGAACAGAAAAGCGAAACCATTATTAATCACTTTATGGAGCCCGTGGGAGTTTATTTCTGGGTAAATGGGCCCAAAACACCGGGCAAGCGTGGTTTTTCGGTGAATTTCAGGGCAAACCATAGGGTAAAATCCGCCAGTCTTTGGGGAGTAGCCCGCCCGGCCGCGCAATGCGCCGGGGGCATGCGTCAACACACTTGGGTTCTTGGAAACCTATGGCGTATGCGGCTTTTGAGCTGGGCGAGACCATTGACTGCATACCGATCCACATGGCCGGAGTCGGGGTGCAGTCAATGCGCTTTCCACCCATCCGGCCGGATAGGACCCCCTCCCCCATGGAAGCCTTCTTCATTTCCACCGCCATCGTCGCGCTTGCCGAGATGGGCGACAAAACCCAGCTGCTCGCACTGGTGCTGGCAGCCCGTTTTCGCAAACCCTGGCCCATCGTGCTGGGCATTCTGGTCGCCACACTGGTCAACCACGGCCTGGCCGGCGCTGTCGGCGCGTGGGTGACCACCTTCCTCGGCCCGCAGGTACTGCGCTGGATCCTGGGCGCCTCGTTCATCGCCATGGCAATCTGGATGCTGATCCCCGACAAGCTGGACGAAGGCGAAGCCGACGGCTCCCCGCGATGGGGCGTGTTCGGCACCACGGTGGTCGCGTTCTTCCTCGCCGAGATGGGCGACAAGACCCAGATCGCCACCGTCATGCTGGCCGCCAAATACAACGCCTATCTGTGGGTGGTGGCGGGCACCACGCTGGGCATGATGCTGGCCAATGCGCCGGTGGTCTGGCTGGGCGAGCGCATCACGCGCAAGGTGCCCATTCGCGCGGTGCACCTGGTGTCTGCAGCGATCTTTCTGGTGCTCGGCCTGCTGGCTATTTTTTCGTCGGCAGCCTGATCTGAACCGATCAACGGGCTGGGCGGAGCGGCGCTGCTTTGGTATATTTGCTGGACGCGCCGATTTGCCACAGCTTGCGGGCGCTTTATAAATTCTGCTAAAGACCCGTCCGACACACCTGCCCGGCCTCGTTTTTAGCGACGCCGGGTATTTTTTTGCCGAGGTTTGCCCTCGGCGACAGCGGCTCCCCAGGGGGCTGCGGCGGTTGCAAGCGGTGGAACGTGAGGGCTTACCCGTTCCAACTATGTCGTTCATCGCCACACCCCAGTCCATGCATTTCCCGGAGGTGCTCCCGCTGCAAAGCGGTGCGTCCATCCGCGACTACCATCTGGCCTACGAAACCTACGGCACGCTCAATGCCGACCGCTCCAATGCCGTGCTTGTGTGCCATGCCCTCAACGCCTCGCACCACGTGGCGGGCGCGTACGCCGGGCAGGACAAAAGCGAGGGCTGGTGGGACAACATGATCGGCCCCGGCAAGCCCGTGGACACCGACCGCTTCTTCGTCATTGGGGTCAACAACCTGGGCTCCTGCTTCGGTTCCACCGGCCCCATGCACAACCACCCCGACACCGGCGAGGTTTACGGCGCGGACTTCCCCGTGGTCACGGTGGAAGACTGGGTCAACGCCCAGGCCCGCCTGCTCGACCGCCTGGACATCCAGCAACTCGCTGCCGTGCTGGGCGGCAGCCTTGGCGGCATGCAGGCGCTGAGCTGGACGCTGCAGTACCCCGAGCGCATGCGCCACGCGGTGGTGGTGGCCAGCGCGCCCAACCTCACGGCCGAGAACATCGCCTTCAATGAAGTCGCCCGGCGCGCCATCGTGACCGACCCGGACTTCCACGGTGGGCATTTCTACCGCCACGGCGTGGTCCCCAAGCGCGGCCTGCGCATCGCGCGGATGATCGGCCACATCACGTACCTCAGTGACGACGTGATGAACGAGAAGTTTGGGAGGCAGCTGCGCGAAGGCATTGACCTGAAGTACAGCACGCAGGACATCGAATTCCAGATCGAAAGCTATCTGCGCTACCAGGGCGACAAGTTCAGCGACTACTTCGACGCCAATACCTACCTGCTGATCACCCGCGCGCTCGACTACTTCGACCCGGCCCGCGCGCACGCCGGCAACCTCACGCGCGCCCTGGCCCGTGCCACGGCGAAGTTCCTGCTGGTGAGCTTCACCACCGACTGGCGCTTTTCGCCCCAGCGCAGCCGCGAGATCGTCAAGGCCCTGCTCGACAACCGCCGCAGCGTGAGCTACGCCGAGATCGACGCGCCCCACGGGCATGATGCCTTTTTGCTCGATGACGCCCGCTATATGGGCGTGATGCGCTCTTACTTCGATAGCATTGCCAAGGAGTTGCAAGCATGACGGACAAAGCGGCAATGCAAGCCCTGGCGCGCCTGGTGCCCCCCGGCTCGCGCGTGCTCGACCTGGGCTGTGGCAACGGCGCCATGCTCGACTACCTGCAACGCGAGCGCGGCTGCAGCGGCTACGGCGTGGAGATTGACGACGCCAATGTGCTGGCCTGCGTGCAGCGCGGCGTGGATGTGATCCAGCTCAACCTCGACGAGGGGCTGGCCATGTTCGACGACAACAGCTTTGACGTGGTGCTGCAGATCGACACGCTGCAGCATCTGCGCAATGCCGAAACCATGCTGCGCGAGACAGCGCGTGTGGGCCGCACCGGCGTGGTGGCCTTCCCCAACTTTGCGCACTGGCCCAACCGCCTGTCCATCCTGCGCGGGCGCATGCCCGTCACGCGGCGCCTGCCCTACCAGTGGTACGACACGCCCAATATCCGTGTGGGCACGTACAAGGACTTCGAGGTGCTGGCGACCAAGAACAGCCTGCGCATCCTCGATTCCTTCGGGCTGCAGGACGGGCAGGAGGTGCGCTGGCTGCCAAACGCACGCGCGGGCACCGCCGTCTTCCATTTCGAACACGCATAGTGCTTACCGGCGTGTACGCCCCGGCGACACGCCGCTGTCAACCGCATCGGCTAAGGTGCGGGCTCCGTTTGCAGGAGACCCGCATGAAACGCATTGCACTGCGCGCCGTGACCGCTGCCGCGCTGCTCACCACCTGGGCGCTGGGCGCCGTGGCCGAGGCCTGGCCGCCCACCCCCACCGTGATTGCCCACCGGGGCGCTTCGGCCCTGCGGCCTGAGCACACGCTGGCCGCGTACCAAAAGGCCATTGACGACGGCGCTGACATCATCGAGCCCGACCTGGTGATCACCAAGGACGGCGTGCTGGTGGCCCGGCACGAGAACGCGATCGCCATCCTGAACGCCGACGGCTCGGTGAAGGAAGCCACCACCGACGTGGTGGACCGCCCCGAGTTCGCAGGCCGCAAAACCACCAAGACCATCGACGGCCAGGCCATCACCGGCTGGTTTACCGAGGACTTCACGCTGGCCGAGCTGAAAACCCTGCGTGCTCGCGAGCGCATCCCCGCGCAGCGCCCGGCCAATGTGGCCTACAACGGCCAGTTCGAGGTGCCCACGCTGCAGGAAGTCATCGACCTAGCCAAGGCGGCGACGGCCAAGACCGGTCGCACCATCGGCATCTACCCTGAGACCAAACACCCCACCTACTTCCAGTCCATCGGCCTGCCGCTGGAGGCACCGCTGCTGGCCGCGCTGGAGAGGAACGGCTGGAACCACAAGGACGCGCCCGTGTTCGTGCAGTCGTTCGAGGTCAGCAACCTGCAGGCGATTCGTAAGCTCAGCAGCGTGCGCCTGGTGCAGCTGGTGGCGCCCTCGGGCCGGCCCTATGACTTTGTGGCCCAGGGCGCGGCCAACACGCGCGGCTATGCCGACCTGATCACGCCCGAGGGCCTGAAGCAGGTGGCCACCTACGCCAACGCCATCGGCCCGTTCAAGACGCTGGTGGTGCCGGTGAAGGACGGCGTGCCCGGCGAGCCCACGCCCCTGGTTGCGCAGGCCCACGCCGCCGGGTTGGCGGTGCACATCTGGACGTTGCGGCCCGAAAACGCCTTCCTGCCCGCCGGGCTGAAGAAGGCGCCCACCACCGATGGCACTGTGCGCGGCGACAGCGTGGCCGAGATCACGGCCTACCTGCGTGCGGGCATCGACGGCTTCTTCACCGACGACTCGGCGGTAGGCCGTGCAGCCGTGTTGGCGGCGGCAAGCCGGGCCAAATAGACAGACGTGGGGCGCCGCGCTGGGCGCTGAAGCCCGCGCTGGCTCCCTCCCACTGTGCCGCGCATCTCATCGCATCGCATCGCATCATTTTTACTACTGTTTTGATAGCTGCTCGGGCATGATCGACTAGCGCTACCGGCCTGTAGAGCATTGAATCTGCCATCAACAGGCCCCGCGCGGCGGCCTGCGGGCTGCGGCGCGATAAGCTGGCAGGGTTTCGACTGCTGCCCCGTTGCCCCATGCCCCAGTTCGCCGCCCACCTGAGCCTGATGTACCCCGAGCTGCCCTTGCTCGACCGTTTTGCGGCGGCAGCGCGCGACGGCTTTCGGGCGGTGGAGCTGCACTTTCCCTACGCCGTCGACCCCCGCGAGATCGCTGCACGGCTGCAGGACAACGGCCTGCAGCTGGTGCTGTTCAACGCCCCCGCAGGCGGGTTCGCGCCCGCCGGCATGGCCCACGCCTGGGACCAGGGCGCACGCGGCCTGGCCGCGCAGCCGGGGCGGGAGGCGGAGTTTCGCGCTGGCGTGCTGGAGGCCCTGCGGTATGCCGAACGGCTGGGCTGCCCCCGCATCAATGTGCTGTGCGGCACCGTTCCGCCCGGCGTGGAGCGCGAATCGATCAAGGGCCTGTGCGTGGACAACCTGCGCTGGGCGGCAGACCAGGCGGGCCGCGCGGGGTGCGACATCCTCATCGAACCCACCAACCTGCGCGATGTGCCGCGCTATTTCTTGAACCGGCAGGACCACGCGCACGAGCTGCTCGATGCAGCCCAGGTGCCCCACCTGAAGGTGCTGATGGACCTGTACCACTGCCAGCTGGTGGAGGGAGACCTGCACGGCAAGCTACAGCGCTACCTGCCCACGGGCCGCGTCGCCCATATCCAGGCGGCGGGTGTGCCCGCGCGCGACGAGCCCGACCGGGGCGAGCTGCACTACCCGTTTCTGTTCGACACCCTCGACGCCCTGGGTTACACGGGCTGGGTAGGCTGTGAATACACCCCGGCGGCGGGCACGACGCAGGGGCTTGGCTGGCGGGACTTGGCCCTGCGCAACGCCCCCCAGCACCCGGCCTGAGGCAACGCTGAACAAGTCCCTCGCGCACCGCGCACCCCTGCTTTGGGCGGTCTGCCGCGTTGCAAATCCTCGCGATAGCTACGGCTATCGCTGTGGTTTGCGCCTTGCATCCCATCCCAAATCAGGGCGCGCGCCACTGCGGGGACTTATTCAGCGTTGCCCAAAATCGTTTCGCGGGCCAGCTCCAGTACGCGCGAATGCGTAAGGGAATGCGTGAATAAATGTAACAAGGTGCTGGGTTTAGAGTGAAAGCAGACCGGCCCAGTCGGCTTTTGCATTCCTTGGCGCATTGCCTTGCGCATCTAAATTCAGGAGACACCCCGCATGCCCGCATCCCTTGCCAACAACAGATCCGTCGCGCGCCAGGTCACGTAGACCGCCATTGCGCTGGTGGCCCTGGTGCTGGTGCTGGTGGGGCTGGCGATTGCCGTGCTGACCGAGCGCAGCACCCGCGCGCAGGTGGTGGCGAGCGTGGGCGACACGGCGCAGAGCGTGGCGCAGTCGCTGGACGCGGCCGACAACACCAACCGCGAGCTGGTGCAGCTGACCATGAAGGGCTTTCAGCGCTACTTCGAGGCCACCATGCAGCTCGACGAAGCCTCGGGTGAGCTGCGCAGCTACGGCGCGCTGGTGAACGAGGACTACGGCTCGGTCGACAAATTCGCCAGCGAGACCGGCGGCATTGCCACGGTGTTCGCCAAGAAGGGCGATGACTTTGTGCGCATCACCACCTCGGTCAAGAACGACAAGGGCGAGCGCCAGATGGGCACACCGCTTGGTCGCACCGACCCGGCCTACGCCACGGTGTCCAAGGGCGAGCCCTACACCGGCGTCACGGTGGTGAACGGCAAGCCCTTCATGGGCCACTACCTGCCCGCCAAGGACGCCTCGGGCAAGGTCATTGCGCTGCTGTTCATCGGCAACGACATCAGCGTGTTCCACGCCATGCTGCAAAAGCAGGTGGCGCAGACCAAGTTCTTCGAACACGGCGGCACCTATGTGATCAACCCCGGCACCTCGCTGGACCAGGCCGTGTTTGTGTACCACCCCACAGCGCGCGGCAAGCGCGTGCTGGAGGCCTATCCGCAGGCGCGCCCCTTCTTTGAAGCGCTGGCCGCATCGCAGGACGGCTTTGTGCGCGAGGCCGCAGACGTGCTGGGCACCGGCGCCGAGAACCCCTGGGCGCTGGTGCGCAAGACCGGTGGCGGCTGGTGGGTGGTGGCCGAGGTGGCCGACGGCGAGGCCATGGCCAGCCAGCGGCGCGTCACCCTGGCTGTGTGGGGCCTGATGGCTGTGGCCGTGGTGCTGCTGGCCATCGGCCTGTTCGTCATGCTGTGCCGGGGCGTGAGTCGCCCGCTGCAGGACCTGACCCAGGCCATCACGCTGGTGGCGCAGGGCGACCTGACCGAGGCCTTCCACACCACGCGGCGCGACGAGATCGGTGCGCTGGTGCAGGAGGTGGAGGGCATGCGCCAGCGCTACACACAGATGCTGCAGCAGGTGCGCAATGCCGTGGACAGCATCACCACCGCCAGTGCCGAGATCGCCAGCGGCAACCAGGACCTGTCGGCCCGCACCGAGGCCACGGCCAGCAGCCTGGCGCAGACCGCACAGAGCATGGAGCACCTGACCTCCACCGTGCGCCAGTCGGCCGACGCTGCCCGCCAGGCCAATCAGCTGGCCAGTACCGCTGCTGAGGTCGCCGCGCGCGGTGGCCAGGTGGTGGGCGAGGTGGTCACCACTATGGGCGACATCAACCAGAGCTCGCGCAAGATCGCCGACATCATCGGCGTGATCGATTCGATTGCGTTCCAGACCAACATCCTCGCGCTCAACGCGGCCGTGGAAGCCGCCCGCGCGGGTGAACAGGGCCGGGGTTTTGCCGTGGTGGCCAGCGAGGTGCGGAACCTCGCCGGGCGCAGCGCCGAGGCGGCGCGCGAGATCAAGGCGCTGATTGGTGCGTCCGTAGAGCGGGTGGAATCGGGCGCGCGCCTGGTGCAGAACGCGGGCAGCACCATGGACGAGATCGTGGGCTCGGTCAAACGGGTGGGCGACATCATTGGCGAGATCACGGCCGCATCGACCGAGCAGTCCGACGGCATCGGCCAGGTCAACACCGCCGTCAACCAGCTCGACCAGATGACGCAGCAGAACGCTGCGCTGGTGGAACAGTCGGCCGCTGCCGCCCAGAGCCTGCGCGAGCAGGCCACGCGGCTGGCGGGCGCGGTGCAGGTGTTCAAGCTCTCGCGCGGCGATGACTCGGCGGGCCACGGCGGCCTGGGCTACGCCCCCCGCACGGCCTTGGCCGCGCCCATGGCGCAGACCGGCGACGGCGAAGGGCAGCACGCGCCCGCCAGCGGCGCCCGGGCGCCCGCCCAGCTGCAATAGGGCACGCCACCGGTGCGGGTG
>JADHED010000942.1_pt1 | contig 27966 bp, 20 predicted proteins | sample 8952041 | NCBI WGS metagenome assembly JADHED01 (sample SAMN16124423, study PRJNA663239) | bioreactor sludge metagenome | isolation source: sludge (control) | place: India:Bengaluru | collected 2018-09-08
GCTCCTCTCCCTGGCGCAGCTCGGGAGGGAGGTTCTCGATCTGGATCGTCTGGCCGGTGCAGGTCGCGACCGCGTATTCGAGGGCGTTGCCGAGCTCGCGGACGTTGCCGGGCCAGCGGTAGCGGGCCATGGCCGCGAGGGTGTCGGGGGAGAGGAGCAGCGCCCGCCCCTCGCGCCCGCCGATGTGGGCGAGGAGGTGGTGGGCGATGAGCGGGATGTCCTCGACCCGCTCCCGAAGAGGCGGTACGTGGATCGGGACGACGCGGAGGCGGTAGTACAGGTCGTCGCGGAAGCGCCCGGCCCGGATCGCCTCGGCGAGGTCGACGTTCGTGGCCGCGATGACGCGAGCGTCCATCGGCCTCGGGACGCTCTCGCCCACTCGTTCGAAGTGCCGCTCCTGGAGGACCCTGAGGAGCTTCACCTGGAGGTGGAGCGGCATGTCGCCCACCTCGTCGAGGAAGAGCGTCCCGCCCCGGGCGAGGTCGATCCGGCCGACCCGGTCGCGCACGGCGCCCGTGAAGGCGCCCCGGACGTGCCCGAAGAGCTCGCTCTCGAGGAGGTCGCCCGGGAGCGCGCCGCAGTTCACGGCGACGAACGGGCCGGTGCAGCGGGGGGAGTTCGCGTGGAGCGCCCGCGCGATCAGCTCCTTGCCGGTGCCGCTCTCGCCGGTGACGAGGACCGTCGCCTCGCTCCGGTGGAGCGACTCGACGAGGTGGACGATCCCGCGCATCGCCGGGGAGCGGGCCACGAGGCCGTGCGAGGAGAGCATCGACTGCACGAGGCCGTTGTCGGTCTCGGCCGGCCGGAGGACGACGATGTAGCGCGCCCGCGGGTCGCAGTGGCTCGTGACGTCGCTCGGGAGGACCGCGGCGGTGAGCGAGACGAGCCGGGCGCTCTCCTCACCGCACCGGAGGATGGCCCGGCGCCCCTCCTCGCGGTGGCCCTGCTCGAGCGCCTCCCGGAGCGACTCGGACGGGCCGAAGAGACGGGCCCCGACGAGCTCCTCGATCGGGCGGCCGAGCGCGGCCTCGACGGCCCCCGGCCGGGCCAGCTCGTCGAGCGAGCGGCTCGCGCGGATGACCCGGAACTCGCGGTCGAGGACGACGAGGACCCGGCCGAGCGCGCCGAAGACCGTCTCGAGCGTCCCGAAGCCGGGGGGAGCCAGCGAGGGCGTGTCGGGGGAGGGCAGGGTGGCGGGCACTGGCGTAATCTCTTCGTTTCGGGGGCCCCGATTATTCCATCCCGAGGGTGCGCATGACGTCGATCTATTTCGGTGAGGAGCACGAGAGCTTTCGCCGCGCGGTCCGCCAGTTCCTCGAGGGAGAGGTCGCGCCGCGCGCGCGAGAGTGGGAGGAGGCGCGGCGCATCCCGCGCGACGTCTTCCGACGGATGGGAGACCTCGGCTTCCTCGGCATCCTCGCTCCCGGGGAGCTCGGCGGGGCGGACGGATCGATCTACCACGCGATCGCGCTCCTCGAGGAGCTTCCGCGCTCCCGGATGGGGGGCTTCGTCGCGGCCGTCTCGGTGCAGCAGTTCATCGCCACGGGGGCGATCGCCCTCCACGGCTCCGAGGAGCAGAAGCGCCGCTGGCTCGCTCCGTCCGTCGCCGGGACGAAGGTCGGCGCGATCGCGATCTCCGAGCCCGACACCGGCTCCGACGTCGCCGCGATCCGGACGACGGCGCGGCGCGACGGCGACTCCTGGGTGATCGACGGCGCGAAGACCTGGATCACGAACGGCGTCGAGGGCGACTTCGTCGTCGTCGCGTGCCGGACGGCCGCGGACGCCGGCGCCGGCGGGATCAGCCTCGTCGTCGTCGAGGCCGACACGCCCGGCTTCTCGCGCTCGCGCCTCCGGAAGATGGGATGGCACTGCTCCGATACCGCGGAGCTGACGTTCGAGAACGTCCGCGTGCCGATCGGAAACCTCGTCGGCGCCGAGAACGAGGGCTTCTTCCTGATCCTGGAGACGTTCGTCCTCGAGCGGCTCGTCACGGCGGCGACGTCGGTCGGGAGCGCCCGCCTCGCCCTCGAGGAGACGCAGAAGTACGTCCTCTCGCGCGAGGCGTTCGGGCGGCCGATCGGGAAGTTCCAGGCGATCCGGCACCGTCTCGCCGACCTCCACGCCGAGCTCGAGGCGGCGGCGCAGCTCGTCTACCACGCCGCGTGGCTCCACGAGCAGGGCGGGAACCCCGTCGCCGAGGCGTGCATGGCGAAGCTCCTCGCCACGGAGCTCTCGAAGCGGACGGCGGACGAGTGCCTCCAGTTCTTCGGCGGCTACGGCACCGTCGAGGAGTACCCGATGGAGCGCTTCTTCCGCGACGCGCGCTTCGGGACGATCGTCGCCGGGACGAGCGAGATCATGCGGGAGGTGATCGCGAAGTCCGTGGTCGACGGCGTCGTCTTCCCGGGCCGGAAGGAGCGCGCGGCCGCGGAGCCCGCCGACGGAGGCGGCGGCGCGGACGCGGAACCGCCCGCCGGCGAGGCCGCGGCCGCCGACGCCGAGGCGCTTCCCGACGCGTTCGCGGGCGACCTCGTCCCGGACCTCTTCGTCGCCGACGCCACCGAGTCGCTCGAGGCGGTCTTCTCCGAGTTCCCGGCTCCTCCCGGCGCCGGCCCCGAGCCTCCGCCGCCGGTCGCGTCGTTCGAGCACGGGCTCGAAGCCTCGTTCGAGCCCGTGCCCGAGGCCGCGCCCGGGCCCGCGGCGCACGCCGCCGAGGCGACGGTCCCGTCGTTCGTCCCCCCGCCCCCGCCGCCGCCCCCCGCGGACGTCGAGGCGACGGAGCCCGCCTACCTCCCGGAGGCGGTCCCGACCCCGCCCCCCTCCCGGTCCGTCCCGGAGGTCGGGTCGACCTCCCTGGCGATGAAGCTGCCGGTCCCGCGGAGCGTCGAAGAGCTCTTCGAGACACTCCCGCTCCGCTTCCGCTCCGACCGCGCGCAGGGCTGGAATGCCCGGTTCCATTTCCGATTCCGGGACGTCTCGCGCTCCGACTGGACGGTCGTCATCGAGGACGGCTTCTGCCGGACGCTCGACGGGCACGACGGGACGCCCGACTGCGTCGTCACGACCACGGAGAAGACCTACCTCGCCATCGAAAGCGGGCAGCAGTCGCCGGAGACCGCCTTCCTCCTCGGGAAGGTGAAGGTCTCGAACATCGCGGCGATGACCCGCTTCGGCAAGCTCTTCCGCAAGGTCGCGCCGTGACCGCACCGCTCCCGCTCGAGGGGACGGTCGTCCTCGACGTCTCGCGGATGCTCCCGGGCGCCGTCCTCGCGAGGACGCTCGTCGACCTCGGCGCGCGCGTGATCAAGATCGAGGACCCCCACTCGGGCGACCCGATGCGCGTCACGCCGCCCGTCGTCGGCGGCATCGGAGCCGGCTTCCTCGCCTTCTTCCGCGGCGTCGAGTCGGTCACTCTCGACCTGAAGAGCCCCGCAGGGGCGGCCGCGCTCCGGCGGCTCGCGCGGCACGCCGACGTCCTCGTCGAGAGCTTCCGGCCCGGCACGCTCGAGCGCTGGGACCTCGGCTGCGAGCGCCTCGCCTCCCTCAACCCCGGCCTCGTCGTCGTCTCGCTCACGAGCTTCGGGACCGACGGACCGGAGGCGTCCCGAATCGGTCACGACCTCAACTTCACCGCCGTCACGGGGTTCCTCTCGGAGCTCCCGGCCGGGGAGCTGCCGCGCGTCCAGGTCGCCGACGTCGCCGCGGGGCTCCTCGCGGCGTCCTCCACTCTCGCCGCGCTCCTCCTCCGCCTGCGCACGGGGCGCGGCGTCCACGTCGACCAGCCGCTCGTCTCCGGACCGCTCCCGTTCCTGACGTGGGCCTTCGCGGAGCTCGGGGCGGGGGGCGGAGGCGCCCTCGACGGCCTCCTCGCGGGGAAGTGCCCCTCCTACCGGACCTATCGCTGCGGCGACGGCGCGCGCGTCGCCCTCGGCGCCCTCGAGCCGAAGTTCTGGGTCGCCCTCTGCGAGATGACCGGCCTCTCCGACCACGCCGCCGACGGCCTCGACACGGGCGCGGCGGGGGCGGACGCCGCCGGGCGGCTCGCCGCCGTCTTCGGCACCCGTCCGCGCGCGGAGTGGCTCGACCTCGCGGAGGCGCTCGGCATCCCGCTCACGCCGGTGAACGACGTCCCGGCGGCGCGGGAGGAGCTCGCCTCGCGGCTGGAGCGGACGTCCCTGCCGGGCGGCGGCGTCCTCGCGACGCCCGCGGCGTTCCTCGGGCTGCCGGGGCTGCGCCGCCCGCACGCGCCCGCCCCGGCCCTCGGGGCCGACACCTACCGGGTCCTCCACGAGATGGGCTTCTCCGTGGAGGAGATCGCCGCGGTCGCGGGGTGAGCCCGGGCGGGCCCCCCCGCGATGCGGGCGACCTCGGCGCGCGGCAGGAGGGGGCGGCCGCGATGCCCGGGCGCGGCCCGCGTCGCGGGCGTCGCCCGGGAGGCATCTGCGCGTGACCGCGGCCGAAGTCGCGTACGCTCTGCCGGAATGCTCGAAGGAGACACCCGGGCGCCCGCCCGCATCCGGGCCGTGGGACGGGCGCTGCCCGCGCACTACGTCGACCAGGAGAGCCTCACCTCGGCCCTGAGCGCGGCCTGGGGCGAGGCTCACTTCAACCCGGAGCGCCTCGAGGCCCTTCACCGGGCCGTCCAGGTCTCGGGCCGCCACCTGGCGCTCCCGCTGGCGGCCTACCGGGAGCTCCGGACGTTCGCCGATCGCAACGACGCGTGGACGTCGGCCGCGGTCGACCTCGGTGAGATCGCGGTCCGGGATGCGCTCGCGCGGGCCGGCCTCTCGCCTTCCGACGTGGATCACCTCGTCTTCGTGACGACGACCGGGATCGCGACCCCGAGCATCGACGCCCGCCTCGTCGACCGGGTCGGGCTGCGGCTCGACGTGAGGCGCTCGCCCCTCTTCGGGCTGGGCTGCGCGGGCGGGGCGGCGGGGCTCTCGCGCGCCGCGGACCTCCTCGCCGCCGTGCCGGGCGGAGTCGCCGTCCTCCTCTCCGTGGAGCTCTGCTCGCTGACCCTCCAGCGGGACGACCTGTCGATCCCGAACATCATCGCGTCCGGCCTCTTCGGCGACGGCGCGGCCGCGGTCGTCCTGACGGGCGGCGAGCGCGGCCCGGGAGGCCCGGGAGCCGGCCCCGCGATCGTCGCGTCCGCCTCCTCGTTCTATCCCGGCACGGAGCGCGTCATGGGGTGGGACGTCGTCGACTCGGGCTTCAAGGTGGTCCTCTCGGCCCGGGTGCCCGACGTCGTGCGCGAGCACGTGGCCCTCGACGTCGACGCGTTCCTCGCCGAGCACGGCCTCGACCGCTCGGCGATTCGCCACTGGATCGCGCACACCGGCGGCCCGCGGGTGCTCCAGGCGTTCGAGGGCGCGCTCTCTCTGCCCGAGACGGCCCTCGCCCGTTCCTGGACGTCGCTCCGGGAGATCGGGAACCTCTCCTCCGCGTCCGTCCTCTTCGTCCTCGGAGATCTCCTCGCGTCGGGCGAGCCCGCGGCCGGGGATCGCGGACTCCTCCTTGCGATGGGTCCCGGCTTCTGCTCGGAGCTGGTCCTCCTTCGGTGGTAGAGGAGAGGTCGAGGTGACGCTCCCCGCCTCCGTCGCGCTCTACCTGGGCCTGCTCGTCCTCCTCGGCTGCGAGAGGGGCGCGGAGCTCCTCGTGTCGCGCCGCAACGCCCAGAGGACGTTCGCGGCGGGCGGGGTGGAGACGGGTCGCCGAGCCTACGCGATCATGGTCGCGGTCCACGCGCTCTTCCCGCTCGCGTGCGCGGCCGAGGTCCTCCTCCTGCCGCGGTCCTTCCCGGGCGCCGCGGGCTTCGCCGCGCTGGCGGTTGCCCTCGGGGCCCAGGCGCTGCGCTGGTGGGCCGTCGCGACGCTCGGAGAGCGCTGGAGCACGCGGGTCATCGTCGTCCCGGGCGCGGCGCCGGTGACTGGCGGCCCCTATCGCTTCCTCCGGCATCCGAACTACCTCGCGGTCGTCCTCGAGATGGCCGCCGTCCCCATGATCCACGGCGCCTGGCTCACCGCGCTCGTCTTCTCGGCGCTGAACGCGGCGCTCCTCGCCCACCGCATTCCCGCGGAGGAGCGGGCCCTCGGAAGGGCGTACGCCGAGGTCTTCTCCGAGCGAAGACGGCTCGTGCCGGGAGGTCCGCGTGGCTGAGCTTCGCGAGGAGGTCCTCGCCGAGATCCGCCGGACCCTCGCGGCCGACCTCGATTTCCGCGGTCCGGTCGAGCTTCACCACGGACTCGCGACCGACCTCCAGGTCGACTCTCTCGGCGCCCTCGTCCTGGCCGTGGCGCTCGAGGACCGCTTCCGGGTGAAGCTCACGGGCGTCGAGGCCGCCTCGGTCACGTCCGTCGAGGAGCTCGTCGGCGTCGTCGAGCGCGCCGTCCGCGAGGCGGGGGCCGGAGGCGCGTCGCGGGACGCCGACGGCGGGGAAGGCCCGTGAACGGGCCGCCGCTCCCGCGGCCGAAGCACGGCACCGTCAACGAGACCCTCGCCGCGAGCGCGACGAGCGGGGCGGGCCTCACGTTCGTCGACCTCGCCGAGCGCGAGACGTTCCATTCGTACGCGGAGGTCCACGCGCGCGCGCGCCGGACGGCCGGGGCGCTCCGGGCCCGAGGGGTCGCGGCCGGCGACCGCGTCGCTCTCGTCTTCCCGACCTCGCCCGCGTTCGTCGATTGCTTCTTCGGCGTCCTCCTCGCCGGCGCCGTGCCCGTCCCGCTCTACCCGCCGGTCCGCCTCGGGCGGCTCGCCGAGTACCTCGCCGCGACGTCGAGGATGATCGCCGCGGCCGGCGCGCGCCTCGTCCTCGCCGACGCGGCGGCCCGCAGGCTCCTCGGGAAGGCGATCGAGGCCTCCCGCCCGGCGCTCGGGTGCCTCACGCCGGAGGAGCTCGGCGAGGGGGGCGAGCTCGAGGCGGCCGTCGGGCCCGACGAGCTCGGGCTGATCCAGTTCTCGTCCGGGTCGACCGCGGAGCCCAGGCCCGTCGCCCTCTCGCACGCGAGCCTGCTGGCCCAGCTCGCGGCCCTTCGGGCGCTCCTTCCCGCGGAGGGTTCGGTGCCGCAGAAGGGCGTCTCCTGGCTGCCGCTCTACCACGACATGGGCCTGATCGGCTGCCTCCTCCAGGCCGTCTACTACCCGGGCCCGCTCGTCCTGATTCCCCCCGAGCTCTTCCTGGCGAAGCCGGCCCTCTGGCTGCGGGCGATCGCCCGCCATCGCGCGACGATCTCCGTGGCGCCGAGCTTCGCGTACGCGCTCTGCTCGCGGAAGGTGCGGGACGAGGAGCTCTCCGGCGCCGACCTCTCGTCGTGGCGGCACGCCCTCTGCGGCGCCGAGCCCGTCTCGCCCGAGTCGCTCGACGATTTCGCACGGCGTTTCGAGCCGTTCGGCTTCGACCCGCGGAGCCTGCGTCCCGTCTACGGCCTGGCCGAGGCCGCGCTCGCCGTCACGTTCACCCCCGCCGGCCGCCGGGTGAGGTCGCTCCGCGTCGACCCGGCGCGGCTCGCGGCCACGGGCGACGTCGTCGACGGGACGCGGGCGATCGCCTCGGTCGGGACGCCGGTCCCGGGCACCGACGTCGAGGTGCGCGACCCCGACGGCCGCGTGCTCGAGGAGCGCCGCGTCGGGCGGATCTTCGTGCGCGGGCGCTCGGTGATGGCGGGGTACTTCGACCAGCCCGAGGCGACGGCGAGCGTTCTCTCCGGCGGCTGGCTGGACACCGGGGACCTCGGATTCGTCGCCGACGGCGAGCTCTACGTCTGCGGTCGCGAGAAGGACGTCATCGTCATCCGCGGGGCGAACCACGCGCCTCGGGAGTTCGAGGAGGGGCTCGCCGACGTGGAGACCGTTCGCGCGGGGTGCGCCGTCGCGCTCGGGTTCGTCCCGGACGGGGAGGACGGCGAGCAGCTCCTCGTCCTGGCCGAGCGCGCCCGCGCGAGCGGCCCGGACGACGACGACGAGCGGACGATCGACGCGATCCGGCGCGCGATCCTCGCCCGCACCGGCATCCGGCCCCACACGGTCCGCCTCCTCGCGCCGGGAACGATCCCGCGCACCTCGAGCGGCAAGCTCCGCAGGGGCGAGGCGCTGCGGCGGTTCCTGGCGGGGGAGCTCGACCCGCCGGCGAAGGTGTCCCGCCTCCGCATCCTCCTCGAGGTCCTCCGGTCTGCGGTCGCGTTCGGGAGGGTGCGGGGGAATCCCGGCTCGTGAGGCAGAGGGCCTGAGGCGGGCCTGGAGAGCCCCAGGCGGCCGTACCCATCGAGCGCCGGGGGGGCTGCTCGCAGTACCCGCGTACGGCGAGGGGCCTGTCGAGGATCGAACGATCAGTCTTCAGATCGGGGGTGCCCCGGGGAGGAGCCGCTGGCCCGTCGCGTGTCCGACGCCACCTCCAGGCCCCTACGTCGTGTCACCAGCGGTGTTGAACCTCTGGCTCGGATTTGGTAGAATCCGCGGCATGCTGGAGCGACGTGCCAACGGCGGAGGGAAGCCCATTTTCAGTGGGCTCAGCCGACGTCCGGTCTTCAGTGTCGCTGGTGTTCCCGGGAAAGTCAGTTAGCCAATTATCTAAAGCAGCATCAATTTCCGTAGACACTTTTCGGTTCCGAATACGAAAGATGAGGAGGCCGTTCGTGAGTCGTCTTCGCCGCATGTCCGGTCCCGCCGAAACGAGGTCTCCCACCCTGATAGCGAAGTGCGAGTAGTAGGACGAGAGTTCTCGTTGTCTTCCATTCCGTAAACAGGAATTGTCTTTCCCGAGAACACGCATTTCCCCGTTGAACAGCGGGAAATCAAGAAAGGAAAAGAGGATGAGCCCGAACGAGAAGAGCCAGTGCCAACACCGCGTCTACGTCGACATCCCGAACTTGGTCCTCGTGGGCGGCCACGTGGCTGCCGTCGCGAAGGGCCTCGCGCCGTCGGTCGAGGTCGCGAACACCTACAACGTGTTCGACCCTTTCTGGAGGCTTGATTTCAGGGCCCTCGTGTCGCGCATTGCGTGGTCCAGGGAGCGGAGCGCCACGCGGCTGGTGGCCTTCGGCTCGTCGATCGGCTGCGACTTCGGCTTCTGGCGCGCCGTCCAGCAGGCCGGGATGGAGGCCGTGATCCTGCCGCGAGTGCCTGGCCGCCGCGAAAAGGGGGTCGACATCTCGCTCGCGATGGAGGCCCTCCACGACGTGGAGTGCTGCCTGAAGCCCGGGGACGAGATCACCCTAGTCGCGGGCGACGCCGATTACCTTCCGCTCGTCCGGCGCGTCCGTGAGCGCGGGATCTCCGTCCGCGTCGTGTTCTGGTCCTCGGCCGCGAAGGCCCTGAAGGAGGCCGCGTCCGAGTTCGTCGCCATTGACCGCGACCTCGACCGCCTGACGCTTGCTCCGTACGCCCACCGGCGGGCCGCCTGAGAGGAGGAGACGAGATGAGCTCCATGAACCCCGAAGTCCGGACCGCGGTCGAGCCCTACACGGACGGCGCAGCCTGTCTCGAGGCCTGGTTCCGAGTCCTCGGAGCCATGGACGGCTTTCCCGTTACCGATCACCCCTCTGGGATCCTCCCGCTCGAGGATCGCGCGGAGGCGTTCGAGCTCGCCCAGGAGCGGACGCGTGCCACGCTGGAGGCCGGAATCCCGGTCCCGGTCCTCGATGGGATGGAGACGCTCGGGCTCGACGTCCTCGACCAGCTCGTCGTCCTCGCCCTGCTGCGGAACTCGCTCGACGCCCGCCAGAGCGAGGGCCTGCGGCTTCGCCAGATCTGCGAGGCCTCGGGCGCCGCCGACTGGAAGCGGCAGGAGACCCTCCGCTCACGGCTGGAGCGGGCCGGCGCGCTCCGGCACCTCGGGCTCGTTCAGTCCGACGGCGACACGGTCGCCGCGGAGAGGCTTTACCGGCTGACGCCCGCGTGGAGGGCGGCGCTCCTCGAGGGGCAGGCCGAGGCCTCCGAGGCGCCGGCGTCCGTGCCTGAGACCGTCACTGGGCGCCTGCAGGAAGCGCTCTTCCGTTCCGTCGAGCTCCTTGAGTGGGTGGCGCCGACGCCCTGGACGCGGTCGTCCGGCTGGGCCGACGCCTTCGGCGATCGCCCGGGGTGGGACCACGTCGGCCCGCGGGGGCGCGAGCTCGTCCGCGTCGCCGCCTCCTACCTCGGGCCCGACGGTCCGGCGCAGGGCGACCCGCTCGGTCGTCTTCTCGAGTCCGCGGGGGTCGCCACGCCGGCCGAAGTCGCGCTGCTTCTGCTCCTCCTTTCGCGCGGCCCGAAGGACGGGCCGCTCTCGTGGGCCTTCCTCGAGGCGGCGCTGAAGGGAATGCCGGGCGCCGAGGCCGGCTTCCACGGTCTCCTCGGCCGCGACTCCGCGCTCGTTCGGGGCGGCCTCGTCGCGCTCCGCTCCGAGGAGTCGGAGGGCGCTCTCGCCGCCTTCGCAGCGACGCCTCGGGCGAGGGGGCTCGCGGTCCCGATGGGCGTCGCCGCCTTCGAGCCCGCGAAGGACGACGCCGCAAAGGAGAACGAGGGCCCGTCCGGCTTCGAAGCCACCTCTCCGCGCATCGGCCTGAAGGAGATCGTCCTCACCCGGGAGGCGCGGGAGCGGATCGAGGAGGCGCTCGCCCTCCCGCGCGCGCTCGCGTCCGGAGCGGCCGACTGGGGCCTCGACCGGAGCCTGCTCGGCCAGCCGGGCGTGGTGCTCCTCTTCCACGGCGAGCCCGGCACGGGGAAGACGCTCTGCGCCGAAGCGATCGCGGGAGAGCTCGGCAAGGCCCTCTGGCGGCTGCGCGTCGACGAGCTCCTCTCGCGCTGGGTGGGGGAGACCGAGCAGAAGGTGGCCGCCGTCTTTCGCCGGGCCCGCGCGGCCGGCGACGTCGTCCTCCTCGACGAGGCGGACTCGGTCCTCTCGGCGAGGAACGGCCAGAGCGCGCGCTGGGAGACCTCGATGACGAACCTGCTCCTCCAGGAGATCGAGCGGTTCCCCGGGGTGCTGGTCATGACGACGAATCGTCCTGACTCCCTCGATCCGGCCCTCGAGCGCCGCGTCCTCGCGAAGGTCGAGTTCGAGATGCCCGGCGAGGAGGAGAGGCTCGCGCTCTGGATGAGGCATATCCCCGCCCAAGTCCCGATCGCCCCTGGAGTCGATCTCGCCGAGGTCGCACGGAAGTACGTCCTCTCGGGCTCCGGCATCCGGACGGCCGCGCTCTTCGCGGTCGGGCGGGCGCTTGCCCGGCCCGAGGGCGAGCGCCTCCTCACGAACCGCGATCTCGAGACCGCCGCGGCGGCGCAGCTGGCACGGAAGCCGAAGGCGGCGCCCGTCGTCGGGTTCGCCCCGATGCACGAGAAGCGGGGTGGCTACGCGGTCGCAGCCGGAACCCGACAGGAAGCGCCTGCCGTGAGGCCCGTCGACACCGTCCCCCGTCGGGAGCGAAGCCGATGAGGGCCTCTCGCCCGGCGGGGCATACCGAATCACGAATCACGAATCGGGCTCTGGCCCGTACGCCAGAAGAAGGAGAGACGACCATGAAGACCAAGACCACCAAGCCCGCTGTCACCACCTACGACGTCGCCTGGTACGTCCACGAGCGCGACATCGCCCCCGGAGGCTCGCCCATCGCGCGGCCGGAGGTCGCGATCCTCCTCGACCAGAGCGACCGGCCCTGGTTCGAGATCCGCAGCCCTCACGGCCGCCCCCGTCCCATCGGCCGGATCGGCTCCGTCGTACCCGCCAGCCTCGACTTCGACGGTGCGCTCCTCGACGTGCTCCTCGCGCTCTGGCCGGAGCGCTTCAAGGCGTGCCCCTCGCTCCGAGCCGTCGAGGCGAAGCTCGCGCGTGAGAGGATGCTCGACTTCCACCTCGGCGCGGAGAAGATCCCGACCGAGTGGGCGGCCCTCCGCGAGGAGGCACGGCCACTTTCCGAGCGGCTCATCATCGTCCGGGTCGACGCCCCGATCGTCGCGCCCGAGTCGTTCCTGGCCCGCTCCGTCCTCGCTCCCGTACACTCCCCTCGCCCGACCCACTCGGACGCCATTTGACCGGGTCGCGGCGCTATCTCGCGGGGCGGAGGTGCGATCCGTGCGGAGAGAGCTCGTTGGCCTCTGAAGCGTTCCCGGAGGCCCTCGGTTTCAAGAATGGCGACACGAGCGTCCACACAGCGCGGACGATGATGCTCGCCGAGCTGGGGGAGATCTTCTCGGCCGTCCCGGCCGAGGGGAGCCGCGAGGACTACTGGCGGGCCGCGATCGAAGACAACGTCCTCGGCAAGCCGAGCATGGTGACGCGGCGCTCGACGGTGAAACACCTCGCCGAGCTGTACGGCCTCACCCCCGCCGAACCGCTCTTCCGGAACCTCCGCCGCCTCTGGCCGCAGGCCGGCCTCGGCCGCCCGATGCTCGCGCTCCTCTGCGCCTGTGCGCGCGACCCGCTCCTCCGCCTGACGGCGCCGAACGCCCTCAAGGCGAAGGAGGGAGCGACGATTCCCCGCGCTCAGGTGGAGGAGGTCATCGCCACGGGAGCGCCGGGCCGGTTCAGTCCGAAGACGATCCGCTCGGTCGCTCAGGCCACCAGCTCCACCTGGACGCAGTCGGGCCACTTCACCGGCCGGGCGAAGAAGGTCCGTTCCCGCCCGCGCGTCACCCGCGAGGCCGTCGCCTACGCCCTCTTCCTCGGGCACCTCTGCGGGCTGCGCGGCCCGGCGCTCTTCACGAGCTTCTGGGCCTCGCTCCTCGACCGCCGCCCCGAGGAGGTCCTGACCCTCGCCGAGGAGGCGTCGGCCGCGGGCCTCCTGACCCTCAAGCAGGCCGGCCCCGTCGTCGAGGTCGGCTTCCCCGGCTGGCTCACCCCCGAAGAGGAGGCGCTCCTGCGATGAACCGCGTCGAAGCCCTCGTGAAGGCCTGGGCCTCCCACGTCGCCATCCCCTGGACCCGCGGACTCGCCGGCGGCGAGAAGGTCTGGTTCTGCGTCTACGACAAGGCCGACGAGCGCCGCCTGCGCCTTCACCTCCCCGAGTTCGAGGGAGCGGCGAAGAAGGCCGGACATGGCTGGGCGAGCGTCGACCTGACCGACACCTTCGCCGCCTGGATGGCCGCCGAGGAGAACCGGGACGCCTACTTCGAGGACCCGGAGTCGCTCGGCACCGACAAGCTCGTCGATTTCCACGAGTACCTCGTCGGCCTCCTCACCCCGACCCTCGCCGAGGCGGGCGAGAACGACGTCGTCGCTCTCACAGGCATCGCCGCCCTCTTCGGCTTCCTCCGCGTCTCCGAGCTCGTTCACGCCCTCGAGCCCCTCATCCGGGGGCGGCTCGTCGTCTTCTTCCCCGGCGAGTACGAGAACGGCAACTACCGCTTCCTCGACGCCCGCGACGGCTGGAGCTACCGGGCTGTCCCGATCCTGCCCGCTGAAGGAGCGTTCGCGTCATGACGATGAAGAACCGCGAGGTCTTCCAGACGGACCCCCTCGAGCTGCGGCTCGTCAACAACGGCGTCGCCGAGGTCGTCGACGCTTCCACCGACGAGCAGGTCCGGGCGCTCCGCTACGAGCTCGAGACCTTCGTCTGCGAAAAGCAGTACTCCCGAGGCCTTCACCGGATCCTCGACAGCTACCTCACCTGCCTCGGGAAGGAAGAGCAGAAGCCGGTCTGGGTGAGCGGGTTCTTCGGGAGCGGCAAGTCGCACCTCGTCAAGATGCTCCGCGCGCTCTGGGTCGACGTGGAGCTGCCAGACGGCGCCCGCGCCCGCGGCATCGCCCACCTTTCCTCGGAGGTGAAGACGTCCCTCAAGGAGCTTTCCACGCAAGGGAAGCGCCTCGGCGGGCTGCATGCGGCGAGCGGCAGCCTCCTCACCGAGCAGGGCAACAGCATCCGCCTCGCCCTCCTCGGGTTCGTCTTCCGCTCCGCCGGCCTCCCGAAGAGCTACCCGGCCGCGCGCTTCGTCCTCTTCCTGAAGAAGAACGGCTGGTACGAGAAGGTGAAGCGTGAGGTCGAGAAGGCCGGGAAGAGCTTCGAGAAGGAGCTCCGCGACCTCTACGTCTCGCCCGTCCTCGCCAAGGCCCTCCTGAAGGCCGACCCCGACTTCGCCGAGTCGGAAGCGAAGGCGAAGACGCTGCTGAAGGAGCAGTACCCGAGCCGGACCGACGTCACCGACGACGACATGGTCCACGCTATCCAGGACGCCCTCGAGGTCGATGGCCGGCTGCCCCTCACGCTCGTCGTCCTCGACGAGGTCCAGCAGTGGATCGGGGAGGACGTGGAGCGCGGCGCCCAGGTCAACAGCCTTGCGGAGTGCCTCGCCAAACGGTTCGGGGCGCGGCTCCTCCTCGTCTGCACCGGTCAGACCGCCCTCACGGGGACGCCCGTCCTCCAGCGAATCCAGCACCGCTTCCACGTCAAGGTCGAGCTCTCCGACGCCGACGTCGAGACGGTCATCCGGAAGATCGTCCTCGCCAAGCGCGCGGACCGCGTCGCCCCGCTCGAGAAGCTCCTCGAGAACTGCAGCGGCGAGGTGTCGCGGCACCTCACCGGGACGGGGATCGGCCCCCGCCCCGAGGACGATTCCGTCCTCCTCTCCGACTACCCGCTCCTCCCCGTGCGGCGCCGCTTCTGGGAGAAGGTCCTTCGCGCGGTCGACCGGGCCGGCACGGCGGGCCAGCTCCGGACGCAGCTCCGCGTCGTCCACGAGGCCGTCCAGAGGACGGCCGAGGCTCCGATCGGCACTGTCGTCCCGGCCGACTTCGTCTACTACGACCGCGCGACAGAGCTCGTCCAGACGGGCGTCCTCCTCCGCGAGATCCACGAGAAGGTCGCCCGCCTCGACGACGGCACGCCCGACGGCTCGCTGAAGTCCCGCCTCGCCGCCCTCGCCTTCCTCATCGGGCGCCTCCCGCGCGAGAAGGGCCTCGACGACGGCATCCGGGCAACGCCCGAGACGCTCGCGAACCTCCTCGTCGAGGACCTGAAGGGGGGCGGGGACGACCTCCGCGGTCGCGTCCCGAAGCTCCTGGACGCGATGGCGGCGGCCGGCCACCTGATGAAGGTAGACGACGAGTACCGCCTCCAGACCAAGGAAGGGAGCGCCTGGGACGCCGCCTGGCGCGAGGCCGTCGCCCGGATCCAGGGCGACGAGCCGAAGATGGCGAGCCTTCGGCGCGACGTCCTGAAGGACGCGCTCGAGGCGAGCCTCGGCGGCATCGCGGTCCACCAGGGGAAGTCGAAGGTCAGGCGCGCGGCCGAGCTCTCCTACGGCGCCGAGCGCCCCTCGCCGGCGAAGGGGGGCATCCCCGTCTGGATCCGCGACGGCTGGAACGAGGACGAGAAGGCCGTCGTCGCCGAGGTCCACAGCCTCGGCACCGAGGCCCCGCTCGTCGTCGTCTTCGTCCCGAAGCGCCGGGGCGAGGAGCTGAAGAAGGCGCTTGCCGCGTGGAAGGCGGCCGACGAGACGCTCGGCGCAAGAGGCATCCCGACCTCCGAAGAGGGGAAGGAAGCCCGCCACGGCATGGAAGGGACCCGCGAGAGCCGTCGCCAGGAGATCGAGGGCCTCGTCTCGGAGATCGTCGACGGCGCCCGCGTCTTCCTCGCGGGAGCGCCGAAGCCCCTCGACGGGGACGACCTCGAGGAGACGGTGAAGGACGCCGTCGGGGCGGCCCTCGCCCGCCTCTATCCCCGGTTCGGCGACGGCGACCACCTCGCCTGGGAGCAGGTCTTCACGAAGGCGAAGGGCGGAAGCCCCGACGCCCTCACCGCCGTCGGCCACAAGGGCGACGTGGCCGCCCATCCCGTCACCTCGGCCGTCCGCGCCGAGATCGGGAGCGGGCGGAAGGGGAGCGAGCTGCGGAAGAAGTTCGCGGAGCCGCCGTTCGGGTGGCCGCAGGACGCCGTCGACGGCGCCCTCTTCGCCCTCCTCGCCGCCGGCCGCATCCGCGCGACGCTCCAGGGGCAGCCGGCCGGTGTGAGCCTCGACCGGACGAAGATCGGCATCGCCGAGTTCCGCCTCGAAGAGGACCTCGTCACGACGGCGCAGAAGATCGCTCTCCGGAACCTCTTCCAGCAGGCGGGCCTTTCCGGAAAGCCGAACGAGGAGGTCGCCACCGCGTCGCTCTTCCTCGACGAGCTTCGGAGGCGGGCCGAGGCGGCAGGCGGCGACAAGCCCCTCCCCGAGCGCCCGTCGCTCACGCGCGTCAACGAGCTCGCCGCCCTCTCGGGCAACAAGCAGCTCCTGGCCCTCCACGACGCTCGCGAGGAGCTCGGGAAGCTCGCGAAGGAGTGGAAGGAGCGCGGCGAGGCGATCGGCCGGCGCCTCCCGGCGTGGCAGACGCTTGAACGGCTTCAGGATCATGCCGACGGCCTCGCGGTCGCCGCCGAGGTGGCTCCGCAGGCCGAGGCCATTCGCGATGGCCGGCGCCTCCTCGAAGAGCCCGACCCCGTCCCGCCCCTCTCCTCCCGCCTCGTCGACGCCCTCCGGGCCGAGCTGAAGGCTCGCTACGCCGAATGGCGGGCGCGCTTCGAGAGCGAGCGGAAGGCCCTCGAGGCCGACGCCTCCTGGCAGAAGCTCTCCCCGGCCGATCGGTCGGCTCTCCTCGCCGCCTGCAAGCTCTCGGAGCTGCCCGAGCCGAAGGCCGGAACGCCCGAGGAGCTTCTCTCCGCGCTCGACGCGACGTCCCTCGCGGGCTGGACGGAGAGGCTTCACGCGCTGACGTCGCGTTTCGCCGAGGCCCGGAAGGAGGCCGCGCAGCGCGTGGCGCCGAAGGCCGTCGTCGTGGCGCTGCCGAAGGCGACGCTCCACGACGAGGCCGAGGTCGAGAAGTGGCTCGAGGAGGCGCGGCGCGTCCTGAAGGAGAAGCTCGCCTCCGGCCCCGTCATCGTCTGAGAGAGAACGCGAGAAGGATCGCGAGGAGGATCCCGAGGTGTCGTCCCTTCATCCCGACCTCCGCAAGAAGCTCCGCGAAGTCGTCCTCGAAGCCCGGCGCGTCGCCGAGAAGGGGGCCGAGCAGGCCCTGCGCGCCCTCTCCGTCGAGGCCGCCGACGCCGCCCCCTCGCTCTCCGCGGAGAAGCGGAAGCTCCGGGTTGCCCTCCGCGCGCGGGGCCGCCAGCTGGGCGATGCGCTGGAGCGCGACAAGCGACAGGCGCTCGATCACCTGACGGCCGAGTGCGCCTACGAGCACTGGCACCGGATGCTCTTCGCACGGTTCCTCGCCGAGAACCACCTCCTCCTGCATCCCGAAGGCGTCCCGGTCACGCTCGACGAGGTGCGGGAGCTGGCGGACGAGGAGAGACCTCGCGTCCACATGTGGGAGCTGGCCGCGCGGTACGCCACGCGGATGCTCCCCGCCCTCTTCCGGCCCGATGATCCCGTCCTCGCCCTCGACCTCGCTGCCGAGCACCGGACGAAGCTCGAGTCGCTCCTCGCGGGCCTCGCGACGGAGGTCTTCACGGCCGACGACGGCCTCGGATGGGTCTACCAGTTCTGGCAGGAGGAGAGGAAGGACGCCGTCAACCGCTCCGAGGTGAAGATCGGGGCCGACGAGCTTCCGGCCGTGACGCAGCTCTTCACGGAGCCGTACATGGTGAAGTTCCTCCTCCACAACACGCTCGGGGCCTGGTGGGTCGGCCGGCACGGCGGCGATCCGCCCATCGAGATGGAGTTCCTGAGACGGAACGAAGACGGGACGCCCGCCGCCGGCACGTTCGACGACTGGCCGAAGCGGGCGGCGGAGATCCGGTTCCTCGACCCCTGCTGCGGCTCCGGCCACTTCCTCGTCGAGGGGCTGAAGATCCTCGTCGCCTTCCGGATGAAGGAGGAGGGGCTCGGAGCGGGGCCGGCGGTCGACGCCGTCCTCCGCGACAACCTCTTCGGCCTCGAGATCGACCCCCGCTGCACGCAGATCGCGGCGTTCGCGGTGGCCCTTACTGCCTGGAAGCTCGCGGGCGGCTACCGCGAGCTTCCCGCCGACGGCGTCCACGTCGCCTGCTGCGGCATCGCGCCGCGGGCGAAGAAGGAGGAGTGGCTCCGGCTCGCGAACGGCGACGAGAAGCTCCGGAACGGCCTCGAGCGGCTCTACGAGCTGTTCAAGGATGCGCCGACGCTCGGCAGCCTCATCGACCCGACGCGGGAAGAGGAGGGGCTGTTCGTCGCGGGATGGGGTGAGCTGAAGCCGCTGCTGGCAAAGGCGCTGGCGGGGGAGAGGAAGGACGAGGAGGCGCGGGAGCTGGGGGTCGCGGCGAGGGGGATCGCGGCGGCAGCGGAGATCCTTGCGGGGCGGTACACGCTGGTGGCGACGAATGTGCCGTATCTCAAGGCTGCGAGACACGACCTGGCGCTCTCACAGTATTGCTCGCTGAACTACTCGGCTTCGAAGGCCGACCTGGCTACTGTGTTCGTAGAGCGCTCTCTGAGGTGGACCGCAGCTGGGTCCTCGATCGCCGTTGTCTCGCCGCAGAACTGGCTGTTCCTCTCGGGTTACACAAGGCTCCGCAAGAGGCTACTGACGGAGGACCTGTGGCACTTCGTAGTTTGGCTTGGGGCAGGCGCGTTTGAGGAGATAACGGGTGAGGTGGTACAGGCGACCCTAATCGCGATTTCCACGAGTAGTCCCTCGGACGTCACGTCGTTCGCCGGAATTGATGCGTCGGCCCCAAGGGAGGTTGAGGAGAAGGTCAAGGGGCTCACAGACCTTAGGCCATCGCGAATCCGTCAGGTCGACCAGCTGCTGAGTCCGGACCATCGCGTGCAGTTCCATCAAGGCATGTCGGCCGCTGCGCTGCTCAGTGATCGAGCCGGGGGGTTCGCAGGAGTCCAGACCGGAGACTTCCCGCGCTTTGGGAGGGTCTTCTGGGAACTTACGCTCCCGCGAAAGGGATGGTCATTTCAGCAGACAACCCAGGATGAGACGTCGGACTTCGGCGGCATGCACAACATCCTGCTATGGGAAGAGGGGAGGGGGATTCTAAGAAGGTTCGTCGCGGAACGCCTGGGAGAGGCGGGGGTAGGCGCGTGGCTTCGAGGCGCGGAGGCTTGGGACAAGGAGGGTGTCTGCGTCAGCTCGATGGGGCGACTTCCCGTGTCCAGGTACCTCGGCTCGCTGTTTGACAACAACGCCGCGGTAATTGTCCCGAAAGAACCGGACGATCTCCCCGCCATCTGGTGTTACTGCTCGTCTTCAGAGTTCTCCCGTGATGTAAGGCGAATCGACCAGACACTAAAGGTCACGAACGCAACACTGGTCAAGGTGCCTTTCGATGTGAAGCGCTGGAAAGCCATCGCCCGGAAGCAGTACCCGAAGGGCCTCCCCGCTCCCTACTCCGAAGACCCGACCCAGTGGATCTTCAAGGGCACGATCACTCCCTCGACCTCTCCCCTCCACGTCGCCGTCGCGCGCCTCCTCGGCTACCGCTGGCCGGACCAGGAGAAGGACGACCTCGCCGCCCTCTGCGACCGCGACGGCATCGTCTGCATCCCGCCTGTCGGCGGCGAACAGCCCGCCGCGGACAGGCTCCGGGCGCTCCTCGCGGCGGCGTTCGGCAAGAAGTGGAAGGGAACGACGGAGGCCGAGCTCCTCGCCTCGGTCGGCTTCGCGGGGAAGAGCCTCGACGAGTGGCTGCGGGACGGTTTCTTCGAGCAGCACTCGAAGCTCTTCCATCACCGGCCCTTCGTCTGGCACGTCTGGGACGGCCGGAAGAAGGACGGCTTCCACGCTCTCGTCAACTACCACAAGCTCGACCGGAAGCTCCTCGAGAAGCTGACCTTCACCACGCTCGGCGGGTGGATCCAGCAGCTCCGGCAGGCGGAGAAGCGGGGCGAGGGGACGGCCGAGGCGCGCCTCGCGGCGGCGCTCGGCCTCCAGGAGCGGCTCGAGGCGATCCTCGAGGGAGAGGATCCGTACGACATCTTCGTCCGCTGGAAGCCTAAAGAGGAGCAGCCGATGGGCTGGGAACCGGACCTGAACGACGGTGTCCGGCTGAACATCCGCCCGTTCGTCGAGGCCGACGTCCTCCGCAAGAAGCCGAACATCAAGTGGGAGAAAGACCGCGGCAAGAACCCGCCCGGCGCGCCGTGGGGCGAGGAGCGCCTGAACGACCTTCACCTCTCGCTCGACGAGAAGCGGGCGGCGCGGAAGAAAAAGGGGCGGGCGTGAGCGGGTCGAAGAAGGTGCGGACGGTCCTCGACGCCCTCGTGCAGGCCGTCCGAAATGCGGCGCCGGAGAGCGCGGACGCCGGCTCGCCGCCCGCGGCGATCCTCTGGACCGACAAGGAGAACCAATGGGCGAAGCTCCTGCCGGCCTTGAAGAAGGCGCTCCCGGAGCTTCTCGTCCTCGGGCCTTGGGCGCCGGAGGAGCGGACGGGGCCGGCCATCTGGCTCCGGTGCGTCCTCGGCGGGACGATCCCGGAGGCGGCGCTGCCGAAGGGGGCCGTACCGATCCTCTACCTCCCCGGCGTCTCCCGCGGGGACCTTCGCGCCGTGGAGGAGTGCCCGCGTCTCCTGCAGCCGCTCGCGGAGCTTCAGTACCGGGGCGTCTACTTCTCGCAGAAGAGCGGGAAGGACTGGACGGTTCGCGCGTTCCTCGGTGGGAAAGACGGCCTCGATCTTGACGTCGCCTCGGACGAGGCGACGAGCCGGGCGATGCTCGCGGCGGTTCGGGAGCTGGGCGAGACGCCCGTGCGCGACCTGTCGGGGGGGAGGCTCGAGGCGATCGACTTCAACGAGCTCGTGGCGCCCGATCGGGTCCGGAGCCTTCTCTCGTGGATGAGCGACCCGAAGGGGACGACGGCCTCCTGGACGGCGGAGCGATGGAAGGCGTTTTGTCACGAGTGCAAGGAAGCCCTGCGCTTCGACCCTGAGCGCGACGGCGAGCTTCTGGCCGCCGAGGCGCTCGGCAGGCGGGAGCACGGGTGGGAGAAGGTCTGGCAGCGGTACGAAGAAGCGCCCGACAAGTACCCGGGGGTCGCCCCTCTCCTCGAGAAGGCCGAGCCGAAGAAGGACGCCGGATCGCTCTACTACCGGGCCGAGTCGTGGCCCGGAGCGACGGATCGCGAGGAGGATGCTCTGAGGGCTGAGCTCCTGGCCCTCGCGGGAGTCGCGCCCGGGGCCGCGGCGAAGAAGCTGGCCGAGCTGGAGGGCAGGCACGGGCCGCGGCGGAGCTGGTTCTGGACGAAGCATGGCCGGGCGCCGCTGGCGCTCGCGCTCGAGCACCTCGCCGCCGTGGCCGCCGCCTCGACGAGCCCGCTCGCGGGAGCGACGCCCGCCGAGCTGGCGGAGGCCTGGGCGGCCTCGGGCTGGCGAGTGGACGCGGCGGCGATCCGCGCGCTCGCGGGGGTGGAGAAGGCCGCGGACGTGAAGGCCGTTCACGCGGCGCTGCGCGCCGTCTACCTGCCGTGGCTCGAGGCGGGCGCGCGGCGCCTGCAGGAGCTGGCCGGGAAGGGGCTGCCGGACTCCGGGCCGCTCGCCGCGCCCGGGGCCGGGACGGTCGTCCTCTTCGCCGATGGGCTGCGGCTCGACGTGGCTCGGGACCTCGAGGCTCGTCTCCGCGACGGCGGCGCGCCCGTCGACTTCACCTGGCGCTGGGCCGCGCTGCCCACCGTGACGGCGACGGCGAAGCCGGCCGTCTCGCCGGTGGCCGCATCGCTCGTCGCCGGGGTCGCCGCCGAGTTCCAGGCCGGGACGCTGGACGGGAAGCCGCTCACGCCCGACCGCTTCCGCAAGCTCCTCGACGGTGACGGGATCCAGGTCCTCTCGGGCGACGCGACGGGCGACGCTTCGGGCCGGGCCTGGACGGAAGCCGGTTCTCTCGACAAGTACGGCCACGACCAGGGGTGGAAGCTCGCGCGGCGCGTGGCGGAGGAAGTGCGCGAGTTGCAAGGCCGCGTAGAGGCTCTCCTCGAGGCGGGGTGGCGCGAGGTTCGGATCGTCACCGACCACGGCTGGCTCCTGATGCCGGGCGACTTTCCGAAGATCGACCTCCCGAAATTCCTCGCGGAGAGCCGCTGGGGTCGCTGTGCGGCGCTGAAGGAGAGCGTCACGCCGGAGCTTCCGCTCGTCCCGTGGCGCTGGGACCCGACCGTCTGGGTCGCCGTCGCCCCGGGCGTCGCGACGTTCTTCAAGGGGATGGAGTACGCCCACGGCGGCGTCAGCCTCCAGGAGTGCGTCGTCCCGGTCGTCACCGTCCGCGCGACCGCGGGAGCGGGTGCGGCCGGGAAGATCGGCTCGCTGAAGTGGACGGGGCTGCGCTGCCGCGTCGCCATCGAGGGAGCCACCCCCGGCTCGAAGGTCGACCTTCGTCAGAAGGTGGCGGACGCGGCCAGCTCCGTTCTCGCAAAGGGCGGCGCGAAGTCCGTGGAGGGCGACGCCGAGGTCTCTCTCTTCGCGAGCGACGATAACGAAGGCGCCGCCGCCTTCGTCGTTCTCCTCGGGCCGGACGGAAGCCCGGTCGCGAAGTTGCAGACGGTGGTCGGAGGCGGGGAGTGACGGGCTTGACGGCATTAACCTATGGGTTAACATGAGGCTCCGGGTCGTCTGGAAGGCGCGGTGGAGCGTCGCGACGCCGGTTGGGGAGGACGGTCGATGCCCGCTGCTCGCGTTCCTCGAGAGCCTCTCGGGCGATCTCGCGATGGACGCGGAGCGAGTGGGAAGGCGTCTCCAGCTTCTGGCGGAGGCGGGCTCGATCCGAAACGAGCATCACGCCCGAGCCGTTCGGGGAGCGGACGGCATCTTCGAGCTCAAGGGAGCCTGGGTTCGGGTCTTCTACTTCAACCTTCACGGGCACCTCATCGTCTGCTCGCATGGGGTCCTGAAACCCAAGGAGAAGCGGGTCCTCGCCGAGGCGGAGCGCGCGATGCGGCTTCGTGACGAGGTCCTGCGGGCGGAACGCGAGGGAAGCCTCGCCATCGAGGAGGAGCCAGGATGACCGAATCGAGTTTCAGGGAGTTCTTCCGGAAGGCCGAGGAGAGCATCGTCTACAACGTCGAGGGCTCGATCCTCGACTTCACGGAAGACCTCTGCAGGGTCATGGCCGAAAAGGACGTTTCGAGAGCCGAGCTGGCCCGCCGCATCGGGACGTCTCCGGCCTACGTCACGAAGATCCTCCGGGGCACCTCGAACTTCACTCTCTCCTCGATGGTCCGCGTCGCGATGGCGCTCGGCTGCGACCTCCGCATTCACCTCGCCCCGCGCGGCTCGCTGACCCGCTGGTACGACGACATGAACCCGTACGCCCTCCGTTCCGTCGCCGCCTCGACCTCGAGGACGACCCCGTCCGAGCAGCCCGCCGGCTCTCTCGTGGAAGCGGCCTGACATGAAGCCGGCCGCGCTCCAGGCAGAGCAGACGTTCCTGAACCGGGTCGAGATCCGGCTCGCTGGGGAGTCCGTCCCACCGCCGCCGGCACAGGTTTCGATCGAGGCCCGGACGCAGCTCGCCGAGCTGCCGGAGAAGGGCCTGTGGCGAGCCGACCTTCGGATCGCCCTCCACCCTTCCGAAGATCAGCCCTTACCGCCCTACGAGGTCGAGGTCGACATCACGGGCATCTTCCGCGTCGTCGCGGCGATGGAGCCGGACGCCGCGCGGAAGATGGCGTACGTCAACGGGATGTCGATCCTGTACTCCTCCATCCGCGAGACCGTGCTCCTCCTGACCGGTCGCTTTCCGCCGGGGCCCTACGTCCTTCCGACGCTCTCGTTCGTCGACGAGTACGACCGGCTCGCGCCGATCAACGTCGCCGAGCCGCAGGCGCCCTACGGAGAGAAGAAATGACGCTCGACAGGATCGACGAGGTCGCCGCGAAAGCCTTTGAGGGGTACGTTGTCCGGAAGGACCTCGTCCGCAAGCTCAGCCGGCTCTACCCGGTGCCGACGTACGTCGTGGAGTTCCTCCTCGGCCGATACTGCGCGAGCACCGACCCGGAAGAAATCGAAGAGGGATTGAAGCTCGTCCAGGAGCAGCTCGGCAACCGGACCGTCCGGGCAGGCGAGGAGGAGCTCTTCAAGGCGAAGGCGCGCGAGAAGGGCTCGGTCAAGATCATCGACGTCATCCGGGCGCGTCTCGACGCGAAGGACGACTGCTTCCTCGCCGAGCTGCCGAGCGTGCGGCTGAAGGACGTGAGGATCGAAGACTCCCTCGTCGCGAAGAACGACCGGATGCTCACGGGCGGCTTCTACGCGGAGGTCAGCCTCGGCTACGACGCCGTCATCGCGCAGGAGCAGGGCGGGCGGCCCTTCGGCGTGAACGCCCTGCGCGAGATCCAGCTCTCGACGGTCGACGTCCTCCCGACGCTCCGCCGGGGCCGCGCCCTCTTCACCACCGAGGAATGGAAGGCGTTCCTCCTCCGGAGCGTCGGCTTCGAGCCGGAGAAGCTCACCGACCGGGCGAAGGACATGCTCCTCCTCCGGATGGTCCCGTTCGTCGAGCGGAACTACAACCAGGTGGAGCTGGGGCCGCGCGGCACGGGCAAGAGCCACCTCTTCCAGCAGGTCTCGCCCTACGCCCGGCTCGTCTCCGGCGGTAAGACGACGGTCGCGCAGATGTTCGTGAACCTCGCGAACGGACAGCGCGGCCTCGTCTGTCAGTACGACGTCGTCTGCTACGACGAGATCTCGGGCGTCTCCTTCGACCAGAAGGACGGCGTCCAGATCATGAAGGGGTACATGGAGTCGGGGGAGTTCGCGCGCGGCAAGGAGAGCATCCGGGCCGACGGCGGGATCGTCATGGTGGGGAACTTCGACGTCGACGTGACCCACCAGCAGAAGATCGGGCACCTCCTCGGGCCAATGCCGCCCGAGATGCGCGACGACACGGCCTTCATGGACCGGATCCACTCCTACGTCGCCGGCTGGGACATCCCGAAGCTCAACCACCTCGAGCACTTCACCGGCCACTTCGGCCTCGTCAGCGACTTCCTGACGGAGTGCTGGCACCGGCTCCGCCTCGAGAGCCGCGTCCGGGCGCTCCAGGACCGTGTCCGCTGGGGCGGCGCGCTGAGCGGCCGCGACCTGACGGCCGTCCAGAAGACGATCAGCGGCCTCCTGAAGCTGATCTCGCCCGACCCCGAAGCGCCCGTCTCCGATGCCGACCTCGAGTGGGCCGTCCACCTCGCCCTGGAGTGCCGGCGGCGGGTGAAGGAGCAGCAGAAGCGGATCGGCTCGGCCGAGTTTCGCGCGACGCAGTTCAGCTACGTCCTCGGCGAGAGCGGGGTCGAGAAGTTCGTCTCGACGCCGGAGCTCCAGAGCGAGGACACCGTCGGCTCCGACCCGCTCCCGCCCGGCCAGATCTGGACGATCAGCCCCGGCGGCGCGGACGACGGCACCGGCCTCTACCGGATCGAGGTGACGGAAGGCCCCGGCTCGGGCGTGAAGATCCTCAACCAGCCGGCCCCGCCCCCCTTCAAGGAGAGCCTCCGCTACGCCGAGCAGAACCTCTACACGAACGCCAAGCGCCTCGTCGGCGACCGCGACCCGCGCACCCACGAGTTCTCGGTCCAGCTGCGCGCCTTCGACGCGGTGAAGTCCGGAGCGAACCTCGGTGTCGCTGCCCTCCTCGCCCTCTGCAGCTCGCTCCTCCAGAGAAGCCTGAAGGGCGGCCTCGTCGCCGTCGGCAGCCTCAACCTCGGCGGCTCCGTCGATCCCGTCTTCAATCCCGTCGACATCGCCGAACTCGCGATCGAGAAGGGCGCGCGGATCCTCCTGATGCCGGTATCGGCGAGAAGACAGCTGATCGACCTGCCGGACGACAAGGCGACGAAGGTGGACATCCAGTTCTACGGCGATGCTCGAGAGGCGTTGATGAAGGGGTTTGGGGAGTGACGGGAAGGGCGGTTCCGTTACGCTCGGTGACCTTCTCTGCCACTGGTGGTGAGCGCGGGCCGGGAAGTTAGAGAGTGCCAGCCGCCAGTAACGCCTGAATCCGGTCTTCGAGAGAGCGGACGTCCTCGGGGCAAAGCCGGCGAATTCGGCCGTAGCGCGAAGCCGCTTCCAGGGCCAAACGTCTGCGACCTTCTCCCGGCTCGTCGACTGCGTTCCGTGACCGTGCGAACGGCGTGTAGTAAGTCTCCTTGAGCTGGATCTCGGTCCGGATCTCCCTCCATTCCCATTCCGCGGGCAGATCCATTCCAGCGAGGATCCAGACCTCGATCTCCTGCCATGCGTTTTCGGCCAGAAGGTGGGAGCCCACCCTGAGAGTTGCCCGCGCCTTCGCTTCGATCCCATCAAGTGCAGACCGCCGCCCGGGCTTGCCGTCGCGGTCGACGATCAGCAGGAAGAGGTCGACCATCCCTTCGTACAAGTCGAGGATCTCGGACACCCTATTCCAGTTCGTCGCTTGATCCACGCCGCCAAGGACGGGGTCCTGGCAGACCCGCACCTTCGCCCTCGGACGATCCAACGCGGCGAGCATGGCTTCGATGATCGGCTTGAGGACGTGCTGATCGAACCGACTGTCCTCGGGAATGACGAGCACGTTCAACGTACGGCTTCCTTCTCCTCGGCGAATGCGACGGCGTCCTCGAGCCAGCCGGAGGCGTGGAGGCGAGAGATCTCGTGACCGAGCAAGACGCGCGAAGCCTCTGGGATGTCCATGATGCGTCGAATCCTGCCTTCTGCTTCGTCGGCGAGTCGGTAGATGAGTGATGCGCTCTCTCTTGCTTCGGCTCCTAGGTAGCCAAGGAGCTGAGGCGAGTGAGATGTCGCCACCATCTGGATCTTCCCGACGGCGACCTTCTGCTCGATGAGCGCGAGGAGGAGGTTCAGCCGGGTCGGGTGAATGCCGTTCTCCAGCTCTTCGAAGAAGTAGAAGCGAGCGGGCTGAGTCCCAAGGAGCGCGGCGATCATTGCGAGGAATCTCAAAGTGCCGTCAGAGGCGCTATAAGCGGACGTTTGCTGGCCGTTCCCTTCAACGAGTGTCAAGAGAACGCGCCCCGTCTGATCTGACGGAAAATCAAAATCCGAGGCGTCCAGCGGGGTTAGCTCCCTGACCCACTCCACCAACGCGGTCTTCAGCTCGGGCTTTTCGCAGATCGCGTGGAGCACGGACGAGAGGTTCTCACCGCGGTCTCCGAGCACTGTCTGGCCTGGGAGAGAGGGCAATCGCATCGCCTCGGGGGAGAGGTCGAGAAACCGCATCGAGCCGAGCGCGGACATCGCCTGCCTGGCGAGCTCCTTCACCTTCGCGTGCTTCACGTCGGCGCGTTCGACGATCTGGGAGAGAACCGGCCGTTCGCTGATGAAGCTGACGGCAGGACCCACCCACCCCTTCTTCGCCTCCTTCCTGAGGCGCACGAAGAGATGCTGGGGGTCAGGCTGAGCTGGAGCGCTCGTGTCAGGGTGGGAGTCGTAGACAGAGCGCTTCCCGTCGATTGCGAGGCGCTCCGCAGAAACCCGGGGGGGAGTCCCGTTAGGGCCGATGGTCACTTCGATGCGGTAGTTCAGCCTTCGGGGCTGGTCGTTCTCGCTACCGTCGAATTCGATCTCGAGAGAGAACGTCGGAGCCTGCATGTAAGTGGCTTCTCTCGTGCCACCCCGAATCCCTCGCCACTGAAGAACGCCACCTTCCCCCCACTTCTCGCCGATGATCTCTGCGAGCGTGTACCCCCGTGAAATCCCGTGAATGAAGCGGAATGCGTCCCTCAGGTTGCTCTTGCCCGACGCGTTCGTACCGACGAGGAGCGTGAGCGGCCCAAGAGCCAGGTCAGCGTCTCGGAAGTTCTTGAAGCGCTCAAGCTTGAGGTGTCTCAGCACTACGAAACCCCCTACTGCGAAGCCAAGTATGAACTACGCCGACGACGAGCAGGAGCGCAGCCGGCGCGAGATCGCCCGAGCATTGGTGCCCCCGCGTTCCCGGGGAGTGACCTGAGATCAGTGATGCAGGCGGCGTACCTCAGCCCCGCAGCCCCGTCCACAGGAACCACGCCCCCATCGCCAGCAGGAAAACCTGGGAGAGGCGGTTGACGAAGGCGCGGTGCCTCGCGAGGAGCTCGTCGGCGAGGGAGACGCCGAGGAGGGCGGGGGCGGTGCCGAGGC
>JADHED010000943.1_pt1 | contig 27960 bp, 23 predicted proteins | sample 8952041 | NCBI WGS metagenome assembly JADHED01 (sample SAMN16124423, study PRJNA663239) | bioreactor sludge metagenome | isolation source: sludge (control) | place: India:Bengaluru | collected 2018-09-08
ACGCGTTTCCTCGTAAGGAATCTCTTCAATAAATTCGATAACGTTGTCACGGTTGCGAACCTGCACCCAGCCTCTATACGCCGCCGAAGACGCATTATAGCCGGAAATAGAAGGTATAAAGCGACCTTGGTTGGCAGCTAAGAGATTCTTTAGTTCTTTTGTTCCCAGTGCGATATTAATCGTTGGGTCGAATAAATCAAACTCAGACCGATAGTTAATATTAGCTTCGCCAGCACTTAGTTTTTTTGCTAAGTTCGGCATCAGTTGTAGCAGGCCCAGCGCATCGACTGAACTGCGGGCATAGGGATTAAACGCAGACTCTTGGCGCATGATCGAATATATGAAGCTCATCGGTACAGATCTATGCTGACTGTTCTTTTGAACGTCATCAAAGTAGGGTTTTGGGAACAGCAGTTCTGGAAATGAATACGTAATGGTATTTTTCTGTTCGCTCGTTAACGCTTGAATTGAATTAAGGAGATTCTGATACTGACCCGACTGCGAGTAGAGCAGAAGCGTTGGCAGGTAGTTAGTTGTAACTTCTTTTTCAAGAACCTTTGACCAGCTCTGCAAGACTTCGTTTTGTTCTAGACTGATCAACCAAAGTACTTCCGAGATCTCGGCTTCAGTAAAGTTGTTTTTTAAGTTTTCGATTAGGAATTCACGTTTGTCGCTAAGAGAAGACTTTTTCAGTAAAGGAATTGGCTCTTTAAGATCTCGGTACGTTAAAAGGGTGTAGAAAGAAAGAGGTTCCTTTTTTCTAAGGTTAAGAAGGGTTTCTTTATATACATCGTCTTTACCTAATTTTAAGTTAGCCTGCGCCAGCCAGTAAAGATACTTAGAATCAGATTCGCCGCCTAATTTATCAGTAATTTCTTGAAGCGAGTTTTTAGCGGCTTCGTATTTTCCATTTTTATATTCGAGCCAAGCTAAACTCCAAAGATTTTTCTCAAACAGGGAGTTTTTTGATTTAATACTTGTAGCCTTCTTCATCGGAGACTGATCATGACTTTTTTGGTACAGAGCTTTGGCTTTTTCGTAATCCTTTTTCTCGTCATAAATGCGACCTAACGTATACGAGGCTTCTTCCTTTAGGCTGTCGCGAATTTTTCTATTCTCGTAAGCCTGTAAAATCTGAATAGCTTTACTTGTCTGAGACTCTGTCCAAAGCCAGCGTGCCTTTAATATTTCCCATTCATTCAACCATTCATCGTATTCAGAATGTTTTTTTTGTGTCTTGATCCATTTACCCCAACGTTCAATAGCGGCCCATTGATCTTGTTTGTTTTGCGTGGTTTTATAGATTCTAAAGATAGTTTTAAATGATTTGAATTTTAAGTCAGATTTAATTTCTTTTGATTGGATAAGTCCGTTGAGTCGTTTAATTGCGTCGTTAAATGATCGATCTTTAATTAAATCTAAACTGATGTCATAACTGTTTTTTAGTATATCCGGCAGGTATTGGGGAAATTCACGCTTTAACTCGTAGTTAACCAGATTCACTAGTTTTTCATTATTCAGGCGTTTCGCCTCGTCTAATAGTTTTAGATATGTTTGTTTTTTTACCTGACGATTTTTTTCTTCGGCGTTTAGTTCAAGTAGCAGAATAAATTTTACGTCATGATTGTTTTCGGCAACAGCTTGAGTCAGCTCGATTTCGTTTAACCATTTTTTATACACCGTTTTTTGTTTTTCTGTTAGCGAAACGTCAACAGAGGATCTTCCTGGACAACGTGTTTTAATTAAAAGACCAGCGAACGAGTTAAGCGGGAACTTTTTGTCTTGGTGCAGGTCTTCCAAAAGTTTACAAGCCGTTAAAATTTGGGATTGATCCCGAAGATACATTTGTGACCAATGAAATTGAAGCCACCACTTTTTATTCAAGCTAGTTTCTTTTACAAGTACATCCCAAGAAACCACAGATTTTAACTGTGCAACGTCCTGCTCACTAGGGGGAAGAGTACTTGGTTCAACAGAGAGTTTATGTTTGTCTTTAGAAAATGTGCACGACGCTGTCGTAAAGTAGATTGGTAGAAGTACTAAAAAACAAAACCCAGATTTCCAAGTGGCCTTTTTCATGTATCCATTATGATATGGCCAAAGAAATCTGGGAATGTTTTTTTCGTTTAATTATACTTAACTAGTCACAGACTATTAGGCTCTCTGTAAGGCCTGGATTCTGTCTTCTAGATCTGGATGCGTTTTAAACAACGCCATCAAACCACCTTTGCTGCGGTTTGAAATTTTCATGGTAGCTAACATATCTTTTTCTTCCGCTTCATACGGAGTTTGATATACCGCTTGCAAGCGACGTAACGCCGCGATCATGTTCTGACGTCCAGAATATTGAGCGCCGCCTTTGTCTGCGCGAAATTCGCGTTGACGAGAGAAGTAGCTAACAACCATTGAGCCTAGAAGAGTAAACAGAATATCACCGACGATAGTCACTGCAAAATAAACCACGTGACGTAATTTCTCATCCACACTGTTTGAAATTACATTCGCCAAAATTCTTGAGAAGAACATAGAGAATGTATTCACCACACCTGTGATCAACGTCAATGTAACCATATCGCCATTAGCAATATGGGCGATTTCGTGCCCAAGTACCCCATCAACTTCGTCATCACTCATGCGACGAAGAAGGCCTGTTGAAACCGCAACAAGTGCGTTACCTTTGGTCGGGCCTGTCGCAAAGGCATTTACATCATCAGATTCATAAATTCCAACTTCTGGTGGACGAGGTAAACCCGCACGACGGGCTAGTTCATGCACGCGTCCCACAAGATTGCGTAGTGTTGGATCGTTAGTGTTTGGATCAATTGTTTTTACACCCGCAGACCACTTCGCCATTACTTTAGATAAAAGTAACGAAATAAGGGCGCCCCCAAAACCGAACAGAGAACAGAATACTAAAAGCGACATCATCGATTGTCTGATGGCTTCAAGTCCGAAGAAAGAAGAAATCAAAGACCAGGCAATACCGATAGTCACCATGACTAGAAGGTTGGTTAACAGGAATAATGTAATACGTTTAAAAATTTGCATAGTTTAGCTCCTCAAAGATAATTTTGAGGAGCTTTTGGATTTTGTCAATAGACTACGGAAAGGTTGTCTTTACACGGTCTCAGGACGGTTTTTTGAGCTAATAAGAGGGGGGTGGCTGGTGCTAAAATGGAACTTTAATGCTGATTGTTCCAATTCGATAATGACTTTACCACCATCTGTTAAACGGCCGAAAAGTAGTTCATCAACCAAAGGCTTTTTGAAATGCTCTTCTACTGCGCGAGCCATAGGGCGTGCACCGTAGGCTCGGTCGTAACCTTTTTTTGCCAACCACTTCATTGCGTCTGGCGATACAATTAATTCAATTTTCTTTTCCGCTAAATTCATTTTCAAATCATCCACAAACTTGAATGCGACTTTAATGATGACGTCCTCAGGAAGATCTTTAAAGTGCACAACAGCATCCAGACGATTTAAAAATTCCGGAGCAAATGCTTTCTTGATGGCCTCTTGGCTTAATCGTGAGCTGCCTTCATCTACTAGACCGATGCTGCCTTTTGAAACTTCAAATGCACCCGCATTCGTCGTTAGAACCACGATGGTATTTCTAAAATCGGCAACGCGACCTTGAGAGTCAGTCAACCGTCCGGCATCCATGACCTGCAATAATGAATGTGTAATGTCTGGGTGAGCTTTTTCGATCTCGTCCAAAAGGATGACTGAATACGGTTGTTTGCTAACAGCTTCAGTTAATAGACCACCAGATTCATAGCCAACATATCCTGGAGGCGCACCGATTAGTTTTGCGACGGAATGTTTTTCCATGTACTCACTCATATCAAATCGATGGAATGGTAATCCCAGAATTTGTGCGAGTTGTTTACATACTTCCGTTTTACCAACGCCTGTTGGGCCAGCGAATAAGTAACTGCCGATCGGTTTGTCTGGGCGACCTAGGCCACTGCGCGCCAGTTTTACGCTAGATGCGAGTTTGTCGATGGCATCATCCTGACCATAAATTAGGGCTTTTAGTTTCTTATCTAGATCTTTAAGTTTGATGCGTTCATTCGAAGAAATTTGCTGTAACGGTAAACCTGTCATCTGAGCTATGGTTTCTTCGATCGCTTCAACGGTCACTGATACGGAATCTTCAGTTTTGTTTTTTAGTTTTAAACTGCTGCCAGCTTCGTCCATTACGTCAATTGCTTTGTCCGGCAATAGTTTTCCAGAAATATGTTTTTGCGACAGATCAATTGCAGCTTTCAATGACTCTGAAGAGTATTTCACATTGTGAAATTTTTCATATTGTGGCGCTAAACCTTTTAAAATTTCTAAACAATCCGAAACTGAGGGTTCGCCTACATCCAGGCGTTGGAATCGGCGGTTTAATGCGCGATCTTTTTCAAAATATTGGCGGTATTCTGTGTGAGTCGTAGAGCCTACGCATGAAACTTCGCCTGATGCGAGTGCTGGTTTTAATAAATTGGATGCATCTAAACTGCCGCCACTGGTTGCACCTGCACCTACAAGAGTATGAATCTCGTCAATAAATAGAACAAAGTTTGGATTTTTTTTAATTTCCTTTACGACGGCTTTGATTCGATTTTCAAAATCACCGCGGAACTTGGTCCCCGCAAGGAGTGAACCCATATCTAGCGAGTAAATAACTTTTTCTTTTAAAGATTCAGGAACATCGCCGTCGACGATTTTTTTAGCAAGCCCTTCCACAACGGCCGTTTTGCCAACGCCCGGTTCGCCAATCAAAAGTGGATTGTTTTTTGTTCTACGTGCCAGAATTTGCGTCATGCGTGTGATCAAATCATGACGACCAATCAATGGATCGACTTTTCCGTTACGAGCTTTTTCATTCAAGTTAGTGCAAAATTGTTCAAGTACGTTGACTTTGGAATCATCGGCCGGCTGTCCATCGAATTCTTTTTTAACTTGATCTTCAGCATCGCCGAACTCGGGATCTTTTTGGATTCCGTGAGATATAAAATTAATAATATCAAATTGACTAATGCCTTGTTTCGAAAGTGAAAACACAGCATGCGAATCCTGTTCGTAGAAAAACGAAACAAGTAAGTTACCTTCTGTGATTTGGTTTTTGCCCGCACTTTTCATTTGTAGGGCAGACCGCTGAATTAAACGATGACACGCTAGTGTGAATTCTGGCGTCCATGATTCATAACCTCCATAGCTTTCTAGCTGGTCCTCGGTAATTTCGGGGGTATTGTTTTCTAAATAATTAAGTAAATCTTTCTTAAGTTCTGGAATTTTAACTCCGCATGCTTCTAGTATTTCTACCGAGCGTGGAGATTGCGTCAGACTATAAAGAATATGCTCAAGAGTCACAAACTCATGACGCTGCTTTTTAGCCATTTCCGTAGCTTCTGCCAGTCGACGTTCTAATTCTCTTGTCATCATAGTGACCTCTTTTTTTACGTTTCCTCTAAAATACTTTTTAGAGGGTATTGATTGAGTTGCGAAAATTGATTGGTCTGCATCACTTTCATTTCCGCGATTTCTAAAGTGTACACACCCGCCGTGCCGGCACCTTTTTGATGAACATCCAGCATGACCTTAATGGCATCTTCTTCTTTTTTGCCGAAGAATTTTTTTAAAACTAAAACAACGAAATCCATAGGTGTGTAGTCATCATTCATTAGAATAACTTGATACATTTTCGGTGTTTCCACTTTTGGAATAACTTGTACCGACGAATCCCCATCCGGAGAGAAGGGTAAGTTTTTATTATCTTGAGACATCCTTATTTCCATCATTCTTTAAGTTTAATCGCGCTATTATAACCTGTCCATCAGCTTCATTGACAGATCTTATATTAATATGTGTACTGAAACAGAATGGACCAGGTGGCGAACACATTTTTTTTAATTTATTTTATCTACCATATTTTAGTGGGATTCCCCGGAATTATGTCAGTTAAGGTGACACGTATGTTGGCTTATAAGTTATATAAGCTGCAATTAGAGGAAAACTTAGATTTGAAGTATCAGTATGCTCTTAAGGCGTTGGGTTTTTATGCGCTCTATACGGGGCTTCTGTGTTATTTTGGTTTAACGTCTGAAAATGCTGAACTGAAATCTAAGCTTTTATTTGCACTTGGTGTTTTGACTTTATTAAGAGCGTTAGGGCGATTGGTCAGTAAGGATTTAATAACTAAAGCATTTAATTTGAAATCAGACCGTAATATTTTTCATTTGAGTTTAAATTCGGCGATGGCCTTTGGTATGTTCTATGTCGCCTGGCATCTGATCTAAGTCTAGGGTGTCGTGCGACCTCCGAATCATAATTTTTGCTAAATCGCATCATAGTGTTCATCTTAAACTTTAATGAAAGAGAACCGATATAAGGACATGGACTTTAATATTTTTGAAAATTCTTTTGATGTGGTGATTGTTTACGACGACTCGGGTGTTATCGAGTACGCCAATTCATCGTTCTATTTATTTTCGGGATTATCCGTTGCGCGGGTAGTGGGTAAAATGAATTTAACAAAAGTATTTTTAGAAATGGACGAGCAGCCGCTTCAACTCGGTAGTTTTGTTGGCATTAAAGACGCGCGTCCGATGAAGGTCATTTCTTTCAAAACAAAAAATATTGAAAAAGGTTTGGGCCAGTACTCGATCGTGCCATTTGAAGGCAAATACATCATGTTCTTTAAGGACGTGACGGTTGAGGAAGAACTGCATCGTAAATATCGTCGCGAGATGGGTTTGAAGGACAAGAAGATCGAAGAGATGGACTCGTTGATCGAATTGCTTCAGAACACTCGTTTGGTAAAAGAGCCAAGCAAGATTTTGGAAGAGTTCATTAAGCATATTTTGAACAATTTTGGTTTGGGCGTGGGCTTTTTGAAAAACAATGAAAAGCAAACAGTTGTTAAGCTTCTGAATACAAATCACGTCGGACAAGCTACAGTTTTTGATTCTTTAAATAAAAAAATTCAACAGCTACCAACTGCGGAAAAATACACCTATTACGAAAACAGTAAAATTAAGGAAATTTTTTCGACGAATCATATTTATAGTATGGTTGTAATTCCAGTTAATCCTCAAGCAAAAGATTCCTACGAAATTTTCTTACCAATTCATGGGCCAGAAAAAGACCAGCAGTTTGATCATCAAAAAGTAATTACCCTGACCGAGCAAATGAAGCTGCTCATTCAAAATATGGCGTTAGAGCGCCTATCTATCTTTGACGATTTGACGAAGCTTCACAATTCGCGATTCTTTAGAGAGAAGTTGACGGAATACACGAATCGTTATGAAAAATTAAATTTAGTATTATTAGATATCGATTTTTTCAAAAAGGTAAACGATACCTACGGTCATCCGGGTGGTGACGCTGTTTTGGTTCATGTAGGACAAATTTTAAAGTTATATCAGGATAAAGAAGTTATAGTGTCACGTGTGGGTGGCGAAGAATTCGCAATTTTAGCAGCCAACCAGACGTTGGATGAAACTCTAGACATGGCCGCCAAAATTTCGGAACAAATAAAATCCAGCGTGATTTACTACGAAGAAAAGCAAATCAAATGCACAATCAGCATAGGAATCTGCAGCTGGAACCCAGAAGTTCAAAGCGTCCGCGACTTCTACAAGAAAACCGACGAAGCCTTATATGAAAGTAAGGCGAACGGCAGAGATAGAATCACGGTTTTGCAATCGGCTTAACTCGAAATTTGACAAAAGCGAATTGTAGTATAGAATTTAGACTTTAACCGCTGAGGATAGATTCGTTTTGCCAGAAGTCGTAATTGTTATACCTACATTTAATCCGTCACAATTATTGTTAAATACGCTTCAAGATATATGTGATTATGAAGCGTTAGCTTCAATAAAGAAGATTGTAGTAAATGACGGCTCAATTTATGGAATTGAGTATATTGAAATCGCAAAAAAAAAATTTTTGGTTGAGATTATTGAGCATTCAGTGAACAAAGGCAAAGGTGCAGGAATCAAAACTGCAGTAGCCTACATCGAAAAGTTATTGCCTGATATAGACTATATTATCACGATGGATTCTGACCACCAGCATTTAGGTAAGGACGTTATAGCTCTATTAGATTCAATTAATAAACATGGTACTGGACTCCATATTGGAGCGAGAAAGCTTGCGAAAGACAAAACCCCTCTTAGGAGTTTTATTGGCAATTTATTTTCCCGAAAATTTTTTTACTCACTTTATAGAATAGAATTGCAAGACACCCAGTCTGGTTTAAGAGCATATCCGAAATCTTTTTTTTCCGCGCTTCTAAGGCTTCGAAGCCACCGTTTTGAATTTGAAATGGAGGCTATCATAGTTGCATTGCTGAAGAAAATTCAAATCTATGAGACCCCAATAGAAACAGTCTACATTAACAAGAACAGATCTTCTCATTTTCGTCCGCTAGTTGATTCTTTTAAGGTAATTTGGGTTATAATACGAATGAAAATACTTAAATAGACTTATTGTTTTTTCGCAGTTGCCAAACGAGAGAGCGCTTCTGACGTAAACTTTCGTTGTGCCTTGATTTTGTGTTCTGGAATAGGTTCATCTGTTGATGTTAAATACTCTTGAGGCAATAAATCGTCCATATTGAAATCTTTCTCTACGGAACCTATATCAAAGTGTTCTGGTCTTAAATTTTGGAATTTAATAACTGAGTTACTCCATACAAAGAACCAAAAATTAAAATACTTCCAAACACTTTTTCCTGAGAACTGCAATTTTAAAGTTAAAACTAATGCCTTTAGGAAATAATAAAAACGATCTGGAGATGACAACAATTTTGCCAGTCGCTCTAAAAGTAAGATTAACGGTCGTCGGTCTTTCATTGCCATTTTCAAAAGCATCGAAACATTGATATAACCTGAGGAGTTTTTTCCAGGAAAATACTCAGGTTGAATCAAGTCTGTATAGTTTTTAAATCTGCGAAATTGAAACTCACCTTTATTATACGTTTTAACGAAGGTCATGAAATTATTGATCACATTTTCAGTCGATTTCAAATATTTGATATTTGTTTGATATTTATAACCACCTAAACCTAGCTTCCCTTCGCGCAAACGATTTGAAAGTTTCATTCGCTTATAGAGTGGGGTGCCTGGAAGCGCTGTAAGTAATGAGGGTTCTCCCGAAATCAAGCCGCTGGATGTAATTCCATCCAGTGTTGAATGGCAGACACCTTCTGACTCAGTGTCAAAGCCAAATATTAGCCCAGCAACCACTATGAATCCGTATGACTGGATTTTTCTGATTGAATCCGTCAAGCCAGCTTTAACATTTTGAATTTTTGCGGTTTCTAGCAATTGGTTTGTGTCGAAACTTTCAACACCTATAAAAAACATATCAAAACCAGCCTGATGAAGCTTTTCCATTAGTTTAGGATAATTTGCTAAGTTTATCGTTAACCAGGTGTATATGTTTACTCGTAAGCCTGTTCTTTCGCGCCACTTGATAATCTCGTCGCAAACATTTTCAGTCCAGACAGGATCTCCTAAAAAGTTATCGCAGGCGAAAAGTATTTGAAACACGTTCTTTTTTGCGAAGTAGTCAATTTCTTCAACAATCTGTTGAGGTGTGTGATTGTGAGGTTTATTGTTGTCTTTTTGAATCCGAATATCGCAAAATTCGCACAGAAATGGGCAGCCTCTAGATACTTCGATTACAGCTCCATAATAATTATGAATAGTTTCATCAAGCAGGGTTCTGTCCATATTTATGGATTTAGCCACTTCAAATTTTTTATCCCAAGTCAGGATTTTGGGTAGTTGTTGTTTAGTTTTTAACTTTGTTACAAGGTCAATAATTACGGGCTCGCCATCACCAATCACGATATGATCAAAATCATATAACTTTTCAACCTTACCTGCTTGTAGGTAGGACCAGCAAATAGGGCCTCCCAATACAAAGGTTGCTTTAGGCTGCCTTTGACGTGCATTCTTTAAGTAAGAGAATATGGCTTGATAGTCTTGGTTGATACCAGTAAATAAATAAAGGTCGGCCTCAGGAAGGCTCGTTTCATCTTGTATTCGACTATCAAACATTTTGATATTTAAATCGGGTATGTCTCTCAGATAAGCCGCTAAAGTGTATATCCAAACAGGCATATAATGAACACCAAACATTTGAGTTTGGGCTACAATTTTATCTAAGTAGTGTACGAAGCAAACACTATACAAATTGGCCTCTGCTAAGATTTTTTAAGAGTCAATAAAGCTAATAGGTCTTTTAATATGGCGTTGTTGGGTTGCTTTTGCAATTCATTTTCTAATTCTTGGCGTAAACCATCGAAATTTTGTCCGAAATAGTATTGGAGCAATACTTTTGTGCGCAAGTAACCAACTGGATCTTTACTTTTATACGATTCTTTGTGGGGCCCCACAGTTAGGTGTAGTCCCAATCCAATAAAGTTTGCTTTAATTCCAGTTTCTATAAATCGGTCTGTTCTATTCATAATTTCCGGTAATTGTTTTGTGAATGCATTTTCAATTCGAATTAAAACGTTCAAATTGTCATTTTGATGGGCGAAATCTTCGGCTAAAATTTTATTTAAAAAAAGTTTAGGCACCTGTAGGGTTTTTGGGTTTTCAACATAATCGATAAATTTATCTAAATAGATATTTTTTCTTTCAGGCTGCTTATAATAATCTAAAATATCTTCTAAAACCTCGTAGTTTTGCCCTGGGTATTTTTCTTTGTAGCCACGAATAATCGGCTCTACAAGATTAAAGTTTCCAGCTTTCGCCAATGCCACCGAGAACGAATAGTTGTGATAGATCATTGAGCTAGAATTAAGAAGCGTATTGTGCGCCCACAATCCATATGTTTTTATCTCCGCATTACGTGTTTGGTTTAGCATAATGAATAAAATGCAAACGGCAATGGAGAGAATTTTAGAGAGTCTCTTGAATGAGTCGTTGATGTCGTAATGAACGATCCAGCTTCCAAAAAACAGGAAAAGAAATATAAGAGAGAAATAAGTGCGATGCTCAAACGCCAAATGATCAATTGGAAAGAAGCTCGATTCTGGAATAAACGAAAGGTAGAAAAATAGAAAAAGGCTCCAGACGAGTTTTGAGGGAAGTTTGAAATAAGCTATAGCAATAATTAGCGCGTGTGCTCCCACATAAAACCAATTTAGGCTCGCCCATGGATCTTTTGGAATTGAAAAATCATATAGGAATTGCAAGTGGTATGGGGCTAGCATCAATTTAAAATAGGTAAACAAAACTTCACTTTGAACCAAGAAATAGGTTATGGGTGTTGAGTTTTTGCCCTGAACGTTAACTTTACCAACTAAGTAAACGAGCGCCGGGAGCAGGATTACGAAAACATAAGAGAATATTACCAAAATCTTTGTCCCTAAATTGCTTTTAATTTTTCTATGTTGATGCAAATAGATTAATGGAAGAAAAGATAAATTTGGTTTGAATAATACGCTCAAGAATAATGCGAAAATAGATTTTTGAAAGTTTGAATCTTTTACTCCGGATATTCCTTTAAAAAAATATCTTAGCGATATGAGGCCAAGAAGTCCTGTAAATAAAACGCTGACCTGAATTGCAGTAGTAATTGTTTGGCTATTTAGCGGATGTAAGGCAAACCCAAAGGCGCAGAACAAGGCGACTTCATTTTTGATTTGGCTTCTGCTTTTTTCGTTAAGTTCTAGGAAGAACGTATATAATTGATACGCAACCAAACTATGTAAAATGATACTTAATAATCTATAAAATAATGTCTCAGTCCCAAATGTTTGACTGATGAATGTAACAATAAGCATAAGAAGAGGGCGATCTTTAAGCCGACCGAAGATGGCCTCTCCATAGGATTTAAGCTCAGGGTTGTAGGCAATTCGATCTATGTCATCACCAATAAAGTCGCCGTTTAGCACGTAAAGGTAACTAATAAGAATTGCAGAGAATAAGGATAAAATTAGAAAGATTTTATTTTTTTTTAACGGCACATTGCCACGATAGCAGGGCAATAATTAATTGCAAGTGAATCGGCATATAGAAACGGGATTTCTAAATTTAAATTGAAATCTTAAAATGAGAATTCCCAAATTAAGATTTCAATTCTAAAGTCTTGTTAATAGATTTTGAATGGTTTTGTTTTTTGGGACTTGAGAATTGAGTTTTTATATGAAAAGATATTAGTCGTGTGTCTATTTATTGAATAATCACAAAGTTTTATAGGGAGTATAAAATGAAATTAAAAAGTAGATCGTTACCTAAGAGTAAAAAAGGTTTCTCACTTGTGGAGTTAATGGTTGTTGTGGCTATTATTGGTATCCTAGCGGTTATCGGTATTCCTCAATATCAAAAGTTTATGGCGAAAGCTCGCCAAGCTGAAGCAAAAACGCACTTAAATGCGATATTCCAAGGCGAAGCATCTTTTTTTACAGAATATAACACTTATACGGGCAATATGAGCGTTATCGGTGCTGGTGCTGTTGGTCAGGCATTAAGATATAATGCTGGTTTTGTTACTGCGCCTTGTACGGGTGAAAGTGCGTTGAGTCCCGCAACAACTGCGGCGAATAATGATTTTAGAACTTTGGAGCTTGCTAAGCCAGCTACGGCGCAAGTGGCGGCTTGGATGTATGTAAATACTGATACTGCAGATGCTGCAATCACTTGTGCTGCTGCTGCGTATGAAGCAGGAGCATGGGGTAATCCAACGAATGCCAACGGTATTGCTCCAAACAACGCGAATAATAATGCGGACTTATTTTCAATCAATCAAAACAGATTGTTACGTCAAATCACTGTTGGTATGTAATATTTGATCTAAATTTTATTTGAATATAAATTTAAAAAGAGTCTTTGCAAAAAGACTCTTTTTTTTTGCCTTTTTATCTGTAGAATAGCGATATGATTGCCGGATTAGTTTCTACAGTTCTTGCAGTGCTTGTGTTGTTTATGAATGTAAATCTAAAGTCTTTTACAGCTGGTAAGTCGCAAACCGCTCTTATCTGTGTAAGTGAGTATACAAGGAATTTTACCTTTGGTTTTGAGACTCAGGTGGTTGATTTTTTTTGGATTCGATTCCTTCAAGAGTTAGATGCATTTAATCAACTAACAATTGCTGAGCCTCATTTGTGTCCCGATAAAACATCGAGTTGGCACTTTCACTTAATAAATGTGGCATTTGATTTAGATAAAAAATTTTACGAATTGTATGTTCATGCGCCGTTGTTAGTATCAATTACTATTGGAGACGTCAAAGGTGGATCTGTTTTGTTTGATAAGTCCGTGGAAGCATATCCCAAGAGCTGGACAATTTTATCTCGAGCCGCTTACCAAGCTAGGATTGAAGAAAAAAACAAAACAAAAGCGGCAGAATTATTATACCGTGCGGGTAAAAATGGCGCTCCTGGCTGGGTGATGAGTTTGTCAGGTGGCTTATATAATGAATCTGGGGATCGACGTATGGCAGAACAAATTTATTCAGAATTACTGGCCGACGCTAAAGATTCTGCTACCGCAGAAAGACTGAAACTGAAATTAGACAACAAGCTTAAAAACTTTAACATTCAGCCCAATACGACTGATCAAAAAGTAAGAGAGTGAAAATGAAAACCCATATTAAAGCGCTGGCCACTACAATTGGCGTATTACTAGGCCTCATGGTCATCTACTTTATTCTCTCCCCGCCAAAAACCATGGTTGCTCCAGGTACAAAATTGACTGAATCCAAACTCATTCTTCCCACTAGTGATCTCACCACCCTCTCCCACGGCAAACTCAACCTCCAGCAATTCGCAGGCAAGGTCATCATTTTCAATTTCTGGGCAAGCTGGTGCGCTCCGTGCATCGAAGAAGTTCCATCGCTAATCACACTGGTAAAAGCTGATCCAAACATCGTAATCATCGCTGTGTCGGGCGATCAAAACAAAGACGATATCCATGCCTTCCTGAAGTCCTTCCCTGGTTTTAATAAACCACCAATCTACGTGGTGCAGGAAAATATGAAAGAACTCATGGACCATTTTAAAGTCGATAAGCTTCCAGAGAGTTTCATCTTTAACCCTAAAGGGGAGATGGTTAAGAAAATCTCTGGCACAATTAATTGGCATACTCCCGAGTCTATTGAGTATTTTAAAGTCATTCGGGGCCAATAGGCCGAAAACTCTAGGAAATTTCCTTCGTCATACTTGACACTAGTTATAAAAAAAACATAATTGTTTGGTTTCCAGGAGAGTTGCATGTCTAGTCAGCAAGATTATTATCAAACATTGGGCGTTGCCCGTGATGCCGATGCCGATACTATTAAAAAAGCGTATCGCAAATTAGCTATGCAATATCATCCTGATCGTAATCCTGGTGATAAAGCGGCCGAAGATAAGTTTAAAGAAGCCGCCGAAGCCTACGATGTTCTAAGTAACTCGGAAAAACGTTCCCAGTACGATCGTTTCGGGCATGCGGCCTTTAAGCAGTCCGGTGGTCGTGGGTTCCAGGGTGGCTTCGATAACGCTGAAGATATTTTTTCAAGCTTTGGCGATATTTTTGGTGATCTATTTGGCGGCGGCATGGGCGGGCAGAGGCGTTCAAGTCGTTCTCGGACTGAACCTCGTAAAGGTGCTGACTTACGCTACCTTTGTGAAATTTCGCTAAAAGACATCATCACAGGATTAGAAAAAGAAATTGAATTTGAAACCGAAGAAAACTGCAAAGACTGTAATGGTTCGGGTGCCGAGAAAGGTTCGCAAGCTGAAACCTGCTCTATGTGCGGTGGTCAAGGCCAAGTGGTGACTCGACAAGGATTCTTTTCGATGCAGACGGCATGTCCTCAGTGTCGTGGTGAAGGCCAAACGATTAAAAAACCATGTAAGACATGTAAAGGCTCTGGCCGCAGTGAAAAATCTAAACGTATTCAAGTTACCATTCCTGCTGGCGTCGACACGGGTACGCGCTTACGAATTGCGGGTGAAGGTGAAGGCGGTTACCGCGGAGGACCGGCGGGTGATCTGTATGTCGAAATACGCGTAAAAGAAAACGAAAAATACGAGCGTCATGGCAGCGATCTGCACACCATGCTTAAAGTTCCGTATGTTCAAATGTTACTCGGAGGAACGATTCAGGTGTCTACTTTAACTTCTGATGAGAAACTTGAAATTCCAAAGGCGTCGCAGCCCGGTTCGCAAGTCAAATTGGCGGGTCATGGATTCCCATCGCTGCGTTCTCAGCGTCGTGGTGATATGTTTTTCCATTTAGAAGCCGAATATCCGAAAAAAATCTCGGCAGAAGAAGAAAAACTTTTAAAGGAAATTGCAAAACTTTACAAATTGGATGAGGCCGACTCTAAATCCGGTTTTTTTGGTAAAAAGAAATAGACGCTATGGACGATAGAGCCAATGTTTTAGGCCCAGCTGCTGAGTTAGCTCAGATTTTGGCCGATGACCCTAAGGAACTCAATCAATACGAGGTCAATCGGGGTAATTCTGTTATTCTAATCTATAGCGACGAGAATTTTGGTACACGATTTGGTGACTTAAAATCCCTTAGACTTAACGTCATAAAGATGGCTATCGAGGACATCTCGGGGCGTGCGCAAATACTAGCTACCAACACGATTGGGGTTACCTTCCTCGACAACAAGCTTCAGACCTATTTAACTCCGTTTGGCGCGACTACGCCCGGAACCATTGTCTATAAAGTGGGCATAAAAGACGTTATATCCTTCCAGAAATGGCGTAAGGGCGAGATGGGAGCGATCTCTCAAGAAGAGATGAACTCGGCTATTTACCGGCTCATTTACGAGTGGTCTAAACAGCTAAAATAATATTGTTTCCCGGGCTTGACGTAATTGATTTAGCACTCATTTTGAACTATGAGATTGATTCATAATTTAAGGGAGATAATATATATGGGAAAAATTATTGGTATAGACTTAGGAACAACGAACTCGGTCGTAGCAATTATGGAAGGCGGCGAGCCTAAAGTTCTTGTGAACGAAGAAGGAGCGAGAACGACTCCCTCAGTTGTGGCTTATACTAAAGATAACGAACGTCTAGCCGGTCAAATTGCTAAACGTCAGGCAGTTACAAATCCAGAAAATACAATTTACTCTGCAAAACGTTTCATCGGTCGTCGTTATTCAGAAATCCAAGAAGAGATCAAATTAGTTCCGTACACAGTAGTGGAAAAAGGAAACGATCTTGGTTTCAAAGTTCGCGACAAAGTGATTTCTCCAGAAGAAATCGGTGCGGCAGTTTTAGCTAAACTTAAAAAAGTGGCGGAAGACTATTTAGGCCAAGAAGTGACAGAAGCGGTTATCACAGTTCCAGCTTACTTCAACGATGCGCAAAGACAGGCAACGAAAGACGCAGGTCGTATCGCAGGTCTTGAAGTTAAACGTATCATCAACGAGCCAACTGCGGCTGCATTAGCGTACGGTTTAGATAAAAAGAAAAATGAAAAAATCGCTATCTATGACTTCGGGGGCGGTACATTCGATATCTCGATCCTTGAAGTGGGTGACGGTGTTGTTGAAGTTCGTTCTACAAACGGTGACACGCATTTAGGTGGTGATAACTTTGATATTCGTATCCTTGAATGGATGATCGCTGAATTCAAAAAAGATCAAGGTATCGATTTAAAAAATGATAAAATGGCGCTTCAACGGTTAAAAGAAGCGGCAGAAAAAGCAAAGATCGACTTGTCTTCGTCTCAAGAGACAGACATCAATCTTCCATTTATCACTATGGACCAAACAGGTCCTAAGCATTTACAGTTAAAATTATCTCGTTCTAAATTCGAACAAATGATCGAAGATTTAGTAACCAAATCAGTAGAACCTTGTAAACAGGCATTGAAAGATGCGGGTTTAAAAGCGTCTGAAATTGACGAAGTTGTTTTAGTGGGTGGTTCGACTCGTGTTCCTGCAATCCAAAAAGCTGTTAAAGACTTTTTTGGTAAAGAGCCAAATCGTTCAGTTAACGTGGACGAAGTGGTTGCGATTGGTGCTGCGGTTCAAGGTGGCGTGTTAGCGGGTGATGTAAAAGATGTTCTACTATTAGACGTAAATCCTCTTTCACTTGGTATTGAAACTCTGGGCGGTGTTATGACTCCGCTGATCGAAAAGAACACTACGATTCCGACTAAGAAATCGCAAATCTTCTCGACAGCTGCGGATAACCAGCCGGGCGTGGAAATTCACGTACTTCAAGGTGAACGTAAAATGGCTCCGGACAATAAGTCTTTAGGTCGTTTCGAGTTGACTGGTATTCCGTCGGCTCCACGTGGTGTTCCACAAATTGAAGTAACGTTTGATATCGATGCGAATGGTATCTTAAACGTATCAGCGAAAGATATGGCCAGCGGGAAAACGCAACAGATCAAGATCACGGCTCAAAGCGGTCTATCTGAAGAGGAAATCAAAAAGGCTATTAACGAAGCTGAATTACGTGCTGAGGAAGATAAACAAAAACTGGAAGCTGCGAAAAACCGCAACGAACTAGAAAATCTTGTTTACCAAACAGAAAAACTAGTTAAAGACAACGGCGCAAAAATTCCAGATGGTGAGAAGAAAAATTTAGAAACTATCATGGCAGATGCTAAGAAAGTTCTAGATAACAAATCAGCTACTGGTGACGATTTAAAAGCTCAATTCACCAAGTTGCAAGAGGCGTCTCACAAGTTATCGTCTGAAATGTATAAAAACGCGGGCGGTGCTCCAGGTGCGCAAGGCGCAGCGGGCGGCGAACAAACAGCAGATGCTGGCGCAAAAAAAGAAGGCGATGACGTTATCGACGCTGACTACAAAGACGTAAACTAATCCGTTAATATAATCCCAAAAATAAAAAAGAGGCTGGTAGAAATACCGCCTCTTTTTTTTTGGAAAAAAGGTACCAGGTCCTGTTTGTCCGACGCATGGGGCCGTCCTTTTAGGAGCTGGTACCTTTTGGTTTGGTTAGAGTTTGCCGGATTCGATTTTGGTTTTTAGTTCGGCTAGGCGTTTTACGTAGCGGTGGGTGCGGACTTTTTCGTCTTTAGGGAGTTCTGTGGATTGAAGGGCTTGGGTGATTCGTTCTAGTGATTCCTTTTTTAGACCCTTGTTTGCTTCGATTTCAGAAACTAGGTAAATGGCGCGGAGTTGGTTGTCTCCGTAGGAATAATTTAAGGCGTTGTGCGCGTATTTAAGAGCGTCGTCCCATTCCTTTAAATCTTTGAGTACGCTAGCGTAATTGTAGTGGAATGTAAATTCCCTTGGGTAAACATCGATTAGCTTTTCATATTCGGCTTTGGCGCCTTTGATGTCGCCAGACTTATAAACGGAATAAACCCGTTCTAAGTTATAACCACGATTCGTATTTGGATTTTGTTTGTGCTCCGAAATGAGTTTTGAATATTCTTGCGCCACAAGAAAGTGGGCTTTCTTTTCATTGTCGGCTTGTCCTAGTTTTTCAAAAGACATCGCGCGAAGGTAATTTAAATCTACACGCGTGAATGAGCCAAGATCTAAATGTTTTTTCGCTAAACCGGCATCGGCATGTTTAAGATTTGTTTCGTATACCCATTTTTTTAAATCGTCGTCTTTAAGAGATTCCGCCGCCGAGCTTATTAGTTCTAACTTTGAATAGTAAATATCGGAAATAGGGTAGGTTTCAAAAATGCTTTTCAAAAGTGGAAGCATTGTTTTGCTGACTTCGCCTTTGTTGGCCTTAGCTTCAGCAAAGAGTGGGATCATTAGCAAAAGCTCTTTTTGTGCAACCGTGAGCTGACTGTTTTGAGTAGCCATTGGGACATAGGGAACTAGAGCTTCATAATTTTCTGTTGGAACAATCGCTTCGATAATTTCTAAAGCCAATTTAGGAGTCGGCTTTGTTTTATAGAGTTCGATTTTTTGAGATAGGCTCGTGTTCTTGTTTTCAGTCGCGTACTTCATTAGTTTAACAATTTGACGTTCCGGTTGTGAGCCTAAAAAACGCGTGATCTCGTTGCCATCGGCAGTGGCTAGAACAACCGTAGGGTACCCCGTAACTGTGTATTTAGATTTTAAATCCCAAGATACTTTGTCGTCGGCATCTAGTTTTAAGAGAACCATGTTCTTGGCATGCCTGGCAAATATAGGACTGTTGAATACCGTTTCGTCCAAGATATTGCAGGGCGGGCACCAAGTTCCAAAGAAATCAATAAACAAAGGCTTGTTAGTTTTTTTTGCTAACTCGAAAGCCATTTTTGGATCATTAACAATAAAAATTTCTTTTTTTTTTGAGTGAGTCGTATTTTCCGTTGCGGCGAAAGTAGGACCGTTGATGTCTGACGATGAAACTGAAATTGAACCTTTGCTCGAAAACTCAGGTTTGGTCGAAAGTTTCTTCAAATCTTCACATGTGACGTTCATGTTTTGAGGTGCGCAGAATGTTTTTTTATCATCACACACGTAGGTTTGTACTTGATATTCACATTTGCCTTCGGCTGTTACGCCGACTTCTAACGAAGTTGGTAATAAGGACGTAGGCTTTATTTCTTTGCCATCTTTTAGGATTTTGGTTGGGGCGTCTAAGTTATAGTGATGTCCAGAGTTAGGCTTCACTTTTAAAGTCAGGTTAGTACCGGATTTTTCTAATCGTGCCGATTGCAACGATTTACCAAAAGTCTGAGACATAGAATTTTGAGTTCCAGCAATTTGTAAGAACACTAACATTGAAAAAATAGATTTGAACATAAAACCTCTTTATAACTGTTTTGTGACTAGACTTATTTTTATAGAGTTCTTACTTGGGGTGCAAATGAAATGCATAAAAGTGTTGGTCAAAATCAAACTTTGCTATAGCGTTAAAGAATGGAAAAACGAACTTTGATTCAAGACATTGTTGGCAATACGCCTTTACTTTATTTACCAAGTTTAAGTAAAAAAACTGGCTGCCATATATACGCTAAGGCTGAATATTTAAATCCAGGGGGATCTGTAAAAGATCGTACAGCGTTAGGGATCATTAGAGATGCCGAAGTGCGAGGAGTATTAAAGCCAGGCATGACAATTGTTGAGGGAACTGCGGGTAATACGGGGATTGGTTTAGCCACCATTGCCGCGCAACGTGGTTATCGCTGTTTGATGGTCCTTCCCAATAATCAAAGTGTTGAGAAGTACCAAACACTAGAGGCTTTGAACGTTGAAGTTAAAAAGGTACCACCCTGTCCCTTTGCTGATCAAAATCATTTCTACCATCAGGCACGTCGTATTGGGGAAAGTGATTCGCAAAAATACTTTTGGGCAAATCAATTTGAAAATACAGCGAATTTTCAAATTCACTATGAAACAACGGGGCCAGAAATTTGGCAGCAAACGAACCAGAAAATAGATGTTTTTTGTGCCGCTGTTGGGACCGGCGGAACACTGGCTGGGGTATCTAAGTATTTGAAAGAAAAAAATCCAAAGTGTGAAATCGCTTTGTTAGATCCTATGGGATCGGGCCTGTTTGAATACATTAAAAATGGCCAAATTAAATCCACGGGAAGTTCAGTCACTGAAGGTATCGGTATCATGCGTTTGACAGAGAACTTCAAGCAGGCCAAAGTAGATGAGGCTTTGCAAATCGACGATCAAAAGATGATCGCAATGCTATACTATTTAGCGAAACATGAAGGTTTGCTGATCGGTACATCGGCCGCTTTGAATGTGTATGGAGCTTACCAGTTGGCACTTAAATACCAAAATTCAGGCAAAAATATCGTTACCATATTGTGTGATAGTGCTCTGAGATATCAATCTAAGGTATTTAACTCTGAGTGGCTTAGCGAAAAGAAACTGACTCCAACAGAATTTTTGGATTAAATTTAGAGCTAGGAATCTAGCATGATGAAAATGTACGGCTAGATTGCTTCATGATTGAAGGAGCTAACATGACATCTTTGCCGACTATTCCAGTAAAGTCACATATTGAGGAAAAAACAGAAATCAATTGGGAAAAATACCAATCGATGTATCGTCAGTCTGTCGATAATCCTGAACAGTTTTGGGGTGAGCAGGCAGAAACGCTCGCATGGTTTAAAAAGTGGAGTAAAGTAAAAAATACGAGCTTTCACAAACCTGTCAGTATAAAATGGTTTGAAGGTGGAGAGCTAAACGTATCTTACAACTGTATTGATCGTCATTTAGATAAACAGGGTGATAAAGTCGCGTTTATTTGGGAACCTGACAATGATAAGAACCAAACTAAAAAAGTTACCTATAAACAGCTCGCAGTCCACGTAAATAAATTTGCGAATATTTTAAAACAGCAAGGCATTAAAAAAGGTGATCGCGTCACTATCTACATGCCGATGATTTTGGAAACCGTATATGCCATGTTAGCGTGTACTCGCATTGGTGCCATTCACTCTGTTGTATTTGGAGGCTTTGCTCCGGAATCGATTGTTGATCGTATTAACAATGCCGAATCCAAATTTGTTATTACTGCTGATGAGGGGTACCGTGGCGGTAAAACGATTCCCTTGAAAGCCAATATTGATCAAGCTCTGGAAAAAGTAAAAATTGTCGAGAAAGTGATTGTTGTAAAACATTCGGGTGGGAACGTTACAATGAAAGTCGGTCGAGACATTTGGTATCATGAACAATTACCTAATGTGACGGATACGTGCGAGCCCGTTGCGATGTCTTCGGAAGACCCTATGTTTTTGCTTTATACGTCGGGTTCGACGGGGAAGCCTAAAGGAGTGCTGCATACAACGGGTGGCTACCTTCTGTATGCATCAATGACTCATAAATTTGTTTTCGATATTCATGCGAACGATATTTACTGGTGCACAGCGGATGTTGGCTGGGTCACAGGACACTCTTATATCGTTTACGGTCCTTTATGCAATGGAACGACCAGTGTATTATTTGAGGGTGTTCCCAATTATCCAAACTCATCGCGTCTGTGGGACGTCGTGGATAAACACCAAGTTTCAGTATTCTATACTGCACCGACGGCCTTGCGTGCCTTGATGAAAGAAGGCGAAGCACCGGTCCGCGCGACCTCTAGAAAATCTTTGCGTATATTAGGAAGCGTAGGGGAGCCTATCAATCCAGAAGCTTGGATGTGGTATTATAAAGTTGTCGGAGAGGAACGTTGTCCAATCGTAGATACTTGGTGGCAAACTGAAACAGGAGGAGTAATGATTTCTCCTTTGCCCGGAGCCACTCGATTGAAACCGGGTTCAGCGACTTTGCCTTTCTTTGGTGTTCAACCTAAGCTTTTAACTCCAGAGGGAGCGGAACTAAAAGGGGAGGCCGAAGGCGTGCTTGTTTTAGCGGACTCATGGCCGGGTCAAATGCGTACGGTTTACCAAGATCATGCGCGTTTTGAAGAAACGTATTTCTCTACTTATGCCGGTTATTATTTTACGGGTGATGGGTGTCGTCGAGATGCGGATGGGTACTACTGGATTACCGGGAGAGTGGATGACGTTCTGAATGTTTCAGGACATCGTTTGGGTACCGCGGAAATTGAAAGTGCTTTAGTGTCCCATCGCAACGTCGCGGAGGCGGCGGTTGTGGGTTATCCGCATGATATAAAAGGGCAGGGAATTTACGCGTACGTTACTTTGAAAGTGGGTGTGACGGCGTCTGATGAACTTAAAAAAGAGCTTGTGCAGTGGGTTCGTAAGGAGATTGGACCCATCGCTACGCCGGACATCATGCAGTGGGCACCCGGTTTACCTAAAACTCGTTCTGGCAAAATTATGAGACGCATCTTGCGCAAGATTGCAGAAAATAAAACAGAAGAACTAGGAGATACGTCGACCTTGGCGGACCCATCAGTCGTTGATGATTTGGTAAAAAATCGGCAAAATTTGAAATCGTAATACGTCCGTGTTCTAAATACCAGAGTTTGGGTAGTTTTTGGCTGTACTCTGTATAGGCCGTGTAGTATCAAGAAAGAGATAGATTTAGGAGTATTTAATGAAAACAATGAAGTCATCGTCCGAAATTTTGTTTGTGGTGTTTTTAGTCGTTCTTGGTGTTGTAAGTCGTATGATTCCTCATCCTTGGAACTTCACTGCAATAGGTGCTATGGCTTTGTTTTCAGGATTCTCAATCCGTTCTAATAAAGCTCTAGTCTTGTTACCATTCGTAAGTTTAATCATTTCAGATGCCTTCATCGGTTTTTATGACGGAATGGTTTACACATATATCGGGTTTGCTGTTGGTATGTTGTTGTCATTAGGTTACTTTCGCAAACACGCAGCGCTTTCATTTGTGGGGCGTGCGATGACGTTAACTGGATTATCATTCGTTTCTAGTTTTGTATTTTTCCTAATTACTAATTTTGGTGTTTGGAAAGGTTCAACTTTCTACGCCCAAGATATGTCCGGTTTAATGATGAGCTATGTTGCGGGTTTGCCGTTCTTGTTTAATCAAGTGGCCGGTGATTTATTATACGCGGGCATCATCTTTGGTCTTTACGAGTATTTAACAGCTCCTCAAAAAACAGCTCAAGTGACTGTTTAATTCTATCTGAGTCTATTCTCTAGGGGTATTAACCTTATTACCAGGTAATATCTTTAGTCACATTGTCGAAGAATCTCTGCTATAACCCCAGTAAATTTTTAACACATTGGGGTTTCTATGAAATTAGTTTTAGCGTTATTAGTGTTGGGTTCCGCTGTTCTAGCTCAAGTTCAAGGGAATATTTGGGATCAACTAGATCGTTGTGAATATTCATGTTCAGCACGTTGTGCTAAATTAGCTACAGATTTACGTGCTAAGTTAGACAATGTAGAAGCAAATTGCACAAACAGCCAACCCGTTGATCAAACTCTATACAAAGAAGTATATGCCTTTGCGACGTCTAGCTCAGGTATGTGGATGAATCCAGATCCAGCTCGCGCATTCACTGACAGCATCGTGTCTCAGCCAAATGCAAGAGTACGTTTTCCAGTATTTAAAGATGCGTACGCGTATGCGAAATCAAGTTCAGGTCTTTGGTTAAATCCAGAGCCAGCTAAAGAATTTGCATTGAAAATTTTCAACTTAAGAAACGCTCAAGCCGCATTAACATGCTACAAAGAAGCGTATGCATATGCAAAATCAAGTTCAGGTCTTTGGTTAAATCCAGAACCGGCTCGTGCACATGCTGAAAAAGTTTGTAAGCTTTAATTGTCAGTTAACGTAATTGAAATTATCAAAAAAAGCCGGACTAAATGCCCGGCTTTTTTATTTTTTTATTCATGTCTGCTACTTTTTCAATTTGTAGCGACTTGAATTTTTCAAGCTTACTGCGAATGGATGAATCTGAATTTGCTAAGATAGACACAGCAAGAATACCGGCATTGTATGCGTTATCAATAGCGACGGTTGCGACAGGTACGCCTTTTGGCATTTGTACGATCGATAGAAGTGAATCCATACCGTGTAGGTTTTTTTGACTGATCGGTACGCCAATTACTGGAAGTGTTGTTAGTGATGCAATCATTCCAGGTAGGTGAGCTGCTCCGCCAGCACCGGCAATAATAACTTGATAACCGCTTTCCACTGCCGTTTGTGCGAATTCATACATTTTCTTTGGCGTGCGGTGGGCTGACACGACTTCCAAATGAAACGAAACTCCGAATTCGTTTAAGGCATCAGCGGCATCATTCATGACTTTTAAATCGCTTTCGCTTCCCATGACAATGGCAACACGTTTAGGACCAGATGATACGGATTTATTTTTTCTCATGTAAGACTCCTAAATTTTAAAGCGATTTCTTTCTTTTTGTGCCAGTTTCAGTAAACTCTGTGCCGATAAATTATTTGATGTGTAATTGATATGTCCCATTTTTCGACCGCTACGATTTTGAGTTTTTCCATACCAATACAGAGTTCCCGATACGTCGTATGGGATGTTTACAGAATTTTCATTCGAGCCGACCAGATTAACCATGCAGAACTGTTTTGAACGAGATTCAATAGGAATCGATAGGTCCCAGTTCATTACGGATTTAAGATGCAATGTAAACTGATCTTGAGACAAAGCATCTAGCGTATAGTGAGCCGAGTTATGCACGCGAGGAGCTGTTTCATTTACTATCAGTTCATTCCCATTTACGAAAAACTCAAACGTCAATGCGCCGACATAGTCGATTTTCTTCATCAGTGATTTAATTTTCTTTTTCATTTTATTGAAAGCGATATGGTCAATTGGTCCATAGACGTAATCGCATTTACTTTGACTTTGTTTCGAGAAAACCAAAGGCGTGTGGGTCCACTGATCTTTTTTGTTTCGGAAAAAAGTAGCCGCGCATTCGAATTCAAATGGAATAAAGGCCTCGGCAATAAAACCAATTTTAAAGTCTGTGATAGACTGAACTGTCTTTAGATGATCTTTTTTGTTTTTTACGATGAATGTTCCATACCCGTCATAGCCGCCGAAACGCTTTTTTAGTACATATTTGTAGTTAAAAAACTCGCCACTGTATTTCAATTCATCGGGATTTGATACTTTCAGGAACGGCGACGTAGCAATTTGATGAGTTTCTAGCAGTGTCTTTTGCAGAAAACGATCTTGGAAGATTTTGATGTCGTTTAGACTAGGAAAAATTTGCAATTGTTTAGTCGCGCCTTTTTGAATTAAGTCTACGTCCGCGAACTCGCTTTCAAATGTTAAGATAGAAATGTTTTTTAAGAACTCACTAATGTCTTTAGAGCCGTTTGTATTGCCCTTAACCCAATGATTGGTCACCTGAGCTGCTGGGTCGTTTTTAGAGTCAGATAAGACCCACATTTTGATGCCTAGATTCTGACCTTTTTCGACTAAAAAACGAGCCAACTGCCCACCACCTATAATTCCGATGGAGAGGGGATTTTTAATTGCACTTGATGTCTTTACAGGCATGAACTAGATATACCCCGTATGCCGAAGTTGTGCAATTAGGTTATGGAGTTTAGGTGAATCAAGTCGACTGGAAGCAGATTAATTTTCCTCTGTGTTTGGCCCCAATGGTTGGGCTCAGTCATATTGTTTTACGCGAAATTATTCAAAGCTACTTGCCGGCTGGTGCATTAACTCTTTGGCCATCAGAAATGTTAAATTCCCGACGCGTACCGGGGGAAAATTTAGAGACTACTCCAGAAACGATGAAATTGGAAAATGAAACTTTTTTTGTGCCCCAAATTTTAGGAAATGAACAAAAACCAATTGAAGAAACAATTGTAAAACTTAAAGACTGGGGCGCTCATGGTATTGATATCAATATGGGGTGTCCTGTTCGCAAAGCATTGAAGCATAATTACGGTGTCGCGCTTATGGGCGATTTGGATTATGCCGCCAATGTGGTCAGCATGGCAGCCTCAAGTAGTTCCCTCCCTGTTTCGGTAAAGCTGCGTGCGGTTGAAAGCGAACAGAGTGAACAAGACTTGGTAAAGTTTGTTTCTAGCCTAGTAGATGCCGGCGCCGCTTGGATTTGTTTACATCCGCGTGTGCCATCTCAGCAACGTCGTGGTTCTGCTGATTGGGCTCAAATTAAATTACTCAAGAGTTCGATTTCAGTGCCTGTAATTGGAAATGGCGATGTTCAGACAGCCGCAGATGTTTGGCGCATGAAAAATGAAACTGGCTGTGACATGGTTATGGCTGGTAGAGCCTTGGCTGCGCGTCCTTGGATGGTGGCTCAAGTGGCGCAAGATATGGGCTATGATGTTGGTTTTGTAGCACGAACAAGCGAAGAAGAAGCTATTGAGTATGGACTATGTTTGTTAAAATTTATTCAGCTATCGCGAAAATATTTTGGTGATAACTTAGCGCTTAGAAAAACTAATTTTTATTTAAGAACCACGACGCCATGGTTAGAATTTGGTCATTCATTAATCGGAATCGGACAGAAAGCTAAATCGACAGAAGAATTAGAAATCGCGGTGGCTGATTTTTTCAAATACAGCCACCGTATGAGTGCCTATACTGAGTTAAGACAATAAGAACTGGCCCCTTAGCGTGCAGTTACGCAATTGAAATTTCAAGTTACAAGTAGGTCTCGCGAAGAAGCAAAGACTCTTCTACATTTGCAGACGATTATCCGAACTTCGTTCCCAATTCCATCTAGCGACCAGCGTAACGTCCTTATCACTCGAAAGGCGTCGAGTTGAGGACGTGTTCATGTAATCGTGGAATTTTATCGAAGCGTATGTGTAATAGAACGGTGACTATCGATGGGAACTAATTTTGAGAGCTTTGTTTTAAATTCAGAGCTGCCCTCTTTGAATAAGCTTAAACTATTAATATAACATGACTTATTCGCCCTCCAGCCGCAGGATAAGGGGTCAGTTCCTACTTGGCTAACAGGGGCTCTAGTTTATTGTCGTTTTCAAGAGCCACTAAATCAGTATACCCGCCGACAAGTTCGTTATTAATCAAAATGATAGGCATAGTGGCCCATCCCGTTTTTTCTTTCATTCGATCCATTTCTGGCTGATTCCCGGTAAGATCGATTTCTTCAAATGGAATATTACGCGCGTTTAAAAAATTAATGGCTCTAATACAGAAAGGGCACGGATCTTTTGTGTAGATGACTACTTTTGCAGTTGTTTTCATATAATGAGTATAACGGATTTTACCTCAGATGAACAGTTAAGATGTTGAGCGACAACGTATCTTTTTGAATATACACGATTTAAAAATCAAGGATAAAGATTTTAGAATTGGCTGTAGAATTTGTTCTGCCCCAGAGATAGCATTTGTTGTTAATTTCTATTGGGGATCCAAACTCGCTTGAGCTTACGCCAGGATTAGCATCTTGCCATATCTGCGTTCCCGACGCTAAACCATTTGAGTACCATAGTTCAGTACCATAGGTTGCATCAGAGTGAGTGAAATAAAGTCTGCCCCCCTTATTGCACATTCGGGAAACGGGGGCTGTCGTAGTCAAAACTGTAGAAATGGCGTTCGTGGTAACGTTGATATTTTTGACACTTTCAAATGTCCCATCCGTATCATTCTGAAGTTGGAACAGAATGACGTTGTCATACTGAATCGGAGAC
>JADHED010000944.1_pt1 | contig 27939 bp, 20 predicted proteins | sample 8952041 | NCBI WGS metagenome assembly JADHED01 (sample SAMN16124423, study PRJNA663239) | bioreactor sludge metagenome | isolation source: sludge (control) | place: India:Bengaluru | collected 2018-09-08
CGCGCCGTTGCCGCCGGCCGCGGCCGCGGCCGCGCCGGGCGCGGGCCGCGACGGCCGCGCCGACGGCGGCAACGGCCGGAGCAGCCGGCGGGACACCGGCACGAAGCGGTCCACGACCTCGCGCAGGTCCGGCGCCGTGCTGCGCGGGAACCCGTACACCTCGACCGACACGCCGCGCAGCCGCAGCGCGCGCACGAGCGGGACGAAGTCGCCGTCGCCCGTGACGAGCACGACGACGTCCAGGTGCTCGGCCGTGGACAGCGCGTCGAGCGCGATCTCGAGGTCCCAGTTGCCCTTCATCGAGCCGTCGGGCCGGATCCGCAGCGGCTTGCGCTTGACCTCGTAGTTCTTGACCTGCAGCAGGTGGATGAACGCGCTCTGGTCGATGTCGCGCGTCTCGACGAGGTAGGCGACCGCCCGCACGAGCTGCCGCCCCTCGCTCGCCGCCTGCAGCAGGGCCTCGAAGTCGAGCCGCGCGTTCTTCTCGCGCGCCCCGTAGAACATGTTCTGCACGTCGACGAACAGTCCGACCCGCGGCGGCGCGCCCTCCGCGCGCGGGCCGCGGCGCCCGCCGATCTCGGCGCGCAGCGCGCCCAGCTCGCGCAGGATCCCGTCCTGGACGGCGGACGCCGCGCGGCCGTCGGCCTCGCGCTCCGCGAGCGAGGTCTCGATCGTCTCCGCGAGCGCGAGCAGCCGGCGCCACGCCGGGTCGCGCCGCTCGGCCGCGCGCTCCTTGCGCAGCTTCTCGAGCTGCGCCGCCGCGCGCCGGTTCTCGGTGGTGAGCCGGCGCAGCGCGGACGCGATCACGCCGGTGCCCTCGCGGGCGCGGCGCTCGTTCAGCTCCTCGATCCGCTTCTCGAGGCGCGCGACTTCCTTTTCGAGGTTGCGCCGGTCCTCGCGCCAGGAGCGCTCGTCGAGTCGCAGCTGCCGCAGCTCGGCGGTGCGCTTGCCCAGCTCGGACTCGAGGTCGGCCGAGCGCTCGAGCAGCCGCCCCTGCTGCGCCTCGAGCTGGCGGACGCGCGTCTCCAGCTCGCGCCGCTCGATCTCGAGCTCGCGCAGACCGGCGCGGTCGGACGCGGAGCGCGCGAGCCACTTCGGCCGCGTGCCCGGGTCCTCGCCGAGGACGCCGGCCGCGAGGACCTCGGCCGCGGCGCGGATCTCGGGCGCGCCGAGCGCCGGCCGCTGCGGGCGCGCGAGGCGGTGCAGGAAGCGCGCGGCGGCGGGGTCGGGGTTGCGCAGCAGCGCCGCCAGCTCGTCGCGGACGCGCGCCTCGTCGCGCTCGGACGCGTCCGGCTGCCCGCCGCAGGCGTCGAGCGCGTCGAGCAGCGGCGGTCCGAGGTCGGGCCGCTCGGCGAACGCGTCGGCGAGCAGGCGGCCGCGGTCGGCCGCGGACAGGCCGTCGAGCGGCCGCCCGGCGAGGCGCGCCGCGGACTCCTCGTCGAGGAGACCGGCGATCACGAGGCGCAGGCCCTGCGGCCCGAGGCGCTCGAAATACGTGTCCCAACCGACCATAGACGGCGAAACTATAGCACGCGGCACCCCGGCGACCCCGCTGCAGCTGCGGGAACCTCTTTTGTTTTGTTACACTTATGCGGCGGGCCGCGGCCGGGGTGTATTCTCGCCACTGCGTGGTGAAAGCGTCTGGCGCGACCGCGGAAGGGACGGATCCTTTGATCGTCGGCGTCGGCATCGACATCGTTCACCTGGAACGGATCCGCGGGACGCTCGCGCGGCACGGCGAGCGTTTCCTGGCCCGGATCCTCACCGACGGCGAGCGCGCCTACTGCGCGCGGCTGAAGGACCCGGTCCCCAGCGTCGCCTCCCGCTTCGCGGCCAAGGAGGCGACCCTGAAGGCGCTCGGCACCGGCTGGTCGCGGGGCATCAAGTGGACCGACGTCGAGGTCGTCCGGGGCGAGTACGGGCCGCCGTCGATCCGGCTGCACGGCGAGGCGGCGGCCGCCGCCGAGGAGCTGGGGGGCAACGTCGTCCACCTGTCGCTGACCCACGACGGCGGTTCCGCGGTCGCGGTCGCGATCCTGGAGCGCACCGCGTGACCGGCGCGGCCGGCGGGACGGGTCGCGCGTGAGCGAGCGCCGCGGGTTCGGGGCCGCGGCCGCGCGGCGGCTCCGGGACGGTCTCGTCAACCTGGCCTGGTTCGCGATCTTCCACCCGCGGACCGTGCTGATCCTGCTCGGCCTGGGGACGGCGTTCGCGCTCTGGGGCGCGACGAACCTGACGCTGTCCACGAACGCCGAGAGCCTCCTGCCGGCGAACGTCCAGTCGGCGCAGGTCATCAGGGGGCTCCTGCAGCGCTACGGGGCGGCCGAGCCGGTGATCATCGCCATCGCGGGCCAGGGCGAGGAGGACCTCGACGACCGGACCGACCTCGCCCAGGCGATCAAGGAGCGGCTGCAGGACAATCCGCTCGTGCGGCCGGTCACCGGCCTGTTCGGCGAGGACCCCTGGTCGCTGCTGGACAGCCCCGTCGCGGACGGGCTGCTGCTCTACCTGTCGCCGCAGGAGCTGGAGGCCGTCGCGCGCGAGCTGAGCCCGGAGGCGATCGACCGCCGCGTCGCGGGGAACCTCGAGCGGCTGCGCTCGCCGCTCGGGCCGCTGACCGCGCGGCTCGTCGCCGAGGACCCGCTCGGCTTCGCCGGGTTCGCGCTGCGGCACCTCGGCGCGCTCAAGGGACGGCTGACGCTCGGCGCGCGCGAGGGGGTCCTCGTCACCGAGGACGCCAAGTACGTCCTGATCCTGGTGCGGCCGAACGGGCCGTCGGGGGACGTCGACTTCGCGCGGCAGGTCCTGTCCGAGATCGAGAGGGTCGCGCGCCTCGCGCTGGCCGACACCGGGCTCGAGGGGAGCGTCGGCGTGGGCCCCGCGCCGGCGGACGCGGGCGGCGGCGCGGCGGACGGCGCCGCGGCCGACGCGGGTGAGGGTGGGGTGGACGGGGGCGGCGGCCGGGCGCCCGGGCCCTACGTCGGGCTCACCGGCGCACCCGCGATCCTGCTCGACTACCGCGACATGCTGGCCCGCGACGCGGGCAAGATCTCGATCGTCTCGTACGTCGCGCAGCTGCTCCTGTTCCTCGTCGCGTTCCGCCGGCTGCGCGCCCTCGCGATCGCGGGCACGTCCGTGCTGATCGGCGGCATCTGGGCGCTCGGCTTCGCCTACGTGACGATCGGCGAGATCAACGTCTTCACCGTGGGGTCGATCGGCATCCTCTTCGGCCTGACGATCGACTTCTCGGTCCACATCTACAACCGCTACCTCGAGGAGGTCCACAACGGCCGCGACATGCTGAAGGCCTTCAGCGCCGCGCACGGCGACACCGGGCTCGGGATCCTGGCCTCGGTGGGCGTGATGGTCTGGGCCTTCGTGGCGGCCGGCATGTCGCGCTTCCGCGGGATGCGCGACCTCGGCATCATCTGCAGCGCCGGCCTCGTGCTGTCGCTGTTCGCCTGCCTGCTGCTGATCCCCGCGCTGACCGCGCTGATGGCCCGCGTGAAGCGGGGCGGCGACACGCCGCGGGGGCTCGCCGACTTCGGGCTGCTGCCGCTGCTCGAGTTCGTCGTGCGGCGCCCGCGCCTGACGGTCGTACTCGCGGTGGGGCTCACGGTCGCCTGCGCCGTGCCCGCGGTCCGGACGCGGCTGGACGACGACTTCGCGAAGATGCGCCCCAAGACGGCGCCCTCCGTGATCCTGCAGGACGACCTGGTGGCGCACGCCGGCGCGTCGCTGCAGCCGGTCCTCGCGCTGGTCCCGGGCGACTCCGACGCCGAGATCCTCGAGCGCTCGGCGCGGCTGGAGGCCGCGCTGGTCCCGCTCGCGCAGGCCGAGGACGGGCCGCTGTCCGCGGTGCTCGGGCCCTCGCGGGTCGTGCCCCCGCCGGCGCGGCAGGCGGCGGCGCTCGCGACGCTGCGCCGGCTGCGCGAGGCGGGCGCGTTCGACCCGGCGGCCGTCGAGGCGCGCCTGCTCGCGGCGCTGGAGGCGAACGGGTTCCGCGTGGACGACCGCGCGCGCCACGCGGCCGCGCGCGTGCGGCGCCTGCTCTCGCGCGACGCGCCGCTGACGCTCGACGAGGCGCGGCAGGGCCCGCTCGGCCTGGTGCTCGACGACCTCGTCGTGCGGACGTCCGACGGGCGGCGGGTCGGGATCGTGTCCGCCTACCCGCGGCCGGGCGCCCTGACTACCAAGATCGTGCCCGCGCTGCAGCGGGCGATCGCCGCCTCGGGCGTCCCCGCCGAGTTGGCCGGGGCCCGCGTGCTCTCGCAGGAGATCCGGCCGCTGATCCTGCGCGACGCGGTCACGGCGACGGTCGTGTCGGCGGTCGGGATCTCGCTGATCCTGATGCTCGCGTTCCGGCGCTTCGTGCTCGTGCTGCTCACCGCCCTGCCGCTCGCGATGGGGCTCGCCGCGTCGGTCGGGCTGATGGCCCTGTTCCGGGTCGAGTTCAACCTGGTCACGATCTCGATGCTGCCGCTGATCATCGGCATCGCGATCGACAACGGGATCCACGTCGTGCACCGCTACGTGCGCGCGGGGGACGAGGACGTCGCCGACGTGCTGCGCCACACCGGCCGCGGCGTCGTGATGGCGTCGCTGACCACCATCGTGGGCTTCGGGGCGCTCCTGTTCGCCGACTACCCGGGGCTCGTCTCCTCGGGCGTGCTCGCGATGCTCGGCACCGGCGTCGCGATGCTCGCGTCGGTGACCGTGCTGCCCGCGCTGCTGCTGCTCGTGGACCGCCGCCGCCGTCCCGACTGACCCGTGGGGGCGGGGCTCTGCCCCGCCCGGGCGGGGCGAAGCCCCGCCCCCACAAGTCCGGGGCTCTGCCCCGCCCCCACAAGTCCGGGGCTCTGCCCCGCCCCCACGAGTCTGGGGCGCAGCCCCACCCCAACGAACCGGGGGTCAGAGGCGGGGCAGGCGGAGGACGCCGCGGCGGAGGAGCCGCCGCAGGACGCGCAGCGTCTCGACCTCGCGCATCGGCGCGATCTCGACGATCTCGCGCACGCGCCAGTGGCCGTCGAGCCGCGAGAGCAGGAAGAACTCCTCCGGCCGCAGCGACTCCGTCGTCAGCTCCGCCAGGGGGCGCGCCAGCTCCGGGACCGCGTCCGGGGGGAACTCCTCGCGGTAGACCTTGTCGAGGAACGCCGCTTCCGCCTTCCGCAGGAGGGCGGCCGCCTCGGGGTCGTCCGTCACGTCGTCGACCGAGAGCAGCGTCAGCGCGGTCTCGGGGTCCCCCTTGCCGAGCCGCTCGCGCGCGGTCGCGATGCGCGCCGGCCCGGTCAGCCCCGCGAGCTCCGCGTCGGGCGCCTCGCCGGTGACGAGCGGCAGCGGCGGGCCCTCGAGCGCCACGATGCGCGCCAGCTGCAGGCGGTGCGCCTCGTACAGGAACTTCATGACCGGGAACGGGCTCGCGTGCACCAGGAAGGCCAGCTCGTCGATCGTCCGCCGGCCGTCGAGGCCGTTCAGGATCCGCAGCGCGAGCGGGTGCTCCATGATCTCGCGCGGCGGCGTGCGGTCGGTGCGCTCGAGCACGACGCGGCCGTCGGGGAAGACCTCGCGGATGCGCTGCGTCTCGTCGTGCCGGTGCACCCCGCGCAGCAGCACGTGGTCCACCGCGAGCGAGATCAGCACGACGCGCGGGCCGGGCCGCGCGTCCGGCTCGAAGTTGAACTCGCCGTCTTCCCACTCGAACAGGGAATAGACGACGTCCTCGGTCCGCTCGGCGAGCGCGCGCAGCAGGTCGTCGCGCGAGACGAACCCCAGGCGGACGAGCACCTGCCCGAGGAACTCGTCGCTGTCCCCGCGCGCGAGCAGGGCGGCCCGGAGCTGCTCCTCCGTCAGCTTGCCCCGCGCGACGAGCACGTGGCCCAGCATCTCGGTCGGCTGGTTCGAGGCGGCGCCGACGATCATCCCCTCCTGGACGTAGACCTCCTTGACCACCGTGCCCGCACGGAAGTCGATCCGACCCGTCTTCTGGGCCGAGGCGGCCCACTGAAGCAGGTCGGCGAGGTTCATCGTGCCCAGTGAACCGGAAAGACTCATCGCGTCACCGGCCTGCGGTGGGCCTCTGCCCGGAAAGGGATGTCCACCGGCGGACGATAGGTTCGGGCGAAAAAAGGCGCAAGACCTCGGGCCGCGCCGTGCCTATGTTTGACCGGGGGAGGGCCGGGTGACCGACGGAGCCGCCATGGACGGGTCGAGGAGCGCGAACCTGTACGGCGAAGAACAGCTGCGGGTCCCGAAGATCGCGGTCTCGGTCGAGATCGTGCTCGACGGCGGCCGCCGTTTCGCCGGTCATCTCCACCTGGCGACCGCCTCGGGGGTCCACGCCGGCCGCGAGCGGGTCCTCGACCTGCTCGACGCGCCCGAGCCGTTCCTGCCGATCACGGTCCCGGGCAGCGGCGGCCACCTGCTGGCCAAGGACCGGATCGTGATGGTGCAGGTGACCGACCTGCAGGACGTCGGCACGGTGGAGGAGGACCTGCCGGTGACCACGACCCGGGTCGAGGTCGGGCTGGCGAGCCTGCCGCAGGAGCAGCGCCACCTGCGCGGCACGATCGCGATCGCGATGCCGCCCGGGAAGGTCCGGCTGCTCGACTTCCTGAACGAGGCCGGGTCGTTCTTCGCGCTGACGCTGGACGACACGACGGCCGTGCTGGTCGCGCGGCGCTACATCGTGCACGTCTCGCAGTTCGTCTGACCCGGCAACGTGCTCGTGTGGGGGCGGGGCTGCGCCCCGCCCGTGTGGGGGTGCGCCTTCGCCCCACGCGGGCGGGGCAAAGCCCCGCCCCTACGGTCTTGTTGATCGGCGGCGCGCCACGAAGCGGACGGGGTCCCCGACGCGCAGGGAGAGCCGCGCGGCCGCGGCCCCGCGGTCCAGCGCGATCTCGAGGCGGCCCGCGGAGCCCCAGAGCAGGAACGGCCGCCCGGCGGGCCCGTCCGCGTAGGTCTGCACGAACGGCGTGGGGCGCCAGCGCGGGTCGTCGAGGTCCACGGCCGGGGCGCCGCTCGCCTCGAGGAACCGCGCCAGGTCCGCCGGCGTGACGTTCGTCGTGACGTTGCCGAACCGGTCCACGTGCAGCACGCGGCCGGCGACGACGCCGTCCTCGACGCGCACCCCGAGGTCGAGCGTCACCGGCGCGAGCACGCGCGGCCCGACCTCGTCGAACGGCAGGCCGGCGGCGAGGGCCGCGGCGACGGGCGCGAAGACGTCCCGCCCGTGGAACGTCGGGCTGACCCGGGCCAGGGCGAGGCGCGCGGCGTCGATCTCGCGCACCTCGGCGTCGCCGCCGAGGACGCCGCCGAGACCGCCGGGGCCGCCGCCGGGATCGCCGCCGGGGTCGCCGCCGGGGTCGCCGCCGAGGTCGCCGCCGAGGACGAGCGTGAACAGCCCGTTGTCGGGGCCGACGAAGAAGTGCCCGCCGGCCGCGACGGCGATCGCGCGGCGCGGGCCGCCGACCCCGGGGTCCACGACGGCGAGGTGCACGGTGCCCGGCGGGAACCAGGGCGCGGCCGCGGCCAGCACGTAGGCGCCCGTGATCGTGTCGTGCGGCGGCACGTCGTGCGAGATGTCGACCACGGCGGCGTCGGGGCAGCGCGCCAGCAGGACGCCGCGCACGGCGCCGGCGTAGGGCCCGTCGCCGCCGAAGTCGGTCAGGAGCGTGATCACGGTCCGCGCCATTTGCCCTCGCGCCGTCCCGGCCCGAAGATCCCGGGTTCACCTTCCACGGGAGAGTCCTCGATGTCCTCGATTGTGGCCCGTCCGCGGGCGGTTCGGGCGTGTGTCGCGGGCCTGTTCCTCGCCGCCGCGGTGGTTTCCGTCCCGGCGGGGGCCGCGCGTCCGGGCGACCTGCCGGGGATCGCCCCCGTGCTGACGCCGGTCCACGCCATCGCGCTCGCCGTCGCCCCGGGCACCCCGCCGGCGGCCCTGCCGCCCGCGTCCGCCGCCCCGGCCCTGCCGGCCGAGTTCGCCCGGAGCGAGCCGGGCGCCCTGTGGGTCGCCGTCGAGGTCGGCTGGGCGGGCGAGGGGAGCGCCCTCGACCTCGAGCCCCTCGCCGCGCACGCGGCGGCGGCGGCGGCCGGGAAGCGGCCGCTCGTGGTCGTTGTGCGCGGGGCGCTCGCGGCGCGTGCCGACGCGGCGGGCGACGCCGCGGCCGACGTCGCCGGCGACGCCACGGGCGACGCCGCGGCCGACGCCGCGGGCGACGCGGCGCGGCGCAAGGCGTGGCTCGGCGCCCTGCGCGCGATCGCCCGCCGGGTGGGCGGGCAGGCGGCCTGGTACCTCCTCGACGGCGTGCTCCCCGAGCCCGGCGCCGCGGACGACGCGCGCCGCGCCGAGTACGAGATCAAGGCGGCGGCGACGACGCTGCGCGGCGAGCAGCCGGGCTGCGGCGTCGCGCTCCGGCTGGCGGACCCGGCGCGACGCGACCTGCTGCTGCGGGCCTACGCGCTCCACGGGGACCTCGCGCCGTACGTCGACGGGGTCGCCGTCGCCGTTCCCCCCGGCGGCGACCTCGCCGCGGCGGCGCAGGACCTGCGCGCGGCGCTGCTGCCGGTGGACGCCGGCGCGTCGGTGTGGGTCGAGGCCCCGGCCCCGGACGCCGCGACCGCCGCCGACGAGCTGCCCGCCCGCGCGGCGGAGGTCCTCGCCGGCCGCGCGGACCTCGCGCTGGTGCGGGCGCCGGAGGCCGCCGGCGCGCCGCGCGTGCCGGGGTCCGTCGAGCTGCTCGGCCTGGCCCGCGTGCTCGGCCCGTCCGTCGGCGGCGCGCCCGCGTCCACGGCGGACCTCGAGCCCGCCCCGGGCGCCGCGGCCGTCCGCTACGCGTACTTCTTCGACGAGGCCGCGTCCCGCGAGCTGATCCCGTTCTGGGCCCCCGCGTCCGCGCCGGGCGCGGCCCCGGCGGCCGCCGAGACCGCGCTCCTGCTCGGCACGACGCTGCGCGGCGGCTACGGCGTCTTCGATCCGACCGGGCGGGGCGTCGGCGTCGCGCGCACCGCCGACGCGGGCGAGGGCCGGGTGCGGCTCGACGTCTCGCTCTACCGCCGGCCGCTGCTGCTCGCGATCGAGCGGCGCCGGGACGGCGGCCGGCTGCCGGCGCTCGACGAGCAGGCCGGCGCGACCGGCACCACGAGCGCGACGATCGAGGAGGTCATCGCGTCGCACCAGGCGTGGCGCGCGTTCCAGGACGAGCGGCTGCAGAACGTCCTGCGCGAGGGGGACATCACGTTCCGCACCCGCTTCGGTCAGCTCACGGGGACGTTCGACATCGGCATCAAGGCCGACTACTACTGGCAGCGCGGCGGATCCGCCGAGTGGGCGCTGCGCGACACCTACTTCAACGGCGTGCGGCTCAACTGGGACAAGTTCCCCGAGATCCCCTTCATCGGCCGCGACGCGATCGTCGCCGTGCCGCTCGAGCTGACGTTCGACCGCCGCTACCGCTACGAGCTCGACGGCGTGGACGAGGTCGAGGGCCGCAGCTGCTGGCGCGTGCGCTTCGAGCCGCTGAACCCGGACGCCTCGCTGTACCGCGGCCGGGCCTGGATCGACCGCCGCACGGGCGCGCTGGTGCGCGTCAGCCGGATCGCGGGCGCGCTCAAGCCGCCGCTCATCGGCGACGAGGAGACGCAGACCTACCGCCCGTTCGAGGGCCCGGACGGCACGACCTACTGGCTGCTCGACGACATCGACGGCCAGCAGATCTACACCGTCTCCGGCGGCAACCTGGTCGTGCTGCGCCGCACCACCTTCGGCCCGCCGCGGATCAACGCCGCCGACTTCGAGGGCGCCCGCGCCGCGGCGTACGCGTCGGACCGCCAGATGCTGCGCGACTCGCCCGAGGGGCTCAAGTGGATGGACCGCGCCGCCGACGGCACCCGCACCGTCCTCGAGAAGGGGGACCCGACGCAGCTGTTCGCGGTCGCGGGCGCGTTCTACAGCGAGGGCGTCGGCAACGTCCTGCCGCTCGCGGGCGTGAACTACACCAACATCGACACCTTCGGCAAGGGCGCCATCTTCAACGTGTTCTTCGCGGGCGTGCTCGCCAACGTGACGCTCAACCGGCCCGGCCTGTTCGGCACCCGGATGGAGGCGGGCGCCACGCTCAACGCGGTCGCGTTCTCGAGCACCGACAAGGAATACCAGGACGCCGTGGAGATCGAGTCCCGCCAGGTCAAGACGCGCAACCAGTGGCTGCGCGGCAACCTCGGCGTGCCGCTCGGGCAGTTCCTGAAGCTGCGGCTCGGGGCCGAGCTGAACTGGCGCCAGTTCGGGGGCACGGACGAGACCGCCCCGGACTTCGTCGTGCCCGTCGACCACCTCGAGACGGTCGGGGACGTGCAGCTGTCCTTCGACCGCGCCGGCTGGGGCTTCGGGGCGTCCTACACGCTCGCGTCCCGCAACGACTGGGAGCCGTGGGGGCCGCCGGACGACTTCGCCGGGCCGGACGAGGTGGCGCGCACGAAGAGCAACGTCCGCTACGAGCTCGGCGCGCGCAAGACGTTCTTCCTGCCGCTGTTCCAGAAGATCGACGTCGCGGCCGCCTACCGCGCCGGGAGCGACTTCGACCGCTTCTCGGCGTTCGACCTCGGCGGGTTCGGCGGGCTGCGCGGGTTCGACGGCTCCGGGATCCGCTACGACCGCGGGATCATCGGCACGCTCGAGTACGGGTTCAACATCGGCGAGGTCCTGCGCTTCGACGCCGAGGTGGAGCACGCCCGCGTGCACGACCCGCGGCTCTCGGACGAGCTGACCGGCCACACCGGCGTGGCCCTGGCCGGCTCGTTCGCGGGGCCCTGGCAGACGATCGTGCGCGCCGACGTCGGCTACGCGCTGCAGTCGGACCTCGACGCGGCGGAGGGGGGCATCTCCTTCACCCTCGTCGTCCTCCGCCTCTGGTGACCTTCCCCTTAAAGAAGACGCGGGGCCGTTTCCGGCCCCGCGTCCTTGTGCCCACAGTGGAAAGGGGTGAATCGACTACGCCTTGATATGGCAGCCCTTGCAGTCCTTCGGGGCCTTCTTGCCGGCCTCGGCGGCCTTCGTGTGGCACGCGACGCAGCTGTGCGCGGCGTCCTTCTTGTGGATCGCGTCGTACAGCTTCACGACCTTGTCCTTCGCTTCCTTGCCGTGGCAGGTGCTGCAGGCCTTCTGCTCGCCCGTGTGGTGGCACTCTTCGCACTTCAGGCCTTCGTGCGCCTTGTGCTGGAAGGTCACCGTGCCCATCTTGGTCTCGTACTTCTTGGGCTCGGTGGGCGCGTTGGCGGCGAGGACCCACGAGGAAACCGCGAGCAGTCCGGCCACGACGATGAAGATCCGTCTCACTGTCCTTCCTCCTTGCCTGCGATCACGCTTGCTGCGCCCCCGGGCCGGCCCCGGCGTCCGGACCCTCCGGTCGGGAGGTGCCGCGGTCGGCGGTGGCGCAGGTCAACGATAGCAGACGCCGAAAATAATTTGTAACGCTCCCGGGCATCTCCCGGATTGGTTCACCACCGTCCGGGTCCGGCGGGGCCCGGACGGAGCCCTCACGGCTTGCCGTCCTTCTTGTCGGCCGCGCCCACCGGCTTCCCGTCGCGCGGACCGCCGCCGGGACCGCCGTGCCCGTGGCCGCCCTCGTCCTTGAAGGGGTCGAAGCCGTGCCAGGCGACCACCTCGCGGTACTCCGCGGGGTGCTCCTCGTGCATCACGTGCGGGTACACGGTGCCGTCCACGACGGTCGGGTTGATGCGGTGCATGAAGCCCGGCCGGAGCTGGACGCTGAGGAAGTGCCAGATCAGGATCGCGCCGAAGGCGAGGATCGCCTCGTAGCTGTGCACGATGCTCGAGATCTCGACCACCATCCAGTGCCAGTGCGAGGCGCTCCAGAGCACGATCCCGGTGAAGACCATCACGATCGTGCCCCAGATCAGCGCCCAGTACTCCATCTTCTCGCGGTAGGTGTAGCGGCGGCCGGCCGCGGGCTCCTTCCGCAGGCCGAGGAAGTACTGGAAGTTCTCGAGCATGTGCCGCCCGTCCTCGATCGGCCGGGGCAGCATCGCGGCCAGCTCGCGCCGGCCGCGCCGGTTGAAGAGCAGCCAGTACAGGTGGTAGACGGACGTGACCGTCATCAGCACGGCCGCGATCCGGTGCAGCAGGCTGCGCAGCTCGAACAGGTCGCCGCCCCAGCTGCCGAGCCGCTGGGCCCAGCTGGCCGGCAGCTCGAGCAGGAAGCCCGTCAGGCAGAGCGTCAGGAACGTGCTGGCGAGCAGGAAGTGCTGCAGCACCTGCCCGATGTTCCAGCGCTGGATGACCCACTGCCCGTCCTGCTGGACGAACTTCGTCAGCGGCTCGCGGCGCGGCGGCAGCGAGGCCTGCGCCGACGCGATCACGCTGTGGACGTGGTGCGGCGCCCCCTTCCGGTGGCGGCGCCGGGCACGGAGCAGGGCGCCGAGGTCGAGCACCTGGTGCACGCCCATGAAGCCGAGGGTCCCGACGATCAGGCCGATGTACGTCCACTCGATCCACTTGAGCAGGGACGCGTACGGCGACTCCTTCATCGTGTGGACCGGCAGCTTCGCGAACGTCAGCGAGGCGCCGGGATGGCAGCCCACCTGACCGCAGGTCAGCTGGATGTTCTGGTCGTGGATCGGCGAGGCCGGGTCGGCCTCCTTGCGGACGTCGTGGTAGCGGTGGCAGGACGCGCAGTTCGCCACGTTCTCGTTCTTCCAGCGCATCGCCTTGCCGTGGAACGAGTCGTAGTACGTCGAGACCCGGTCCCCGGGCAGGCCGGCCTTCTGCGTGACCTCGGCGCTGCCGTGGCACTTGCCGCAGGTCTCGGTCATCTGCGCCGCGTACACGTGCGAGTCGCGCTCGCGCGGCCGCTGCATGTCGTGCTCGCCGTGGCAGCTGGTGCAGACCGGGGCGAACTCGTTGCCCGCGGCCCAGGCCTTCCCGTGCTCGCCGCGGAGCACGACCTTCAGCTCGCTCGGGTGGCAGCTGCCGCAGACGTTCATCTGGTTCTTGCGGTGCAGCGGCTCCTCGGGGTCGGAGATCGCGCGGATCTTGTGCGGCTTGTGGCACGCCGAGCAGCTCGGGGCGTCGTGGACGTCCCACTGCAGCACCGCCTGGCCGTGGACCGACTTCTTCCACTGCGAGACCGGGTCCTTGCCGTCCTGCGCCGGCTCGTGGCACCGGGCGCAGAGGTCGGCGACGTGGCGCGGGTTCGTCGACGAGGTCGTCTCGGACGCGCGCCGGATCGCGTGCGACCCGTGGCAGGTGACGCAGGTGGACTTCACGCCGTCCTGCTCCTGGAACACGTCGGTGTGGATCGAGCCCTTCATGGATTCGGAGAGGTCGCCGTGGCAGGAGGCGCAGTCGGCCGGCGCGAGCTTCTTCGCGTGCGGGATCGCGGCGTCGTCGGGCGCGAGGTCCGCGTGGCACTGGGTGCAGGAGAAGCCCTCGTGCGGCGAACCCTCGAGGGACGCGGCCGTGACGACCATGCGCGCGGCGCGGGCGCCCGCGTCGGACAGGGCGCTCTCCTCCGAGTGGCAGGAGATGCAGGTATCGTCGGAAACCGCCACAGCGGGGAGCGCCGCCGCAGCGAAACCGGCGAGAATCACCACACACAGACGCCGCACCATGCTCGTGTCCCTCATCGCCATACGGACGGTCTTCCCTTGTTTGTGGCGATTGTAAGCCGCTCCCTCTCTGGCTTGCAAGTCAGTTAATGTCCTCTTCGAGACGGTTTGTTGGCGCCGGCGGGGCGCTCCGCGCGTGTCGCGAACGGCGCGCGCCGGGGCCGCGAAAGGCCCGCGCCCGCACGGCGCCGGCGGCCGCGACGGGGCCGCGCCCCGCGGCCGCGCCGCGCGCCCGCGGTCGCCCCGCCGCCGCTTCGGCGTCGGGAACCCCGCACCCTACCCCGGGTTTCCCCGTATGATCCCCGGGCCGAACTTGAACAGGAACCGCGCATGAGCGAGCTGGGCAACATCCCGGACGCGCCCGCCGCGTCCGACCCGAACCCGCAGATCCCCGCGCCCGAGGAGTCGGGACCGTTCCCCGCGGACGGGCCCTCCGGGGACGCGCCGGCACCGGACGCCCCGGAGCCGGCACCGGACGCCCCGGCACCGGCACCGGACGCCCCGGAGCCCGCAGCGGACGCCCCGGCGCCGGTGGCGGACGCCCCGGCGCCGGCCTCGGACACCCCGGCGCCGCCGCCGGCCCCCCGGCCGCGCCGCGTCGAGGCCACCGTCGCCGAGCTCGAGACCGTCGTCCGCGGCTCCAAGCGGCCGGCGAGCTACGTCGAGCGGATCCACCGCGAGGCCGACCGCGTCCGCACGACCGCCGCGCCGGAGGAGGCGCCGGCGCTGCTCGAGCGGCTGGCCGCGCTCGAGGCGTTCGCGCACGAGCGCCAGCAGGAGCAGGTCGCGCGCAAGACCGCCCTCTGCGAGCAGGCCGAGGCGCTGCGGGAGTCGGTCGACTGGAAGGCGACCAAGGAGCGCTACGAGGCGCTGCTCGCGGACTGGAAGACGATCGGTTCCGTCGGCCGCGAGCAGGACCAGGCGCTGTGGGAGCGCTTCCAGGCGGCGAAGGACGTCTTCTTCAAGCGCCGCTCCGAGGACCTCACGCGCCGCGCGGCCACGCGCCACGAGGCCGAGGTCAAGAAGGAAGACCTGTGCGCGCGCGCCGAGGCGCTCGCCGCGTCGGAGGAGTGGAAGCAGGCGACGCAGGACTTCGCGACGCTGATGGAGGACTGGAAGGCCGCGGGCTCGGCCGGCCGCGAGGTCGACCAGGCGCTGTGGCTGCGCTTCGGCGCGGCCCGCTCCGCGTTCTTCGAGCGGCGCGGCGCGCACCACAAGAAGCTGCGCCACGAGCACGAGGAGAACCGCGCGCGGAAGGACGCGCTCTGCGGCGCCGCCGAGGCGCTCGCGGGCGCCGAGGACCTCGCCGCGGCCTGCGACCGGGTGAAGGAGCTGCAGGCCGAGTGGAAGACGATCGGCCCCGCGCCGCGCGAGGTGCACCAGCACCTCTGGGAGCGCTTCCGGGCCGCCTGCAACGCCGTCTTCGAGCAGGCCCGCGGCGAGCGCGAGGCGCGCCAGGCCTCCTGGCTGCAGAACCTCGCCGACGCCAAGGGGCGCAAGGAAGAGCAGGCCCTGAACCTGCGCGAGTCGATCGCGCGCGACCAGGGCCACGTCGAGCGCTGGCGCGCCGTGATCGCGAACCTGCGCGAGGACTGGCGCTCGGGCGACGTGAAGGAGAGCCTCGAGGCGAAGATCGCGGACGTCGAGGAGCGGCTGAAGCTCAAGACGGCGCGGCTCCTGGATCTCGAGTCCACGCTGGCGCGTATCGACGCGAAGCTCGCCCGCCGCCGCTGACGTCTACGTCGTTTCCGCGGGGCGCGGCTCCGCGGGGCGCTGGTCGGGCGGGAGCGCGTCGCGCAGGCGCGTCCAGACCTCGTCCGCCAGCGCGCGCCGGTCGGCCTCCTGCCTGCCCGCCGTGATCACCGGCTCGAGCACGCGGACCGTCACCTCGCCGCCCCGCGGGAACGCCCGCCCGTTCGGCTGCGCGCGGTGCGTGCCGATCACGGCGACCGGGACGATCGGGACCTGCTCGCGGATCGCCGTGACGAACGCGCCGACCTTGAACGGCTGCAGCCGCCCGTCGCGGCTGCGGGTGCCCTCGGGGTAGAAGCAGAAGCAGGCCCGGTGCTCCGCGTCCCAGGGCAGTTGCAGCAGCCGCTCGATGTCCCGGCGGCTCCCCGCCCGTTCGAGCGGGACGAAGCCCGCGGCGCGCATCGCCCAGCCGAGGAACGGGATCCGGAACAGCTCGGCCTTGGCCACCATCCGGAACGGGATCGGCAGGTACGTGCAGGCGATGTAGACGTCGATCGCGGAGGCGTGGTTCATCACGACGATCGCCGGCCGGAGCGGGGACAGCGGGGGGCCCCCCTCGAACCGGATGCGGACGCCGCCCGCCGCCAGCAGCAGCCGCGCCCACAGGCGGGCGCAGTGCGGCGGGACCTCGAGGTGCGGGGCGAACAGGCCGCACAGCACCGCGGCCGTCGCGATCAGCGGCATCAGGACGATGTGCACGAAGAGCGTCGCGATCACGCGAACCATGCGCGGAATTATGCACGACCGGGCATAATGCGAAGACGTGGACGGAGGGAGCCAGCCGCGGCGCGAGCCGCCAGCCCGGGCGGACGGGTCCGCCGGGCGGTGGCGCGCCCTCGGCGGCTCGTTCCTCGCGGGGGCGCTCCTGGACCTCCCGTTCGGGGCCGCGGTCCTGCTCGCGCCGGGAGCCGTCGCGCCGCTGCTCGGCGTGACCCTGCCCGAAGGGCGGTCGCGGGTCTACTTCGACCTCAACGGGCTGTTCCTGCTCGCCCTCGGCGCGCTCTACCTCGCGATCTGGCGCGCCCCGCGCCGGCTCGCGCCGGCCGCGGCGATCGGGGGCGCGCTCCGGATCGGCGGGTTCCTCCTGTTCTCGGCGGCCGTCGCCCGCGGCCGCGCCGACGCCTTCTTCCTGTTGATCGGTGTGACCGAGCTCGCGCTCGGAGTCGCCCACCTCGGGCTGCTGGCGCGGGCCCGGCGCGCCGGGGAGACGCCCACGTGATCCAGCAGCCGGTCGCCTTCACCGGTTCGCTCGCGGTGCTGACCTGGGACACGCTGCGGCAGGTCTTCCGGCCGCCGCTCGAGCTGCGCGAGACGATCGAGCAGATGTACCGCCTCGGCGTGACGTCCCTCCCGGTGGTCGCCCTGACCATGTTCTCGACCGGCGCCGTGATGACGCTGCAGGTCTCGAACACGCTCTCGGCCTACGGCGCCAACATCTACGTCGGCGCGTTCACCGGGCTGTCGATGGTCAAGGAGCTGGGGCCGGTGCTCACGGCGGTGATGATGGCGGCGCGCGTCGGCTCCGGGATCTCGGCCGAGCTCGGCTCGATGCAGGTGACCGAGCAGATCGACGCCCTGCGCGCTCTCGGCGCGAGCCCCGTCAAGCGGCTGGTCCTGCCGCGGCTCGCGGCGCTGCTCCTGCTGACCCCGGTGGTCACCGTGATCGGCATGGCGCTCGGCATCGCCGGCGGCCTCTACGTCGCCGTCGCCGAGATCGGCCAGGACGCCGGCTACTTCTTCTCCGTCGTGCGGCAGTACGTGACGATCTCCGACATCCTGCTGGGGCTCGCGAAGACGCTGTTCTTCGCCTACTTCATCGGGATCATCGCCTGCCGCAACGGGATGGAGGCGCACGGCGGCGCGACCGGGGTCGGCGAGGCGACCACCCGCACGGTGGTCGGGGCCTGCATCGCGATCTTCCTCAGCAACTTCTTCCTCTCGAAGCTCTCGCTGCTGGTCCAGGGCTGGCTCTGACGTGCCCGGGGGCGACGCCAGGCCCGTCTTCATCGGGCTCTACGACGTGCACAAGCGCTTCGGGCGCAAGCACGTGCTGCGCGGCGTGACGCTCGAGGTCCGCCTCGGGGAGACCGTCGTCGTGATGGGCGGCTCGGGCACCGGCAAGTCGGTCACGCTGCGCCACATGGTCGGGCTGACGCCGCCCGACCGCGGCGTCGTCACCGTGGACGGGGAGGAGATCCAGGACCTCTCCGAGGCGCGGCTGGTCCCCGTGCGGCGGAAGGTGGCGTACCTGTTCCAGAGCGGCGCCCTGTTCGACTCGATGGACGTCGCCGACAACATCGCGTTCCCGCTGCGCCAGGCGCTCTGGGACGACGAGCGGATCGCGGCGCGCGTGCCCGAGGTGCTGCAGATGGTGGACCTGCCCGCGTCGGTCGCGGCGCAGGACCCCTCGTCGCTCTCGGGCGGGATGCGCAAGCGGGTGGCGCTGGCGCGCGCGATCGCCGTCGAGCCGCGGGCGATCCTCTACGACGAGCCGACGACCGGCCTCGACCCGGTCACCTCGGGCACGATCAACAACCTGATCCTCACGCTGCAGGAGAAGCTGCGGGCGACCTCGGTCGTCGTCACGCACGACATCAACACGGCCTTCACCGTCGCGGACCGGATCGCGTTCCTGCACGAGGGGCGCACCCGGTTCTTCGGGACCGCCGACGAGGCCCGGTCCAGCACCGACCCGGTGCTGGCGTCCTTCCTCGAGGGCGGCTGACGGCGCCGTCCCCCCGGAGAAAGATCATGGCAGACACCAAGCAGCGCCGGCGCCGGGTTCGCGAACTGGCCGTCGGCCTCGTCGTGCTCGTCAGCCTCTCGCTGCTGGCCCTGGGCATCATGGCGATCGGCAACGAGCGGCGGCTCTTCACCCGCAAGATCGAGTACGCCACGATCGTCGCGGACGCGACCGGCGTCAGGGTCGGGTCGCCGGTCACGATGTCGGGCGTGCGGGTCGGCACCGTGGACGCGATCACGCTGCCCACCGACCCGAGCGAGCGCGGGATCCGGATCGGGATCGGGATCGACAACGACTACGCGCCGCGCGTCCGCGAGGGGACGACGGCGAGCCTCGTGATCGCGCAGATCGTCGCCAACGAGAAGGTCGTCTCGCTCGCGCCGGGCGACCCGCAGAAGCCGGAGCTGCCCCCCGGCGCCGTCATCCCGGCCTCGAGCGGCTCGGCGCTGGTCGAGACGGGCAAGGACATCGCCGAGACGGTCCAGCAGATCACGCTCGACCTGAAGGAGATCCTCGGCGCGATCCGCCGCGGCGACGGGCTGGTGGGGAAGGCGATCGTCGACCCGCACTTCAGCGAGGTCACGATGACCCGCCTCACCGACGCGGTCACCGCGACCGCGCGCGTGCTCGAGCGGATCGACCGCGGCGAGGGGCTCGTCGGCCGGCTGCTCTCGGACCCGGCGTACGGCGACAAGGTGGCCGCGGACGTGGGGCGCGCGTCGGCGTCGCTGGCGGAGACCGCACGCCGGATCGAGTCCGGCGAGGGGCTGCTGGGCCAGATGACGACGGAAGGGCCGGGCGACGACCTGCTGGCCGACGTCGCCGGCACGGCGAAGAGCCTGCGGGCGGTCGCGGACGGTGTCGCCCGGGGCGAGGGGATGGGGGGCCTGCTCGCCGCGGACAGCGAGCAGGGGCGCCGGATCGCGGCCAACCTCGAGCGCGCGGCGGCCAACCTGGCGTCGATCACCCAGAAGGTGGAGTCGGGGCAGGGCACCCTCGGGCTCCTGGTCAACGAGCGGGGGCTCTACGACGGCGCCGAAAACGTCATCACGGGGGCGAAGAAGAGCCGGCTCGTGACGTGGCTCCTGCGACGCTTCCACGACAGCGGGGCGGAGGAGCGCGCGAAACCGGCCGGGGACGAAAGTGGAAAGAGCGGTCGCAATGACGGATATTCCGGCGAAGATGGCCCCCCCGGAGAGGCCCTGGCGCGCGCCGGGGGCGAAACGGGGCCACCGCTCGAACCAATGCGGATGATTACGAACGTTCTCGAACCACAAGTCGACGCGGGGACGGCCCGAGGGGCCCGCTCCGCGCAGGAGTGCACGCCATGACGGATCGCCCCGCCACGCTCGGCGCCCGGCAGCAGCTGCTCGCGAAGATCGGGCAGAAGACGGTCAAGCTCGGCGTCGTCGGCCTCGGCTACGTCGGCCTCCCGCTGGCCGAGGTCTTCGCGCGCGCCGGCGTGAAGGTGAAGGGCTTCGACGTCGATCCCCGCAAGGCCGTGGACATCGCAGCCTGCCGCTCGTACATCGGCGACGTCAGCGACGCCGAGCTGAAGGCGCAAGTCGAGGCGGGCCGCCTGACGGCGACCACGGACTTCGACGGCCTGGCCGAGATGGACGTCGTGCTGATCTGCGTGCCGACCCCGCTGCGCAAGACGCTCGACCCCGACATCTCGTACGTGGTCAGCGCGTCGGAGGAGATCAAGAAAAGGCTGCGCCCCGGCCAGCTCGTCGTGCTGGAGTCCACCACCTACCCCGGGACCACCGAGGAGGTGATCCAGCCGATGCTCGAGGAGACCGGGCTGCGGGTGGGCGAGGACTTCTTCCTCGCGTTCTCGCCCGAGCGCGTCGACCCGTCGAACCCGAAGTACAAGACCGAGAACACGCCGAAGGTCGTCGGCGGCGTCACCCCCGGCTGCTGCGAGGTCGCCGCCGCGCTCTACCGCGCGGCGCTCCCCGACGTGCACGTCGTCTCGTCGGCGCAGGCCGCCGAGATGGTGAAGCTGCTCGAGAACACGTTCCGGCTGATCAACATCGGCCTCGTCAACGAGATCGCCCTCGTCTGCGAGAAGCTGGGTCTGAACGTGTGGGAGATCATCGACGCCGCGGCGACGAAGCCGTTCGGCTACATGCCGTTCTACCCGGGTCCCGGCCTCGGCGGGCACTGCATCCCGATCGACCCCCACTACCTCAGCTGGAAGCTGCGCTCGCTCAACTTCTTCACGCGCTTCATCGACCTCGCCGCCGAGATCAACCGCGGCATGCCCGCGCACGTGGTCAACCGGGTGGCGCTGCTGCTCAACGACCACAAGAAGGCGGTCAACGGCTCGCAGGTCCTCGTGCTGGGCGTGACCTACAAGCGCGACTGCGCCGACATCCGCGAGTCGCCGGCGCTCGACGTCATCGAGCTGCTGAAGGAGCGCGGTGCCGCAGTGACGTACCACGACCCGTACGTCCCCGAGCTGGACTACGAGGGGCACAAGGTGACGCCCTCGCCGCTGACGGCCGAGGCGCTGCGGCGGCAGGACATCGTGGTCATCGTGACCGACCACACCGGCGTCGACTACCGGCTCGTCGCGGCCGAGGCGCCGCTGGTCTTCGACGCGCGCAACGCGCTCAAGAAGGTGGACGGTCCGAAGGAGCAGGTGACGGTGCTGTGAGCGGGAACGGCGCCGTCCTCCTGACCGGCTGCGCGGGGTTCATCGGGTCGCACGTCGCCGAGCGGCTGCTCGAGCGCGGGCAGGCGGTGATCGGGCTCGACAACTTCGACCCGTTCTACGACCGCGCGATCAAGGAGCGGAACCTCGCGGAGGTGCGCCGGCGGCGCGCCTCCGCGTTCGTCTTCCACGAGGGGGACATCCGCGACGGCGGCCTCGTGGAGCGGCTGCTCCGCGAGCACGGCGCGACCGCCGTGATCCACCTCGCGGCGCGGGCCGGCGTGCGCCCGTCGGTGCTGCAGCCCGAGCTGTACGCCGACGTCAACGTCAAGGGCACCGCGGCCGTGTTCGAGGCGGCGCGCCGCGCGGGCGTCGCGCGGATCGTCTACGCCTCGTCGTCGAGCGTCTACGGCGCCGGGGCCGCCGTCCCGTTCCGCGAGGACGCGGCGGGGACCCCGGTGTCGCCGTACGCGGCGACCAAGCGGGCCAACGAGCTGCAGGCCGCGGTGCACCAGCACCTGTACGGCGGCGACGTCTGCGGGCTGCGCTTCTTCACGGCCTACGGGCCGCGGCAGCGGCCCGAGATGGCGATCCACCTGTTCACGCGGCAGGTGGACGAGGGGCGCCCCGTCGTGGTCTACGGCGACGGATCGGCGCAGCGCGACTTTACTTACATCGACGACATCGTCGCCGGGGTCGTCCGCGCGCTCGACAATAGCCGCGGCTGCCAGGTGTACAACCTCGGCGAGTCGCACACGACGTCGGTGAACGACCTCGTCGGCCTCATCGCGGAGGCGCTCGGGAAGCCCGCCCGGATCGAGTACCGCGACCCGCAGCCCGGCGACGTGCCGATCACGTTCGCCGACGTCGCGCGGGCGCGGACGGAACTGGGGTACGATCCGCGCACGTCGCTGGCGGAAGGAATCCGCCGGTTCGTGGCGTGGTACCGGGGCGGGGCCCGGGACGGAGGCGGACGGTCGTGAACATCGCGCTCGTGGGGACGGGATACGTCGGCCTCGTGTCGGGGGCTTGCTTCGCCGAGTTCGGCACGCGCGTGACCTGCGTCGACATCGACGAGGCGAAGATCCAGGCGCTGCGCCGCGGCGAGATCCCGATCTACGAGCCGGGGCTCGACGCGCTGGTCGCGCGCAACATGGCCGCCGGCCGGCTGCGCTTCACGACGGACCTCGCGGAGGCGATCCGCGACAACCTCGTCGTCTTCATCGCCGTCGGCACGCCGCAGGATCCCCACGGGCGCGCGGACGTCAGCTCCGTGCTGCGCGTCGCCGAGCAGATCGCCGAGCACATGGACAGCTACAAGGTCGTGGTCACCAAGTCCACGGTGCCGGTCGGGACGGGGGACCGCGTCGAGGCGCTGATCCGCGAGAAGACGAAGGGCCGGCACCCGTTCAGCGTCGCGTCCAACCCCGAGTTCCTGCGCGAGGGCGCCGCGATCGAGGACTTTCAGCGGCCCGACCGCGTGGTCATCGGCTGCGAGGACGAGCAGGCCGCGGCGATCCTGCAGGACCTGTACCGGCCGCTGTACCTGATCGAGGCGCCGATCGTCACCGTGCGCCGCCGCGCCGCCGAGCTGATCAAGTACGCGGCGAACGCCTTCCTGGCCGTCAAGATCTCCTACATCAACGAGATGGCGGACCTGTGCGAGGTCGCGGGCGTGGACGTCCACGACATCTCGAAGGGGATCGGGCTCGACCGGCGCATCGGCGGCAAGTTCCTCCACCCCGGGCCCGGCTACGGAGGCTCCTGCTTCCCGAAGGACACGCGCGCGGTGCTCGCCACCGCCGAAGAGCTCGGCGTGCCGCTCTCGATCGTCCGCGCGGCCGTCGAGCACAACGACAAGCGCCCCGCCCGGATGGTCGACAAGATCCGCACGGCGCTCGGCGGCGACCTCGCCGGCACGACCGTCGCGCTGCTCGGCCTGGCCTTCAAGCCCAACACCGACGACGTCCGCGAGTCGCCCGCCCTCGCGATCGCGCGCGCCCTGGCCAAGGCGGGGGCGCGCGTGCGCGCGTTCGACCCGGCCGCGCTGCAGACCGCGCGCGCCGCGGGCTTCGAGGGCGAGGCCTGCGCCGACGAGTACGAGGCCTGCGCCGGCGCCGACGCGCTGGTGATCGCGACCGAGTGGAACCAGTTCCGGAATCTCGACCTGGACCGGATCAAGCGCGCCCTGCGCGCGCCGGTGCTGGTCGACCTGCGCAACGTGTACGAGCCCGAGGACCTCTGCGAACTTGGCTTCCGCTACGTCGCCGTCGGCCGCTGACCCTGGCGGGGCGGAGCCCCACCCCGACGGCAGGGACGCTCACGAGGAAGGACCCCCCATGCGTGCACTCGTCACCGGAGGCGGCGGTTTCATCGGCTCGAACCTGGTCGAGGCGCTGCTGCGCCGCGGCGACGACGTCGTCGTGCTCGACGACTTCTCGACCGGCCGGCGCGAGAACCTGGCCGACGCCGCGGCCTGGGCCGCGGCGGGCGACGGCGCGTTCCGCCTCGTCGAGGGGGACATCCGCGACGCGGCGACTGTGCGCCGCCTCGTCGACGGGCGCGACGCCGTCTTCCACATCGCGGCTCTCCCCTCCGTCGCGCGGTCCGTGCAGGACCCGCTGACCTCGCACCTGGTCAACGTGGACGGCACGCTCAACCTGCTGCTCGCGGCGCGCGACCTCGGCGTCCGGCGCTTCGTGTTCTCGTCCTCGTCCTCGCTCTACGGCGAGTCGCCGACGTTGCCGAAGGTCGAGACGATGCCGTCGGACCCGATCTCGCCGTACGGGCTCGACAAGCTGGCGGGCGAGACCTACTGCCGGCTGTTCCACCGGCTCTACGGCCTGCCGACGGTCGCGCTGCGCTACTTCAACGTGTTCGGGCCGCGCCAGAACCCCGCGTCGGAGTACGCGGCGGTGATCCCGAAGTTCGTGACCGCGGCGCTCACCTCCCGGCCCGCGACGATCTACGGCGACGGCGGGCAGACGCGCGACTTCACGTTCGTCGACAACGTGGTCGAGGCGAACCTGCTCGCGGCGGCGGCGCCGGACGCGTCGTGCGGCCAGGCCTACAACGTCGCGTGCGGCGAGCGGACCAGCCTGCTCGAGCTGAACGCGCGGATCGGCGCGCTCACCGGCACGGCGGTCGCGCCCGAGCACCTGCCCGCGCGGGCTGGCGACATCCGGGACTCGCTCGCGGGGGTGGACAAGGCCGCGGCCGGGCTGGGGTTCCGGGCCCGCGTCACCCTGGACCGCGGGCTCGAGCGGACCGTCGCCTGGTACCGCGGCCAGCTGCAGCGCCGGTGAGGCCCGCGCCGGCGCCGGGGCCCGACCGCGTCGTGATCCTCGCCGGCGGCGCGGGGACGCGGCTCTGGCCCTGGACCGCCCCGCACCGGCCCAAGCCGCTGCTCCCGCTCGGGGGCGGCGGCCGCTCCCTGCTCCGCGCCACGCTCGAGCGGCTCGACGGCCTCGTCCCGCCCGAGGCGGTCGACCTGCTCGCCACGCGCGACCTCGGCCGCGCGCTCGCGGCCGCGGAGCCGCGGGCCCGGGACGCGCGGCTCCTCGACGAGCCGGCCCCGCGCGACACGGGGCCCGCGGTCGCGCTCGCGATGCGCCGCGCGGCGGAGGAGCGGCCCGACGCCGTCGTCGCGATCCTGCCCGCCGACCACCGCATCGCCGACGAGGCGGCGTTCCGCGCCGCGCTCGCGACGGCGGCCGAGGTGGCGCGCGGGGGCGAGCCGGTGCTCCTCGGGATCCGCCCGGACCGGCCGGCGACCGGCTTCGGCTACCTCGAGGTCGAGGACGGCGCGGCGGGCGGGGTCCTGCGCGTGCGCCGCTTCCGCGAGAAGCCGGCCGCGGACGCCGCGCGCGCCCTCGTCGCGTCGGGCGCGCTCTGGAACGCGGGGATGTTCGTCTGGCGGGCCGACGTGTTCGGGGCGCTGCTCGAGCGGCACGCGCCCGGGATCGCCGGCCCGGTCGCCGCGTTCGCGGCCTCCGGCGACGAGGCCGACTGGCGGCGCGCGCCCCGGATCTCGATCGACTTCGGGCTGCTGGAGAAGCTGCCGCGGGTCGCCGCGGTGCCGCTCGAGGCGGGCTGGGACGACGTGGGCGGGTGGGACGCCGTCGTGGCGCTGGCCGCCGCCGGGGACGCCGGGGACGCCGTCCTCGAGGTCCCGCGCGGCGACGCGGACGGGTCGCTCCTCCTGCGCGTCGGCGGCGCGCCGGTCCCCGCGGTCGTGCTCGGCGGCCCCACGCTCGTCGTGGTCGGGCCGGAGGGCCTCCTCGTGTGCCCGAGGACGGGCGCGGACGGCGTCAAGGCCTACGTTTAGAAAGTGAACACCCGGCAACCCCTGTAGATCGCAGTCGTTCGACTGGGTTAACCTCCCCGTCAGGTTCGTTCGCCCACGTGCGCAACGGGCCGGAGGGTCGCACTCGATGCGCGACGTGTCCGAAGCCGGCGCCGCGGCGCCCGGGGCCTCCGACTGGAGCCTCGCCGCCGTCCAGAAGCTCCTCTGGAGCCGCCGCTGGCTGATCCTGGCGATCGCCGCCGAAGTCTTCGTCATCGTCGGCCTGGTGACGTTCCTCAAGACCCCGCTGTACGAGTCCTCGGCCCGCCTCGTGATCGAGCGCTCGACGCCGAAGGTGCTGCAGGGCGAGGATGTCGTCCCGACGGTCTGGAACGAGTTCGAGATCCAGCGCTTCTACCAGACGCAGTACCTGCTGCTGAAGGACGCGTCGCTGCTCAAGAAGGCGCTCGACGTCGGCGACATCCGGCCGGCGCTCGTCCGCACGCTCGCGCCGCGCGCGCGCGACGGCGAGGGGGACGCCGCCGTCCCCGACGACGCCAAGCTGGCGGCGTACGTGCGCGAAAACCTGAAGGTCGAGCAGGTCGAGTACTCGAACATGGTGAAGGTGGCGTTCCGGCACCCCGACCCGCAGGTCGCGGCGGACGTCGTCAACGCCGTCGTGGAGACCTACCGGGAGTACTTCGTCAACAGCGGCCTCGACGCGCGCAAGGGCGCCACGTCGTTCCTCCAGCAGCAGATCGAGAAGGCGCAGGCCGAGGTGGTGGACGCCGAGCGGCAGCTGAGCGTCGAGCGCAAGAAGTTCACGACGATGCTGCCCACCGGCGCGACCGAGATGGGGCGCGAGCGGCTGCAGAGCGTCGACGCCGAGCTGACGCAGGCCAAGGCCCGGCTGGCGAAGGCCGAGGCGCGGCTGGTCGCGTACCAGAACGCGCCACCGGGTGGGATCGACGAGGTCCGCAACAACCCGCAGGTGCTGCGCTACCGCGAGGGCCTCGCCGAGCTCGAGAAGGAGGCCGCCGAGCTGGAAGGCCGCGTCGGCTCGGGCTGGCCGCGGCTGCGCGAGCTGAAGACCGCGATCGAGGAGACGCGCGGCAACCTGGTGGACGAGGAGAAGCGCCTGCACCGCCAGGTCGTCCAGACGGCGACGGCGATGGCCGACCAGGAGCGCAAGGCGGTCCAGCGGCTGTCCGACCTGCTGACCGCCGAGCTGGCGCGGACGGCCGACGTGCAGAGCACCTCCGGCGAGTTCGACAAGGTGCGCCAGGAGTACGAGCAGAAGCGCGCCGCGCTCAACTCGCTGCTCGCGCGCCGCGACGAGGTGGCGCTGTCGGCCGAGATGAAAGGCGTCGTCGAGCGGCAGGTCGCGGTCCTCGACCGGGCGGTCGCGGCCGAGCGGCCCGCCGTGCCCCGGACCAAGCTCAACCTCGCCCTCGGCCTCGCCTTCGGCCTGTTCCTCGGCGTCGCGGCGGCGTTCCTCGCCGAGGCGCTCGACAACAAGGTCCGCTCGAGCGCGCAGCTCGGCGAGCTCACGCGCCTGCCGCTGCTCGGCAGCATCCCGCGGCTCGAGGGGCCGGCGCGCCCGCGGCTGATCTTCTCGCGGCGGAAGGGCGCCGTCGCGCCCGTGATCGCGGCGAAGCACCACGACGTCGAGGAGGCGTTCCGCGCGCTGCGCTCCGCGCTGCTGCTCTCGCAGCCCGGGCACCCGCCGAACGTGCTGCTGGTCACCTCCGCCCTGCCGGGCGAGGGGAAGAGCACCGTCGCCTCGAACCTCGGCCGCACGCTCGCCTCGTTCGGCCACAAGACGGTCCTGCTCGACTGCGACCTGCGGCACCCGCGCCTGCACCGCGTCTTCAAGGTGAAGCCCGTGCGCGGCATCACGAACGTCCTCGCCAGCTCGATGCCGGTGGCCGACGTCGTCTGCGCGACGCCGTACGAGAACCTGTGGTTCGTGCCGGGCGGCCCCTGCCCGCCGGACCCGGCGACGCTGCTCGACGCCGACCGCGTGCGCCACATCGCGCAGGACCTGGTCGCGCAGGGCTTCGAGTTCGTGATCATCGACACCCCGCCGGTGATGGTCTTCGCGGACACCTTCAGCCTGGTGCCGGCGATCGAGGGGGTGATCCTCGTCGCGCGCGCGCACTCGACGCCGAAGGAGGCGCTGCGCCAGACGCTCGAGGGGCTGCGCAAGGTGAAGGCGCCGATCCTCGGGGCCGTGCTGAACGGCGAGATCACCGAGGAGCACGGCAGCAGCTACTACCGCTACTACCACTACCGCCGCGGCTACTACCGGAAGGCGGCGGAGGCGCGCGCCGACGAGGCGCTCGCGGCCGCCGGCGAGAAGGGCGACCGCGCCGTCGACCTCTGACCCTTCGAGGGGATCGCGCCGTCGACCTCTGACCCCGACGGCCGACGCTCGAACGTATCGACGTCGTGTAGGGGCGGCCCTTGGGCCGCCCTACGTTGGGACGCGCGGCAGCTTCTCGAGGCTCGAACGTATCGACGGGTAGGGTGGCCCAAGGGCCACCCCTACATCGTGGTCATCATCGTCATCGTGGGGAGCCGGGGTCGAGGCGGGCGAAGAAGGCCTTGACCTCGGCGTTCTCCGGATCGAGCTGGCGCGCCTTGCGGTAGGTCCCGAGCGCGTCCGAGACCCGTCCCGCGTCCGCCTGCTCCCGCGCGAGCGCCAGCAGCAGCGTGAGCCGCTGCTTCTTCGGCAGGGGCCGCCCGCCCGCCGCGAGCGCCTCCTCGAGCACGCGGACGGCGCCGCCGGCATCGCCCGCCGCGCTCTTCGCGCGCGCGCGCAGCGGTGCGAGCAGGCGCGCGTCCTCGCCCAGGGCGGCGAGCCGCGCGACGACGGCC
>JADHED010000945.1_pt1 | contig 27938 bp, 23 predicted proteins | sample 8952041 | NCBI WGS metagenome assembly JADHED01 (sample SAMN16124423, study PRJNA663239) | bioreactor sludge metagenome | isolation source: sludge (control) | place: India:Bengaluru | collected 2018-09-08
GCTTATATTCCACGACATATCGCTTTAAAGTCAGGTGTACCGATTCCGGTTCCTTCCTATTCAGTGAATCGTTTATGCGGAAGTGGTTTTCAGTCTTGGGCGGAAGCTGCGAAAATGATTATGACTGGTGAAGCCACGGCGGTTTTGGCCGGCGGTGTAGAGCAAATGTCCCAAATTCCGTATGTAGCTAGAAACGTCCGTTTCGGGGGCGTGCGTATGGGAAATTTTGAGTTAGAAGATTACATGACGTCAGCGCTTACCGATGCGTATTCAAAAACACCAATGGCCATTACGGCGGAAAACTTGGGTGAGAAGTACGGAATCACGCGTGAGCAATCCGATCGTTACAGCATTCAATCTCAACAACGTTATGATCAAGCGTTCAAAAAAGGTTATTTTGCAGCAGAAATTGCTCCTGTAACTGTAGAAACTAAAAAAGGTGCGATCGTTGTAGAAAAGGATGAACACCCTAAACCAGATTCTACGTTCGAAAAAATTTCGACATTAAAATCTTTGTTCAAAAAAGACGGTTTAGTAACGGCCGCTTCCGCATCAGGTATTGTTGATGGGGCAGCGATGAGTTTGCTAACAAGTGAATCAAAGGCTAAAGAATTAGGTCTAAAACCAATGGCGCGCATTTTATCTTGGGCCAGTGTTGGCTGTGAGCCAACGATCATGGGCATTGGACCAGTCATGGCCTCAAAACAAGCACTAGCGAAAGCAGGCTTGTCATTAAATCAGATGGACCTAATTGAAGTGAATGAGGCGTTCGCGGCTCAGTATTTAGCGGTTGAAAAAGAATTGGGTTTACCGGCTGACAAAACAAACGTAAATGGCGGAGCCATTGCGGTAGGCCATCCACTCGGTGCCAGCGGAACGCGTATCATGAATCACCTAGTTTATGAATTACATCGTCGCAATGCTCGCTACGCTCTTGGCAGTGCGTGCATCGGTGGTGGTCAAGGTATCGCCGTAGTTATTGAGCGAATTTAGTCTATATTAAGTTCTATCCATAAAGGGGAGGGGTCTTTTGAGTGGTTATCTAAATGTCTATGACCTGATTGAAGGTCGTTCTCAAGACACTCAAAAGATTTTCTCATTCTACGATGACTATAATCGAGTAACTCAGAAAAGTTTTTCTGAAATCACTCAAGATGTTGTGGCGATGGCTAAAAAACTGTCGTCTCAGCTAGTGAAGAACGAAATATTTTTTGTTTCGCTTCCTAATACCTATGATTTCCTAGTTGTTTTCTTGGCGTCGCTAAAAGCCGGTGTGATTGCGGCACCAATTGTGAGTTCCGATTCGATGATGAAATCGGATTACTATGATTACTTGGATCAGATCAAAGCCTACACTCAAATTCAAAAAATTTTAGCACTCGATAGTCATAGAACCGAACTTGTGCGGTCTGGCTTTGAGGTGATTTCGATGGCCGATACACAAGGTAGTTCTAATCAGGAACAGTTTTTAAACAACCCTCAAAAACCAAAGCTTTTACCAAAACATTTGCATGATCAAATTGCCTTTGTTCAATTTTCTTCGGGATCAACATCAGATCCCAAAGGCGTCATGATTTCGCATAAAGCATTGATCGAGAATATTACGTTGATTCGATTGTCGCTTGAACTGAATGAAAAGTCTGTTTTGCTTTCGTGGATCCCGTTCTTTCACGACATGGGATTAGTGGGGACTTTGTTGACCGCATTGGTGACTCCGTTTGAGACTCATATTTTAAGACCCATTGATTTTGTTAAGAACCCTCATAAGTTTTTGGAATTAACAGGTCAGGTCAAAGCCACAGTTTGGGTTGGCCCTGATTCTATGTATCGAATTCTAACTAAGGCCATTCATCAGAAAAAACTGGATATCGATTTATCAAGTTTGAAAGTGTGTCTATGTGGCTCAGAACCTGTGCTTCTTGAAACGTTTAATCAGTTTAAGCAAGCTGCTGAGCCCTATGGATGGAACCCGCTGACGTTTACGCCTGGGTATGGCCAGGCAGAAAACGTGTTATCAATTTCGTTCGGTACTCTTCGCACGCACATTAAAACTCACGAAAAAAATAAACGTCAGATAGTTAGCTGTGGAAAACCATCGCGTGATGTGAAAGCCCAAGTCTTGGATGAAAATCAGAAGCTAGTTAAGGATGGCATTGAAGGCCAGATCTGGATACAGTCGCCAAGTTTATGTTCGGGATATTTAGATAAAGACGATGTTTTTAAATCACAATGTTTGGGTTCTTGGTTTTTTACCGGCGATATCGGATTTATCAAAGACGAAGAACTGTATATTTCGGGGCGATATAAAGATTTGATTATCGTGGACTCGAAAAAATATTTCTCTGTTGATCTTGAGCAACGTGTTTGGAATTTAATCGGTCATGATAAGCACGTTAAAAAAGTAGCCGTCGTTGGCAAAGGTGGAATTGGCGGCGATGAATCGATTACAGTATGTGTTGAGTGGTTAGATTTCATGCCCCCTCTGAGCTTTCGCCAACGCAAAGATTTTAGAAATAAAATTATTCACAATTTAAAAAACCAATTCAAGATAAGCGGCAAAGATATCGTATACACTGGTGTGAAATCGCTGCCTAGGACGACAAGTGGCAAACTGAAACGCTATCTAATTCGTACTAAGGTATCCAACAGACAGCTAAAAAATAGTCTGTGGAATATATTTTGGAGATCTTGGGTTTTTGGAATGGTCAGATAAATGTCAAGCAAAGCTCAAATTCAAGAAAAAGTTCAATGCATTTTTAAAGACCAGTTTAGTGGTGAGACTTTAGATTGGCAGAGAACCTGGGTGGACTATAATTTTTCATCCATTCAGTTGGTATATTTTTTAAAAGATTTGGAAGATACATTTGGACCTATACCTATAGAAGAATTTTATGATCTTGCGAACGCAAACGATTTGGTAAGTTACCTTTTGAAGCGATCTGAAACATAGTTTTCTGTATATTCTGTCAAGCCAGCTGGCAAGGGCATCGGTTTAGGTTTAAGTATTTCAAAAAACTTGGTGGAAGCGCTCGGTCTATTTCCTTGAAATGAATGTTTCCGCTTTTTCGTATTGAGCGGGGTCTATATAGATCCTGTCTATTACCCGCGTGCCTTCGTATTTTTTAAAAATCTCTGTCGAATTATTTATAGGTGAGGGTTCAAACCACTTATCGTACGAATCAACTACAAAGATATCTAATGCTTTATCCGTTGGTGAGCCCGAGTGATACTTAGATAAACGGGCATGTGAAGATGCGTGGATTGTTTGAAATCCTTCTTTTTCTAGATCAATTTTTAATTTTTCAAAGCGCTCATTTTCACCGATTGAATGTAACTCAATTAAAACTTTAAACGGTTTACGCTGTGAAATTCGCTGCGCCCAAGGGTTTGATGAAAGGCTTAGGTGTTCATAGAGCTTGTAATCATTGTACTTTGTATACTGCTGAATATCAGCGGGCAGTACGAAATCACATTCTGCAGACGTCAAGTAGCGATTAAGCATTTCTTCGTAAATGATACTTTTGTGATGGAAGTAAACCATCAAATGCATATGGTGGCGTGAAATCAAGAAATCGTCGAATGAATAAAGTGCTCGACGATTTAGAGCTAAGAACAATTTGTTTTCTTTAACGTGGAAAGTAAGATTTTGAATGAGCCATTCGATGTCTACTTTGCCGTAGTTTGTGCCGCAGAAATAGCTATCGCGTTCAAGGTAGTCCATTCGGTCGGCATCGAGCTCCGAACTTACGATCTGGCTGAGTATGGGTCTAAAGTTGATAACACCATCAAAGAAGAAATCATCTTTTTCAGGAAGTGCTTTGTCGATCAATAAAGCTACGTGATACGGTGTGAACTCAAAATTTTCCTTAATCACTTCGGTGATGTTGGAGTCTAAAAGAAATTTTAGAGTATAGTCTTCGTGATTTGCTTGGCGTTCATTGCCATCATAGACAGATAGTTTTAATTGTGACAGCTTTGGCATCACTTGCTCTGTCGTGTGGCTTAGTGGGCCGTGTCCCACGTCATGCAACATGGCCGCTAATCGGCACAGCTGGCGATACTGGTGTTTCTTGGATGGTTTTTTAAATGGATAAACTTTGAAAATAGAATCAAATACCATTCCCGCAACATGGCTCACACCAAGAGAATGCAAGTAACGATTGTGAGTCGCACCTGGAAAGCTAAACTCTGAAAAGCCAAGTTGTTTGATGGCGCGGAGACGTTGAAACTCTAACGTATCTAAAATCTTAACTTCCGAATCAGAGAAATACATTGAGCCATGAAGTGGATCGCGAATTTCCATATTGAATTACCAACGTTCTACGATTCTGTAGATGCCTTTTGCCAGCGTATATAACGTAGCAACGAAGAGACCTAAAAACAGCATTGGGAACCAATTAATCATGAATGATACGAAAATTTCCATGCGAAATAGATACTGCGAAGACTTTTGATTATCAATCGGTGATCTGGGACGACGAAATCTTTTCAGTCGAAATAACGTCCAAATCGAATTAAACGTATTTGTAGAACTAATTTACAGGACCTGGGTCTAGTTTTTCTCATTATGACTCAAGTATTTCCAGAGTGTCCCGATATGAGATTAAGCAATAAAACACCCACAGGAATCATAAAGATTCCACATCACTCAAGGATCGAGAGATGTATAACTCATGGAGGAGGAATTATGGGATTACGTATTAATACAAATACGTCATCGTTAAATGCTCAAAGGGTGCTTTGGGGAACGAAGTTAGGACTAGATAAGAGTATGGAAAAACTCGCTTCTGGTTACCGTATCAACAGAGCAGGGGATGACGCCGCAGGTTTGGCGATCTCTGAAAACTTAAGAGCACAAGTTAGAGGTCTTAAGCAAGCTACACGAAATGCCCAAGACGGTATCTCGTTAGTGCAGGTCGCGGAGGGCGCGATGAATGAAGTATCTTCGATACTTATTCGCTTAAGAGAGTTAGCGGTACAAGCCGCTTCAGACACGATCGGTCCGGTCGAGCGTCAGTTCCTAAATGTGGAATATGATCAGCTAGTATCCGAGGTCGACAGGGTTGCTGAAGGTACAGAGTTCAACGGAACTCAACTTTTAGCCGGTGTTGGCTCTATCTTGGATTTCCAAGTTGGAACAAGAAATAATCCAGAAATTGACCGTATCTCATTCGACGCTTCGAAAGCCGATGCAAACTCAGCCGCGTTAGGTATCAACTTAACAAGCGTTGCCGATAAAGCATCCGCACAAAACGCCTTGTCATCAATCGATACCGCCATTGTGTCAGTATCAGCGATGCGAGCGGACTTCGGTGCGATCCAGAATCGTCTACAGTCAACGATCAGTAATCTTCAAGTTAACGTAGAAAATATGTCTGCTGCGAATTCTCGTATCAGAGATGTGGATGTAGCTGAAGAAACATCTGAAATGACTAGAAATAATATTTTATTACAAGCGGGTACTTCTGTTTTAGCGCAAGCTAACTCACAGTCCAATGTAGCACTAGGACTCTTGAACAAATCATTCGGTGGCTAAGAGTAATTCTTAGCTCCGTTATGATCCAGGTTGTTCGATCTTGATTCTTTCAAGATCACCCTTCAAGAATTCAAAAGCACATGTAATTGATACTTGCTTTACTGATCTGTTTCCTGCGCGTGGAGCGCATTTGCGCTCCACATTTTTTGAGTATCTGTTTCGAAAAACAGAGCATTTAAGCCCATTTAAGGCATTGCAAAAGCATATTTAATGGCAGCTATTGTCATTCCTAATGAAGTAATTCATATACTTTATCTTTCCCTATTTTTTTTGCATAAAACCATACTATTTCTTGCTATCGCTAAAGAGACGACTATATTTCCTCAGTATTGATCCGGGGGAACTATGAAACGAATATCACTTTTCTTACTTCTAACTTTAATGGTTGAAATTGCATTCTCGCAGCAAGCAGCTTTAGGAAATGTAACACAATTCAATTTAGCGAATGATATTTTGCCTAAAATTAAGATTCAACAAGCTAAACCGGACGACGTATGGAGTGATGTTTCTGTCGACTTGAACTGGTTGTTGGGCGGAATCAATTCAAAAGCCTGTGCCAGTTCTCAAAAAACATACTTAGGTTGTGTGATGGCTGTTCAAGCGTTTGCGGGTGCTTTGAATAAAAACTATGAAGTGATTCCGATAGATTTACTAGATAAACAGGTTCCATTTTACAAGGGGGATCGTTTAGCGCTGGTTGAAATGCCAGTTCCTACAATTACGTCAGCAAAACAGGCTTACAGCTATTTTGAACAAATGCGTAAGCAGTTAACCAGTCGTTTCTTTTCTTCTTCCTCAGCGTTTATGCGAAATCCAAATACAGACTTTGAGTTAATGCTTACGGAAGTATACAAACGGGCTGGTCAAAATATTAAACCTTCATTTTACGTTGCGGCCGCGACTAAATTTTTCGAAATGGCCCGCGATCCTCATACGTCAATGAGGCCAACTAAAGAACTTCAATTGGTAAGCAATGAAAATGGCGCTTCGTTTGTTGGTCTCGGTATCGAATTCGTAAAGCTAGAACAAGGTTTAATGGTTAAACGAGTTCTAAAAGGCTCAGGCTCGGCCGCTGCGGGCGTGCTGGTCGGTGATGTGGTTATGGCCGTAGACGGTAAAGCGTTGAAAGGTTTAACGGATGAAGACGTGGTCGCGCTTATGCGTGGTGTGGAAAATACATCGGTTAAATTGACTGTTCAGAGAGGAGCGGCTTCTCAGGACCTGACCGTTGTACGTAAGAAAGTGGTCAATCCTGTCGTTAGTTCTGAAAGCGTTAACTTTAACAGTAAGATGATGGTGTATATTCGGCTGACTAACTTTATGTATTCAAATATATGCGATGAAATGGCAGATATTGTTTCGGCTTGGGATAAACAAAATATTTCGGGATTTATCTTAGATCTTAGAAGCAATCCTGGTGGAAACGTAATGATCGCCTCATGTGTAGGCGGTATGTTCTTAGGGAACAATAAAGTGATTTCATATTTTGAAAACCGTTCGTTTTTTGGCTCTAAGTATGATGCTTTACCCACGCAAGCCAAAGCGACGACAACTAAGCCACTGAGTGTTTTGATCAACGCATTTTCCGCAAGTGCGTCTGAACTTGTGGCCGGTGCCATTCGTGATTATAGTCGTGGGTACGTAGTAGGCCAAACCAGCTTTGGTAAAGGGTCTTACCAGGGCTGTCAACCGTTGCAAAATCAAAACGAACTAACCGTGTGCTCTACTCAAGGATTGTTCTTTGCTCCGTCTGGAAACTCTAACCAAACCGTTGGTGTCGAGCCACATATCTCTGTATACGTGAACAAAGATGCTCAAGAAGGGGAAACATATGCAATGAGAGAAGCGCAAATGTATTTGTTCCCTTTAGATCCGAAGAAAATGCCAAATGCTCCCGCAGGAAACTGGAACCAATTAAAAGCGCCTAAACTGTGTTTACAAAATTTGAAATTGGACGCCGTTTATGATCAAGCTCAATCGACGTCTCTGTTCTATAAAGATTATCAATTGCTAAACGGGCTAGCTGCGGTAAACTGTTGGGGAGCTAACTAAAACCGCTCGGTGGTACAGCTGTGATGATCTAAAGCTATATCTCTTTTCTTTGTTCTAAAGAGTAAGAAAAAATCTTTTTAACGCTTTGAAAGCATTCTTCGATATGAGCGTCAAAAGTTGAGAGGTTATTTAATATACTGCCTGTGTTTTGATTGATGACATGCAGACTGTCTCTTAGAATTTCGGAAAATTTTTTCATCGTATCGATCGAGTGTTTGAAGTCTACCTCCTGAGAGGTAATTCGGGCAGACTCGATGTAGCCTATTTGACTAACCAGTTCGATTCCGTTTACCAGTTTGCGTGTATCTTTGTTTAGTTCTCCGAACTTTTCTATCAGTTTGAATGTTTCTAAGCGTGTGGCCGAGAACGTGTTGGTCAGCGCCCTGGCTAAACTTGTAAAAGTATTAGATATCTCAGAAAGGTCATTAATTCTTTTTTGGCTTTCTTCAGGATTAGTGGCATGGAGAGTTTCTTGTACAAAAAAATCAACCATATCAGTTAAGAGCTTTAAGGCACAGATCTGCTTTGTAAATATCAAATTAGCTTCGTCAATTTTTTTTGCATCAATTTCAAACTGTCCTAAATGTTCACTCACGTTTGAAACCAACGCATTGAAGTTCTGTGCGATAACCGAAAGGGATCGACCTTGTTCGCCAATCTTTGAAGAAAAGACTTGGATATTCAAAGACAATAGTTGAAAATCGTAAAATTTTTCGTTTAACGACTTTGTTTGCCCTGAAAAAATGGAATTGCTTTTTTCGAGCTCGGAAATTCTTATGAAAATTTCTTCAGTATATTTAGAGGCCGCCTTGGATTCGGCGGAAATCATTCGAAGCAGTTCGTTAGTGAGCGCTTGCTCAGATTCATGCGTGTGTATTTTTTTTAATTCATTATCACGAGCGACGATTTCGGCTAGCAATGCTTTCACCGAAAACTCTTCATAGCTTTTAAACCCAAGCGTTTTTAAAAGTGTGTCTAAAAAATTTCGCGCGGCCTCAACTCCGTCTTTTTTTTCGACTTCTAAAAGTTGCTTGTAGGCATCTTCAATGATGTCACGGTATCTGGAGGTCGGCTTTAATCGGACCGAAAGGTATCGATCGCCAACTGGAAAAACGACCGCCATCACCCAGTAAAAAGACCCATCCTTAGCCATGTTTTTTACATAGGCAGCAATGATTTTTCCACTTTGAATTGTTTCCCATAAAATTTTAAAAACTAATTTTGGCATGTCTGGATGACGTATGATGTTGTGAGGCGCTCCGACGAGCTCTTCTTTTGTATATCCACTTATATTAACAAAGACGTCATTACCGAATTCAATGCGCCCCTTTTCATTAGTGGTCGAGAAAAATAGCTCTTTGATGTTGAATTTGCGTTCCTGCTGGAGTGGTACGGTATTTTTCATAGTTCTATTATCGGTTTAATGGGTAAAGCTTTAAATATACCCCAATATCTCCAAAATAGATGAAAACTAGACTTAAGAACATCAAAACTGTTCCGAATTAATACGTATCAAAATAAGAACAGAAAGTTCTTTTAGCCAATGGATGGCAAATATCAAGGAGGATTATCGGTATGCAAGGAGGATGATATGGGTTTAAGAATTAATACAAATGTGGCTGCATTAAATGCACAGAAAAATTTGTATATGACTGGGATTAATCAAAACCGGTCTATGGCAAGACTCGCTTCGGGTCAAAGAATCAATCAAGCCGCAGACGACGCTGCTGGTTTAGCAATCTCTGAGAATTTGAAAGCTCAAATTCGAGGATTACGCCAAGCTAACAGAAACGCGAATGACGGTATTTCACTAGTGCAAATCGCTGAAGGCAGTTTGAACGAAGTTTCAAACATGATTATTCGTCTTCGCGAATTAGGTGTACAAGCGGCATCTGACACTATTGGCGACACTGAAAGAAAGTTTTTGGATGTTGAATATCAACAGCTAAAATCCGAGATTCAGAGGGTAACGGAATCTACACAGTACAATGGATATGATCTGTTGAATGGTACTGGTGGAGTTATTGATATCCAAGTCGGTGTGAATAATGATCCTTTTAAAGATAGAATTTCATTTAATGCAGGTGCTGCAAATTCAACATTAGAAGCACTAGGTATTGTAAGCGAATCTTTGGAAACGAAAGAAAGCGCGCAGGTCAGTTTATCAAGTCTAGATAATGCCTTGATTTCTGTGAATGCGATCAGAGCTAACTTCGGCGCCATGCAGAACCGATTACAATCAACGTCTAATAACTTGTTAGTGTACGATGAGAACATGTCGGCAGCTAATTCTCGAATTAGAGATGCGGATGTGGCTTCAGAAAGTGCAGAGATGGTTAGAAATAACATTCTGATGCAGGCTGGAACATCTGTACTAGGACAAGCGAATCAGATGAATCAATTAGCACTTAAATTATTGGGCTAGTTGGAAAATAAAAAGGCTCCTGAATAGGGAGCCTTTAATTTTTTTGTATTTAGGACTCTAAAACTAGAAGCCGAATCCTAGGACTACATAAGGAATAGTAGTACTGTAAGTAGTAGATTCGAAGCTGCTCGAAAGGGTTGTATTCTCTGTGTACTTTAAACTTCTGATGGCAACTTTTGTTCCCAGATAGAAACTGCTTGAAAGAAATTGTCTCCAACCTAAATCAATTTGATAACCAGATCCTTTTTTATATTCACCATCCGTTGCGCTAAGAATATAAGTTGCGATAAGACTAAAACCATTATCTGCAATCGCCCCGACACTCACACCCATTGCGCTTCCGGTTGTCGTGATTGTATCTTTTGCGCTTTGTGTAGAGTATAGAACACCTAAGTACAGACCAGAACTCATTAAGCTACCAAAGGATACGTCGTAGATACTAGTTGATGACTCAGCACTTGCGGTCACGCCGCCGCTCACTGTTTCTGCTTTTGAGCTAATATGAGAAAAATCGATACCCAAAAGCCAACCGCCCCCACCGCCTTTTGCGTAGGCGCTATTCACTGGTGCCAGAGCAAGAGCCAAAACTATAACTGCAAAAATTTTTTTCATGCGTTCCTCCTTAAAGAAAAGCCGATTGAGACCAAACCTAAGGTTATTTTAAACCCACAAGTGTTCGAATTGAAGCAAATTTGTTTAGTCTCAAGAAATGAGATGATCGGCTGGGTGATATTCCCCACAGGCCTGAAGTCCTGTGGGGAAATAGACGCAAAAATATAAAAGGTCGAGTGACCTAAAAACACCAGTGTTTTAATTTAGGAATCTATTTAGAGCTATTTATAAATCCAGAGGAAACTAAACATTGAAGCATTTCGTGGGCTGAAGAAACCATATCTTCAAGTTCACCCATTTTTTCAGGGCAGATATCCAAATTTTCTTTCGAGGTCTTGAGAAGTGCATTGAGTTCGTTTTGTTTACTCTTGATTTCTTCCAATAGCTTTTTTTCGCGTGCAATTAAAACTTGAGAAATAACGTAAATCAGATCCGGATGAGATTGATATAATGTTTTTCGCCGAGAACCTTGGCCGGCAACTTGAATCACTTCAAAATCGAGTAGATCTTTAATTGCTAAACTAACAAGCGCTTTAGAAACTCGTAGGCGTTTTACCAGTGTGGTCGCATCGACGGGTTCTCGAGATAAAAAAATCGTAGTCCAAATTTGCCCATGTATCTTTTTGAATCCCCAATACTGGATAAAGTCGCCAATTAAGGCGCACAGATCAGCCATCGGCTTGGGTACGCGGTGGTTTTCGTGGACTAAAACTCCATTATGATATCTATGGGGCATATTTCTACTATAGCGATTCGTAATATAAACTCAAACTGTTCGCACAAAAAAGTAATTTTTTCTGCAAAATCACAGGAGAAAGTACAAGTACATGACCACCTACGGAACTAGGGCTTTTTAATATAATTATAAAAACCGATAAGTCCCAGAAGAGTGGCCAAAACAAACATCACAAAGCTCATCGTCGGAATCCCCAGGACAAAGTCGCCATCATGCTTAGCCGCATAAATATGGGATGCGCTGAATATCAACGAAGCCGTGATGATACCTAAGAAGAGTAGATTAAACGACGATTCGAACGATTTTTTGAGGTCATGAAGTTCACTCAATTGAAACTTAAAGTGATGTTCTGGACTATTAAGTTTCTTAATTAGAAAGTGTAGCTGACGGGGCAAATTATTAATGAAATTTTTTGATTCACGAGCCATTTGCCCTAGGTCATGAGCAATCTTATCTGGGCTCATTTGATGTTGAATCAGCTCGCCGGCAAATTCTATCGAGTATTGTAAGAAATCGAATTCTTTTAGAATCTTTCGACCCATGCCCTCGATCGAGACTATCGATTTAAAGAACATCATGAGTTCGGATGGGACACCAAGCTTGTTTTTAGAAGCGATTCCCGCCGAACTCATAAGTAACTTGCCCAAGTTTACATTCTTTAGCGTCAAACCATAGTACGGTGCGATCAACTCACGTAGTTCTTTGGCGAAGACATCGATATTCACTTGATCAGTAAAAGGGGCTAAATCTACGTACTCATAAGCTAAACGGTCATAGTCTTCTTTAGAAAGGGCGTATAGCATGTTTGCAATTGAACTTTGGGTTTTGGAATTAAGCCGACCAACAACTCCGAAATCGATTAAACCTATCGAGTTTCCAGAAAACACAAAAAAGTTTCCAGCATGTAGATCTCCGTGAAAAAGCCCATCAAAGAAGACCATTTTTAAATAGGCCCGTAAGCCTTTTTTTATAATTTCGTGTGAATCGACATTGGGTTGATTCAAAGCACCGTCATCAGATAATGGAATTCCTTTCAGCTTTTCCATTACGAGTACACGCTCAGTGGTTAGATCTTGATAAACTTTCGGAATGATTATGTCGGGTTGGGCCTGAAAATTAACTGTAAAGCGACGAATATTGTTGGTTTCTACGATAAAATTAGTCTCTAATTCTAAAGTTTTAAAGTATTCATCTACGATCGCTTTTGGATTGAAGGCGCGAGATTCGGGTACGTATTTAGTCAGTAAATCCGCTATGAAATACAGAACGCCAAGGTCATCATTAATAACGTCAATAATTCCAGGTCGTTGTATTTTCAATACGACTTCTTCACCCGTTTTCATTTTAGCTTGATGAACTTGAGCAATACTGGCTGAACCAATGGGGTTCGGATCGATGCTTTCAAATAATTCGAGCTGAGGTCCTAACTCATGTCTTAAAACACCTTGAATCACATCAAATGGCAACGGTTGGACGTTTCCGTGGAGTTTTGAAAATTCAACAACATAGTCTTCCGGAACTAAATCGGGACGAGTTGCAAGGAGTTGGCCGAGCTTAACAAAGGTTGGCCCTAGTTCTTCAAAGGACATGCGAATACGTTCAGCCGTCGAAAAATTTTCATAATTCGACGACATGAAACGCTCGATTAAGTACTGTCCTAGGTTGATCTGCTCGGCTACTTTGTAGAAGCCGTGCTTAGCGAATACCCCGACGATGGTTCTTAACCTGGCCGCGTTTTTTAGAGTTTTTCCTAGAGGATTCAGCCTTTGCCCCAGACCCGCCACTGTTTTTCTCCTTATTCTTAAAACTACGCTGAGAGTTTCGGTCTCTGTCGCGATTACGCTCACGAGACTGGCTCGAATTTTCATCCTCAGTTTGAGGTTTATTGCGATAGCCACCACCGCTGTATGATTCATTTCGTGCGCGCGATTGAATAGCTTGATCTAGTTTTTCTAATATTGAGCTACGCTTAGATGATTGAACTTTATATTCGACTCCACCAAAACCAGATTTGCTTTCCGTATTTCTATCTCCACCTTTTTTTGGATTATAAGGCGTTACAAATGGATTATCGTTGGTATTTTCGTGCGGTTTTTTACTAAAGTCGTCGTCAAAACGTTCCGTGGAAGTATCTTCATGTTTGGCTACGTGCTGATGACGCTGTTTATTTGCAATTGGGCTACCAAACTGGAGTTTATTTTTCTTTTTGTTAAACATTCGCTCGGCAAACGACCCGCCACGTTTTTTCTTGAACTTCTTACTGCCTTCGCCATTTCGAGCGTTCGCTTGATTGCGGTTTTGATTTTCATTTTGCTGTTGCTGCTGACGGCTACCAGGGTTGCGTCGCGAATCGTGCTTCATTTGATTCATGTTTTGCTGTTCGCGTTTAGCGACCAATTCAAGTGGCATGAAGTTAATCTGACCCAACTCAGAATCTGTAGCGACAACTTTAATTTTTATAGAGTCACCAATAGTAAATCTTAAGCCGGTTTTTTTATTGTATAAACTTAATGTCTTTTCATCAAACTCAAGTCGCTGAGACGACAGTTCATCAATTTTAATGAGTCCGTCGATTTCGTATTCACGCAATAAAACGAAAACACCAAAACGAACAACCGAGCTAATCATACCCTCAAACTCGTCGCCCAAGAACTTTTCCATGAAGCGAGCTTTTTTGATGGAGGTGATTTGCCGTTCGGCTTTTGCTGCCTTTTGTTCGCAACTTGATAACCATGTAGCTGCCGTCGCGAGATCTTCTTCTTCAACTTCGTTATATTTCTTGCCCTTTAAAATTTGGCTCTTAATTAAACGATGAATAATTAAATCGGGATAACGACGTATAGGAGACGTAAAGTGAGAGTAGTTTTCAAAGCCTAGTCCAAAATGGCCGACATTATTCACGGAATATTTAGCCTGATTCATTGACCGTAACGTCAGAATATTCAATACATGGGCTTCTGGTTTGCCAGAAAACTCTTGCAAGGCACGTGTTAAACGCTTCTGTAGTTTGCCGTCATCGAGTTTAACTTTGCCACCGAAGTTATGAAGATAGCGTTCAAGCATTTTGATCGCCGTTTCATTAGGTGGTTCATGGATACGATATAAAGATGGAATTTGTGAGTTCGTTAAAAACTCAGCTACTGCGACGTTCGCGATAAGCATTAGCTCTTCAATCAAACGATGGGCAAATAGGCGTTCTGAACGGATGACATCGACTGGAATTCCCGAGGCATCGATTTCTAACGCAGTTTCGGGAATTTCTAGATCTAAAGAGCCATCGCGGAAACGCTTAGCCATTAGAACTTTAGCTAATTCTGCACACTTTAAGATGTTATCTTTAACATGTTCAAATTTTTCAATAGTTTGACCTTCGATAATTTCTTGAGCTTCACCGTATGTTACGCGCGCTTTCGATTCCATGACGGCTTCGTAAAATCGGCTTTCTACTTTAGTGCCGGCAAAATCAAAGTACATTTCAGCAACCATGCACAGTCTCGGTACATGCGGGTTCAAGGAACATAGTCCGTTACTTAGAACTTCAGGTAACATGGGAATAACGAAATTAGGGAAATAGATACTATTTCCACGTAGATACGCTTCCTCATCAATAGCGGTATTGTTTTTCACGTAGTGACTGACATCGGCTATCGCGACAAGAAGGCGGAAGCCACGGTCAGAACGTTCCACATAAACAGCATCGTCAAAATCCTTGGCTGTTTTACCATCAATAGTGATCAGATTTAAATCGCGAATATCCTGACGACCTTTGAAGTCCTTTTCATTAGGTTCGGATTTAAATTTTTTAGCTTCTTTTAGAACTTCTTCTGGAAAGTTCATTGTAATTTGCTGAGTGAGTGCCACACGTTTGATATCATTTAAAGGATCTTCAATATCGCCGATAATTTCGACAACTTTGCCAATCAATTCCTTACCTTTTTCGGGGTATTGAATGATTTGGGCCGCCACTAAATCGCCCGTTTGGCAGTTCAAGTTATTTTTAGTTTCGATAACCAGATCGCTACCCCAGGCATTCGATTCATCTTTTAATATGCCGTAGCTTTTTGTGACCTGTTTGTATTTACCTACAACGGTAACCGTAGATCGTTTAATGATTTCGATAATTTCACCACGAAATTTTTGAGATCCAGATTCTGGAAAAACATCGGCTAGAACATAATCATTAGTCATTACCCCGTCCATTGCGTGGCGAGGAATATATACATCTTGGTGGTCTTTGGAGTCGGGAATTAGGAATCCAAATCCGTCAGGGTTGCGCTTTATAATTCCCTTCAGAAATTTCTTTTTAACCATGGATTAAGTTTGGGGTTCTGACTTTGCAAAGTCAAATAAGGAAATGAATGATTTGTATTTAAATAAGTCCTCAAAGTTTTTCTATTTCCAAACTCGGATCGGGTGGCTCGAAACGGGCGGAAAAAAGGCAAAACATAGTCTGTTTACGCCGTCTCCAGAACAAGAAATCTGGGACACGACATTGAATACACTCTCTGAACTGCAGGGCGAGAGTGGAATTGAAATATACGGATTGGTTTTAGATGGAGATGGTTTGCACATTCTGTTTTCAACTCCCTATTTCAACGAAAATATACTTATATTGGATTGGGAAATGCGATTGAAGCAGCATCTGTCTATTTCATTTACTCGTCCTATATTGTGTGAGCCTGTAGAAAATTACGAACAGATCCGGCAGTTATTAATTGAAATCTATAGAGAGCAACTGACAGTTGATAATAATGAGGTTCGGTGGAAAAGGCCGTTTAATAGTATGAAAATGATTTGCGACGGACACAGAAAAGCAGGGTTATTTAAAGATCCTTTACGCATCATTTTTCAACCAGCACTTGTATTTCAGATCGGTAAACGAGCCGAGAACTCGTCTTTTTATGGATAATCTCTGCATAAGAATACGGCGAATTGGGGCAAATGTACGCAGCGCATTAGGCGGATAAAATGCCCCCTCAGTCTTAAATTCTATGTCTAAATGTTATAAATTTTCCAAGCGTTTGACAAAAAGAGTATCAAAAATTTTTTTTAGCAAGCGTCTTCAAGATTCACTGTTATCAGTGCTTTCGCGGCTTTAGTTTTTTTGAAATTGAATTTAATAAAATAGTAAACAACTGTTCAATTTGCTAGCAATAATTTGTGGTACTATTTGTACACATTTTTTTTTGCTTTACGTTTTCAACTGCTTCAATTCACTAAATCTTTTTTAGATTGATCTCAACTATAAGTCTTATTACCATTTATCTATTGAGTATTAAAGAATGGTTAAATAACCAAAATAACGAGCAGACATATATCTGCAAGGAAGGAATTAATATGAAAAAGATGACAATTTTAGTTGCTGTTGCTTTGTGCGCAACTTCAGCTTTTGCTTCTAAAGCTAGATTGAAGGCACTTCAATCATCTCCACACTTACAAGACACTCGCGACGTGATCAGCCGTGAGCCAGATCAAGCTCTTGTACACGGTGAATTCGTGTCTTTAGAAACATCTGCAAACGCAGCTGGTGCTAACGATACAGCTCCAAATGCAGAAGGCGGTTTCGTTCGTAAATTGAATGATACATCTGCAATGGGTGCTTGGTTGGGTGCTAAATCTGAATCTTTAGCTACGACTGCATTGTCTGAAGCAGGTTCAACTCAAACAATTCAAAATCCTCTAAACCTTTACTACGCGTCTAAAGCGGGTGATATGGCTTGGGGTGTTGGTTTGAACTACTCAAACTTCGAAAACAAATCTACTAAGAACAAAGCGTCTTCAATGGGTCTAAATGCGAGTGTTTCTAGCACTGCTGGCTGGGAAGCTCAATTAGGTCTTGGTTTAACTGGTGAAGCGACTGTTACTGACACTACTAAATTCGAGCAAAAATCTCCAATGTTCTTATCTGGTGGTTACTGGATGGATACTATGTTCCTATTCGGTAAATACGCAATGGGTGGCGGAAAAGCTAAAGACATCGCGTCTGGAACAACGACTACTGATAAAGATGTTAACTCTATCGAAATCGGTGTTGTTAACTCTCACAAAAAAGATGGCGCAGATTTCTTCTACGGCGTTTCTTACTTAATGACTACAAGCAAAGTTGCTAACGGAACTAAAGTTGAAGGGTCTTCACTTCCAGTAGTTATCGGTATCGAAGCTGACGCTACATCTTGGATGGTATTACGTGGATCTATCAAACAAAACGTATTGTTAGGTTCTTCTAAGACTACTCCAAACGGTGGTACTGCTGCTGAAACTAACCTACAAGACAACACTGTTGTTGCTGCTGGTTTAGGTATGAAACTTGGCAAATTCATGGTTGACGGTTCTTTAGCTGCAACTACAACTCAATCTGGTAAATTCGGCTCTGACGCTGGTTTCTTGGGTGATGTTGGTTTAACTTACGCGTTCTAATTTTAGAACTTATCTAGGTTAACTAAATGAAAAGGGCTGATGAACTCAGCCCTTTTTTATTAATTCATAAAACCACCAGCTTTGCTGGTGGTAAGAGTAATGGCTAAGCCAGAGATTAGAGGATAAACCTCCCTCCACATCAACCACGATGTAACAAAGGGAGGTTTTGAATGAAAGAGTTTCAATCACTATCACACGCCACTTGAGAATGTAAATACCATGTTGTGTGGATACCAAAATACCGTAGAAAAGCTATCTATGCGTATAAGAAGAGGATCATCGTAGATTCCATTAAACGATGGGCAGCAAGCAGGGACGTAAAAATTATTGAAGGATATGCGATGAAAGATCATATCCACTTATGTCTCTCGATCCCGCCAAAATATGCAGTTTCAAGTATAATAGGACTACTTAAAGGAAAGTCAGCGTCCGAAGTGATGAGCTACGGCAAGAGAGCCGAAAAGCTAGCACGGGGTCGTCAGTTTTGGGCACGAGGTTACTGCGTTAGTACGGTCGGATTAAATGAAGAGGTTGTAAGGAAATACATACGTGAGCAAGAACGTGAGGATCAAAAACAGGAGCAATTAAAGTTACAGTTCTTCTAGAGAACAAGCCCCTATGGGGCATCGTGATACCTCCAGTTTACTGGAGGTATTCACTTTGTGGAATCTATTTTCTGACCTACTTATTTATTTTTGAAAGCACATGTGCTTGTTTTAAATTAAAGTCTTTTAGAATTTCTAATCTCTTGTTTCTTACCTCAAAAATCTTTTCAGCTGCGGACAACATGTCGGGTGAGTTCTTAACACCACGGGTGTATTCTGATTGCGTCAGCTTATAGTATTTCTCAGCGCGAATAATATTTTCTTCGGCATCATGAACCTGGTTGTGCAGTAGTTTGAGTTCTGCGACTTCGTTTTCAACGTGAGAATGGGCCTGCTTTCGTTGGAATTCAGCTATTTTTCGGTAAGCTGCAGACTCCTTAGCTTGGGCTTCGGATTCTTTGCTAGATTCAAATCCATCCGGGATATTGAGGGAAAATCTAAGGCCTACATATGATTCCTTTCGTTGTTCCGCATCTGGATAGTCCTCTTCTTCGCGTTCGTTGAATTGATTAAAGCCGGCGACCGCATCCAGTTTCGGCCACCAAGTACGTTTAGCACTTTTACTAACTAATGAGCCCATATCGGCTTGAAGTTCGACTTCTTTAACCAAGATATCGTGATCTTCATGGGAATGCTTTACTTTATCTTCAAAGTCATGCTCATGCGCGAGTTTTTTTGGTAGCTGGATTTCGTTTGTGCTATCGATATTTAGTAACACCTTTAGCTCATCAAGCTGTGTTTTAAATTTTAGTTTAGCTTGATCTAAATCTTGCCTTAAATTCACGGCCTTGATTTCAAATTCCATTTTATCAGACTCGGTGGCAACTCCACTGCGGATACGCTTAAGGGCGGAGGCAGAGTTTTGAGAATTGATTTTGATAACCGAATCCAAAAGAGTGATCTTTTCTTGGGTGTACATGATTTCAGATAAAAGAACCCGAGCCGCAAGTAGCTCTTCCGATGTGACTCGCATATATTGAAACGATTTCTTTTGTGTATTCAGTTCCCTAATTTCACCTTCGATTTGGTCTTTGCCGCCGTTATACAAATTAACAGAGGCTTCTAAACCATAGCTCGGTTGCGTTTTCTGTGGAAAGGCTCCCTTCTTGAAAGTCTCCTGGCTTGCCTGGAATTCTAGTTTAGGTAGAAACGACCGAGTTAGTGAGCCTTCACGTGTTTTCGAGGCGTCAATTTCTAAGCGGTGAGCTTCGAGTCGAGCGCTTCGAGATTCAAGCAAGTTTTTAATATTGTCATAGTTCACGGAAATGGTTCCCGCAAATATAGGTAAGGGTTTTAGGAATCCCACCGTAAAATAGAAAATTAGATATTTCGTTTTCATAGGATAACCTTATTTTTTAAGTTCAATTGTAAACTCAATTTTATCGCCATGATCTTCTTTTGCGTCTTTCACATCTAAAATCAGCGTATAACGATGAGTATTTTTTGGCTTAGAGTTAACTTCATAGTGAGAAAGCTTTGACGTTTTAGTGTCATTTACGGGTTCAAGCGTAAGCTTTTCGATTTTTTTATTTTTGGGCAGCTTCATTGAGGCTTTAAGATCATAGGTTCCACTTTCTTTTACTTTGCCTTCGTTGTCGAAGGCGTAGATTTCAAGCTTCGTGTCTTTGTTGACGACTTCGATATTGATAGCCTCCGTGGATTTTACTACGCCGCCTTTTAACGGTTGAAATGAGCTTGGTCCATCATGATCGTGGCCTTCGTGAGCAAATGTTGTTGTCGATAATAAAGCTGCGAATAATGTGATCGATAAAAGTTTCATAAAATTCTCCTTATGTTAAACTTCGTTTTTATTGTTTTGATTTAAGTATTGTTCTGCTGACCGTTTTCCAAATTTATAGAACAGAGTTGGAGTAACGATGATATCTAGAATAGTAGAGCTCAATAGGCCTCCGACGATTACCACGGCGACGGGATATAAAACTTCGCTACCAGCTTGTCCCTTAGCGAAAACCAGTGGCAGGAGCGCTAGTGAAGCCACACACGCTGTCATCATTACCGGTACCAATCGCTCTTGCGATCCTCGAATAATCATTTCCTTGCTGAATGATTCGTTTTCAAACTTCATCAAATGCAAGTAATGGGAAATCATCATGATGCCATTTCGTGAAGCGACCCCGCATAGCGTGATGAAGCCCACAAGGCTGGCGACCGTGATTGTCTTGTCCGCAAAGAACAACAATACGATGCCGCCGATAAAAGCCAATGGTATGGTGGCCATGATTTGAGCCGTGATTGTCTTTGAGCGGAAATGGCTGAATAGTACGAGCGCAATGCCAATGAGTGAAATCAAACCAAAAAGTAGAATTTTTCTGGTAGCGCCTTGTTGACTTTCAAACTGTCCGCCATAGACTACGTAGTAGCCTTCTGGAAATTGTACACCCGTTTTTACCCTAGACTGAACGTCTTCAATCAAGCTTCCTAAATCACGATTGTGAACATTGGCACTGATTACGATTCGGCGCTGGCTATTTTCACGATTGATTTCATTGGGACCAGTTGTTTCATAAATATCGGCTACATCTATTAGACGAACTTTTCTACCGTCCGGCATTGTTTTCAAAACCGTTTCTTCCATTTTTTCGATACTTCCACGTGAATTTTCATCGAATTGAAAAAACACGTCGTACAGTTTTGTATCCTCGATAATTTGAGCAACCGTTTCACCGTTGAATGCGGCCTCTAGTAGCTGAGTTACTTCGCCCGGACTTAAACCGAATTGGGCAGCTTCGGGGCGTAGGACTTTGATTTTAATTTGTGGAATCAGGCCTTGTTGTTCTACTTTTAAATCTACAAGTCCATTTGTGTCCTTGATAGCGGCTTGAAGTTCAGCGGCTTTTTGGCGAAGCATCGTTAGGTCGGGACCAAATATTTTGATTGCTACGGCAGCACTCACACCAGAAAGCATATGGTCAATTAAATGTGATATCGGCTGACCAACGTTGACACCAATTCCAGGAATAGAGTTCTTCAAATTATTTCTTATTTCAGCAAGAACAACATCACGAGGTCGGCCATCATGATGGAAGTCGACATCGATTTCGCTGACATTCACACCCATTGCATGTTCATCTAGTTCCGCACGACCCGTACGACGTGAAACGGATTTGATTTCTTTTGTTTGCATAATAATGTGTTCGGCTTTTTGTCCCAATTTATTCGATTCATTCAGGCTAATTCCCGGTTTTGCGATCACTGAAATCATTGCGGTACCTTCGTTAAACTGAGGTAAAAAATCACGACCCATAAATGGTAGCAAGCAGAGTGCTAGTCCTAAAAGTAGAATGCTGCCACCAAGTACTAGATTTGCGTTTCCTAAAGACCAATTTAAAATTTTGCGGTCTAAGTTTTTTAATATAGTCACTAATTTGGTATCAAGCTGCTCTTTCAGCTCACCTTTTAAGAAAAAAGAACATAGAACTGGAGTTAATGTTAACGAAACGACTAGAGACGATGTAAGCGCCGTTAAATAAGCTACACCGAGTGGACTAAATAGTCGTCCTTCCAATCCTGTTAAATTGAAAAGTGGAAAGAACACTAAAGCAATGATGACCGTTGCCAGTACGATAGAATTCCTGATCTCACTTGAAGCATCGTAGATTACCTTTAGGGTAGATCTAGGATTAGGGCTTTGACTGTTTTCACGCAAACGACGGAAAACATTTTCGACGTCAACGATAGAGTCGTCGACCAGCTCGCCGATCGCGATGGCTAGGCCGCCAAGGGTCATCGTGTTTACTGTTAAATCAAAGAATTTGAAAACAATTGCCGTAACTAAAAAAGAAACGGGGATTGCGGTCAAAGTTATAACGGACATCCGTAAATTGGCCAAGAAAATGAACAGGATGATGAAAACTAAAACCGTCCCGAACTTTAATTTACCTTGAATACCTTTGATAGATGCCTCGATAAAGTTCGACTGTTTAAATACGTCGGTATTGATCACGACTCCTTTTGGCATTGAAGGTCTAATTTCGGTGACTGCGTGTTCGACGGCTTGGGTGATTTGAATTGTGTCGGCACCCGGTTGTTTTTGAATGGTCATAACGACGGATGGATTTCGGTTGAAACTGCCATCACCACGTTTTAAGCGAGGTGCCTCTTTCACTTCTGCGATGTCAGCGACACGAATCGGTTTACCAAAGTGCAAACCGACTAATGTTTGCTTGATATCTTCGATGTCGTCGATAATTCCGATATTTCTAACTAAAAACTCTTGTCCTGATTTTTCTAGAAATCCACCGGTTGTGTTTTGGCTGATTTGCGAAAGTTCTTTATCAATTTGTTCCATCGTTAATTGAAATCGATTCATTTTTTCGGCTGAAACCAGAATCTGATATTGCTTTAAGCCGCCACCGATAGCGATGACTTGTGAAACTCCTTGAATGGTCATTAAGCGTGGGCGTATCACCCATTCTGCAAGATTGCGAAGTTCCATTGGGTTAATTTCATTAGACTCGGTGGTCAGTGCGATTTGTTGAATTTGTCCCATCAACGAACCGATAGGTCCCATGATCGGAGTGATATCTTTGGGAAGGCGTTCTTTAGATAGGTTTAATTTTTCTTGCACGAGCTGACGACTTTTATAGATGTCAGTTCCCCATTTAAATTCAACGTAAATAGCAGAAAGGCCGATACCAGATTGCGAGCGAATTCTTTCGACTCCAGGTATACCATTTAGGTAGCTTTCGATTGGAAATGTCACTCGCGTTTCGACTTCTTCGGGAGCCATTCCATGGGACTCCGTTACGATGGTGACGGTCGGTTTAGTGATGTCTGGAAAGACATCGATCGGTAAATTTTTAAGTGTGATCGAGCCATATACAACCAGGAATGCCGCTAGAGCAATTACCAATAGTCGATGGTTCAAAGCAAATCTAATTATAGAATTGAGCATGTTATCCCTTTATTGAGCTGTTCGGAAAGAAACTAAATTTTAATTGTTAAGAACTAACAATTACGCTCGTGGGGGCTGGAAAGGTCCATCTAAGACGGGGGATTGTTTTGCTGAAAACGAAGCTTCAACTTCGTTAGATGAAGTAACCTCTAATAAATCTAATCGATCATTTTTCGCTACCGCTGTAAAAGGGCTGCAACCATTCACACGATGTTGTGGACAGGCACATTCATTGCCGCAATCAGATTGCTTTTCGTCAGCATGATCATCACTAGAGTGATGTTCTGAAACAGAGGCTGTGTTTGTAGAGTGGGAACAAGAATGAGAGTGGTAAGGTTTAAGGAACAACGCCAAAATCAAAAAAGAGAGAGAGAATAGTAAAAAATTTCTAATTTGCTTTTGGCGCATCTGTATCCAGATTTAAGAGTATAAGGTCAGAAAGTCAATTTGGTTGCGTCTAACTGAGACGCACATTGCTTAGATTCCAGAAAAAACGATTGTTGTCTGCGGTTTCGCCGGTAGCTAATTTGGCTTTAGGTGTGTGAGTTGCACCTACGTTCCAGTGTTGTACCCATTGTTCGTTGATTTTAACTGAAGTAACAAGTGATGCTTCGTATGCATTAACGCCCGCACCTAGGCCATCGTCAAATTTTCCCGTTGTGGTTACGTAGCTCAGACGACCTGTAGTTGTGAACGTGTCATTGCCAAAGAATTCATAACGATAATTAAGTTTAATATCGCCCATCCCAGTTTTATCAGAGGTTTCTAAGTAACCATACGGAATTTCGTACGAGAACTGGTGTGCTGGTGACAGGATTGGTATTTCGTTTATGAAAACATAAGACCAATCTTTTGTTTTATTTGATTTTTGGTAGACGTTAATAAATTGAACGACGCCCGGATCTTGATTATAGGCTTCCTCTACGAGAAATGAATTATCCTCAACTGGTTCTGCAAAAGATATCAGACCTAAACACGAAACTATAAAAAATAACTTTAAAAAATTCATACGGCTCCCCTCAGTTGAAACTTTATCGTTTCTATCTATTTTTGAGGAGCCGAGTTTTTTTGAACTCAATCCCTAGACTTACGTACTGCACTCATCATGATGCCCAATAATCCAAGAGTAAAAAATGCTGCGATCAGCGGATCTTGAGGATTCATTTTATAAAAACCATAGCCGCCGATCAGACAAAGGACTGTAAGAGCTATGATTTTTAGACGTTTCATCATCATTTTTTCTTAGGCTCTGCATTTCCCAAATAATCTGGTGGAATAAAATCAGGAGTATGTGGATATCTAAAACTTTTATAAGCTTGCAGCGATGGAGTTCCCGCATCGTGATAGGATTCATCCCAGAAGTGAGACAGAACAACTGCGGAACGGGCCATGTGAAGAACAATTAAATCTTTAAATTTTTTGTAGCCAATTTTCGAAGAACTTCGTTCCGCTGCGGTCTTTATATCCATGCCTTTTTCATTTTTAACTTCCGATTTCTTTGTAATTGGATCGGCTTTTAAAACGGCTTCAATGTCTTTGTAAGACAAAGAACTTAGATACTGCATAATTTCGATCGGTGTACCTGACGTTAATTTTTTATCTTTGATAGTTTTTGCTTTACTTACAATTAGCTTTTCCATTTCGGGGCCGAAATGAGTTACGACTTGTTCTTCGTAATACGAATGAATTCCGCCGTGACCCGCGCCGTAGCCATCAAAATCAACGGTTGCGTGAAAAGGCTGAGACGCATCACCCACAAAATGTCCCATTAAGCCCATATACTGAATCATGTTGAAAACAGACTGATTGTAAGGAAGTTTGTCGTCTTGTTGTTCTTTGTAATTTTTAGGATTTAAATTTCCCGAGAAGGATGTTTTTAAATCAGATACTAATCTATAGAACTGATCGGCGCGCCACCAAAGCGAACCCATTTCTTTCGGAATAGAAAATATTTTATTTCCATTTTTTTTGTACTGATTTTCAGTGCCCGTATATTTTTCCATGATGGTCTTAATATCTTTTGGCATTTCAAGCACTTTCATTCCTAAAATCTCTGGATCGATGTAGTGAGTAGGATTGCCTACGTCGCTAGTTTCTGTGCCCAGTGATTTCCAGTAGATATCTGGAATATTACAAAGATGTCCCATACTGTGCATTCGATACTGTAAGAAAGGGCGAAGCGAATCATCTTTCACTAAATGAGTAGCCGACATACAAATTGTATGATGCCCTCTGTTGCCCCAAGAAAAAGCATTTTGTGAAAATAAAATAGTGGAAGAGATGTATACAAAAAATAAAATAAATGAAGATTTAAACATGACTAAGTATGTTTATTTCGCAGATAGAACTCAAGCGATTAATCAGCTCTTAAAATATCTTAAATTTTTAAAGATTTGATCAAGTTGCTTATATTTCTTTCTCAAAATGAGAGCACTTACGATACAAATATTGCGAGTAGTCGTTTTAGTTCTTATTGATTTTAAAATCCCTACATGCTATAGTATTTAGAGCATTTGATCAAATTTGAAATTAAACTGTATATATAATCATTCCCGTTCCCAGGGGAGTTAGGTGGCGGGTCGTTGAGGTTTAGCCGAAGAGGGTTTTCTGTTATTGAAGTGATCGTTGCGATCGGCATATTGATGCTGGTGTTAGGAGCTATTAGTGCAACGACCCTTAACTTCGCTAAGAGCATGTCACGCTTGTGGGGTCGAGCCGATGCAAAAGAATTTGTCTCATCAGTGACTAAATATTTACTTTCAGATCAGGGATGCCAAAACAGCTTAGTTTCCTTACCTATTCCCGGTTCCACAGAAACTAGTTTCACGATCGTCGGTTTTGGCGGTTATGGTCATCGGGTCGATAATATTTCTGCCGGATACAATGTAACACCAAGGCTGGTAATTGATAGCATGACTATCAAAAATAAAGGTTCGGCTCCTTCTATCTCTGTAAGAAATGGTGTTCAATTCCAACGAAGTGTGGCGCAAATCAAGATTGCAATGCGAACATCCTCGGCGACTGGCGGCGTTCCGATTCGTGATTATTTTATTGAAGTTCCGATACTACAGAAAATTACTCCCATCACGGGAGTTATCGATGGCTGTAGCGTCGATATGTCGGCTGAAGATGCCTGCTCTGCGGCCGGAGGTACATTTACGCCACCGGGAACCTGCACCCCTTCGGTTTCGTGCGAATTTAAAGGAACGGCGTATGGATGTTGGCCCGAAGCCAGTTGCCCGAGTACAAATTATCCAGCCGCCTCAAAGTACACATTTTCTTCAGCAAGCGAAACGACGTCTCCCCCAGCCTCAATGTGTCCCGCAGGAGCGGTGCCGACATCGTCCGGTACGGTAAGCTACACCTACCTAGGAAACCCTTGCGATAAATATGGTGTTTGCACTACGTACACAAACCAAGCTTTTTTTTACATTTGCTTGAAGTGTAATTAAAGAAAGGAAGTATGGGAAAAAAAGGCTTTTCTCTAGTCGAGCTAATCATCGCTGCTGCTCTAACGGCATTGGTGTTATTTTCCGTGAGCGCAGTTATCTTTAACTTAACTAGATCACAAGTGTACATCGGTGAAAATCTGATTGCCACCGAATTTGTTTCTTCGCTATCTAAGTATCTGAATACTAAAGAGGGATGCGCCGCAAGTTTGATAAATTTGAGCCTACCCACAAGTACGGCGACGCCGGTGACTATTAATAACTACATGGGGCATGGCGCGCCTACTCCAATGTCTCTTTCTAGTGGTGTGATGTTAACAAACAAACTCAAAATTGATTCGCTTACTATTAAAGATAAAGGAATCACTCCGTACGATACGACTATTAATGGTATAGGGTATCGCCGAAACATGGCACAAATTCAAATTAAACTCAGCATTGATTTGCAGGCGGGATCTATCCCTGTAGATCGTATCATTGAAATTCCTGTGTTAACTAGAATTAGTCCCGCTTCCGGCACCATAGATGTGTGCGGTCTTGAAGCCCCCACGGCGGAAATTTGCGCAGCCATGGGAGGCACATTTACAGCGCCCGCCACCTGTACTCCTGTCAATTCATGCCGTTTTATGGGCATCTCTTTTGGGTGCTGGCCTTATACAGCTTGCACGGGAGCGAATTTTCCTTCAGCCCAAAAATTTACACTCGCGTCTGAGGCTCAAGCGGTAAGTCCGCCGGCCTCTGCCTGTCCTAAAGGAGGAGTTCCAACATCAACAGGTCAGAGTTCATATAGTTTCGTTAGTAGTCCCTGTGACAAATATGGAGCTTGTACAACATACCCTAACAGCGCTTTCTTTTATATATGCCTTTTATGCACATGAACCAAAAAGGATCCTCACTCCCAGCTGTATTGTTCGTCATTGGTGTATTAGCGATAACGTCGATGGCTCTGCTGTCTTTAGTTTCCAATATGGAAAAAAAAGCAGCCCGGCAGGTTAGTGAAGAGAGTGTTCAAGATTTGATTAATTCAATAGCTGTCACCATGGAAGACGCCATCGATTGTACCAACATATTGGGCGGCAATGTTTTTAATAATGGGATTCCCACGGTGGAACAATCGGTTGTATTAAAAACAACCTACGGAAAAGATAGTTTAACTCCCGCCAATTATCTACAAGCTGGAAAATCTTTGGG